>Ga0194129_10002983_pt1 | contig 24233 bp, 22 predicted proteins | sample TA2KigCa35mmetaG_FD_150862 | JGI IMG/M metagenome (GOLD analysis project Ga0194129, IMG submission 150862) | Freshwater microbial communities from Lake Tanganyika, Tanzania - TA2015038 Kigoma Deep Cast 35m | ecosystem: Environmental > Aquatic > Freshwater > Lake | place: Tanzania: Lake...
AGGGGATGAATGCTCCGGGAACCCTAGCGGCCACAGAGCTCGAGGCCATGGGTATCGGTACCGCAACTTCGCAGAAGTGCGTGATCGTCTAAGAGTCGTGCAATCGCATCACACACCACTGGCGTGGGTTGCCAGCGGGGCTGCATGGCGTAGTCGTAATAGGCCTCACCGCCATCGAAGCCAAGCGCAGCGGCGGCGGGGATCAGGCGCTGAAAGCTGAGCCGGTAGCGGCCGGGGTGGGCCAGCAACGCCAATCCGCCGGCCGCGTGAATGCGCTCCACCACCGTGGCGGCCTGGAGCTCGTCGCCGATCGGTGCCTGGCCCTGCCGGTAGGGCTCAAGAGCCTCATGGCCGGGTTCAAAGCCGAGAGCGAGCACATGCACAAGGCAGCTCTCCAGCAGGCAACTGATCTCCACGCCGCTCCAGAGGGTGGGCACAGCCGAGCCCTGGTCGGCGTGGCTGGCGAACCATTGCTGCAGGGGCGAGAAGGCCACGGTGCTGTGGTGATCGGTCACGGCCAGGTGCTCCAGCCCCAAGGCCAAGGCCTGCTGGCCTAACTGCTCCGGCCGGAGGCTGCCATCGCTGTGGATGGTGTGGCAGTGGAAGTTGAGCCGGCCTGGGCAGCTGCTGGCCTCCACTTGCTCCAGAACGGCACGCAGTGGATGGCTGGCCATGGGCTTAGGCGGCTGCAGCCGCTTCACGTTCAGCCCGCAGGCGCCGCCAGCGCGCATAGAACTGAATCGAAGCGGCCATGAACACCACCAACGCCACGATGAACCACGTGGCCGCACCCGTGGGGAACTGGTTCTTGAACACCACCAGCATCACCACGATCACCAACAGCAAGGTGGGCAGCTCATTGAGCGCGCGCAGCTGCTTGGGGCTCCAACCGCAGCTGCCGTTCTGCAGCTGGCCCATAAGCCGGTAACAAAACGCGTGGTAGGCCAGCAAAGCCGCCACAAAGGCCAGCTTGGCGTGCATCCATCCCTGGTGCAGCCAGGCTGGATTGCTCACCAGCAGGCCGATGGCCATGCTCACGGCCACCACCATCCCGGGTGTGGTGATTATGTTGACCAGGCGCTTTTCCATCAGCGCGTACTGGGCCTGGAAGGGGACGCGCAGGGCCGGCTCCAGCTCTTCCGCCTCGCGGTGATAAATGAACAGCCGCACCAGATAGAACAACCCGGCAAACCACACCACCACTCCCACGATGTGGAGGGTTTTGAACCAGAGGTATGCCTCAGGCGGAAGGGCTGCCAGGGGGGCGATCACAGACCTGTGCCGAACAGGCCATCAAGGTAAAGCTCGCGCACCTCAGGCCGGGCACCGCCCTGCTGCACCAGGAACTGAGCCAAAGCGGTCTGCAGCAGACGGGCCGGATCGAGCCCAGGGCGCTGCGCCACGTAACCCTTCACAGCCAGGGCCAGATCCACCGGCAGCTCCACGTCGAGGGCATGCACCTCGACCGTTTGAGCACTAGTGGTGGTGGCGCCTTGGCTCATGAACCCAGATCTGGTGGATGCCAAGGATCCGCTGCACTGCTGCGCCTGTCAAGCAACCGTTGCAACCATTTGGCGGCGATGCTGCTGAGCCGCTTCGCGAATCTGCTCCAGTTCCGCCTCAGGCAGCTTCTCCAGCTGCTTCATCACCAGGCCGATGCGCGGGTTGCGGCGCAGGCTTTCGGCGTGACGATCCAGGAAATCCCAGTAGAGGCTGTTGAACGGGCAGGCCTTGGGGCCGGTGCGCTGTTTCACGTCGTAGCGGCAGCCCTTGCAGTAGGTGCTCATCCGCTTGATGTAATTGCCGCTCGCGGCGTAGGGCTTGCTGGCTAGACGGCCGCCGTCGGCGAAGAGGCCCATGCCGATCACGTTGGTCTGCATCACCCAGTCGTGGCCGTCGATGAACATGCGGTGGAACCAGGCGGTGAGGGCCTGGGGGTTCAGCCCGGCGATCAGGCCGTAGTTGGCGAGCACCATCAGGCGCTGGATGTGGTGGGCGTAGCCATTGCTGCGCAGCTCGGCGAACACGCTGTCGAGGCAGTTGAGGCCGCTGCCGCCCAGCTGCTCGAAGCTCAGCGGTAGCGGCTGGTCCGCCGCGAAGTGGTTGAGGGCCGGGTAGTCGGCTCCGAACCAGTGGTAGAGGCCATGGGTGTATTCCCGCCAACCCAGGATCTGGCGGATCACGCCCTCCAGGCCGGCCAGCGGTACCTGCTGCTCGAGGCCCGCCTGCTCCAGGCGGCGGATCACCTCCAGCGGATTCAGCAGGCCGAGGTTCAGATAGGGCGAGAGCAGCGCATGCCACATGGTTGGCTCACCGCTCACCATCGCGTCTTGATAGGGGCCGAAGCCATCAAGGCGGGTGGCGATGAAGTGCTCCAACACAGCCAGGGCCTGGTCGCGGGTCACAGCCCAGCGGAAGGGCTCCAGATCACCCGGTAGCGGCGGCAATCCAGCCTCGGCCCGCTGCTGATCGATTCGCTGCAACTTGGCGATCACCGCCTGCGTAATCGCATCCGGCTCAAACCAGAGCGGCTTCGGACCCTGCAGCCCCTTCGGTGGCGGCTTGCGGTTTTCGGCATCGAAGTTCCACTGGCCGCCGAGTGGCTGGGCCGCCTTGCCCTCGCCCTCCATCAGCACACCGAAGCGGCGGCGACCCTCCCGATAGAAGAGCTCCAGGCGCAGCTGCTTGTAGCCCTGAGCCCAGGCGGCGAACTCCTCGCGGCTCCAGAGGAAGGCATTGCTGGGGATCCACTGCAGCGGCACGGGCAGCTGCAGCGCCTCGATCGCCTGGCGGAACCCGCGATCGGCCGGTTCCATCACGCGCAGTTCGCTGATCCCGCCAGTGGCGATCAAGTCGCGCACCGCTGCGCCGAAGCTCTCGCTCTCCACGTGGTCCACCGTCCAGCCTGCAGCGCGCAGCTCCTCGGCGAAGTGACGCATGGCGCTCCACACCAGCACCAGCTTCTGGCGGTGATAGGCCCGGCGCTGCAACACCGAAGCGCTTTCCACCAGCAGCACTCGGGCCGTCGAAGGATCCGCTCCAACAAGCGCGCTCTGGGCCGCATTCAGCTGATCCCCGAGCACCCAGATGCCAACCGTCATGCCGGGGCCTCCCCGGCCAGCCGGCAGGCCTTGCGGGCCACAGCTGCTGCATACCCGCGCTCCACCAGACCTGCGGCGGGGCTGAGGGAGCCGTTGCGGCAATCCACGGTGAGCCGCTCGCGATGGCCGAGCTGATCGCTCACCCGCATGCGCAGTTGAAAGTGATGCTTGGCGCTGCGGGTGATCTCATCGCCGCAGATCGGCCCCACGCACAAACCCGGCGCCGCAGCCACCGGCAGCGCCCAGGCCCACAGGGCGATCAGTAGCGCCAGGGCACAAGCCAGGGCAGGCGTTCTCTTCAACCGGCCAGCTCCAGCGTGTGTTCATTCTCCAGCTCCGGCGGCGCCTCCAGCTCCTGCGGGTGGAAGTACTCCCACACCACCTTGGCCATGCCCGGCCCCATACCCGGTGCGGCCGCGAGGTTTCCACACTGGCGAGCTGGGATCGCATCGATCGAGCGGAAATGAGCCAGCAGCTCCTTGATCCGCTTCGGCCCCATCCCCGGAATATCGGAGAGGCGTGAGCGCTTCATCCGCTCGCCCCGTTGTTGGCGGTGGAAGCTCACCGCAAAGCGGTGCGCCTCATCCCGCAGACGCCGCAGCAGTTGCACCCCCAGCTGCTCCGGTTCGCTCTCCAGCGGCTCCTTCGCCCCTGGGATGAAAACCTCTTCGCGCTGCTTGGCCAGCGAGCACACCATCAGCTCTTCATCGAGATTCAGTACGCGCAGGGCTTCCATCACGGCGGAGAGCTGGCCCTTACCGCCATCGATCATCACCACATCGGGCCAGTCGTTCAGCCCACCGGTGTGCAGAGCGCTGCCGGCGGAGCGCCGCAGTTCGCGCAGATCGGCACCCTCCGCCTTGGCCTGGGCCCAGCGGCGGAAGCGGCGGCGAATCACCTCGGCCATGCTCATGAAATCGTCCGAGTGGCCGGCTCGAACGCTGCTGCTCTGGATCTTGTACTTGCGGTAGTGCTGCTTGGCCGGCAGGCCATCGATGAACACCACCTGGGAGGCCACGGCATCACTGCCCTGGATGTGGCTGATGTCGTAGCCCTCGATCCGGCGCGGCGCACTGGGCAGCTCGAGCAGCTGGGCCAAATCCTCCGTGGCCAGCAGGTTCTGCTCGCTGGCGCGACGGGCCCGCTCCAGCTCGTAGCTGGCATTGCGCTGCACCAGCTCGATCAGGTCGGCCTTCTGCGAACGCTGCGGGACCGCCAGCTTCACCTTGCGGCCGCGCAGCTCGGAGAGCCATTCCTCGATCAACTCCTGCTGGGGTAGAGGAACCTGCAGCAGCAGCTCCGGCGGGATCTCCACCGGCTCCACCTGGCTGTAGTGCTCCTCCACCACGGTTTGCAACACGCGGCCGAGGGCCGCAGCCCGCTTCGGCGAGGGGGGCAGCTCACCGCCGGCTCCTTCTTCGGCAGCGGGCATGCCGATCGCATCAGCGGTGAAGCCGAGCCGGCCCACCAGCTTGCCGGCGCGCATCTGGAACAGCTGCACCGCCGCCACCCGTTCATCGGCAGCCAGAGCCAACACATCCCGACTCACAGAGCTATCGCCGATGCTCATCTTTTGATCGGCTGTGAGCGTGTCGATGCCATGCAGCTGATCGCGCACCCTGGCGGCGCTTTCAAAATCCAAGCGCTCGGCGTAGCGCTCCATCTGCTCCTGCAGCAGCTGCAGCAACTCCTCGTTGCGGCCTTGGAACACCATCGCCACCTGCCGCAGGGTGCGGTGGTAGTCGTCCGAGCTGATCTTTTCCTGGCACACGCCGGGGCAGCGGCCGATGTCGTAGTTGAGGCAGGTGCGGTCTTTGTGCAGAGGCTGCGGGCGCTGGCGCAACGGGAACACCCGTTTCACCAGCCCCAGCGTGCGGCGCAACAGGCCCACATCCACATAAGGCCCATAGAAGCGATCGAGTGGTGAGCGAAACCGGCGCTTGCGCGTGATGAAGATGCGCGGGTAGGCCTCGCTCCAGGTGATGCAGAGATAAGGGTATTTCTTGTCGTCCTTCAGCAGCACATTGAAGTGCGGCTGGTGGTTCTTGATCAGGTTGGATTCCAGCGCCAGCGCTTCGGCTTCGCTGTCGGTGACGATGAATTCGATCTCGCACACCTGCCGCACCATCAAGGCGATGCGAGGCGAGTGGCCATGGCCGCTGCCGCTTTGGAAATAGCTGCGCACGCGGTTGCGCAGCACCTTGGCCTTGCCGATGTAGAGGATGCGGTCCTCGCCATCGCGCATCAAATAACAACCGGGCTCAGCGGGCACCTCCTTCAGGCGTGCCCGCAGCCGGTCCCTGTCCTGAAGGAGGGGCTGGATGGTGCTCAACGGCCGAGGCTCAGCCGCCGTACTGCCAGCCGGTGCTGCTCAACTCCAGGGCGGCGCCATCGCGATGCAGCACGGCGCTCTTCACCTCGCCCACGAACACGGTGTGATCGCCATGGGCCACCTGACCCACCAGCTCGCATTCCACGGCGCCGAGGGCATCGTTGAGCACCGGCAGGCCCAGCTCACCCAGCTGATAGGGCGCGGCGTCGAAGCGGCCACCCACACCCTTTTGGGGCTTGAAGAACACGGCAGCCAGATCTTTCTGATCGGCGGCGAGCACGTTCAGAGAGAAGCGGCCGGTGCGCTGGATCATGCCGTTGCTGGTGCTGTCGGAGCGCACCGCCATCACCACCAGGGGCGGTTCAAAGGAACCCTGGGTCACCCAGCTGGCGGTGAAACCATTCACCTCTTCGCCCTCGGCCACGCCGCAGATGAACACCCCATGGGGGATCTTGCGCAGGAGGGTCTTCTTGGCTTCAGCGTTGAGGGCCATGGGCGAAGCAGCGGGGGAACGGAAACCTGCTTGAATTCTAGAAACGCCTCTGGGCAGGGGGCTGGCCGGATGCCCGCCCCCGCAGGGCTCGCTCCATAGGATCGGGCCCATGCAGGCGCTCTATCCCGGCAGTTTCGACCCGCTCACCCTTGGTCACCTGGATGTGATCGAGCGGGGGGCCAACCTGTTTCAGGGCCTCACGGTGGCGGTGCTGCGCAACCCGAGCAAAAACCCCTGCTTCAGCGTGGAGCAACGGCTCGAGCAGATCCGCCAGGCCACCGGCCACCTCAGCAACGTGCAGGTGGCCGCCTTCGATGGCCTCACGGTCGACTTCGCCCAGCGCTGCAGCGCCGGTGTGATCTTGCGGGGTTTGCGCGCCCTGAGCGACTTTGAATACGAGCTGCAGATCGCGCACACCAACAAGAGCCTGGCGCCTCAGCTGGAAACGTTGTTTCTGGCTACAGCCACCACCCACAGCTTTCTCAGCAGCTCGGTGGTGAAAGAGGTGGCCCGCTTTGGCGGCAGCGTGGGTCACATGGTGCCCACAGGAGTGGCAGAAGACCTGGCCAGGCTTTTTAATCAGTCATTCCCTTGATCGTTTCCCATGGCTGAGGCGCAGCTCACGTCCGTGCTCGACCAGCTCGATCAACTGGAGGAAATCGTTCTTGATGGCACCCGGGTGCCTTTCAGTGGCGGCCGCCTGGTGAACGAGCAGGACGCCATCGAACTGATGGATGCGGTGCGCGAAGCCCTGCCGCCGCAGTTGGCCCAGGCCGAAGAACTGGTGGCCAAAAAAGATGAGTTCATCAATCAGGCCCGTCAACAAGCGGAAGAAATCCTCAACCAGGCGCGCCAACAGCGTGAGCAACTGATCAACAGCCAGGCGATTCGCCAGGAAGCGGAGCGTCAAGGAGCTGAGCTGCGCGAGCAAGGGCGGCAACAGGGGGAACAGCTGCTCACCCAGGCCCGCCAGCAACTGGCGAAAGCCGAGCAAGACCATCAAGCCCGCATGGCGCAGATGGAGCAGCAATTCAGCCAGCGGCGGCAACAACTGGAGCAGGAAGCACTGCAGCGCCGCCAACAGCTCGATCAAGAGGCGCTCGAACTGAAGCGCCAGCTGGCGGAACAGCACGAGCAAGCGCGCCAGCAAAGCCTGGTGGAACTCGAAAAGATTCGCCAAGAAGCTGTGCGGGTGCAGCAAAGCAGCCAGGCGGAGGCTGAGCGGGTGCAGAGCGATGCCCTGCAGTTCCGCCAACAAACGCAGCAGCAGTGCGAAGCGTTGATCAGCCGCAGCCGCCAGGAGGCCGCCACGATCCAGGAGGGCGCCAACCGCTACGCCGAACAGGTGCTCACCGAACTCGAGGGCCGGCTCAAGGAGATGGGGCAGGTGGTGGTGGCTGGCCGACGGGAGCTGGTGCGCCTGCAGTCCGTCGACCCCACCACCCTGGTGCAGCAGGCCCGCTCAGCCGAGGAGCAAGCCGTACCGATCAGCCGCGCCCGCCGGGCGGCTGATCGCCTCAAGCGCGCTGCTGGTCAGCGCTAGAGCGCCTGAGCCGTTGGGGCCTGCGCAGGACACAGGCCTGCCACACGGCTCTGGCGCAGGATCTCGCCCATGGTGCTGTTGGGCGACACGGCGCCATTCGACACCATGCTCACGTAGCGCACCCCATCCGGGGTCTCGAGCACACCGCTGATCGAGCGCACACCGCTGATCGTGCCGGTTTTGCCGCGGAAGCGGCCATCGAGTTCGGTGCCACGCCAAAGGCTGCGCAGGGTGCCGCGCTGGCCGGCGATGGCCATCGAAGCCCAGTAGTTGTTGGCATAGGGGTGCTGGGCCATCCGCAGCATCAGGGCTGTCAGCAGACGGCTGGTGACCTTGTTGCCGCGATCCAGTCCGCTGCCATCCACCACCGACACGCCCGCCATCGGCAGACCCTGAGCGGACAGCCACTGCATGGCACGTTGGCGTGCCTGATTGAGATCCCAGCTGCCCGTGCCCTGGCGAAGCAGCACCTCGGAGGTGAAGTTGTGGCTGTCAGTGTTGGCCAGGCTGAGTAGGCCGTGCATGCTCACCGAACGCTCTTCATGCAAGAGCGTTGCGGCATCGGTGTTAGCGGTGGTGACGGGCACCAGCCGGATCGCAGCACTACCGCCCTGACGTTTGATCTCCTGCCCCAGCAGCTTCTGCATGCGGCTGGGGGGATTGCTCACCGCCATATCGACGGCGTTGCTGGTGAGCGCCAGGCGGGTGATCGGTGCGCCATAGGCTTCGGCGCGATCGGCCCAATGCCAGCCCTGGGGCCACCAGCGCTGCTGCGGTTCCTCCACCAGCTGGATCGCCACAGGCCCACTAGCCTGTCCGCTGCTGCCGCCCGAGCCTAGGGCGAGCTTTGCAAAGCGCTGCAGTTGCGCTATATCCAGATCGGGATCGCCTTCACCGGTGATCTGCAAGGTGCCGTCGGGCTGACGCCACAAGCGGGTGGTGAGGCGGTAGTCAGGGCCGAGGCGATCCAGGGCGATCGCCGTGCTGATCAGCTTCTGATTCGAGGCGGGGATGCGGGCTCTGGTGCCATTCACATCGGCTAGCAGCCGACCGTTGGCATCGGCCACGCTCACACTCCACACCGCCGCCTCACCGCCCACCACCGAGCGGATGCGCTGTTGCAGCGCAGGGCAGCTCACCTGCTGCTGGAGCTGCGGCAGCCCCACCGGCGGTGGCGCAGCAGGGAAGCTGCTGGCTGCGACCGTTGGCACATCGCTCGGGACCTCCAGTGCTTGGAGGGGGAGGCTGATGCTCAGGGGCAGCAGCGCTGCGAACAGCAGGCGTGCCGTCATCTCAGGAGCCCACCTTGAGGCCGGTCACCGAACCCGTCACGCGGAAATCGGTGCCTTCCAGCTCAATCGGCGCTCCGATCTTGAGGTTTTGGTTGCCGAAAACGACCCCATCGGCCCCCTTGCGACCTTCACCGCGGAGCACAAAGCGGGCATCCAGGCTGGGGAACTGATCCTGGTTGGGATCGGGCGCACTCACCACCTTTCCATCCGGCAGCACAGCCGCCAAACGGCGCTGGAGCGGAATCACCTGTTCCACAGGCACGCTGCCGTGGGGCTGGTTGCGGATCACGATCGCCACCTTGCCTCCCTCGCGCGCTGCGTTGATCAGGGCGGCGGGATCAGCCACCGGCACACCCCGCACATCCACCATCACGGTCACCGGCACCAACACGCCGGTGGCCCGTGCCACCGCGCCGCTGAGTTTGGGGCTCCAGATCACCCCCGCCGCAGCCAACAGAACAGCCGCTGCTGCGCCCGCATCCACCAGGGAGAAACGACGGGAGTTTTCAGCCATGGAGCAACAGCAGACACCGAACTGTAAGGAGCGTGTTCGGGCTGCACAAGGTCAACGGGCGGCCTCCTCCAGGGCTTCCAACTGCGCCTCCCGATCCGGGCGTTGCTCAAAGCTGCAGACGCTGCGGTAGCCATCGGGATCGCGGCGATAGAGCTGCCAGTCACCCGGGTAAGCGCGGCGGAGGGCACCCTCTGCCGTGGGGATGAGGCCGTAGGCGCTTTGCCATTCCGCCAGGAAGCCTTTGCGCCGCTCCCGGGCCACCGTGCCGATACCGATGGCGGCATCTTCGAGGCGCCCATTGAGCATCACCAGCGAACCGCGATGCTGCGCGCAGAGCGATTCCACCTCCTCGTAGTCAGCGGGAGTGGGGGCCGCCAGCAACACCAGGCCGTCACTGCCGCCATCGGCCTGCTGGAGGCGAAGCAGATCGCCCAGCCCCAGCAACTGAGCCGCTTGATCGGGCGCATCGCGTTTGGCCAACGCCGTCGCTCCCGCATCGGGAAACAGCAGCCGTGCTTCAGGGTGCTGGGGGGTGAGGGCGGCCAACAGGCGCAGCGCCACCGGCAAGATCCGCAACCCCTCAAAGCGGAACTCCACGGTCCACAGGCCCTTGCTCTGGCTCGCCAAAGCCGCCTGCACGCTGGCCAGGGCCTCCAGTTCGGCTTGGCGCAGGTCGGCGGGGAGCATGGCTGTGGATCGCATCGACCGACCCTAAAGCGCTGCTCGGGCCCGCTCGAGTGCCTGCGGGAACTGCTCGAGCAGCTCAGAGCCATGCCAGGGGCCCAGACTGATCCGCAGGCCCGCAGCCGCAGCGGACGGCTCGTAGCCCATGGCCAACAACACGGCACTGGCGGCTGAGCCGCTGCTGCTGCAGGCCGAGCCACTGCTACAGGCGAAGCCTTCCCGCCAAAGGGCCTGCACCAACTGGCGGCCGTTCATCCACTCACCGCTGTCTGCACGCACCAACAGGCTGAGGTGGTGGGGCAACCGCTCGGGGTGGCCGGACTGGCGCGGATCCGGCCCCGTGAGCACCACACCGGGCATCGCCAATAGCTCTGCAGCCAAGGCATCCCGCAGTGGCGCCACCGGATCACAGTCGCCATGGGCCACCAAGCGATCCGTGGCGAGCTGCAACGCCGCTTCAAAACCAGCCACCAGGGCCACCGCTTCCGTGCCGGAGCGCAGCCCTGCTTCTTGCCCACCGCCGCTAATACAGGGCTGCAACTGCACTCCTGGCTTCACCACGAGGGCGCCAACACCACGAGGTCCCTGGATCTTGTGCGCCGCAAAGCTCAACAGATCCACCGGCATCTCGCCGAGCCGCAGCGGTTGATGCCCCAGCACCTGCACGGCATCGAGATGCAGCAGCACCCCGGCGCTGCGGCACATCGCCGCAATCTGCTCCACCGGCTGGATGGTGCCCACTTCGCTCTGCCCCCAGATCAACGACACCAACCGCGTGGGCGGCGCCAGCAGACGCTCGAACGCCTCAAGGTTGATGGCCCCCAGGCGATCCACCGGAACCTCCTGCACCTGCCAACCCCGGCGCTGCAGAGCCGCCGCCGCCGCCTGGCTGGCTGGATGTTCCACCGCCGAGATCAAGAGCCGTGGGGCGTCGCCGCTGGTGCTGGTCAGCTCAAGGGGCGGGGCGCTCCCCAGCAGGGCCAGATGGATGGATTCGCTGCCGCCCGAGGTGAACACCACTCGCTCTTGCTGGCAGCCAAGCAGCGCCGCCATGGCTTGGCGTGAGCGCTCCAGCTGCTCAGCCGCTGCGAAACCAAACCCATGCAGGCTGGAGGGGTTGCCCCAGGCTTCCGCCTGAACCACCGCCATCCGTTCAGCCACCTCAGGCGCCAGCGGAGTGGTGGCGCAGCAATCGAGATACTGGCTGAGGGACGGCGGCGCCATCACCTCAGCTGCCCAGGCCGGTGTCGCGCTCGAAGCGCGCGCGGGTGCGGGATTCGAGCGTGTTGGTGGCCAGCGTGACCAGATCGTCGAGAGAGCTGCCACTCAGCAGTGCTGCCACCCGAGCGCGGGCCTCAGCGCTGGGGCAGTTGTCGGGACGGATGCAGCCATTGGTGCACACCGTGGCGCAATCGATCTCAGGTGCGGCAACAGGGGCGCTGGACGGAATTGCGGCTGCAGGTGCCGCCGCTGCGGATTGGCTGCGGGCTTCGGCCACGGCGCGGGGGTCGGGGATCACGGCGTCAAACACGTGCTCCGCCGGTCCATCCATGAACACCTTGCTGCTGGCGGCATCCCAGTGAATCTGCAGCGGACCGCCGGGCAGATCGAGGCGAGCCCGTCGCTCACACAGCCCAAGGCTGTGGCAGGCCACGAGGGTGGCGCAGGCGCCGGTGCCGCAAGCCAGGGTGGGGCCAGCACCGCGTTCCCACACCCGCATCACCAGGTGATCGGGAGCCAGTACCTGTACAAAGTGCACGTTGGTTTTGGCGGGGAAGGCGGGATGCACCTCGAGCAGAGCGCCAAAGCGCTCGAGATCGATCTCCTCCACCAGCGGCACGGGGATCACCGCATGGGGATTGCCCATGCCGGCGGCCGCCACCGCGAAGGATTCACCGTCCACCTCCAAGTCGCCCTGGGGTAGGCCGGCAGAGCTTGTCTCCAGGGTCGTGGGCACCTCGGTGGGTTCGAGGAAGGGAGCGCCCATGTCCACACGAATGGTGCCGTCGGGCAGGAGCTCCGGCACGATTCGTCCCGCCAAGGTGTCGATCTGCCAGGTGCGGCCGGGGCCATCGCCGTCGCGATCGGCGAGGAAACGGGCCAGGCAGCGGATGCCGTTGCCGCACATCTCCGGCTCGGTGCCATCGGCGTTGAAGATACGCATGCGCAGCTCGCCGCCGTTGTTGGGAGGCAGAGCCAGGATCACGCCATCACCGCCCACACCGAAGCGGCGATCGCAGAGCTCCACCACCAGCTCTGGCGTCAGACCAAACACAAAGTTGGGATCGCTGGCGGCACGGCCATCCAGCATCAGAAAGTCGTTGCCCAGCCCCTGGTACTTGCTGAAGCTCAGTTCAGCCTGCAGCGAGCTGAACGGGGTCTTGCTGGGGGACGACACGCGCGGCAGCCTGCCTGGGCAGGCATGAGGTTGAGGCAAATCCTATGGGGAGCGGCATGGACAACCGGGCTGCGCAGTTCGACACCTCCCAGCCCGGAATCCGGCAGCTGCAGAGCTGGATTCGCAGCCGCTCCAACCTGGCCGTACAGCTCCTCGATGGCACCAGCCTCACGGGGATCCCCCGCTGGGTGGATGCCGATTTCGTCGCCCTGGAGCCGGCCCATGGCGGTGAGCTGATGCTCGTGAACCGGCAGGCCATTGCCTTGCTCAGAGCCCTGGTCTGAGGGCTGTGGGAGCATCGCCCCCACGCCCCACTTGCCCCCAGCCCGTCCGTGAGCGAGAGCAGCCGCTACCAACCCCAGGCGATCGAGACCGGCTGGCAACGGGCCTGGCAGGACAACGGCCTGCACGACACGCCAGAGCTCAAGCCGGGTGACGAAGCCTTCTACGCCCTCTCAATGTTCCCCTATCCCTCGGGGAACCTGCACATGGGCCATGTGCGCAATTACGTGATCACCGATGTGGTGGCGCGGGTGCAGCGGCTGCGGGGCAAAAAGGTGTTGCATCCGATGGGATGGGATGCCTTCGGCCTGCCGGCGGAGAACGCGGCGATTGAGCGGGGTGTGGACCCCGGCGCCTGGACCGATCAGAACATCGCTTCGATGCGGGAGCAGCTGAATCAGCTGGGCCTCTCGATCGACTGGGAGCGCGAGGTGGCCACCTGCCACGCCGATTACTACCGCTGGACCCAATGGCTGTTCCTGCAGTTCCTCGAGTCCGGGCTGGCCTATCAAAAAGACGCCACGGTCAACTGGGATCCGATTGATCAGACCGTGCTCGCGAATGAGCAGGTGGACAGCGAGGGCCGCTCCTGGCGCTCCGGTGCCTTGGTGGAGAAGCGCAAGCTGCGCCAGTGGTTCCTCAAGATCACTGATTACGCCCAGCAACTGCTCGACGACCTGAGCAAGCTCGAAGGCTGGCCGGAGCGCGTGCGCACGATGCAGGCCAACTGGATCGGCCGCAGCACCGGCGCCGAGCTCCAGTTCACCGTTGTGGATTCCGCCGGCAATGACACAGCCGAGCGCATCACCGTGTTCACCACCCGGCCGGACACGATCTTTGGTGCCTCCTATGTGGTGTTGGCACCGGAGCATCCGCTGGTGGCGCAGCTCACCACGGCCGAGCAGGAGATCGCAGTGGAAGCCTTCTGTGATCTGGTGTCGCGCCAGAGTGAGCAGGAGCGCACGGCGGAGGACAAGCCCAAGCGCGGCGTGTCGATCGGCGCCCAGGTGCGCAACCCCGCCAACGGAGAGCTGATTCCGATCTGGATCGCCGACTACGTGCTCGCCGAGTACGGCACCGGCGCTGTGATGGGTGTGCCCGCCCACGACCAGCGCGATTTTCTGTTCGCCCGCCAGTACGAACTGCCGGTGCAGCAGGTGATCATTCCCGAAGGCAGCGATGAGCACGCCTTTGAGGGCGGCGCCTGGACCGAAGCCGGTGTGCTGATTCACTCCGGCCGCTTTGATGGCCTGCCCAGCGGCGAGGCCAAGCAGGCGATTACCGCCGCCGCTGAGGCTGAAGGTTGGGGCCGCGAGAAGGTGCAATTCCGCCTGCGCGACTGGTTGATCTCGCGCCAGCGCTACTGGGGCTGCCCGATTCCTGTGATCCACTGCGACAGCTGCGGCGTGGTGCCCGTGCCCGCTGATCAGCTGCCGGTGGAGCTGCCCCGCGATGTGGCCTTCAGTGGCAAAGGCGGGTCACCGCTGGCGCAGCTGGAGAGCTGGGTGAACGTGAGCTGCCCCTGCTGCGGCAAGCCCGCCAAGCGCGAAACCGACACCATGGACACGTTCATGTGCTCCAGCTGGTACTACCTGCGCTACAGCGATGCCAAGAACACCGCGCTTCCGTTCAGCAGCGAGGCGGTGAACAGCTGGCTGCCCGTGGATCAATACGTGGGCGGCATTGAACACGCGATCCTGCACCTGCTCTACTCGCGCTTCTTCACCAAGGTGCTGCGCGACCGGGGCCTGCTCGGCTTTGATGAACCCTTCCAGCGCCTGCTCACCCAGGGCATGGTGCAGGGCATTACCTACAAGAACCCCCACACCGGCAAATACATCGCACCGGCCGATGTGGCCGATCCCACCGATCCGCGTGATCCAGCCAGTGGAGAAGTGCTTGAGACGTTCTACGAAAAGATGTCGAAGTCGAAGTACAACGGCGTGGATCCGGCCGTGGTGATCGACAAATACGGCGCCGATACCGCCCGGATGTTCATCCTGTTCAAGGCGCCGCCGGAGAAGGATCTCGAGTGGGACGACGCCGATGTGGAGGGCCAGTTCCGCTTCCTGCAACGCATCTGGCGCCTTGTGGATGCAGCCTGCGAGCGCGGCCTGAGCCTCGCGGAGGGCGCCGGTGGACCTGAGGCCGTGGCCCAGGCCATGGCCGCCGCAACACTCAACCCAGCCGAGCAGGAGCTGCGGCGGGCGGTGCACACCGCCATCACCGAGATCAGCGACGACCTCGATGGCGACTATCAGTTCAACACCGCCGTGTCGGAGCTGATGAAGCTCAGCAATGCGATGGGCAGCCACCTGGAAGCCAGCGGTGAGGTGTTCGCCTGCGAAGCGCTGCGCAATCTGTTGATCCTGCTGGCCCCCTTCGCGCCGCACCTGGCCGAGGAGCTCTGGCTGAAGCTCGGCGGCCGCAACGCCGGCGATGCCCTGGGCAGCAGCAGCATCCACGCCCAGCGTTGGCCCGCAGCCGATGCCAGCGCCCTGGTGCGCGACACGGTGCCCCTGGTAATTCAGATCAAGGGCAAGGTGCGCGGCAACCTTGAGGTGCCCGCCGATGCGGACAAGGCCACCCTCGAGAAGCTGGCTCTCGAGAGCGACATCGCCGCCAAGTGGCTGGAGGGCAAAGCCCCCAGCCGAGTGATCGTGGTGCCGGGCAAGCTCGTGAATCTGGTGCCCTGAGGCCGAGCCTCAGTCGTGGATGAACACGAGCGATTCCGGCTGACCCCAATCGCCGCGCGCATCAATGTGGCGGCGGTTGGCGCAGAGGTGGCGCAGGATCCAGTAGAGGGGCTCGGGTGAAGGCAGGCCCATCAGCTGCTGGAGCTCGGCCAGGGTGTGTTCACGCTTGTCGGCCATCGCTTGCTCCAGCCGCGCCTGCAGATCGAGCAGGGCAGCCGCTGCTTTCTTGCCAGCCTCCACGCCCGGCTGGTGGTAGGCGTTGATGTTCACCAGCTCGCCGTAATACCCCACAGCACGCTCAAACAGAGCGATGAGGGCGCCGAGGCTGCGCGCGTCGAGCTTCTGCATCGTGATGCTCAGGTTGTAGCGCCCCTCATCGGTGAGAGCGGAGCGGGTGCCCTGCAGGAAACCATCGAGGAAATCACCAGGGTTCTCGCCCTCGAGCGGCGGAATGTCGCCCGGATCTTCGAGCACTTCGAGGAAAGTCACGAAGTAGTTGTCCACGCCATCGCGCAGCTGCTGCACGTAGGCGTGCTGGTCGGTGGAGCCCTTGTTGCCGTACACGGCAATGCCCTGGTGCACCACGTTGCCCTGGCGATCGAGCTTCTTGCCCAGGCTCTCCATCACCAGCTGCTGCAGGTAGCGGCTGAACACCTCCAGCCGGTCGCGGTAAGGCAGCACCACCATGTCCCGCTGGCCGCGACCACCGCCGGCCTGGAACCAGGCAGCCGCCAAGAGGGCAGCCGGATTGGTGTCCAGGGTGGTGGCGGAGCGGGTCACCGCATCCATCTCGGCTGCACCGGCCAGGAAGGCGCGGATATCGGAGCCGATCAGCACACCGGGCAGCAAGCCAACGGCGCTGGTGATGCTGGTGCGGCCGCCCACCCAATCGAACATGTCGAAACGGGCCAGCCAATCACCCTGCTCCGCTTCTTGATCGAGCCGGCTGCCGAGCATGGTCACAGCCACGGCTTGCTTGATCCAGTTGCCACCGGCGGCCTCCACAGCGCGGCGGGCCTGGAGCATGCCGATGTGGGGCTCCGGCGTACCGCCGGACTTGCTCACCACGATCACCAGGGTGGTCTTAAGCCGATCCCCCAGGGAGGCCAGGGTGCGGCGCATCCCGTCGGGATCGACATTGTCGAAGAAGTGGAACGGCAGCCCGGCGCCGGGATCCTGCAGGGCACGGATCATCAGCAGCGGGCCGAGGCCCGAGCCGCCGATACCGATCCACAGCACATCGGTGAAGCGGCTGCAACTATCTGGGTGGATGGCGCCGCTGAGCACATTGCGGCCGAACGCCTCGATCCGGTCAATCTCCGCCTGAATGTGCTGACCGCTGGCGGGATCAGGTGCCAGAGAGGGGTTGCGCAGCCAGTAGTGCCCCACCTGGCGCTGCTCATCGGCATTAGCAATTGCCCCACCTTCCAGGGCTGCCATGGCCTTGAAGGCTTCTTGAAAGCGCGGCCGCAGGCTGGAGAGCACAGCCTCATCGAGGCCCATACGGCTCACATCCAGCCAAAAACCGAGGCTCGGGTTATGCCAGAGCTGGCTGCAGAACCGCTGCCACTGGCTGTTGGCGTCAACGCCGGGAGCGGAAGCGGTGGATGTCATGAAGCCAGTTCAGGCAGGCGCAAATCGAACCTATCGGTGAAATCTCTGTGGGCAAACCCTTTTGCGATGAGAAACCGCGCAAAATGCCGAGACTGATTCGAGACTGTGTGGACCAGAACACAGAAGGCCACAAGGCGGCTTAGCGAATCGAGACAAGCTTCGTAAGCTTTGTTTAATCCCTCTGCAGCTCTGGACCAGACCTTCCGCCACCGCAGTGCCCGCACCGCGCTCTGCGCAGGCGCTTTGGGCCTTGCCATGCTCAGCCTGGGCAGCGTGGATTGGTCTGCGCGGATGGGCGGATCCAGCGCAACCACGGCTGAACGCTCAAGCCTGGCTGAAAACCCCGAAGCCGACCCCACCACCTTCACCGCCGAGGAACTGCAGGAGCTGCAGCGCCGCTTCGGTGTGCACGGGCCGCAACCCAAGTTGGCGCAGCTGTTCACCAAAGGCGTGGATCAGCTCACCCCCCTGCGCAGTCACACGGTGACGCGGCTCGATGCTCTGCGCCCGGTGGTGTGGCGCGAAAGCCATCGCACCGGGATCAACCCGATGTTGCTCGCGGCGATCCTGTTCGATGAGATGCAGCACGCCAAACCTGGTGAAGACCTGCCTCTAGCCGCCCATTCAGGTTTGTTCAGCACCCATGGCCCTGCGCAGCTGGGGCTGAGCGAGATGGTGAAGCAAGGCTTGCTGCGTGAAGACGCCAGCCCTGAAGAGGTGGCTGCAGCCCGCGATCAGCTCCTGGATCCCGAGCGCAACGTGGAACTGCTGGCCGGAAAGATGGCTCGGCTGCTGGCGGTGCTCAAGCAACCAGCCTCGGCCACCTTCAACGTGAGCCAGAACCGAGGTCCCGCCAAAACGGTCGCCACCTTGGCTTACCTCCACAACGGCAAGCTCGACTATCCCGCTCGGATCCTCCGCTACATGCAGGATCCGGAGCTGCATGGCCTGATCTTCAGCGTGCAGCGCAAACCAACGCCAGAGCTGATCTGATCAGCAGAGAGCCCCCAGGGCAGCCAGGCGCACCTGCAGGGCATTCCAATCGAAGCTGCGGGGGTCGGCCCGCTCGCCGCCCAGATCCACGTGGCGGTGCGTGGTGATGTGATCAAACGGAATGCGGTACTGGCGCATCCAGTTGGCCAGCACCACCGCGAGAGCGTCGTATTGAAGGCTGGAGTAACCGCTGTGAGCGGAATCGGCGTCCTCACCATCGAGCGGTGTTTCGAGGCTCAGATGCAGCGCGAAGTTATTCACGGAGCCATCCATGTTGGGGTTGGTCACATCCCAACGGCCCTTGAAGGCGGAGTAGCCGGCACCGAAGGCGCGCTTCGAAGGATCCAGGGTCTCCACCACCTGGCCGTCTTCACCGATCAACAGGTGGTAGCTCACCTGGTCTTGGTCGTGGGGGTGATGGGTGGTGAAGGTGTTGATGGCGGAGCCAATGCCATAAACGGTTTCGTGCAACACCACCAACGAAGGCGTGGTGTCCACGTTGTTGCCGTAGGCATCGCGAGTAGTGCGTTCGCCGTAATTGCTGGGATCGATGCTGACCCGGCGGGTGCGGCTAGGCAGATCCCGTTGCAACGCCTGAAGCCGCTGGCGGAGCGTTCGATCCTGCACACCGCACTGGCGCGACAGCGGACTGATCCAGGTGCTCTGCTGCGGTGGCGCCGGTGCCTTGGGGCGCTGCACCACACCGGGTAACGACACGGGCAGCGGATCACGCCCCTGGTGCACGGCCACGGCCACCAGGGCCAGCACGGCGGCACCGGCAGCCATCGCCGTGGACCAAACAGGGGGCCGGATCGGTTTGCTGTCGCTGAAGGGCCGCACCATCAGCTCACCTGCGCTGGTTGCTGGAGCAGCCAGCGTTGCTGGGCAGCCAGCTGCGCGTCGGTGGCATCGGCCACACGCTTGAGCTGATAACGCTCCACCTGGGGCGCTTGAGGGAGGAGCTCCAGGCTGCGCAGCTTGGATCGGCGTGCGATCAGCAGGGTTTGCGCGTGATCGGGCCGCAGGGAGCGTTGCAGGTCGTCTGGGGATTTGAGGCGCTGCTGATCCAGGGCCACCAGCTCATCGCCCACCATCACACCGGCTTGCTCGGCGGGCCCGCCGCGCACCACCCGAGCCGCCAGGAGACCGCCATCCTCTTGGCGCGGCGTCAGTCCTGCCCATGGCGTGCTCGCCATCTCCGCGTCGAGGAATAAACCCACACTCGATAGGTAGCCATCGAGATCGGGATCGTCGAGCTCGCGCAGCCAACGGGGTAGTTGGGTCGCCAAATCCGGCGCGTGTGTGGCGAAGGCTTGCACCAGATCAGCCTCGCTGTAGCCCCGCCCCCAGCGGCCGTGGCTCAACCAGAGCTGGCGCAACACCTCCATCAACGAGCCGCCATTACGGCGCAGATGCAGATCCAGGCAGAGGGCCACCACCGCGCCCTTGAGGTAGTAGCTCACCTGGGCGTCGGCTGAATAGGCATCGGCCTTGTAGAGCTTCACCCAGGCCTCTTGGCTGCTCTCCCGCAGGCTCTGCACACCGCGGCCTGGGGTGAGCCGGTAGCGGCTGAGGTCTTCACCCAAATCGGTGAACAAATCCTCCGGGTCACTCAGGCCAGCGCTGAGAGGTAGGAACTGATCGAGGTAGCTGGTGACCCCTTCAGCAAACCAAAGGGTCGGCACCACCGGCGGCCGGTGGTAGTCGATCGGCGTGAGCTCTGCCGGTCGCAGCCGGCGCACGTTCCATTGGTGCAGATATTCATGGGCCACCAACTGCAGAAAGCGGCGGTAGCCGTTGGGCTTCTCGAAGTTGCGGCGTCCGTAGACGAGCACGGTGCTGTCGTCGTGCTCAAGGCCGCCGTAGCCCTCATCCACCAGGTGCAGGATCACCAGATAGCTGTGGGCAGCCGGGGAGGCCACACCCATCAAGCGGCAGCAGGCCTCGCAGACGCGCCGCAGATCATCCAGCAGAGTCGGCTGCCTTTCCAACAGCCAGCGCTCCTCACCGGGAACTCCGGCCCAGCACACCAGCTGATGGGGAACACCGTGCACCGCAAAGTCGTACGGCCGATGCGGGCCGGCCTCCAGCGGGGTATCCAGCAGGTGATCCAAGTCGCGGGCCTGCCAAACACCGTTGGAGCAGGGCAGCGGCACAAAAGCCTGCCAGCCATGCGGCAGCGTGCAGCTGAGCTGATGGGGGCTCCAGCGCTCACCCTCCAGTTCGAGCACCACAGCCGCCAGAGCCAGAAAGCCGTGCTCGTGATCCAGGTGGCAGGTGCGCACGGTGAGTTCCGTCGCCAACACCCGGTAGCGAATGGTGAGGAGACCGCCGCTGGGGTCGCTTTCCACACCCCAGGCCGAGGGCTCCAGGCGCTGGAGCTCCAGCACCTGGCTGCCCTGCTCCACCACCAGGCCCTCGAGCTGACGCACGTAATCGCGCATCAGATACGACCCCGGCGTCCAGCCAGGCAAAGCGAGCCGCATCCGCGCCAGCCGCGGCGCAACCTGGATCTGAACGGCCACCAAATGTTGTTGGGGCTCGCTCAGATCGAGATGGACCTGAACCACGGAGTGCCTCAGGGATTCAGGCTGTGGGCCAATTCCAGGGTGGCGCCGGGCAGATCCTGCGCAACAGTTCGCAGAGCTTGCCGGGCGGCATAGCGGCGTGTGATCGCACCGATCAGCTGTTGCAGCGAGCGGGAACGCCCGAGCTGCTGGAGATCCCCCACCAGGGCCAGCTGACCGTTGGCGTTATGGCGCCAACCCAGCCAGGTGCCCTCGGGCAGCTGCACACGCACGCTCACAGCCTCACGCTGATCGGCAAAGCCACGCAGGTCGCCGCCGCGCACCACCGTGAGCTCCAGATCCTCAAGCGCCTGAACCAACACATCCTCATCGCGGAGGACGGTTGGCAGGATGGAGAGATGGGACATGGCCCGACACCCGATCCTTCGAACCCTAGCGAGCCCAACCAGTCGATCCAGTGGCCGTTGCCACCAGATCGCCCGCCCGCCGAAGCGCGCCCGTTGCGCCTGGGGGTGATGGCCTCGGGAGCGGGCAGCAACTTCGAAGCCTTGGTGGCCACCTGCCAGAGGGGGCAGCTGGCAGCCACGGTGTGCCAGCTCGTTGTGAACAACCCGGGCTGCGGCGCTGAACAGCGGGCCCTGCGGCTGGGTGTGCCCTGCACGGTTCATGACCACCGCAGCTATGCCAGCCGTGAAGCGCTCGATCAGGCGCTGATTGCAAGCTTCCAGGCCGCCGATGTGGAACTAGTGGTGATGGCCGGCTGGATGCGCATCGTCACCCAGGACTTGATCGATGCCTACCCCGAGCGGCTGATCAACATTCACCCCTCCCTGCTGCCCAGCTTCCGCGGCGCGAAAGCGATCGAGCAGGCCTTCGCAGCCGGCGTTCAGCTCAGCGGCTGCACGGCCCATCTGGTGAGCCTGGAGGTCGATAAGGGGCCGATCCTGGTGCAAGCGGCTGTCCCCGTGCTCGCAACCGACACGCTGGAAAGCCTCTCGGCACGGATCCATGCCCAGGAGCACCGGATCCTGCCGCTGGCCGTGCAGCTCGCCGCCGAACGGCTGGAGCTGCTCTAGGGATAGAAGGGCAGCAAGGGCAGGCCCGTTTCCGCCGGCAGCCCAGCCATCAGGTTGAGGCACTGCACGCCTTGGCCGGCCTGACCCTTCACCATGTTGTCGATCGCGCTCATCACGATCACCTGGCCGGTGCGGCCATCCACCTGCACCGACAGCAACGCGCGGTTCGTCTGACGCACCCACTTGGTGGAGGGGTAGGTGCCAACCGGCAGCACTTGCACGCAAGGGGCTTGGCGATAGGCCGCCTCCATCAACGTGGTGAGGTCTTCAGCGGTGAGGCCGGGATCCCGCAGGCGGCCGTACACCGTGGCTAGCAAACCCCGCACCATTGGAATCAGATGCGGTGTGAACTGCAGGGCGATGGCGTGGCCTGAGGCGCGGCTGCACATCTGCTCGATCTCACTGGTGTGGCGGTGACCCACCACGCCATAAGGCGCCACCCCTTCGGAGGCTTCGGCCAGCAGCAGATGCTCCTTGGCTGCGCGGCCGCCGCCACTGGTGCCGGTCTTGGCATCGATCACGATGCCGCTGGTTTCGATCAGCCCCTGCTTGAGCAGCGGTGTGAGTGCCAGCAGGCTGGCCGTGGGGAAACAGCCCGGCGCTGTCACCAACCGCGCCGCTGCGATCCGCTCCGCCTCCCACTCCACAAGGCCATACACCGCCTCTGAACAGAGATCGGCGTCGGTGCGGGGGAAGGAGCGGGCCTCTGAGGCGTACACCTCCTTCCATTGTTCCAGGGAGCTGTAGCGGTAGTCGGCGGAGAGGTCGACCACCTTCACGCCCCGCTCCAGTAGTGCGGGCACCAGGGTCGAAGCCAAGCCGTTGGGCAGGCTCAACACCGCCAGATCGGCCGCAGCGGCAATCGCTTCAGGATCGGGCGACTGCACCACGGGATCACCCGGCAGGGGCAGAAACGGCGTGAGCTCACTCCAGCGCTTGCCGCTGCTGCGCTCGCCGCCGAGGAAGCTCACCTCCAAGTCAGGATGGCCCTGAAGCAGGCGCAGGGTCTGCAGGCCGCCGTAGCCGGAGGCGCCGATCACCGCAACGCGCTTGCTGGCCATGCCGGGATGTCAGGAACGCCAGATCGTACCGGGCTCTATAAAAGTGTCTGCAACCCGGGCCCGGCGGGCCCTCCACCCCTGAACCCAAGCGCTTTCCAGTTCGACACCATCGCCGATGGCCTGGCGGCGATCCGCAATGGCGAAATGGTGGTGGTGGTGGACGACGAGAACCGAGAAAACGAAGGCGACCTGATCTGCGCCGCTCAGTTCGCCACCCCGGAACAGATCAACTTCATGGCCACCGAGGCCCGTGGGTTGATCTGCCTGGCGATGGAAGGTGAGCGGCTCGACGCCCTCGATCTACCGCTGATGGTGGATCGCAACACCGACAGCAACCAAACCGCCTTCACCGTGAGCGTGGATGCGGGCCCCGAAAACGGAGTGAGCACAGGCATCTCCGCTGAAGACCGGGCCCGCACCATTCAGGTGGCGATCCATCCCGCCACCCGCCCGGCGGATCTACGCCGCCCCGGCCACATCTTTCCGCTGCGTGCCAAGCAGGGCGGCGTGCTCAAACGCGCAGGCCACACCGAAGCGGCCGTGGATCTGGCACGCCTCTCCGGCCTCTATCCCGCCGGGGTGATCTGCGAGATCCAGAACATGGATGGCTCCATGGCGCGGCTGCCGCAGCTGGTCCACTACGCCCAGCGCCACGGCTTGCGGCTGATCAACATCGCCGATCTGATCCGCTACCGGCTGGATACGGAGCGCTTCGTTCGGCGTCAGGCGGAAGCCTCCCTGCCCAGCGCCTTCGGCAGTTTCCGCGCCATCGGCTTCCGCAATGAGCTCGATGGCAGCGAGCACGTGGCCATCGTGAAAGGCCAACCCGAACTGGCCGAAGGCCCCGTTTTGGTGCGGGTGCACAGCGAGTGCCTCACCGGTGATGCCTTCGGCTCCCTGCGCTGCGACTGCCGCCCGCAGCTCGAGGCTGGCCTGCGCATGATCGAGGAGGCAGGCGAGGGCGTGGTGGTGTATCTGCGCCAGGAGGGCCGTGGCATCGGCCTGATCAACAAGCTGCGGGCCTACTCCCTGCAGGACGGCGGCCTCGACACGGTGGAAGCCAATGAACGCTTGGGCTTCCCCGCCGACCTCCGCAACTACGGCGTGGGTGCCCAGATCCTGAGCGACCTGGGCGTGCACCGGCTGCGCCTGATCACCAACAACCCGCGCAAGATTGCCGGCCTGGGCGGTTACGGCCTGCAGGTGGAGGATCGGGTGCCGCTGGTGATGGACCCCAGCCAGCACAACGCCGCCTACCTGCAAACGAAGCAGGCCAAACTCGGCCACTTGATGGATACGCCAAGCGGCCGCGGACCGGCTGCGGTGCTGGCCTGGACGACGGCAGCGGAGGAGGAACTGAGCAGCGAAGCCAAGACTGCCCAGTTCCAGCAACTGCGCGACTGGTGCACGGCTCACGATCTGGAGCTGGAACTGGAAGAGCACTCCCGCGTCCTCGCGCTGCTCAATCAGCCCGACCTAGCGGTGTTGGTGGCCAGCGGTGATACGGCGCAGCTGGCGCAGGTGCTGCACACCATGGCTGGCTGGCCGCAAACCGGTAGCGTCAGCCTGCTGCTTGCGCCCGATAGCCAGCGCACCGCGCACCCCAGCAACACCTTGGAAGCGGAG
>Ga0194129_10002985_pt1 | contig 24230 bp, 18 predicted proteins | sample TA2KigCa35mmetaG_FD_150862 | JGI IMG/M metagenome (GOLD analysis project Ga0194129, IMG submission 150862) | Freshwater microbial communities from Lake Tanganyika, Tanzania - TA2015038 Kigoma Deep Cast 35m | ecosystem: Environmental > Aquatic > Freshwater > Lake | place: Tanzania: Lake...
AGCCGCGGGCGCGGCAGGTGCCGGAGCGGCGGCGGGTGCCTTCGCCGCAGCCGCGGGCGCGGCAGGTGCCGGAGCGGCGGCGGGTGCCTTCGCGGCAGGTGCCGGAGCGGCAGCGGGTGCCTTCGCCGCAGCGGGCGCCTTCGCGGCAGGTGCTGGCGCCGCAGCGGGCGCCTTCGCGGCGGCAGGAGCCTTCGCCGGAGCCTTGGGCTGCGCGACCGCAGTCGTCGAGACGAGAATCGCCCCGATCACCATCGCCGAACCGCCAAACCCTGCCATTCCGAAACTCGCTCGCATGAATCCTCCTACCGTGTCGCTTTCGAGCCGCTGTACTGCGGCAACCGGAAGGCTACTCGTAGTCTCTGCTCTTCGGCAAGTGCCGAGACGGGAATTCCCCTCGACAGACCGGTTCGTCTCGAAGGGCTAGCCGCAGACGCCGTTGGAGCAGTTGCCGGAAATGCAATCGACATCGTCGTTGCACATTTCTCCGCTGGGGTACTTGCAGTGGTCCTCGCCCGGCCCGAGACCGTCGCAAACCTTTGGGGAAGCACAGGCTCCGAAGGTCTGTCCGGCGTGAGCGTCGGCCGGACATCCTTCGACGGAGTCGTCACACAACTCGGCCAGGCCGCACGGTCCCGCTGCGGGTCGGCAGACCGTCCCGCTCGGGGTGCGAGCGCAGACACCGCTGCTGCCATCGCACATGCCGGTCAGACAGCTCATCGGCGAATCCGGGCACTCCGAGTCGGGGTCGATGCCCGCAGCCACGGGCTCGCAGAGGCCGCTCGCCTTGCCAGTCTTCTCCTCGTGACACGCAAGGCAGGTCCCGATGCAAGACGTCGCGCAACAGATCCCGTCGACGCAGTGACCAGAGGCACACGCATCATCGACCGTGCACTTCTGCGCCACGGCGAGGCGAGCCGAGCAGGTGCCTCCCGCCTTCGGGTCGCAGTAGCTCCCTGGGGCACATTGAAACGAGTCGGTGCAGGCGACGCAGATCCCCGCAGCCATGGGGCCACCGCCGGCACCAGCTGCTCCCGACATCGCAGGCGAGCACACGCCGGACTCACAGTCGAAGAGCGAGGCGCAAGCACGCCCGTTCACGCACGCGAGGCACGTGGTACCGCCGCAGTCGAGGTCGGTCTCGTTCCCGTCAATCGCTCCGTTTCCGCAATGAGCATCGAGACAATTACCCTTTCCGTCGCACGCGATGCCGTTGTCTTCGCTGCATGGCGTACCAGCGGGTGCCGCGGTCACGCTGCACGTGGCATCGACGCACGCGAACTTACGGCAGCTCGTGTCGAGGCCGCACGCGCCGACGACGTCCTCGACCGTGCACTCCACCGCGAGCCCGCCTCCGGAGCCGCCGACACCGGAGCTCGTTGGGACCCCCGAGGAATGCTCGCCGCCGCCGTGCCCATGCCCCGCGCCGTCGACATGCGGGATCTGGGTGCGATCGATCGATGCGACGAGCGTGCACCCTTCGAACATCAGGAGCACGATCGCGGCCAGCGTCAACGCGCCGAGCCTCGCGCGGCGCGATGTGGACCTTTCCGGGAGACGCCGCATCGTACTAGCCCGTCGTATCACGAGGGTCCTCCGTTACGCTCGCGGTTAGCGTGAGTTCGAGGCTCATGGCCGCAGCGGGGTTCGCCTTCGCCGCGCGCGCCCCGACCCAAAACAGCGCGGTGGCGGCGGCGGCGCTCGCGAGCCCGATTAGCTGCGAGGTCGACAGCGTCGCGCGCTCGGGCAAGGCAAACGGAGGTGGCCGGAGCCACACTGCTGCGCCGATGGCAGGGACGAACCCAAGGGCCTGTAGGCTGCGTCTGACGAGAGCCGCTTCGACGTCGGCGAACACCGCGACGGCACAACATACTGCGAGAAGACCGAAGCACGCGGGGAGCAGCAGATGGTTCGGCGCGCCGAAGGCGATGCTGCCCCGCTCTGGGTCATCCCTCAACAATTCAAGGGCGAAGCGCGCCGCCCCGTACGTGACGGTCGCCACGCAAAAGACCTGACCTCTGAAGCGCCTGCGCTTGCGCACGGCGAGCAGCAAGGCGAGGAGCAGCCCGCCGCAAAGAGCTTCATAGAGCTGGGTCGGATGCACCGGGAGCGAGGCGTTCGCGCTTGGCGCGATCAAGCCCCTCGAAACGTGCTCTGCCCACGCCGGCGACCCAGCAGCATCCGCCGCCGACGCATCACCCCACCGCGGAAACGTACCGAGGTTCGCGAGCCATCGAGGGGCCTCGGGCGAGAGCCGCCGACCGTAGTCGCACCCGAAGAGGTAGCAGCCGATGCGCGTGATCGCGAGACCGCTCGCGAGGCTCGGAACCGCCGCGTCCGCCCACGGAAGGAGCCGCTTGCCCTTCGCCTTCAGGAACGCCCACGAGCCGACAAACCCGCCGAGGAACCCGCCGTACGCGACGAGCCCACCGCCGCGCAAGGCGAAGAGGTCCGAGAGGCCGTGGAATTGATCGGGGTTCGTGACGAGGAACAGCAGGCGGGAGCCCAGGACGGCCAGGATGGCGGTCACGACGTAGCACGACCCCATTTGCTCTCGGTCAAGACCGTCTCGCTCGCACAACCCGAGTGTCAGATACCAGCCCACGACGAGGGACAACCCGAGCATCACCCCGTAGCTGAAGATGGGCACCGCCCCGAGCGTGCCGATGAGCGGCAAGCTCCAGCCGGGCGTCGGGATGCGGAAGAGCACCGGGTGCATGACCCGTGCATAAGAGGAGTGCGGGTCGCGAGCAAGCGCGGCTCGCTTCGAATGCCGCTCGACGACCTTGAGATTTGCGTGCGCGAATGGTTGTGTAAGAGCCACGCTGAGCAACAAGTCACGCGAGAGCCACGATGGATACGAAGCAACTTCAACCGATGCTCGACGAGCTCGAGACCGACGTCGAACGGTTGAAGGCGCTTTACCAGCAGTACTTCATGGGGCTCGAAAAACTGCCCCCTGCCGTGCTTCGCAAGAAGGTCGACCGCGCGTTCTGGCATCTCCGACGCGAGCGCCTGCCGACCACCGGAACGCGCTTCAAGTTTCAGCAGATTCTCCAGCGGTACAACACGTACGAGCAGTACTGGGCGCGTACCCTTCGTCAGATCGAGAACGGAACTTTTAAGCGCGACGTCATCCGCGCCGCAAAGCTCGTGGGCAAAGAGCATGCGCGCTCGGCCCTGGGCAAGGCAGCGGCAGGACTCGACGTCGACCGCGCCGTCCCGAGCGATGCCGGACGCGGCCGCGCCTGGGATGTCGACGAGGCGAACGGCGACTGGGACGACGACGCGAAGACCCCTCCGAACATGCGCCTCAGCGACCTCGGAGTCGCGCCCGGGCACCTCGAGCAGGGACCTCCGCCGACCGTGCGCAATCCGGCAGCGATTTCGTACCCCGGTCTCCGGTCGCACGCGGCGCCCCCATCGGCACCTCAGGCGGGCCCGTTTCCGTTTGGCTTCCCGCGCCCGCAAGCTCCACCCGCGCAGCCTTCTGCGCCTACCGCGTACGCTGCATGGCCAGCCGCGACGCCCCATCCTGGGCATGCCCAGGCGGGAGCACCGCACGCCAGCCCCTATGCAGGGATTCCTGCTCCAACGGCGCGGCCCCTCTTGTCCCCACAGGAGCTCGCGGCGCAGATGCGCGCGCGGGCCGCGGGCGGAGGACGCGCCTGGCCGACACCACCCACGTCGTATGGGACACCGCAGGGTCTACCGCACGGAGCCGTACAGCCCGCAGCGTCGGAGGACTCGCGCTCGCGCGCCATTTACCAAGAGTACGTCGCCGCTCGTCGCCGCAGCGGAGAGTCGGTCGAGGGCCTAACGTACGAGCGCGTCGCGAAGTCGCTCTCCGAGCAGGGCGACAAACTCCGCGCTCAGCACCCGAACCGGACGCTCGACTTCGAGGTCGTACAAAAGGACGGGAAAGCCGTCATCAAGCCCGTCGTGAAGTGACGCGACGGGTGCCCCGAGGCCCGTCCCCACTCCGTCTGACGCCGCGACCTCCACGGATGCGGGACCGCCGACGCGTCGCTCACGTCGGCGGCGGCGCTCCTCAAGACGCCGCACCCCCGGCGAATTGTGCTTGCGCTGCGGCATCGGCGGCCGCCAGGATTTGCTCCTCGGCCTGCGTCGCCAACTTCTGCACCCACACCGCGGCGTCGCCGATCGGGAGCGCCTCGAAGTAGCGGAGGAACTGCTTCTCGAGCCCAAGGCTTACGCCCCCGAGCACGAGCGCCACAGGGATCGTCGGCTTCTCGATGTCGCCGAGTTCCTGAGTTCGCGTGCGCCAGCGCCTCACCCCTATGAGGAGGCGACCGAGCCATTGGCCCGCGAGGCCAACGAGGAGGCCGCCCATCGCTCCCGCGACGAACAAGTCGGCGCGATAGACATTCGCGTTGTCGCTCGGCGCGAGCCAGGCGGCGAGCAAGCCACCTAGCGAGGCGCCGATCACCATCCCGGGCTCGCCACCATTCGGGTTGGCCGCGAGGCGAACGATCGCGGCGGCCTGAAGCCCGGCTTCCGGGGTGTTGGCGAAGCGTCGGAGGGCGACGAGCAATTTAGCCCGCCCAAGCGACGCCGAACGGAGGCTGAAGTAGCTTATTACCAGCGCAATCACGGGCAAGAGCACGCCCACGAGGATCGCGGCCTTCAGGGAAAAGAGCCCGACCGACGGCTCGCCTTCCTTGAGCCGCGTCGAGTCCTCTCGAGCCTTTGCGAGCTTCTTCTCGAGCGCCTGGCGTGCTGCGTCCGTGTGAAGCGCGATCGACTTCACGCGGACCTCATCCTTCCATTGCGACAGGACCTCTCGGGCCGTTCGCTGCTGGGTCTTGTCATCGCCTCCCTCTGGCAGAGTAGCCGTCGCCTCGGCCGCAGACCACCCCGCGGCCGCATTCTGGCTCACGCCGGCGGCTTCCTCCGACAGCTTTCGGCAGTTCGGGCCGGCGAGCGCCTTCGTCTGCTTGAGGACGCTCTGGGCAGGCTGGGTCGGCAACTCGACCTCGGGCGCAGGAGGAGGATTCGGGCCAGATTTTCGGGCTTTTTCCGCCTTTTCCGCGACGTCCTTCGCCTCTTTCTCAGCCTTGGCGGCGCGCTGCTTGAACACCGCGACCTCCTCGCCGAGCTTGACGGCGGTCTTCGCGCAGCGTGCCTTCGCGAAGTCGGCCTCGGTCGCCTCCGCACGGCGGAGCACCTCGAGCGCGACCGGGTCTTGCACCATCGGGCCCTTGCCCGGAGCGCAACCGAACTTCAGGGTGTCACCGACGATCGACATCACGAGGATGCAGAAGCTCACCAGCGTCCAGAAGATCTCTTCGCGTCTCGTGTACTCGTTCAAGGCGCCCCGCACTCTACCCCGAGTCGCTGTGCTCGTGTGATAGGTTCTTCGGATGCGGTTCGCTCGCGCGATGGCGTGGTTCGCGGCGGTCCTGGCGCCTGCGGCGACAGCATATTTGGGGTGCGCAGGGACTCCCCCTTGCGAGTTCAACAGCGATTGCGTCGAAGGCTATTGTCTCGACGGCGAGTGTCGGCGTGCCTGCGTCGACAGCGCGCTGGATTGCCCGAAGAACCACTTCTGCAACGCGATCGCGCAATGCGAGCCCGCGGATGGCGGCGCGGGCGCAGCCTCGGCGGCGAGCGGCCCGACCTCGGTCGCAGCGAGCACCGGGGGTTCGGCCTCGACCGGGTCCGGCACGGGTGCTCAGGGGCTGCTCGAGAAGTGCGCGGCACCGAGCGATTGCGACGCGCCATGGTCGTGTCAACCCATGACGGTCGGCGGGGTCTCTCGATGCACCCGAACCTGTTCGTCCGACGCGGACTGCATGGTCGGGACGCGGTGCATCGACCGCGGTGGAAAGTTCTGTTTGGGCGATGACGTCGGCCGCGGCTGTGCGGCGCCGTCGGCCTGCAACTACGGCTGCCTCACAGGGCCGAAGTACTGCACCGCGGCCTGCTCGTCGGGCGCCGATTGCCCCGCAGGATTCGGCTGCATGGCGGTCGGCAATCCGCCGACGAAGGTCTGCGTCCGCGCGTCGAACTACTGCGACTCGGGCAACACCGCGAACTGCATTGTCCCTGCGGCGTGCGACCTCTCCCCGGCCCAGATCATCGGAGGCTGCACGCTCGCCTGCACGTCCTCGGCAGATTGCCCGCAGCGCGCCGCACCGCTCGCGAATTGGACGTGCAACGGCACCTGCCAGCGCCCTCCAGACGTCGTCGGGTCGCTGCCGGGCGGGTACTCGCCGGTCGAGTACTTCTGCGACGCCAGTTTGAACCCGGTCGCGCTGTGCAACGACGCGCAGCACATCGACTTCGACAAGTTCATCGTCCCCTCGCCGCCGCCGGTGAACTGCAACTCGAACACGACGACCCCCGGCTCCGCCGGAGATGCGTGCGTGGACTCGTGCCGCTACCAGGGAGGGTGCCCCTTCGGATTCGCGTGCGTCGGGCTGGGCAACGTGGCGAGCGAGCGCATTGGCCTCTGTCTGCCCGTCGGCGCAGCAGAGCCGGGCTCCCCATGCACGCGTGACCGCGACTGCGCGTTCGGCTACTGCAGCGCGAAGAACCTATGCAGCCGCGACTGCACGGTGGACGGGGCCTGTCCTGGCGGCCTGACGTGCGTCGCCGTGCCAGGACCGACTATCGAGGGACAGACCTTCCGCCGTTGCGAATGACGCAGCACGCGTCGACGCTTCGAAGGCCTCGATCAGCCGAGCCCGGGTCGCTGAGCGCGGCCCGTGTTCGGATCGCAGTAGACGATCTCGCAAGGTGCGCCGTCGTCTCGTTGAACGCGGGCGCATAGCGCCGCGAGGTCGGTGTCGGCGTCGAGGACATCACCGGCTGCAACGTGGCCTGCCTCGTAACGGACGTTGTCGAGCGCGACCCAGCGTCCGAGGAACACCGAGGATCGTCGAACGTCGCCCCACGAGCCGATGCCCGCGAGGGCCTCGCGACGAGGCTCCGTCGACGACGTTAGGCGTGACGAGAGGGCGTGACGGACCGCGTCGAGAGCCTTCGCTCCGAGGGACCACGCACCAATCGACGGCGGAGTCTGCGGGCCTACCGTTCGGGGGTCGGGGCTTGGTCCGCTGGACACGAGCTTGGACTGCCTGGGCATGTGAATCAAACCTTGTCCCCCAGAAGGAGAGGCTTCTATTCGTCGCAGGCCCAGGCGTCAAGCCGTCGTCCGGCCTCGCGCTTGACGGCGCCCATCCAGCCCCGGTTTGATGCCGCCATGCGCATCGTCTCGATGGTTTGCTTCACCCTGCTCCTCTCTGGCTGCTCGTCTCCGCCGAGCTCGAAGACGGCGGAGGCGCACCACGAGGCTGAAGCCACGCCCTCCTCGCGCGGCGCTGCCTCCTTGGCGCCCCAGAGCCCCTCGAAGGAGACGACGCCCCCGGCCACTCCGAGCGAGCCGTCTCCCGGCGAGCAAGCTGCGAGGACGCCGCTCGCACCGCCGAGACAGGCCGAGGAGATCGACGTCAACTACGAGGACTGCACCGTCCTCGCGGAGACCTACAAGAAAGTCTGGCTGCGTAACGCTCTCGAAAGAGGCGCGGCCGCCAAGGACGGGGAGCTCCGCGAAGCCGCCGAGGCGAGCCAGCGCGAGGCAGCCGAGACGGCCGGAGAAAACTGGCTGAAGGCGTGCGCGCGGATCGTCGGGACGCGGATGGTTCGCCGTCACCTCGTCTGCGCCTCCCGAGCGAAGACGCTCCAGCGCTTCAATGACTGTTACGACGGCAAGGGAGACTGACGCACCATCCGAAAACGGCGTCGGGCGAAGTTCTTGCGGGGGAGGCTTCGGCGGCGACCCTTGGACGTGGCCTCGTGAGGGCGAGCCCCGTTGTTTTGGGGCGCGGGCTCGATGACCGCCGACGCCTGGCTGCGCGCGGAGTCTCGTACGTCACGACAAGACGAACGAAGGCCCCGCTGGACGACGTCCAGCAGGGCCCTCCTCGCGCACCGCGCATCGATTCGTGGCTTCGAATCTCCGAATATCAGCTCGCCCGACGGCGTCGATAGAACGCGAAGCCGAGCAGCGCGAGCGCGCCACCGAAAGCTGCGTCCCCGAACCCGGACGAACCAATCGAGCATCCCTTACCACCAGAAGCCGACACGCCACCGTCGCTACCGATGCCATCGCTGCCGCTGCCCGAGCTCTCTTCGCACCCTGGGGGAGGGGGCCGGCAGGCGGGCGGCTCGCCGACGAATTTCGTCGTCTGGATGTAGCTCGAGACCTCCGTCTGCGACGAGGCGGCCGCGAGCACGAGGTCCGTCTCGAGGGCCTCGCGCGGCAGCTCGGCTCGCAACCGGGTCAGCCACACCGAGTTCTCGTCGATGCCCGCGAACAGGGTGTCGAGGTCCTCCTCCATGCTGGCCTGCGCGGCTTCGTACTCGCCGGCGTACCCCGCGACGGCGGGACCGCGAAAGTCGAAGATGTTCCGGACGCTATTCTTGAAGCCGAACATCGAGTAGGCGCGCGCCGACTCGGTGAGCCAGCCATAGCCCTTCGACGCTGCGTAGCCCGCGGCGCGGAGCTCGGTGTAGTTCGAGCGATCGATGTTGTAGTCCCAGATCACCTCCTCGGGCTTTACGGTGAAGCCCGGGAAGTTGCTCGTGTCCCAGCGTCCTTCGCCGAGTACGTAGAGCGTAATCGTGGTGAGGGCACCCGTGCCCGCGGCGACCATTCGGAGCGGGAGCGCCACGGCCGACCCCTTCGTGGTGATGCGGATCGGCTGCATCGACTGGACGCCCTCACCGGGGACCAGCCTCACGGCGAGGAAGTTGAAGCCCTCCTGAACGTAGGTCCCCACGAGCGGCTCGATGTCTTTCGGGATGTTGTAGCCGTGGTCCTTCAGCCAGGTGGCGAGCGCCTCCGGATCGGTGGAGGCGAGCTGCACGGTCTCGTACGGTCCGACGACCTCCTGCGCAATGACGTCGACGCCAGTTTTGCTATCACCGCCCGCGCCTGAGCTCGTCGCAAGGCCGCCGGTCGCCGACCCGTCTTCGTAGCCGCAGTTGTACCAGGGGCACTCGAGAGGCGGAGCCGCGACGGTCACCTGACTGTCGAACCCAAGCTGGTTGAAGATGAGGTCGGACGAGACGCCGATCTCGACCTGGCCTTTCGTGGGGAGGACCCACGCGAAGGACTCCGGTGACCCCGAGTACTCGATCTGGTCGTAAAGCGTCGATTGGCTCATACCGATCGACATCACCATGCGGTGCCCCGTGACTTGACTGTTTTCGTCGGGCGGAACGAAGCAACCTCCGCAGGCGAGCGCATCCCCCGAGTAAGCCACCAATCCGAGCGCCAGCGGCGCGACCATTCCAAACGTCTTCGTCCAGGTCATCTTGAACTCCTCTGATCACCAACGTTGAGCAAGCCTCGAGCCAACTCAATCACTTAGCAATTCCAGAAACTTGGCTGACGATGGCGTGACAGTGGCATTGCCCATGGCACAAACTGGCGCGTTCTCGGACGCCCATGCCGTGCCAGGGCCACGCCTCAGCCTCGTCGGCCTCGACGCCGACGCGCGAGCACTCCCATCACCGCGAGACCTCCGGCGAAGAGAAGCTCGCTCGCCCGAGAGCTGGCGACGAGGGCGCAGCCTCCGCCCTGTGCCTCATCCTCGACCTCACAGCCCGGTGGCGGCGCGGGACACGCTGGCTGCGGGCCGATGAACTTGGTGGTCTGAAGGAGGCGAGAGACCTCGTCTTGCGTGGACGCTGCCTCGAGGACGAGGTCCGTACCGAGGGCCTCGCGGGGCAGCTCGGCTCGCAGTCGCGTCAGCCAGATCGAGCCCGCATCCATCCCACTGAACAGGGTGTCGAGGTCGGCGTCGAGCGCTTCGGCGGCCTCCGCCGGCGTCCCCGCATAACCTGACGCCTCGACACCGTTGTAGGTGAGGACACTGCTTAAGGTAACTCGAAGGTTCGTCGACGAGTACGGGCTCGCTGCCTCGGTCAACCAACCCATGCCCTTGCTCTTCGCATAGGCGTCGGTGCGCAGCTGGGTGTAGTTCGAGCGATCCTGTGCGTAGTCCCAGACCACGTCGTCCGGACTCAGCGTAAAGCCTGGGAAGTTTGCGGTCGCCCAGCGCCCCTCGCCAACGACGAACAGCGTCATGGTCGTCACTGCGCCCGTGCCCGCCGCGACCATCCGAAGCGGGAGCGAGACCGCGGCCCCCTTGGTGGTGACGCGAATCGGCTGCATCGCCTGCACGCCCTGCCCAGGGACCAGCTTTACCGCGAGAAAGTTGAAGCCCTCCTTCACGTAGTTGCCGATGAGCGGCTCGACGTCGGCCGTGAGCTCGTACCCGTGTCCCTCGAGCCATCCGGCGAGCGCGCCAGGATCACTCGAAGCGAGCTGCACCGTCTCGTACGGCCCGACGACCTCCTGTGCGATGACGTCGACGCCACCGCCCGAGGTCGCTCCGGTCACGCCATCGCCCCAAGCACCAACCGCGCTTGGCCCATCGCAGACGATGGCGGGACAGGTCTGGATCGGAGCCTGGATCGTCACCTGTGAGTCGAAGCCGAGCTGATTGAAGAGGAGGTCCGACGACACACCAACGTCGACCTGCCCCTTCACCGGTAGGACCCACGCGAACGACTCGGGTGAACCCGAGTACTCGATCTGGTCGTAAAGCGTCGACTGGTCCTTGCCGATCGACCAGACCATTCGATGCCCTGTGACCTGCGTAACCTCGGTCGGAGGGTGAAAACACCCGCCGCAAGCTTGAGCATCCCGAGCCTCGACGAGGAGCGCGAGCGCAAGGGGCACGGCAACGCCAGCGTTCGTCTTCCAGTTCATCCGAGTGACCTCCGAAAAGGACGCTAGAGCAACCCTGCCTCGGTTGGCAATGATTCCCCCCAACCCTCGGCTCGGGACGGCCACGCTCCTCACCAGACAGGCAAACGAAAGCGGCGCCCCGCAAGGGACGCCGCGCTCGTCGCTCAGGACCTCGAGAGGTCGCGGAGCGAGCTTGGGATCACTCCTCTTCGCTCATCGCGGCATAGCCGCTGGCTCCGCCCATCGAGACGATCTCGCCACGATGTCCCTCGTCCTCATCCGTGGTGACGCGGAGTCGACGGTATGCAGGGAGCCCCGTGCCGGCAGGCACGAGACGACCCATGATGACGTTCTCCTTGAGGCCGCGAAGGTCGTCGGTCTTTCCGTAGATCGACGCCTCGGTGAGCACCTTCGTCGTCTCCTGGAAGGAGCTCGCGCTGATGAACGACTCGGTCGAGAGCGATGCCTTCGTGATGCCGAGGAGGAGCGGCTCGGCGGTGGCAGGACGACCGCCACGCGACAGGACCTTCTCATTCTCGGCCTCGAAGAGGTGCTTCTCCACCTGCTCGTCGACGAGGAAGTTCGTGTCACCGACCTCCTTCACGCGAACACGGCGCAGCATCTGGCGAACAATCACCTCGATGTGCTTGTCGTTGATGCCGACGCCCTGGAGCCGATAAACCTGCTGGATCTCGTTCACGAGCCAAGCCGCAAGCTCGCGCTCGCCCTTGACGCGAAGGATGTCGTGCGGGTTCGGCGGACCGTCCTGGAGCGCCTCGCCCGGACGAACGCGGTCACCCGGCTGCACCTGCATGTGCTTGCCCTTGGGGATGAGGTACTCGCGCGCCTGCTCCGGCATCAGACGATCGTCCGGACCGTACGGCGTCACGACGACCTTGCGCTTGCCCTTCGTGTCCTTGCCGAAGGACACCTGCCCTTCGACCTCCGAGATGATCGCGTGGTCCTTCGGCTTGCGGGCTTCGAAGAGCTCGGCGACGCGCGGCAGACCACCGGTGATGTCCTGCACCTTCGCGGTGTCGCGGGGCATCTTCGCGATGACTTCACCGGCCTCGTAAACGTCGCCTTCCTGCGCGACGATGTAGGCGCCGACCGGCAACAAGTAGCGCGCATCGAGCTGGCTGTTCGGCAGCTTGAGCGTCTCGCCCGTCTCGCTATCCTTGATGGTGATGCGCGGACGAAGATCGGCGGCCTTCGACTCGATGACGACCTTCGCCGAGAGGCCGGTCACCTCGTCGACGCGGTCCTGGAAGGACACGCCTTCGACGAGATCGCCGAACTCGATGCGCCCCGCGCACTCGGTGAGGATCGGGGTGGCAAACTGGTCCCACTCGGCAAGGAGCTGGCCCGGCTTGACACGATCTCCGTCACGAACCTTGACTTCGGCGCCGTAGACGAGGCGGTTGTGCTCGCGCTCGCGGCCCGTGTCGTCCACGACCACGAGCTCGCCGTGGCGGTTCATCACCACCATCTGGCCGCTCTTCTTCGCCTGAACGACGGCGCGACGGAAGCGCACGACGCCTTCGGTGCGAGCCTCGAGGAAGCTCGCCTCGACCTTACCGCGCGCCGCGGCGCCACCGATGTGGAACGTGCGCATCGTGAGCTGCGTACCAGGCTCACCGATCGACTGCGCCGCGATGATGCCGACTGCCTCACCGATGTTGACGCGGTACCCGCGGCCGAGGTCGCGGCCGTAGCACATCGCGCAAACGCCACGACGCGTCTGGCAAGTAAGAACCGTGCGGATCATTACCTCTTCGACGCCGGCGTCTTCGATGCGACGAACGGCCTCTTCGTCGAGCTCCGTGTTCGCGCGGATCAGTACCTCGCCGGTCAGCGGATCGATCACATCGTCAAGCGCGACGCGGCCGAGGATGCGCTCGCCGAGCGCCTGGATGACCTCACCGCCCTCCTCGAGCTTGGTGACGCGGATGCCATCGAGCGTCCCGCAGTCGATGTCGGAGATGACCGCATCCTGCGCGACGTCGACGAGGCGGCGAGTGAGGTAACCGGAGTTCGCCGTCTTCAGCGCGGTGTCCGCGAGGCCCTTACGAGCACCGTGGGTCGAGATGAAGTACTGGAGGACGCTGAGGCCCTCGCGGAAGTTCGCGGTGATCGGCGTCTCGATGATCTCGCCCGAGGGCTTGGCCATGAGTCCGCGCATCGCGGCGAGCTGACGGATCTGCTGCGTCGAACCGCGCGCGCCCGAGTCCGCCATGATGAAAATGGGGTTGAAGCTCGGGTCGACGAACTCCCGGCCGGTCTGGTCGTCGACGACCGTCTCGCGCCCGATCTCGTTCATCATCTCGGTGGTCGCCGCGTCCGCGACGCCCGCCCAGATGTCGACGATCTTGTTGTAGCGCTCGCCGTCGGTGATGAGACCTTCCTGGTACTGCTCGACGACCTTCTCAACCTCGGCGTTCGCGTCCCCGAGAAGCTCCTTCTTCTTGTCGGGGATGGTCATGTGATCGAGGCAGATTGAGATGCCTGCCTGCATCGCGAAGCTGAAGCCCATCGAGCGGAGCCGATCGGCGAGCAGCACGGTGTGCTTGTTGCGATGCTGACGGTAGGCGACGTCGATGAGCTTCGAGAGCGCCTTCTTGTCGAGCGTCTTGTTGACGTGGTCGAAGCTCGTGCCGGGCGGAAGAACCTCGCTCACGAGCGCGCGCCCGACGGTCGTCTCGACCATGCGGCGCTTGGACCGGCCGTGCTCGTCCCGAACGGGCTCATCGTTCTCGTCCACCTCAGGAACGCGGACCTTGATCTTCGCGTGCAGCGCGACCTCGCCCGCGTCGTAGGCCATGCGGACCTCGTCGAGCGACGCGAAGACCCCCACGAGATGCCCCTGAAGGACACCCTTCTTGTCGACGGTGAGGGTGTCCGGTTTGTACTCGCCGCGAGAGAAGCGGCGCTCACGCGTGGCGTAGTAGAGGCCGAGGACGATGTCCTGCGTCGGGTTGATGATCGGGCGACCGTTCGCGGGCGACAGGATGTTGTTCGTGCTCATCATGAGCACGCGCGCTTCCATCTGCGCCTCGACCGAGAGCGGCACATGGACCGCCATCTGGTCGCCGTCGAAGTCGGCGTTGAAGGCCGTGCAGACGAGCGGATGAAGCTGGATCGCCTTGCCTTCGATCAAGACCGGCTCGAACGCCTGAATGCCGAGGCGATGCAGCGTCGGAGCACGGTTCAGCATCACCGGATGCTCGGTGATGACCTCCTCGAGGATGTCCCAAACCTCGGGACGCTCCTTCTCCACCATCTTCTTCGCGCTCTTGATGGTGTTGACGTAGCCGCGCTCCTCGAGCTTGTTGAAGATGAACGGCTTGAAGAGCTCAAGCGCCATCTTCTTCGGGAGCCCGCACTCGTGCAGCTTGAGGTGCGGACCGACGACGATGACCGAGCGGCCCGAGTAGTCGACGCGCTTGCCGAGCAGGTTTTGTCGGAAACGCCCCTGCTTGCCCTTCAGCATGTCGCTGAGGCTCTTCAGCGGACGCTTGTTCGGACCGGTGATGGTCTTGCCGCGGCGGCCGTTGTCGAAGAGCGCGTCGACCGCCTCTTGGAGCATACGTCGCTCGTTCCGGATAATGATCTCCGGCGCGTTCAGCTCCAGCAGACGCTTTAGGCGGTTGTTGCGGTTGATGACACGGCGATAGAGGTCGTTGAGGTCGCTGGTCGCGAATCGTCCGCCATCAAGCGGCACCAGCGGGCGCAGGTCGGGCGGCAGGACCGGGATGACGCTCAGCATCATCCACTCCGGGCGATTCCCGCTCTCGCGGAACGCCTCGACCACCTTCAAGCGCTTCGCGAGCTTCTTCTTCTTCGCCTCGCTCGTCGCGACGCGCATCTCCTTGCGGAGGACCTCGGCGAGCGCGTGAACATCGACCTGCTTGAGCATGTCGAGGACGGCTTCGCCACCCATGCCGGCCTTGAACTTGCCATCGCCGTACTCGTCGAGGAGCTCGAGGTAGCGCTCCTCGCTGAGCAGCTCGCCGAGCGACAGCTTCGTGTCGCCGGCGTCGATGACGATGTACATCTCGCAGTAGAGGACCCGCTCGAGGTCCTTCAGCGAGATGTCGAGGATGTTGCCGATGCGCGACGGCAGCGACTTCAAGAACCAGATGTGCGCGACCGGCGTCGCGAGCGTGATGTGACCGAGGCGCTCGCGGCGGACCTTCGAGGGAATGACCTCGACGCCGCACTTCTCACACACGATCCCCCGGTGCTTCATGCGCTTGTACTTGCCGCAGTTGCACTCGTAGTCCTTCACCGGCCCGAAGATCTTCGCGCAGAAGAGGCCGTCGCGTTCGGGCTTGAAGGTCCGGTAGTTGATGGTCTCCGGCTTCTTCACCTCGCCGTGCGACCACTCGCGAATCTTCTCGGGGCTCGCGAGGGAGATGCGAATCGCGTTGAAGCTGAGCGGATCTTTGGGCTTCTCGTAAAAGCTGAAAATGTCACGCATGGTGTTCTCTCGCCTTCTCGGTTCTCAGCAGATTCGTTGCGATTCGATCACTCTTCTTCGGCCGCAGCAGCCTCGGCCACCGTCTCGATGAGCTCGATGTTGAGGCACAGCGACTGGAGCTCCTTGATGAGGACGTTGAAGCTCTCCGGCAGGCCCGCGTCGAGCTGGTAGTCGCCCTTCACGATGGACTCGTACATCCGGGTGCGGCCCTGGACGTCGTCGCTCTTCACGGTGAGGAACTCCTGGAGCGCATACGCCGCGCCGTAGGCCTCCATCGCCCAGACCTCCATCTCACCGAGGCGCTGACCGCCGAACTGCGCCTTGCCACCCAGCGGCTGCTGCGTGACGAGCGAGTACGGGCCGATCGACCGTGCGTGAATCTTGTCATCCACGAGGTGATGAAGCTTCAGCATGTACATCACGCCGATGGTGACATCCTGGTGGAAGGCGTCACCGGTGCGCCCGTCGAACAAGGTCGCCTGTCCGGTGCGGGGCAGCTTCGCGAGGTCGAGCGCGCGGATGATCTCGGACTCAGGGGCGCCGTCGAAGACGGGGGTCGCCATGTGCATGCCGCGGAAGTGCTTGCCTGCCAGGCGCTTCACATCGGCGTCGGAGAGCCCCTCGATGAGCTTCACGGCATCCTCGTCGCCCTTGTAGCAAGCGAGCATGAACTTCCGCATCTCGTCGGCGGTGCGCTTCTCGCGGAGCATCGCCTCCATCTGACGACCGAGCGAATAGGCGCCCCAGCCGAGGTGGATCTCGAGAATCTGCCCGATGTTCATACGGCTCGGAACGCCGAGCGGGTTCAGCACGATGTCGACCGGCGTGCCGTCCTCGGTGTAAGGCATGTCCTCCTCGGGGACGATCCGCGAGACGACGCCCTTGTTGCCGTGCCGACCGGCCATCTTGTCGCCGACCTGCAGCTTGCGCTTGATGGCGATGTAGACCTTCACCATCTTGATGACGCCAGGCGGCAGCTCATCGCCACGCGAGAGCTTCTCGATCTTGTCGCGGAAGTGCTCCTCGCGGCTTCGGACCATGTCCTCCAGATCGCGAAGGATCTGCTGGACCTTCTCGGCGTTCGCGACCGGAAGCTCGCCCCAGTACTTGCGCGGCACCTCCTCGAGCTTCTCGTCCGTGAGCGTATCGCCCTTGGCTAGCAGCACCTTGCCCTTGTCATCCACGAGCTTGCCGTCGGTGGCCTTGCCCTTCAGGATTTCCTTGAGGCGGCGGTAGAACGAGTCGCGGAGGATCTTGATCTCTTCATCGCGAGTCCGCTCGATTCGAGCGCGCTCCATGTCCTCGATCTCGCGGGCGCGGCTGTCCTTGTCCTGGCCCTTGCGGTTGAAGACCCGCGCATCGATGACGATGCCGCTGACTCCCGGCGGCACCTTCAGCGAGCTGTCGCGAACGTCGCCGCTCTTCTCGCCGAAGATCGCACGGAGAAGCTTCTCCTCGGGCGAGAGCTGCGTCTCGCCCTTTGGCGTCACCTTGCCGACCAGGATGTCGCCCGGCTTCACCTCGGCACCGATGCGGACGATGCCGGCCTCATCGAGATCCTTCAGCGCCTCCTCACCGACGTTCGGGATGTCGCGGGTGACCTCTTCCTTGCCGAGCTTCGTGTCGCGCGCGACGCACTCGAACTCCTCGATGTGGATCGAGGTGAAGATGTCGTCCTTCGCGATTCGCTCCGAGATGAGGATCGAGTCCTCGAAGTTATAGCCCTGCCAGGGCATGAAGGCCGCGAGGACGTTCTGGCCGAGCGCGAGTTCGCCCATGTCGATCGCGGGGCCGTCGCCGAGCACGTCACCTGCCTTCACGCGGTCTCCGCTTCGGACGATCGGCTTCTGCGTGTAGCAGGTCGACTGGTTCGAGCGCTGGTGCTTGATGAGGTGGTAGATGTCCGGAACCTCGCTGCCCTCGCCCGTCGGGCGAACGACGATGCGAGTCGCGTCGACGCTATCCACGATACCGTCGCGTCGGGCGATGATGCACATGCCCGAGTCACGCGCGGCACGCTCCTCCATACCGGTGCCGACGAGCGGCGCCTCGGTCTTGATGAGCGGCACCGCTTGGCGCTGCATGTTCGCGCCCATGAGGGCGCGGTTCGCGTCGTCGTGCTCGAGGAACGGCACGAGGGCGGCAGCGACGCTCACCATCTGCTGCGGCGCGACGTCCATCAGGTTGATCATCTCGCGCGGCACGATCTTGAAGTCGCCGTTGAAGCGGGCCGAGACGACCTGCTCGTCGAAGCGCCCCCTCCCATCGACCGGCGCGGTCGCCTGCGCGATGTACTTTCCTTCCTCTTCGAGTGCGCTGAACCACTGGACCTCATCGGTCACGCGGCCCTCCTCGACGCGACGATAAGGCGTCTCGACGAAGCCGTACTCGTTGACTCGGGCGAAGGTCGATAGCGACGCGATGAGGCCGATGTTCGGACCTTCAGGGGTCTCGATTGGGCAGATGCGGCCGTAGTGGGTCGCGTGGACGTCGCGGACTTCAAAGCCGGCACGCTCGCGGGTGAGGCCGCCAGGCCCGAGCGCCGACAGGCGGCGCTTGTGGGTCACCTCGCTGAGCGGGTTCGTCTGGTCCATGAACTGCGAGAGCTGCGAGGACCCAAAGTACTCCTTGACGACCGCGCTGACCGGCTTGGAGTTGATGAGGTCATGCGGCATGAGCGTGTCGATCTCTTGCGACATGCTCATGCGCTCCTTGATCGCGCGCTCCATGCGCACGAGGCCAACGCGGTACTGGTTCTCCATCAGCTCACCGACCGCGCGCACGCGGCGGTTGCCGAGGTGATCGATGTCGTCGACCGAACCGCGACCGTTCTTGAGCTCGATCAGGTGTCGCACCGTCTCGAGGATGTCCTGCGGCGTCAGAACACCGACATCGAGACCAGGCTTCTGATCGTCCGCGACGTCGCGGTAGAACTTGTAGTTGAGCTTGAGGCGACCTACCCGTGACAGGTCGTAGCGCTCCTCGTTGAAGAAGAGGTTCTCGAAGAGCGAGCGCGCCGTCTCGAGCGTCGGCGGATCACCCGGGCGGAGGCGGCGGTAGATCTCGAGGATCGAGTCCTCTTGAGTCTTGACCTTGTCGGCCATCAGGGTGTCACGGAGGTAACTGCCGACGTTGAGGCCGTCGATGAAGAGAACCTCGAAGCTCTCGATGCCCGCCTCGCGGAGCGCGTCGAGCTTCGCCTCGGTGACCTCCTCGTTGCACTCGATCACGACCTCGCCGGTCTCTGGCGATACGACGTCGTGCGCGCTCACCTTGCCGACGAGCTCGTCGAGGTCCATCGGCAGCCGGTCGACCTTGCTGTCCTTGAGCTTCTTGATCGCCCCGCGGGTGAACTTCTGGTTCCTCTTGACGAGGACCTTGCCGTCGAGCTTGACGTCCTTCGTCGCGCGCTGGCCGGGGAGCAGGTTGACGTCGAGGCTCTTCGAGTACTTCGAGCCCTTCTCGAGGTAGATGACCTCGGTCTGGTAGAAATAATTGAGCAGGTCCTGCGTGTTAAAGCCAAGCGCACGCAGGAGCACCGTCGCGTGCATCTTCCGACGGCGATCGATGCGGACATAGATGTGGTTCTTCGGGTCGAACTCGAAGTCCAGCCAGCTGCCGCGGTAGGGAATCACCCGAGCCGAGTGCAGGACCTTGCCGCTCGAATGGGTCTTTCCCTTGTCGTGGTCGAAGAAGACGCCCGGGCTGCGATGCAGCTGGCTGACGACGACACGCTCCGTCCCGTTGATGATGAACGTGCCCGTGTCCGTCATGAGCGGGATCTCGCCGAAGTAGACCTCCTGCTCCTTGATGTCGCGAACGAGGCGCTCGCCGCCCTCGCCGGTGTCGTAGATCATCAGCTGCGTGGTGACCTTGATCGGCGCGGCGAACGTCATGCCCCGCTGCCGACACTCCTCGACGTCGTATTTCGGCGTCTCGAGGTTGTACGAGACGAACACGAGTTCGCTCGTGTTGTTGAAGTCCTTGATCGGAAACACCGACCGGAACACACCCTGGAGCCCCACGTCCTCACGCGCGCTCGGGGGGACGGTCATCTGCAGGAACTTGTCGTAGCTCGACTTCTGGATGTCGATCAGGTTCGGCACGTCGATGATGCGACGCACGTGGCTGAGGTTCTTGCGCAGACGGAAGTTGTTCTGGATCTGGGGGTGAGCCATCGGGGTCCTCGATCGTTCCCGAGACAGGCGTCTCGGGTAGGGCGGCTTCGGGAATCAGTACGGGCGGCTGGCGACTCTCGCGGAGCGCTGTAGCCCTCAGCCAGCGACTGGCTGGGATGCGCATGCACGAGGTCCAGAAACGACGCAAGCCGGAACCGACGGGCACACTTACCCGTCAGAGTCCGGCGCTCTCAAGAGTCGCTTGCTCCCTCGAGGAGCCTTGCGTGCGTCATGTGATACGAAGAAGAAACGAGTGGCGGGTGCTTGCGCGCGATTGTGGCGAAACCCTCGGTAGAGGGCCGCCCGTGGAGCGCGTGCAGGGCAGCATCGGGACGAATCCGTTCTGGACCCATCCGTGGTCAATGCTGCCCCAGGAAGAGCTCAGGTCGAAGACCCAGAGCTCACTTGAGCGTGATGACCGCGCCAGCTTCCTCGAGCTTCTTCTTCCAGTCCTCGGCGTCCGCCTTCGAGAGGCCCTCCTTGAGGGTCTTGGGCGCGCCCTCGACGATGTCCTTGGCCTCCTTGAGACCAAGACCCGTGAGCTCACGGACAACCTTGATGACCTGAATCTTCTTGGCACCGCCGTCGGTGAGGTCGACCGTGAACTCGGTCTTCTCCTCGACAGGAGCGGCCGCAGCACCGCCACCCGCCGCCGGACCAGCCGCCACAGCGACCGCCGCCGGGGCAGCCTTCACGCCCCACTTGTCCTCAAGCTCCTTGATGAGCTCCGCCATCTGGAGGACCGGGAGGTTGGAGAGGAAATCGACAACTTGCTCGCGAGTAACATCAGCCATGACCTGACTCCTTCAAATGCGGCGTGCGCCGCAACTTTGCAAACCTTGGCGCGCAGTGGGTGCCCTGCGCTCGAATCGTCCGGGGATAGCCAACTGCCGGAGACCAATTCCGACGAGTCGGCGGCGCCCCCGTGCGCCGATCAACCTTCCTTCGTTTCCTTTGCCTTGAGCAGGTAAACGAAGTTCTGCGCTGCGGCATTGAGCTGTCGCACGAACTGCTGAGCCGGAGCTTGCAGGGTGCACAGCAGTTGGGCGCGGACCTCGTCCTTGCCAGGCATCGTCGCCAACTGGCTCACGACCGCTTCGCTGTCGAGCATGCGGCCTTCGACGAGACCGGCTTTGATCTTCAACTTCTCGTTGTCCTTGACGAACTCCTTGAAGATCTTGGCGGCGGCGCTCGGGTCTTCGTAGCTCCATGCAATCCCGGTCATGCCTCGGAGCGTCGTGTCCATCGACGACGCGTACGGCTTATCCTTGATTGCGAGCTTCGTGATCTTGTTCTTGACCACCTTGTACTCGACGTCCGCCTTGCGAAGCTGATCGCGCAGCTTCGTCACCGTCGGCACATCGAGCCCAGTGAAGTCGACGAACACCGCACTCGTCATGCGGTTGAAGCGGTCCTTTACCGCCTCGAGGTTCTCTTGCTTCTCGGAACGCAGCATGGGTCAGCCCTCCGTCTTGGTTCCGGCGAACTCTGCCGTGTCGACGCGAACCCCTGGGCTCATCGTCGACGAGATGGTGATGCTCCGCATGTAGACGCCCTTGGCCGTCGCGGGCTTCTGTCGCACGAGCTGGTTGAGCAGCGTGCGGGCGTTCTCGGTCAGTCCGTCCGCGGTGAAGCTTGCCTTGCCAATGCGAGTGTGGACGACTCCCGCCTTCTCGACGCGGTACTCGATTTTGCCGGCCTTCGCCTCCTTCACGGCGCCGGCGACGTTTGCGGTCACCGTGCCGACCTTAGGGTTCGGCATCAGGCCGCGCGGACCGAGGACCTTACCGAGCTTACCGACCTTGCCCATCATGTCGGGGGTCGCGATCACGCGGTCGAAGTCGAGGAACCCGCCGGTCACCTTCTCGACGAGGTCATCATCACCGACGACGTCGGCACCGGCGTCGAGTGCCTCCTTCGCCTTGTCGCCCTTTGCGAACACGGCGACGCGAATGGTCTGGCCGGTTCCAAACGGGAGGACGACGGCACCACGAACCATCTGGTCGGCATGCCGCGGGTTGACGCCCAGCCGAACCGCGATGTCGATCGTCTCATCGAACTTTGCGGTGGCGAGGCTCTTCACTTTCGCGCACGCCTCCGCGAGGGTGAGCTTGAGGGAGCGGTCAGCTTGTTCGCGCAGTGCGCGGCTACGTTTCGAGAACTTTCTCATGGGACTCCTAGCGGCCTTGGCCTTCCACGCGAGTCGGCGGCTCGCCGGACGTGGTGGTTGGAGCTCGGTCTCGGTTCACTCGGGGCTTCAACGTCCGGTCGTGTCCGAGCCGAAGGGATCTACGTCAGTCGACCACCGTGATGCCCATCGAGCGCGCGGTGCCCTCGACGCTGCGGATGGCGGCGTCAATCGACGTGGTGTTGAGGTCGGGGAGCTTTTGGGTCGCGATCTCGCGAACCTGAGCCTTCGTGACCTTGCCGACCTTGTTCTTGTTCGGGACCCCCGAGCCAGAACCCGGCTTGCCAGACGGGCGAAGGCCGGCGAACTTCTTCAGGAGGACCGACGCAGGCGGCGTCTTCGTGATGAAGGTGAACGACCGGTCGGCGAAGATCGTGATCTCCACCGGAATGATCATGTCGCCTTCCTTCGCCGTGCGGGCGTTGAAGTCCTTGCAGAAGGCCATGATGTTCGCGCCGTACTGACCGAGGGCGGGGCCCACGGGAGGCGACGGGTTGGCCTTACCAGCCGGAAGCTGCAGCTTGACGATACCGGCTACTTTTTTCATGTGTCTTGCTCCAAGTGACGCAGCCCGACAGGCTGCTCGATGGATTCGTTGGAGTTCGGGGTTCTAGCGGGCTTCTTAGCCCTCCCCCGTGGCGTCTCGACGTCTTGGCGGCGAGGGGGCATTGTTGTACCTACAAGCGGTTTGCTTTTCCAGCAAAATCGACGGGGGGACTTGAAACTCCAATCCGTGATACCGGGGCGGTGGCCGCTTAGGGCTCAGCGCTTCTCGACCGTGCCGAAGTCGAGCTCGACGCTCGTCGGACGACCGAAGATCGAGACGATGACCTTGAGCTTCTGCTTGTCGCCGTTCACCTCGTCGACGGTGCCGGTGAAGTTCGCGAAGGCTCCGTCGAGCACGCGAACCTCCTCGCCGACCGTGAACGACAGGCGAGGCTTCGGCTTCACCGCGCCCTCGACGATGCCGCGGCGCATGCTGTCGATCTCGCTCATCGGGACTTCACGCGGCGTCTGGTTGCCGATGAAGCCGATGACCCGCGCGGTGTCCTTGATGAGATGCCACGCGCGCTCGGTCATCTTCATCTCGACGAAGAGGTAACCGGGCAGGCTCACCTTGTGACGCACGCGCTGCTTGCCGCTCGAGGTCGTCTCGGTCGTCGTCTCGCTCGGGATCAAGATCTCGCCGAAGCTGTCCTCCATGTTGTGCTGCTGCATGCGCTGCCGCAGCGAGTCGCGGACCTTCCCCTCGAACCCGGAGTAGGTCTGCACCGCATACCACTTCAATTTCGCTTCGGACGACATGGCTTGATTCCGTTCCGGCGCAGAGGCGACGGCGTTGAGGGCGGCAGACACGAGGTCATGCCCCCGTGGAGTAGATAAGGCTCGTGACGAATGCCCAAAATCGGTCGAGGAGCGCGAGGTAAGCCGTCAGCAAGGCGCTACCCGCGATCACGATCACGGTGTAGCTGCCGATTTCCTTGCGAGAGGGCCACTTGACCTTTGTCACCTCATCCGCGACCTCGTCGGCCCAAGAGCGAACGTCCGGGCGACGATAATAGTGCAGGACGATCGCGACGCCGACCACCATTCCCAGCGCGGTCGAGAGCGTCGTCCGGCTGAGCAACTCGCCTTCGTGCGGGATCGCCGAGAACTGCGGCAACGCCTGGACCACCTTGGGGATGCTCGCCAGCTCTGACCAAGCCTCGGTCAGTGCGCGACTCACGACGTAGCCCGCGATGAGCGCGAGCGTCGCGAAGCTCAGCTGTACGTACCGGAGGTACCCGAGCGACGCGGCGACCTGCAGGTCTTCTGCATCCTCGTCGTCGACGTCACCCTCCTCAGCAGCGCCCTCGGCTTCGTCACGCTCATCGGACCCATCATCCTCGCCGCCGTCTTCGTCGTCGTCGCCAACCGAATCGTCCTGCTCGTCACTCCCGAGGTCTTCTCCCGAGGCGTCAGTCGACTCTTCGGACTCCTCGTCGGCGGCGAACTCGGCATCGAGTTCGGCAGCGTCTGCGGCCTTCTTCGCGTCCTTGTCGCGAAGGGACTCGGAGAGCAGCTTGCCCTTCGGAGCGCGCTTCTTGTTGCTGCTGGAGGCCATTCGATTCTTTCAGAACTGGGTCGGCACGTGGCCGCTTGCAGGGGCAGAGAGGCTCGAACTCCCGACCTGCTGATTTGGAATCAGCTGCTCTACCGACTGAGCTATACCCCTTCGGTCGGCAGGCTTTGGCCACGAAGGCTTTTGCGTGCCAGACCCGTGACGTTGGTCACTTCGCGTCGCGATGCAAGGTGTGCTTACCGCACGTCTTGCAAAACTTCTTCATTTCGAGCTTCTGCTCGCGACGCTTCGTGATCGGATAGTTGCGCGATTGGCACTCCGTGCAGGTGAGCGACACCGTGATGCGTTGAGCTTTCATGGGTCACCTGCTGGGACCCGGGTGCGAGCCCCGGGCCCCTTCGGAGAGTCGGCACTCACTGGATGATCTTGGTGACGACGCCCGCGCCGACGGTCTTGCCGCCCTCGCGGATGGCGAAGCGCATCTGCTCCTCGAGCGCGACGGGGGCGATGAGCTCGATGTTCATGGTGACGTTGTCACC
>Ga0194129_10002997_pt1 | contig 24146 bp, 18 predicted proteins | sample TA2KigCa35mmetaG_FD_150862 | JGI IMG/M metagenome (GOLD analysis project Ga0194129, IMG submission 150862) | Freshwater microbial communities from Lake Tanganyika, Tanzania - TA2015038 Kigoma Deep Cast 35m | ecosystem: Environmental > Aquatic > Freshwater > Lake | place: Tanzania: Lake...
CACATTCATCGCCGGCGCCGACAGCAACAGAGCGACGACCGCGCCGGCCGAGGCGCCCTCGTGCAGCAGCACTGCCGTCACCGGCATCGCCGCCGGCGCGCACAGGTAGAGCGGCGCCCGAGCGCCACCGCCACGGCGACACCCGCGCCACCGCGCAGGCCGGCGAGGCTGGTCGCCGTCCACAGCGGCTCGAGGAACGCCGCCAGCACCATCCCGAGCAGCAGCCACGGCGTGACGTGGTAGACGACGCCCAACCACGTCGCCGCGACGCCGGGGCGGTCGTGGGCGACGGCGGACACGACGGCACCCGCGACACCGCGACGACGACCGCGCCAGTGATCCGCGCCCCGACCACCGCCGGACCAAGCAGCGACACCGACGGCAGCGCCTGCACGAGCTCGCCGTGGGGGGCGGCGACGAGCAGTCCGACGGCGCCGGCGAGCCCGGCGCGCCGGCGCAAGAGCCCCTCGAACGTGCGCCCCACGCGACACGCGCACGGCGACGACCACGCGGCGACGACCACGCCGGCGAGCGCCGGCCACCGGCAGGGCCACGACGCCGCCCAGCGCGACGGACTCCGGCAGCACGTGCAGGACGGCGAGGCCGGTGACGGTGACGACGACGAAGCCGTCGACGCCCGCGGCGGGCGCGGGGTGGCGACGCAGCAGCGGGCCGAGCACCGGCCCGACCGCGAGGGCGCACAGGCCGGGCACGACGGCAAACACGAGGTCGCCTTGTAGAAGCCCCCGCCGGCAGGCGACGCCCGCGCCGGGCCGGGAGACGACCGGGCGCCGCGCTTGCCCCGGGCGGGCACGTCAGCGACGATGTCCGACGATGTTGCTCGCTGATGTCACCGGGACGGTTGTCATGACCGTCAAGCACCCTGCCTACGACGGCGAGAAGCTGCTGGCCGTGCAGCCCCTCGACGAGAACCTGCGCCCCGTGGGCCCCACGATCCTCGCCATCGACCGCGCCCAGGCCGGCGTCGGCGACCGCGTACTCGTGCTGCGCGAGGGCAGCGGCGTGCGGCAGATCGTCGGCCGTGATCAGGGCAAGCCCGTCGATCAGGCCGTCAAGATGGACTGGCCGGTGCGCTCGATGATCGTTGGCATCGTCGACGCCGTCGACGTGGATCCGGCGCTCCGCAAGGCGGGTGGCGCGTGACCCTGCCCGCCCAGCGCGAGGTCGCCGCCTTCGCCCGCCGGCTGCATGAGTCCGGCTGGGTAGCGAACCACGACGGCAACGCGTCGCTGCGCGCCAGCGACGGTCGTCGCTGCTACGCGACGCCGACGGCGACGTCGAAGCGGCTCGTCGACGCCGGCGACGTGATCACCGTCGACGTCGAGGGCAAGGTCCTGTCGGGCCGCCACAAGCTGTTTGGCGAGTGGCACCTGCACGCCGCGTGCTTCAAGGCCCGCCCCGATGTGGGCGCTGTGCTGCACGCCCACCCCGCGCACGCCACCGCGCTTGGGCTGGCGCGCAAGAGCCTCGGCGTGCCGGCGCTGCCCGAGATGGTCGTGTCGCTCGGCAAGAGCGTGCCGACCCTCGACTACGCCCCGCCGAAGTCGGCGTCGCAGGATCAGGCGCTGGCCCGGGCGCTGACCGACGGCGACGCCGACGCCGTGCTCCTCGCCGGAAACGGCGTCGTCACCGTCGGCGCTGACCTCGAGCAGGCCTACCTGCGGATGGAGCTGGTCGAGCACTACGCCCGCCTGGTGGTGCTGGCCGCGCCGCTAGGCGGCGTGACGCCCCTGCCCGAGGCGTGCGTGGCGAAGCTTCTCGAGGCGCGGACGAAGGCGGGGCTTGGCAAGGCGGGTCGCGCGTCGCGCTGAAGCGCGACCACCGACGCCGGCGCGGCGACGACGTTGGCTGGCTTGCGCGTCAGTGGTTGCCTTCGCTGACCAGGTTCCGGTTCATCGGCGGGATCTCGACGACAAGGTCGGCGTGGACGGCGACCTGACAGCCAAGGCGCGACGTCGGCTGCAGGAACGGCGCGTTGTCGAGCATGTCCTCCTCGCGGTCGCTGGCCGGCTCGAGGGTCGCGAAGCCCTGGCGGACGATCACGTGACACGTCGAGCAGCCGCAGACGCCGCCGCAGGCGTGGTCGAGGGCGACGCCATGGGCCAGCGCCCCGTCGAGGACGCTGTGGCCCTCCTTGACGTCGACGGTGCGGTTCGACGGCAGGAACGTGACCTTGAAGGTGCGTGCGCTCATGAGCGCGTCGGGTAGCGAAGCCGCCGGCGAGCGACAACCGCACCCGCAGCACGCCACCGCGCCCGGGGCCCGACGCGGGCTCCTCGGCGCGGCGACGGCGCTGGGGGCTTGAGCCAGCGAGCGCGTTCCGCTCGGATGCGGTCCGTGGTGTCTCCCCCGCTCCCCGAGCCGATCGCCGCCGAAGACGCCGGCCGGCCGCCGCCCCAGACCGGGCTGCAGCGGACGGCGGCGACCCTCGCCCTGTTCTTCCTTGGCGCGGCGCTGCTGTCGAGCGCGCCCGGCGTCCCCGACGCGCTGCGCCCCGTCGACGCCACCACCCCGACGAGCCGCGCGGCGCTGTGGGCGGGCGTGTGGGCGCGGCCCCGCGTCACGCTGGGCGAGCACGAGCAGAACGTGACGATCGCCGCCGACAGCGCCGCCGACAGCGCCGCCGACAGCGCCGCCGACAGCGCCGCCGACAGCGCCGCCGACAGCGCCGCCGACAGCGCCGCCGACAGCGCCGCCGACAGCGCCGCCGACAGCGCCGCCTCAGAGGACGACTCGCTGCCGCTGGACGACGTCGACCACGAAGATGCCGGTTCGCCGTCGGCGCTGCCGCTGCCGGCGCCCGTCGACGCCCGTGTCCCGGTGGACCGCGCGGCCTATCGCGACACCGTTCGATTCCCCGACGACGCTCCGCTGCGGGCGCTGCAGGCCCGGCTGAAGATGCCGGGCGCCACGGTGGTGAACCCCTGCGTGGAGTCGAGCGAGGCCGCCGACGCCACCGGCGCGGTCTGTCGTCGTACCGCGCTCGATCCGCTGTTCGTCACGCTGGACGCCCTCGCCCGCGGCGACCGCGACGTTCGCGCGGGGATCGTCGTGCTCGGCAACTCGTTGATCGCCTCGGACCACGTCGTCGACGTCGTTCGCGCGCGCCTGACGGGGCTGTTTGGCGACGCCGGACGCGGGCTGCTGCTGCCCGAGCGGCTGTCGCGCGTGGCCGGTCGACGGGTCCGCACCGGGAGCGGCACCGACGGATGGGTGGCGCGCACGTTCGCCTTCGACGCCGACCACGTCCCAACCGACATCCACGGGCTCACCGGTTCACTGCACGAGGCGACCCTCGACGGCGACTCGACGACGTGGAGCCCCGATGGCGCGACGCTCGGCGAGCTGTGGTGGCTCGACGCTGGGCGCGGGCTGCGCGTGCAGGCCGATGGCGTCGACGTGCTCACCATCGCGACACCGTCGTCAGGCGCGCGGTCGCGCCCGCGCCGCCACATGTTTCGCGTGCCGTCGGGCACCGCGAACGTGCGTCTCGTGGCCGGGCGGGGCGCGCGAGTCTACGGCGTCACGCTCGAGCGCGAGGCCCCGGGCGTCGTCCTCGACACCATCGGCGTCCCGGCGGCGTCGGTGCGGGGCTTCGTCGAGGCCGTCGACGCGAGCACATTCAGCGACCAGCTCGCCGCGCGCGATCCGACGCTGTTCGTCTTCATGCTCGGCGGCAACGAGACCCGCACGCTGGCCGCGGGCGCGCTCGACGAGCGTTCCGTCGCGCAGAAGTTCACGCGGCTCGTAGCGCGCGCCCGCGCGGCGGCGCCGCGCGCCGGCTGCCTGGTCGTCACCCCCATCGACTCGGCGACGACCACCACCGGCAGCGACGTGCTGGTCACGCGCCCGGAGCTGCACCGCGTCGTCGCCGCGCAGCGCCGTGCCGCCGCCGACGCCGGCTGCGCGATCTTCGACCTGTTTGCGGCGATGGGCGGCGACGGCTCGCTCGAGCGCATGCGGCAGGCAGGCCTCGTGTCCGACGACCTCGTGCACCCGCGCGCGCGCGGCGGCGACGTGCTCGGCGCGCTGTTGGCGGACGCGCTGCTCGACGCCTGGCGCGACACGCCGCCCGCGACGACGACGACGACGGTGTCGCGCCGTCGGGCGCTCGACCCGCAGCGCCCGCGGTTCTCCGGGCTGTCCTTCCCCGAGGAGGACCGCGTCGTCGATGACGGCGACGACGACGCGCGCCGCCGCCCTCGGGCGCTGTCGCGGTTCTTCGCGCGCCTGCAGGCGCTCGAGCAAGGCGCGGTCGACCGCGTCGCCATCGGTCAGCTCGGCGCGTCGCACACGGCGGGGCAGATGCTCACCGACCGCATGCGTCAGCGGCTGGGGGCGCGCTTCGGCGAGATCGGCCGCGGGTACGTCGCCGCCGGGCGGGCGAGCAAGCGGCTGGCCCCCTCGGGGGTCTTCCGCGACGTGATCGGCGCCTTCGACGTCGCTGACGGGCGCGAGGTCACGAGCGGTGGCGCCGTCGGGATGTCGGGCACCAAGCTCCGCCTCGGCCCGGGAGCGCGCTTCCGCGTCGGCTTCTGCACCGGGTGTCCGAGCGACAGCAGCCGCACTGCGGGGCGGCTGTCGCTGTCGTGGCTCTATACGCCGGACATGGGCGACGCCGACGTTCTGGTCGACGGCGTGCGCGTGGCCTCGCTGCGCTCGTCGTCGCGACGCGTCGACAGCGACGTTCAGCTGCTCACCGTGCCCGTCGCCGCCGAGCGCGCGACGCTGGACGTCGTCGCGCACGACGGCGAAGGCGACGACGGTCAGCCCGCGGGGCCGGTTCACCTGCTGTCGGTGGCCGAGGAGATGGACCGCCGCGGCATTGTGCTCGACGCCGCCGGGCTACCGGGAACCACCGGCATGACCGCGCAGCGTTGGCGGCAGGATCTCCTCGGCGCCGAGATCCGCGCCCGCGACTATGACCTCGTGATCACCGCCTGGGGCACGAACGAGGCGGGACTGTCATCGCTGACCGAGGACGCCTACCGTTCGCTGTTCGACGCCACGTTGTCGACAATCCTCGACGCCGCGCCGCGCGCGGATTGCTTGATCGTCGGCGCGAGCGACCGCTTCGACCGCCGGGGAAGAGCGTGGGTGCCCGCGCCGCGACACGAGCTCGTCGAGCGGGTGCAACGCGCGCTGGCCGCTGAGCGCGGCTGCGCCTTCTTCTCGCTGCGTGGGGTCATGGGGGGGCCCGGATCGATGCGCCGCTGGGTCGCACGCGGCCTCGCCCGTACCGACCATGTCCACTTCACGCGCGAGGGCTACGCGCTGCTCGCCGACGCCATCGTCGACGACCTGCTGACCGCCTACGCGTGGAGCGCGTCCGATCCGCGGCGCGCCGAGCTCGACGACGCCGTCTCCGCCGCCGTCGCCGGCGCCCCCGAGCAGCCGTCACCCACGACGAGCGCGCCGGCCGGAGGGCGCTGACGATGCTCTTCCACAGCCTGCAGTTCCTGCTGTTCCTGCCGCTGGTGCTGCTGCTTTACTGGCGCGCGGCTCCCCACGCGATCCTGCGCAAGGTCACCCTCGTCGTCGCCAGCCTGATCTTCTACATGGCGTGGAACCCGGCGCCGGTGGTCGTGCTGCTGGCGCTGACCGTGCTCGACTGGGCCCTCGGGCGCGCGCTCGCAACGGCGACGCAGGCTCGCCACCGCGAGGCGCTGGTGGCGTTGTCGGTGGCCGGCAACGTCGGCGCGCTCGTCGTGTTCAAGTACGCCGATTGGCTGGCGCAGGTCGTGGTCGACGCCGCCGGCAGGCTCGGAGTCACCCTCGTGTACCGCCCGCTCGGGCTGCTGCTGCCTGTCGGCCTGTCGTTCCTGGTGTTCCAGGGGCTCAGCTACACCATCGACGTCTACCGCCGGGAATTGGGGGCGCGACACTCACTGCTCGACGTGGCGGTGTTCCTGACGTTCTTTCCCCACGTGGTCGCCGGCCCCATCGTGCGGGCGTCGGATTTCCTGCCGCAGGTCGACGAGCCCCCACGCTGCGACGACGCCACCGCCAGCCGCGCGCTGGCCCGCATCGTCGTGGGGTTATTCAAGAAGCTGGTGATCGCCGACTTCCTCGAAACCAACCTCGTGGCCCGCGTGTTCGCCGACCCCGCGGCGTGGTCTGGCTTCGAGGTCAGCGCGGCCGTCGTCGGCTACACGCTGCAGATCTACTACGACTTCTCGGCCTACTCAGACATCGCGATCGGCACCGCCGCGCTCCTTGGCTTTACCCTGAAAGAGAACTTCGACAAGCCATATCTTGCACGAAATCTTTTTGACTTCTGGCGCCGATGGCACATATCCCTGAACACATGGCTGCGTGACTATTTATATGTACCCCTCGGCGGCAACCGCGCCGGCCGGGCGCGGGTGCTGGTCAACCTGTTCCTCACGATGGTCGTGGCAGGGGCCTGGCACGGCGCCGATGGCCGCTTCGTGCTTTGGGGCGCGCTGCACGGGCTCGCGCTGTGTGCGACGCGGGTCTGGTGGTGGGTGGTCGGCCGGGGGCGCGCGCCGGCGCCGTGGCGGACTGCGCTCGCGACGGCGGCCACGTTCCTGCTGGTCGCTGAGTTGCGGATCGTCTTTCGCGCCGCCGACCTTGCCCGCGCCGGAGCCGTCTTTGCCGCGCAGGCGAACCCCTGGACGCTGTCCCCCGGCCCGGCGGCGAACCCGGCTGTGCTGGCCTTGCTCGGTGTGGCGGTCGCCGGGCACCTGCTGCCCCACCGCGCGTTCGACGCCGTCGCCGGCGCCTTCGCCCAGGCCCCCGTGGTCGTCCGGGCGGCGGCGCTCGTCTTGATCGCGATCTTCATTACCCATATCTCATCCGCCGAAGCGCAGCCCTTCATTTACAGTAGATTCTAGAGACTTCAACGAGCAACCCGACACAACGTGTTTGCCGTGTCGGTGGTTGGCTCCGTCGCTCATCGCAGCGGCCGGCGCCGCCCCCGTCATCTCTGGAGCGGAGGCGAACGCGCCATCGGCTGCGCGCGAGCCGGCTGCTGAAAGTGGCCCTCGACTGCCATCTCGAGGACCTTGCCAGCCCCAATTCGCTCTCGCTGTCGACGAGAGCGAGACACTCCGAGCAGCGTGCAGCAGGAGCACGGCGTTTTTCTGCACCCTGCTTGGCCACCACCCGCGCCTGGCATCCCCAGATCGCTATGCTTCGACCGGTGGACGCCGGCTTCTCCTTCCTGCTGTTGTCGTCGGTGGCCGGCGCCGTCGTCGCTGCCCACGCGCGTGTCAATCGCCTCGAGCGGATCGGTCTCGTGCTGTTCCACGTCGTGATCGCCTGCGTGGGCGTCGCCAGCGCGCTTGCCAGCGGGCTCGGCGCCCACGGCCCGGACGATGGGCGGGCGCTGCTCGCGTCGGCCGCCGGGCCGTTCCTCGCCCTGCTCCTGCGCGTCGACGCCAGCGATCGGCGGACGGAGCGCCTCGTCTCGGCGGCGAGCGCTGGGCTCTTGGTGCTCGGCGTCGTCACCCAGGCCTCGCTGCTGCTGCGATGGACGCGCGGTGGGGTGGAGGCGCTGGTCGCTGACGTCGCGGTGGTCCTCACCGCCTTCGCCTTGCTGCGCGATGCGTGGCGGCGACGACGAGGGGCAATGGCGGCGACCGCGCGCTCGCAGGCTGGCGCCGAGCTGGTCGCCGCGGCGCTGCTGCTCGGCGCCGCCCTGCTGACGATGCTCGCGCCGGCGCCGGCAGTCGCCAGCGGCGCAACGACGTCGTGGGCGCTGGCCCTGGGCGCGGCGGCGGCATGGGCCACGGCGTCACGGGCGGGCCGCGCCCCGCCCGACCGGCGCGATCTGGCGGTCGCGCTGCTCGGCACGCTCTTCGCCGTCGTCGTCGTCCCGGCGGCCGCGCTGCCCGGGGCCGCCGCCGCGGTGCTTACCGCCGCGGCCCTCGGGCGGGCGATCTGGCCGGCCAGGGCCTCGTCACGGCGACGCATCGTCGACGGCGCGGCCTCGGCCGCGCCGCTCGACCCCCGCGCGCTCGGAGCGATGGTGCCCGTGCTCGCCGATGCTGCGCTGCGGGGGGCCGGTCGCGCCCGCGTCGTGGCGCGCAGCCCGGCGCGCCGGCTGCTCGAGGCCGCTATCGACCGCCTGCAGCGCAGCCGTCCCACCGGCGAGGGCCGCGTGGTCGTCGAGGTAGTCGCCACGGACCCCGAGGCCGACGTCGAAGGCGATCCCGGCGAGCTTGCCGAGGCGTTGGCCGCTGTCCTCGACAGCGCCCTGCGACCGGGCGGCACGCACCCCGTCGTGATCGTTTTGCGCACCAGCGCGCAGAGCGTGTCGATCGAGCTCACCGACGGCGTCGATGGCGCCGCGTTGCTCGAGGCACCAGCTGCGTCGGACCTCGGCGGCGGCGGCGGGCGCGGCCCGGACGGCAGCTGGGCGCTGGCGCGCGCCCGGCTCCTCTTGGAGCGATCCGGGGGCGCGCTCCGCGCGCGCAGCGGACCAGCCGGGCCGACGGTTCAGGTCACCCTGCCCCGGCGACCGATCCGCGTGCCCGTCGGCGCTGCGTGACGTGCAGCAGGCGCCGCGCCCGGGGAGGCAACCAGCCTCCAGGTGCGCGCAGGAATTCCACGACGTCGGCCGGGAGCCGCGCGCCGTCCTCCAGCCCGGGCAGGTGGCCGAGCTGGTCGTAGACAAGCAGCGTCGACGACGGGATGCCCGCATGCCGGCGGCGGGCATGTTCGGGATCGACGAGCCGGTCATGTGCGCCCGTGAGCACGAGCGTCCGGCCTCGCAGGCGTAAAAGGTCAGGCGTGCGAACGACGACGACGATGTCATCGGCGATGGTGGTGAAGCGGTCCGCAGCGCGGGCGGCCTCGGGGTCGGCCCGCGTCGGCAACACCTCGCGCCGCACGCGATCGACGAGCGGGCGACGACGCTGCACGGCGAGGTCGTAGCCGAAGGACCACGCCCAGTCGGCGGCGCCGCCATGTCGTCGGGGCCGAGCGCCAGCCACGGACGATCGATCCAAATCCGCAGATCGAGCCCCACGGCGCTGGCGAGGACGACGCGGTCGACGCGACCAGGATCGTCCGGGGCGACGGACAGGGCGGTGCCGCCGCCCATCGAATGGCCGACGAGGTGCGCGCGCGGCCACCCGAGCGAGTCAAAGACGCCGGTGGCCAGATGCGACGGCTGTGTCATCCGCAGCGGCCGTGTCGGTCGCGCGGCTTGCCGTGACCGGGGGATCGTAGGCGGAGACGCGAAACCCCTCGGCCGCCGGAGCGGGCATGAGGTCGCGCCAGACCGGCAGCGACAGGCCGAAGCAATGCAGCAGCACCACCCGCGGGCCGTCGATCGGGCCGCTTTCGATCAGGCGCACCCGCAGTCCATCGACGCTGATGTCACGCTCGCTCTCGGCGAAGCCGTCATCGACGTCGTGGAAGATCGTCGGCGCGGCAAGCACGGCGCACGCCGACGCCGCACGGTCTACGGACGCGGGCACGGTCGCGCTCGCGTGCAGGAGCACGCTGAAGACGACACCACGCAGCGCCACTCGTCCAGCGAGCCGCGCCCACCGGCGGCCCAAGAGAAAGCGGAGCAGCCCGTGCCCCGCTCCGGTCGACGTCGGCAGCCGCCGGCGCCCGCGTCAGGTCTTCGAGACGATGATGCGGTCGCGCTCGAAGCGCACGGTCACCAGGCCACCCTTGCGCACGCCGAGAGCCTCGAGCGGCAGCCGCAGGAACGGGCTGCCCGTCGACAGCTGCTGGGCACGATAGGTGCGGTCGGTGCCCACGAGCGGCGCCGAGCGGCCGCGCCGGCCCTGGCCGAGGTGGCTCTTCACGAAGTCATCGAGCGTCGCTGCGGCGGCGCCCTGCTGACGGAGCGCGTCGAGGGCGCGACGGACGGCGGCGCGCGACGCGCGGCCTTCCTTCATCAGGCGCTCCACCGTGCCGACGCCGTCGGCGAGGTAGGCGATCTGGATGTCCTTGTACGAAAGACGCTTGCTTGAACGCGGAGCGGCCTTTGTCTTCTTCGATGCAGCCTTCGCCATTTTTTCTTCCTTTCGATCACGGTCGAACGACGTGGAGTTCTTTGCAAAAGCACCAGCGAGCACCGGGGCCGCCGACGGCCACGTCTCACCGCTCGTCGATGACGGCCTTGATGCCGCCTGCCAAACCGTGCGATGCCCCGCGCCGATGTTGACCAATGAGTAACACCAAACCGCGAGCGATTGGAAGCTTAAAACTTACGAATGCGCACTTTTTCCTTTCGTCGCCGAGCGGGAAGGTGGATAAGGCAATCACATGCCTGAGACTGTCGCGCCCGAACGCGTTTTTTCCGTCTTGTCTGCCGCTGGCCGCCCGCTGAAGGCCAAGGATGTTTGCGCCGAGCTTGGCCTGTCGGCCGACGACCGCGCCCCGGTGCGCGATGCCCTGCGGGCGCTGGTCCACCAGGGCCGCGTCGCCCAGCTGGAGGGCAAGCGCTTCGTCGTCATCGGCGCCGCGGTGTCGCCGGGCAATGAGGACCGCGCCGCGCGCCACACCGGGGGCGTCGCGGGGGTCGTGCAGCGCAAGCCCTCGGGCATCGGCTGGTTCATCCCGGACGACAAGGCGCTGAAGGACGCGTTCGTGGCGCCGTCGGAGCTGAAGGCGACGATGGACGGTGACCGGGTGCTGGCGCGCATCGAGCGCGGGACGCGCGGTCCGACGGCGAGCATCATCCGCGTCGTGTCCCGCGGGCGCACGGCGGTGACGGGCCTGCTGCGCACCAGCCACGACCGCCGCTTTGGCCGCAGCGCGTGGGTCGAGGTCGACGACAACACCCTGTCGGGCCCAGTGCGGATCCTCGACGATGGCCCCGCGAGCACCGATCCCGACATCGCCGCCGACGGCGACGTCGTCGAGGTGCAGATCGTGTCGCCGCCCACCGCGATGCACCCGGCCACCGGGCGCGTGCTGCGCCGCATCGGCCGTCGTGGCGAGCTCGACACCGAGATCGAGCGGCTGGTGGTCGCCGCCGGCGTCGTGCGGCCGTTCCCCCCCGAGGCGCTGGCCGACGCCGGGCGCCTCGGCGACGACCCCGACGACGACGACATCCGCGATCGTCTCGACCTGCGCGACCTTGCCATCGTCACCATCGACGGCGAGACGGCCAAGGACTTCGACGACGCCGTCTATGCCAGCCAGAAGCGGCCTGGCGGCCCCATCGACATCGTCGTCTGCGTCGCCGACGTCTCGCACTACGTCACCGACGGCAGCGCGCTGGATCGCGAGGCGCGGCGACGCAGCACCAGCATCTACTACCCCGGCCGGGTGATCCCGATGCTGCCCGAAGCCTTGTCCAACGGCCTGTGCTCGCTCAAGCCGCGCGTGCCGCGGCTGTGCGCCGTCGCGCGGCTCGTCGTCGACGAAGACGGCGCGGTGTCGGGCGAGCGCTTCGACTTCGGCGTGATGCGCAGCCGTGCGCGCCTGACCTACTCGCTGGTGCAGCGCTTCCTCGACGAGGAGGACGGCGTCACCGAGCCCTACGTCGTGCCGCCGCAGCCGAAAGAGGCGACGGCGACGACCGCCGAGCTCGACGACGAGGTGCGCACGTCGCTGCGGCTGCTGCGCGAGGCAGCCCTGCGCATCCGCAAGAACCGGCAGCAGCGCGGCTCCCTCGACTTCGAGCTGCCCGAGCTCGTCATCGAGCTCGACCCGCGACGCGAGCCGGTGGGCATCAAGCCACTGCGGCGCGCCTTTGCCCACAAGCTGATCGAAGACCTGATGATCGCCGCCAACGAGGCGTCGGCGCGGTTCTTCGCCGAGCGCGGGCTGCCGTGCGTCTACCGGATCCACGAGCTGCCCGACGAGGAGAAGCTCGGGCGCTTCCTCGGCCTCGCCGGGCCGGCGTACGCGCTGGCCACCGGGCGGCAGCTGCCGAAGCCGTTGCTCGACGACCCGACGCAGCCGGTGGCGTTGATGGCGGTGATGAACGCGCTGGGTGACCACCCGTCTCGGCAGGCCCTCGACATGCTGCTGCTGCGCTCGATGAAGCAGGCGCGCTATAGCATCGACAACGTCGGCCACTACGGCCTCGGCTCGACGGCATACCTGCACTTCACGTCGCCGATCCGCCGCTACCCCGACCTGATCGTGCACCGCCTGCTGCGCGAGCGGCTCGCGTCGAAGAAGGCGTCGAAGAAGCCAAAGAAGCGCCGCGCCGAGGACGCCGAGCCCGTCGACGCGCTGGTGTCCGAGCTCGAGGACATCGCAGCGTCGGCGTCAGAGACCGAGCGCAAGGCCAGCGATCTGGAGCGCTCGATCCAGGCGCTGCACGCGTGCTGGCTGATGAAGGACCGCGTCGGCGAGACGCACGAGGCCGTCGTCACCGGGGTGTCCGAGGCCGGCGCGTTCGTCCGGCTGACCGAGCTCTTCGTCGAGGGCCTGGTACGGATCGCGGAGCTTGGCCCCGAGTACTACGCCTACGACGAGAGCCGCCTGCTGCTGCGCGGCGAGCGCAGCGGCGAGCTCATCACGATGGGCACGCGCTTCATCGTCGCCGTCGCCGGCGTCGACATGGCGCGCCGCCAGATCGCGCTCGTGCGTCCCCGCGACGACGACGCCCGCGGCCGCGGCCCGGCCCGCGCACCGCGACGCGATCCGCCGTGGGAGCCGCGCACCGACGCGCGCCCCCACGCTGCTCCCGGCGCGCAGGGGCGGCGTGCCCTTGCAGACGACGAGGCGCGCGGGGCGGCGCCCGGCCGCAAGGACTGGCGCCGGCGCGACGACGAGGCACCCCACCGCGGCCGCGGCCCGGGCCCCGACAGCCGGATCCGGCGACGTGACGGCGCCAACGGTAGTGGCCCGCCGGCTCGGCCCGGCGACCGCCACGTCGCGCACCGCGACGGTGGTCACCGCGACGGCGGACGCCGCGCCGTCGACGCTGACGCGCTGGAGCCGCGCGGCCGCGGTCGCCAGGCGCGCTTCGCCCTCTACGCCGAAGACGCGAGCGCACCAGCGCGGCGTGACGAGGCTGGTCCGGCGCACGCGCGACACGACCTGCAGCGCCCCACGGCACGCGGGCCCGTCGACCACGCGGTAGCGGGCCCGCGCGACGAGATCGACGAGCGGCTGTCGCGCTGGCGCACCGTCGCCGACGACGACCGCGCGATCACCCGTGATCGCCGGCAACGGCACTACGAGCAGCAACAGCGCGGCGCGCGCGAGCGCACCGACGATGCGCGCGGTCCACGCCCCGAGCGGGCGCGTGCGCCCGCCGACGGGCGCCCGCGCCTGCGTGGCCCCGAGGACCTTCGTGCGCTCGTCGAGGGCGATGGGCGCCAGCGCGGGCGTCACGATCGCGACGATCGGCACGAGCGCAGCGATCGTCACGATCGGCAGCAACGGCAGCAACGGCACGAGCCGCCGGCCGCGGCCGCGACGCCCACGGCGCCGACGCCGACAGCGGCGACGTCCACGACGCCCGCGGCGAAGTCGGCGGGAGCGAAGCCGACGCCGGAGGCCCCAAAGGCTCCTCAGAGGTCCGCGCCGACGGCGTGGGAGCCTGCACCGCGGGCGAGAAGGCCGGTGAAGGCGGCGCCGTCAGCCAAGGCGACGACGAAGCCGACGACGGCGGCGAAGAAGCCGGCGCAGGCGACGCAGAAGCCGGCGAAGAAGCCAGCGCCGGCGGCAAAGAAGCCAGCGCCGGCGGCGAAGAAGCCAGCGCCGGCGGCAAAGAAGCCAGCGCCGGCGGCGAAGAAGCCAGCGCCGGCGGCGAAGAAGCCAGCGCCGCCGGCAAAGAAGCCAGCGCCGCCGGCGAAGAAGCCAGCGCCGCCGGCGAAGAAGCCAGCGCCGCCGGCGAAGAAGCCAGCGCCGCCGGCGAAGAAGCCAGCGAAGGCGACGAAGAAGGCCGACGGCAGATCTGCTAGCGGGGCGAAGGCTCGACCGCCGAAGCCGCCGTCTGCTCGACCAGCAGGTCGCTGAGCGCGCGCAACACGCCGGCCTCGATGCCGTGGCCGCCGACGAACGACGTGAAGCGCACGTGCAGTCCGGCGTCGACGAGCAGCCGTTGCAGGGCCTGCGCGCCGGCGAAGGGCAGGATCGGGTCGCGGGTGCCGTGGGACTGCAGCACCGTCAGCCCTGCCCGCCGTGTCGCCAGCGACTGCCATTGTGCCCGTGACAACAACGTCCCCGACAGGATCGCCAGCGCCGCCGGCGCCTCGTCGAGCCGCAGAGCGACGTCGGTGGCGAGCATCGCGCCCTGGGAAAAACCGCCGACGACGATGCGCTGCGTGGGCAGCTTCGTCTGCTGCTGCACGGCGTCGATCAGCGTGCGCAGCAGGCGCCGCGCCTCGGCGAGGCCCGCGGGCGTCTCGTCGGCCATCGCCGCGGCGGTGCCCTCGGCGAGGCGGCGCTGGAGCTGCACCATGTCGATGGGCCACCAGGCGCGACCACCAAAGGGCACGTCGTCGAGCGGAAGCGGCGCCTCGGGGAACACGAACAAGACCCGCCCGACGAGGGCGGGCGCGGCCTGCAGGCACTCGGGTGCAAGCGAGACGAGATCGTCGCCGGGGGCGCCGTAGCCGTGGCACAGGACGACGACCAGCTCGGGCGGTGCGCCGCCGCGGGCGTCATCGTCGACGACCCGGGCAGCGAGCCCGCCGAGGCGGGTGGTGACGAGGCGCAGCGCCATCGGCAAAGGCAGCAGGGTTGGCGAGACTCCGCCGCGCCTCAGCGCGGCGCCGCCGGCGCCTCGTCGGCGGCACCGGCGACCGAGCCGGCGGGCGCGCAGCAGCAGTCCTTGCCGTCGGCGCCGGCGCAGGGCTTGTCGGCAGCCCCGGGGCAGTCACCGTCGCAGGGCGTGTCGTCGCAAGCGGGGCAGGCACCGTCGCCAGCGTCCTCGTGCGCGCCGTGGGCGTCGGCGTTGGCGGCGGCGGCGGCGGCAGGGGCGGGGCCGCCCTCGACGATGCGGTCCTCGAGCTCGTCGTTGAAAGCCCGGGCGGCGGCGCGGTAGTGGGGCGCGGCCAGCGGCGTCGCCACCGCCGGCACGATGTACGTGTACGCCGACGCGACGATGACCCCCAGCGCCAGACCGGCGCCGAAGCCGGCGCCGACGTTGAGGGTGAGCTGCGTGGTCTCTTCGGGCGAGATGCCATCGCGCACCGTGGTCGGCACGAACCAGCTGATGGCACCGCCGATGACGCCGGCGCCGACGCCGACCCCGAGCAGCACGAGCTCGCCGCTGCCGGAGTGCGCGAACTCGTCGAACGACACGGCCGGGTGCTCCATCACCTTCGCCGCCTCGTCGGAGCCCGACAGGTAGTTGTAGGCGTCGTCGGACCACGCCGACGCCGCCACGTCGGTGAGCTTCGCGACGTGGACCTCGGCCCCGACCTGCGCCGGGTCCGCGCCAGGCCGGCGAAAGGCGCCGCGCTCGTACACGACCTCGTAGCCACGAAACAGCCGCGCCTGGGCGTCTTCGGTGCCATCGTTCTTCAGCGTCAGGTCGTCGGGCGGGCGGCCCAGGGACGTCGACGCGCAGGCTGGTCCAAGCGCGCCCACGATCAGGGTCAAGGCCAGCATCCGGGCGGCGACGGGCGCAGTGCGAAGCGAGACAAAAGAAAGAACGACGTTCGACATGAGGGCGGTCCTACCACGCCCGGGTCGTCGGGCCCACCGCCGGCAGGACGGCGGCGAGGCTGGTATCAGCACGGTCATGTGCTGGTCTTCCTTGTCCGCCGTCGTGTTGTGGGCCGTCGCCGCGGCGGGTCCTCCCCCCGCGCCCTTCGCCGCGGAGGGCGTCGCCGTAGCCGCCCCGGCGGTGCCCGATGTGCCGTTCTCGCGGTTCGTGCTGGACAACGGGCTCGAGGTCTTCGTAGTCGAAGACCACCGCGTCCCGCTGGTCGCCGTCGATCTCTGGGTCCACGTGGGAAGCGGCGACGAGCAGCCGGGGCGCACCGGCTTCGCCCACCTCTTCGAGCACATGATGTTCCAGGGCGCCCTTCACATCGGCGAGGACGTGCACTTCGACGTGCTGCGCAAGCTCGGCGCTTCGCAGGTCAACGGCACGACCAACAGCGACCGCACGAACTATTTCGAGGTGGTGCCGTCGAACCAGCTGGAGTCGGCGCTGTGGCTCGAGAGCGATCGCCTCGGGTTCCTGCTGCCCCTGCTGACCGACCAGAGCCTCGCGAACCAGCGCGACGTCGTGCGCAACGAGCGCCGCCAGCGCTACGACAACGTGCCCTACGGCAAGGAGCGCTTCGCGACGCACGCGGCGCTGTTTCCCGAAGATCACCCCTACCGCTTCCTCACCATCGGCCGGCACGAAGACATCGAGCGCGCCACCGTCGCCGACGTGCAGGCGTTCTGGACCAGCTGGTACGCGCCCGCGAACGCGACCCTCGCTCTCGTCGGCGACGTCACCGTCGAGCAGGCGCGGGCGCTCGTGACCCGGTGGTTCGGCGGCCTGCGCAAGGCACAGCGACCGCCGGCCACGAAGCGGGCGCCCGCCACCCTCGCCGCGAACGTGCGCGTCGACGTCGAGGATTCGTTTGCGCGCCTGCCGCGCCTGCGCTGGGCGTGGCACGCACCGCGCACGCTCGAAGACGACGACCTCGATCTCGGCATCCTCGCCGACGTGCTCGGCGCCCCCGGGTGGGGACGCCTGCAGAAGGCGCTGGTGATCGACAACCCGCTCGCGCAGAGCGTCTCGGTGACGCAGAGCGGACAGCAGCTTGGCGGCACCTTCCAGATCGCCGTGACGCTGAAGCCCGACTCCGACCCGGCGGTGATCAGCCGCGTCGTCGAGGGCGAGCTGGCCGCCGTGCTCGCGCGTGGTCCCACGGGCGCCGAGCACGCCCGCAGCGTGCTGAACGCCGAGGCGTCGTTCCTGTGGAGCCTCGAGGACGCGCTGGCCCGCGCCGAGCGTCTGCAGTTCTTCGGCCACTACGCCGGCGACGTCGGCTACACCGCGCGCTACCTGCAGCGGCTGCGGAGCCGCACGGCGACGACGGTGGTCGCCGCCGGGCAGCGCTGGCTGACCCGCCCGCGGGCGCTGATCGTCACGCGACCGCTGCCCACCATGGCGGCGCCTTCGGCGCCGGCACCGGTGGCGTCGACGCCGGCCGCGGCGACCACACCGAAGCCGCCTCCCGTGCCCCTCCCGGGCGCGGGAGCGACGACGGGCACGGGCACGGGCACGGGCACGGGCACGGGGACTGAGACGACGACGCCAGCCGCGACGGCTGCCAAGGGCGGTGCGCGATGACGCCGCGGGAGCTCCTGCCCCTCGGTCGGCTCGGCCTGCCCGGCCTGCTGGTCTCCCTCGCCGCGGCGGCGGCGCCGTCGTCGGCACCGCCGGTAAGCCCGCCCCGCGCTGCGCCGACGACGACGGCGGTGGTGCCGTCGCCGACGGGCGCGCCGTCGCCGGACGAGTTCCGTCGCACGCAGCCGCCGCCAGGACCGGCGGCGGCGTTCACGGTGCCCCGGCCCGTCCGGTTCGCCGCCGCCGGGATCGACGTCGCGTTGGTCGAGCGGCACGACCTGCCCGTCGTGTCGGCCTCCCTCGTGTGGCGCAGCGGCGCAGCGGCCGACCCGCAGGACAAGTCCGGGCTGTCGTCGCTGTGCGCCGCCGCGATCAACGAGGGACCGGCGCGCCTCACGAAGGTCGCCTACGAAGAGGCTCAGGCCGACCTCGCTGCGTCGGTCACCGTGTCGGCGGGCAGCGAGCAGACCGCGGGCGGCGTGCGCGCGCTGGCGGCGACCTTCGCCCCGGCGTTCGACCTGCTCGTCGAAGCGGTGGCGTCACCCGGCCTGCGCGCCGACGACTTCGCGCGGGTGAAGGCCCGGGCGAGCGCAGCGCTGCTGCAACAGAAGGGCTCACCCGACGGCATCGCCGGTCGCCTGCAGGGGCGCGTGCTGTGGGGCGCGGGGCACCCGCTCGGCGCCGTCGTCACCGAGGCGTCGCTGGCCGTCGTCGCCGTCGACGACTGCCGCGCCTTCGCCAGGCGGCTTGGGCCGCAGGGCGCCCGGCTCTACGTCACCGGCGACATCACGCGCGACGCGCTGGCCGGGCTCGTCGCGAAGGTGGTCGACGCGCGCCGCTGGCGCGGCAAGGCCCCCACGCCCACAACGGTTCCGGCGCCGCGCCTGCCCGCCGGCGGCGTCGTCGTCGTCGACGTGCCGGGAGCGGCGCAGTCGTTGGTGGCCCTGCTCGGCGAAGGACCAGCGCGCACCGCGAAGGACCACGAGGCGCAGGCGGTGGTGTTGTCGATCCTCGGCGGCGGCTTCTCGAGCCGGGTGAACATGAACCTGCGCGAGAAGCACGGCTACACCTACGGCGCGCGCGCCGGCGTCGCCTACACCCGCACGCGCGGCGTGTTCACGATGACGTCGTCGGTGCGGACCGACGTCACGGGCGAGGCCATTCGGCAGATGGTGGGCGAGCTACGCGCCATGCAGTCGGGCGTGGTCACTGACGAGGAGCTTGACCGCGAGCGCGACGGGGCGCTGCTGTCGTTCCCGGCCCGCTTCGCCACCGGCGCTGCCGTCGCCGACGCCTGGGCGACCCTCGACTTCTTCGGGCTCCCGAAGGACACATGGGACACGACGCCCGCCCGCCTGCAGGCCCTCGACAAGCCGGCGCTCGCCGCGGCGGCGCGCACCGCCCTGCCCCGCTCCACGACGCTGTTCGTCGTCGGCGACCTGCAGAAGGTCGCCGTCGACCTGCAGGTGATCGCCGACGACGGCATGTTCGGCGACGAGCGCGTGGTCCGCCGGCTCGACGCCGACGGCGCGCCGACCGCGCCCTGACTCGGCCCTGCCTCTCACGCCTCGTAGTGGCGGTCGACGACGTCTAAGCCCTTGTCGACGATGGCGAAGCCCTCGCGCAGCTCCTCCTCGGTGATGCAGAGCGGCGGAATGCAGGTGAAGTTCGAGTTCTTCAAGAACGTGACGAGCCCGTGCTCGCGGAAGGCCTTGCTCAGCGCCGCCATCACCGGGCCGCTCTGGCCGTAGGGGTGGAACGGCTCGCCGCGGGCGTTCTTCTGCAGGTCGATCATGCCGAACAGCCCGATGGCGCGGCCTGCCTTCATCGACGGGTGCTTCTTCTGCAGCCGCGCCATCTCGTCCCTCATGACCGGCTCGAGGCGGCGCGCGTTGTCGACCAGACCCTCGTCCTCGATGACCTCGATGTTGGCCAGGGCCGCCGCGAGGCACATCGGATGACTGTTGTACGTATGACCGCCGTAGAAGACGTTCTTCTTGAAGTGCTGGGCCACGCGGTCGTTCACACCGACAGCCCCGAGCGGCAGCGTCGATGACGTCAACCCCTTGGCCATCGTGATCAGGTCGGGCTGGATGCCACCGTGCTCGAAGGCGAACCACCGACCAGTACGCCCGAAGCCGGTCATCACCTCGTCGCAGACCAGCAGAATGCCGTGCTGATCACAGAGCTTGCGCACCCCAGCCAGGTAGCCCGCGGGCGGCGGCAGCACGCCGTTGGTGCCGGTCATCGTCTCGAGCACGAACGCGGCGATGGTATGCCCGCCCTCGTACATGATGATTTCGTCGAGGTACTTCAGGTTGTTCGCCGTCACCTCTTCTTCCGAGGCCCCGAACGAATAGTGATAGGGCTGCGGATCCATGACCCGCACGATCCCCGGCGGCCCGGGCTCGTTGGCCCAGCGTCGGTGGTCACCGGTCATGTTGATCGTGAGCGCCGTGGCGCCGTGGTAGCTGCGGTAGCGCACGACGATCTTGTGGCGCCCGGTGACGGCGCGGGCCGCACGCACGGCGTTTTCGTTCGCCTCGCCGCCGCCGAGCGTGAAGAACGTCGTATTCAGGTTGCCGGGCATCAGGCGCGCGAGCTTGTCGCCGAGCCGCGCGCGCACCTCGGTGGCCGCGCCACCGTAGACGTAGAGCAGCTGCTCGGCCTGCTTCTGGATGGCCTTGACGATCTTCGGGTGCTGGTGGCCGACGTGAACGCTCATCGCCTGGCTGTTCCAGTCGAGGTACCGCTTGCCGTCGGCGTCCCACAGCCAGACGCGCTCGCCGCGCACGAACGGGATCGGGTCGACGCTGTCGCCCGCCGACCACGAGTACATCGTCGTCGACTTGCAGCCCTGCACGATCTCGGCGGCGGAGAGCGCGCGGTCGGCGGGCAACGCGGGGCGGGCAGCGGCGGTGTTGACGGTGCGGTCGGACGTCGCCATGGGCTTCTCCTTCGACGTCGTCGGCGTAGCAAAGCGACCCGCGATCGTCGATGATCGGGCCGCCAATGCTCCCGAGGTGAACGTCGTGCAACGCTCTGGCTCGCTCTCTGGCTCCCTCTCTGGCTCCCTCTCTGGCTCCCTCTCTGGCTCCCTCTCTGGCTCCCGCGTGCTGCTCAGCGCCGTCGCCACGCTCGCGCTCGCCGCGCTGTCCGCGCTGTCTGGCTGCGACGATGGCAAGCCCGCGGCGAGCGAGCCCGCACTGTCACGCTTCAACGGCGTCAAGCGTGCCGGTGCCCAGAAGGCGGCGTCGACGTTCTGCGAGGTCAGCTGGCCCGCCGGCGAGAAGGCCCAGCGCTTCACCGAGCCGGCGACGAAGCCGCTGCCGGTGAGCCTCGCAGCCAAGAAGCCGGGCGGAGGCTGGCGCTGGATCAACCTGTGGGCGACGTGGTGCCACCCGTGCATCGAGGAGATCGGGTTGCTGTCGCGCTGGGAGCAGACGCTGAAGAAGGACGGCGTCAACCTCGACCTCGAGCTGTACTCCGTCGACGACGACGCCGGCGCGTTGCAGTCGTGGCTGCAGAAAAAGCCGATGCCCGGCACCGTGAAGTGGCTGGCCGGCGGCGCCACCGACCTGCCGGCGGTGCTGACCACCCTCGGCGTCGACCAGGCCGCCGGCATTCCCGTGCACGCCCTCGTCGACGCCAGCGGGGCGCTGCGCTGCGTGCGCACCGGCGGCGTGCACGATCAGGACTACGGCGCGGTCAAGGCGCTGCTCACCGGCGGGTGACCGACGACTGGCGCGGCGTCGCCGGCACGACGTGGCGTGGCAGCGGCGGCGTGGCGCCGACGGCGCGCTACCGACGGCGTGCTCCCGACGGCGTGCCAACAGCGGGCGTGGCAGCGGCGGCAACGCCTCAGCCGTCGCGACGGTCGACGAGCGCATTCACGATGGCGTCGCCGCCCTGCTGCTTCGCCGCCAGCAGCGCGCGGTCGACGCGCATCAACAGCCCGGCGGCGTCTTCGTCGAGGTGCATCTGCAGCGTGCCGACGCCGACGCTCCACGTGCACGACGGCTGCTGGGGCGGCGTCGACAGCGCGCGCACGAGCCGCTTGGCCGTCGCCCGCGCCTGATTGGGCGGCGTCATCGGCAACAGCACCGCGAGCTCATCGCCGCCGAAGCGGGCGACCAGATCGGCTGCGCGCACCGTGCGCGCGAGGCGGGCCCCGCTCTCGCGCAGGAGCTGGTCGCCAGCCGCGCGACCGTGGGCCTCGTTCAACGCACCAAGGCCGTCGGCGTCCATCAGCACGAGCGACAGCTGCGTCTGGTAGCGGCGCGCGATCTCGACCTCTCGCGGCATCGCGTGCAGCAACGCCACGCGCGACACGAGCCCGGTCAGCGGGTCGGCCACCGCCTCGCGGTACAGGCGCGCCTGCTCGAGGTCGAGGGCGATAGCCGTCGCCGTCGTCACCACGCGGTCCTCGTCGCGCGCCGAGAAGGCGCGGATCTCGCGGCGCGCCACCACAAGCACACCGAGGAGCTTGCGCCCGACGCGCAGCGGCACCGCGAGCAGCGACCCGATCTCGGTGCGCTGCCCGTGCAGCCGCTGGAACCGCGCGTCGCGCGGCGCGTCGTCGACGCGGACCGTCTCGCCGGTCAAGGCCACGCGGCCCGCAATGCCATCGCCCAGGTCGAAGCGAACGACCCCGGCGTCAATGACGTGCAGGCCGTGGGTCGCCGTCAGCGCGAGCCTGGCCGGCACCAGGTCGCCGTCGCCGGGCTCCAGCCGCAGCAGGCTGACGGTGTCAGCATCGACGACGCGGGCGACGGCGGCGGCCACCCGCTGCATCGTCTCGAGCCCCTTGACGTGGGGGCGGGCGAGCGCGCCGCCGAGCAGCGTCGTCACGGTGAACAGCGCGCGCGACAGCGTTCCCTCGCCGTCGTCGTCGATGACGTCGACCGGTGGCGGCAGCATCTGCATCGCCCACCACGCCGGCGGCGGCTCGAGCCGCGTCATCCCCGCGCCGGCGCTGCCCACGGCCCCGGCGGCCCTGGTCGCCGGCAATGAGGGCGACGGCAACGAGGACGACGACGGTGAGCCCTCGCCCGGGTCGGCGCTCTCGCCGGCGCGCCGCGCCCGGCGCTTGTCGGCGTTCTTGCCCACTGCTCAGCCCTGCCCTTCGGACTTCGGCGGCATCACGAGCCCGACGTAGGGGAGGTTGCGGTACAGGCCCGCGGCGTCGAGGCCGTAGCCGACGACGAACTGGTCGGGGATCGAGAAGCCGAGGAAGTCGACCTCGACGCCGGCGGCGTTCTTCGAGGGCTTCTCGAGCAGGGAGGCGAGCTTCACGCTGCGGGGGCCACGGGTGGCGAGGTTGTCGAGCAGATACTTCATCGTCAGCCCGGTATCGACAATGTCTTCGACGAGCAGCAGGTGCTTGTTCTTGATGGGGCGCGTCAGGTCCTGCGTGACCTGCACGACCCCCGACGACTCGGTGGCGTCGCCGTAGCTCGACACGCCCATGAACTCGATGTGGCAGGGGGCGTCGATGGCACGGACGAGGTCGGCGAGGAACACGAAGCTGCCCTTCAACACGCCGACGACGACAAGCTCTTCGCCGCGGGCGATCGCCGACGCGTAGTGCGCGGTGATCGCGCGGCCGAGCTCGCTGACGCGGGCAGCCACGGCGGCGGCGTCGAAGAGCACCGCGAGCTTGTCCTGCTGGAAGAAAGACGTCATGTCCGGCCCTTCGCGCTGCGGTCGCGGCGTCGACGACGGCGCCCCGACAGGTGGTGGGAGCCGCATAGTGCGTTTCCATCGCGGGGGGTAGACGTCACGGCCGCGGCTCCCAGCCGAGCGGCGCCGCGCGAGCCTCGGCGACGACGTTTCCCTCGCCACCGGCCAAGAGGGCATGCTGTTGCTCGTGTTCCAGTCCGGCGACCTCGTCGACCAGTATCAGGTGCTGCGGCTGCTCGGACAGGGCGGCGTCGGCGAGGTGTGGCTCGCGCGGGATCAGGTGCTTGGGCGTAAGGTCGCGCTGAAGGTGCTTCGCGCCGACCTCGCCGGCGCTGACGACCAGCGTTCGCTGTCCGACCTGCTCGCCGAGGCGCAGGCCAACGCCGCCGTCGTTCACCCGCACGTCGTCACCGTTTACGCTGTCGGCAGCCACCGGGGCGCGCCGTACCTTGCCCTCGAGTTCATCGACGGCGTGACCCTGCGTGAGCGCATCACCGCTCGCGCGCCGACGACGCCCGAGGCGCTGCGCTTCGCCCGCGACATCGCCAGCGCCGTCACCGCCGCCCACGCCACCGGCGTGCTCCACCTCGACTTGAAGCCCGACAACGTGCTGCTGGCGCAGGACGGTCGCCTGCGCGTCGTCGACTTTGGTCTCGCGCGGCTGCGCCGACCAGACGATGACGACGACCGCGCCGGCACGTCCATCGCCGGCACGCCCGCCTACATGCCGCCCGAGGTCTGGCGCGGCGAGCGGCCCACCGAGGCCGCCGACGCCTGGGCCTTCGGCGTGCTGCTCTGCGAGCTGCTCGCGGGTCGCAAGCCCTACACCCACGAGACGGCGCAGGCCCTTGTCGCCGCGCTGTACGCGCCGGTGGAGACGCCGGTGCCAACGCTGCCCACCGATGTCCCCGGCGACGTGCGGGGGCTCCTGCCGCGGCTGCTCGCCAAGGACGCCACGCGGCGCCCGGCGTTCGCCGAGGTCGAGCGGGTGCTCGCCGCAGCGCTCGGCCGCAGCCGCGCGCACACGGGGCAGGACAACCCGTACTGCGGGCTGCACGCGTTTCGCGAGGACGACGCCGCGCGCTACTTCGGTCGCGACGATGAGATCGAGGCCTTCGTCGCCCGGCTGGAGCGGGCGCCGGTGCTGCCCGTGGTCGGCCACTCGGGCGCCGGCAAGTCGTCGTTCGTCCGCGCCGGGGTCATCCCCCGGCTGCGCGAGCGCGAGCCGTGCCTGGTCGTCGAACTGCGC
>Ga0194129_10003002_pt1 | contig 24095 bp, 18 predicted proteins | sample TA2KigCa35mmetaG_FD_150862 | JGI IMG/M metagenome (GOLD analysis project Ga0194129, IMG submission 150862) | Freshwater microbial communities from Lake Tanganyika, Tanzania - TA2015038 Kigoma Deep Cast 35m | ecosystem: Environmental > Aquatic > Freshwater > Lake | place: Tanzania: Lake...
AGCACCTCGTAGGTGACGCCCGTCCGCAGGAAGCGGATTCGCTGTCCCTCGCGGATCGTGCCGTCGATGAGCCGGACGTAGGTGATCGCGCCGCGGTAGGAGTCGTAGTGGCTGTCGAAGATCATCGCCCGCAGCGTGGCCTCGGGCCGGCCCTGTGGTGGAGGAATCCGCTCCACCACCGCCGCCAGCAGTTCGCTGATCCCGATGCCCGTCTTGGCGCTCACCTTGAGCACCTCGCTGGCATCGATGGCCAGCGACTGCTCCATCTCCAGCAGCACCTCGTCGACGCGGGCGTGGACGAGGTCGACCTTGTTGATCACCGGCACGATCGTCAATCGCTGGCCGATCGCGGCAAAGGCGTTGGCCACGGTCTGGGCCTCGACTCCTTGGAAGGCGTCCACCAACAGCAGCGCCCCCTCGCAGCAGGCCAGGCTGCGCGACACCTCGTAATGGAAGTCGACGTGGCCGGGCGTGTCGATCAAGTTGAGTTCGTAGCGCTGGCCGCCTTGCCGATACTCCATCCGGACGGCCCGAGCCTTGATCGTGATGCCCCGCTGCCGCTCGAGCTCCATGTCGTCGAGCATCTGCTCCTTGAGCTGCCGCTTGTCGACGGTGCCGGTGGCCTCCAGGAGGCGGTCGGCGAGCGTGCTCTTTCCGTGGTCGATGTGGGCGATGATCGAGAAGTTGCGGATGTGGCAGCAGTCGATGGACATAAGAAGGATTCTACCGCCGACCGGCCGCCAGCCGGGCTAGGCCGGCGGCACCGATCGCTCCCGCATCTCCCCCGAGACTGGCATACCCGATCACGGTGGAGGCGGCGAGCACCGGAAAGGTGCGGCGGTGGACCTCCGTCACGACCCTGGCCAAAAACTCCCGCCCCACTGGCGCCGCGGTCCCGCCGAAGGTCATGCCGCCGCCCAACATCACGGCCTCCGGGTCGACGGCGTGCATCAGCGACACGATCCCGACGGCGAGCCAGCGGGCCGTCTCCATCAGCAGGTGCATGGCCAGCGGGTCGCCGCGGGCTGCCTCACGGCCGATCACGATCGGCGTCAGCTGCTCGCCGGCGGCCACCGCCTCGGCCAGGCCGCCCGTGCCGCCGCCGGCGAGGGCTTCGACGGCCCGTGCCACCAGTGACTTGGCGCTGGCGTAGGCCTCGAGATGCCCCCTCAGGCCGCAGGGGCACATCCGCGCCGTGTCGGCCTGGTCGACGATGATGTGCCCGCATTCCGAGCCGTGGCTGTGGGCCCCTTCGACGTTGATGTCGCCGATGATGATCCCGCCACCCACGCCGGTGCCGAGCGTGAGCAGCACGAGCGAGTCGTGGTCGCGGGCCGCCCCCACCCAGAACTCACCATAGGCGGCGGCATTGGCGTCGTTGGCAAACGTCACCGGCAGGCCGCAGTGGGTCGACAGCCGGTCGCGAAGTGGAAAACCATCCCAGCCGACGAGGTTACCGGCCCGCACGATGGTACCGCGGGGAATGTCGAGCGGGCCGGGAGAGCCCAGACCGACCGCCGCGATGCCGGTGATCGCGACGCCCGCCTGCTCGGCCAGCAACTGCACCGACCGCCCCATGCGGGCGGCGGCGTCTTCGGGGCCGCGCTCGGGACAGGTCCGCTCGGTGTGGAAGGAGAGCATCCGCCCCCGGTCGTCGACGAGCGTGGCTTTGATGTTCGTGCCACCGAGGTCGACGCCCGCGTAGAGCGGACCAACTGCCTGCTCAACCGGCAGCAGGGTTCGCGGGGCGGTCACAGGTCGGCCGCGATCGGGAGCCGCGCTATCTCCACCCGCGGGGTTTCGCCTGTACAGGCCTTGAGGAACTCCACCAAGTCGGCCCGCTCCTGCTCCGTCAGGTTGAGCGGCTTGATCTTATCGCTCAGCTGGGAGTTGGCATGGCCTCCCTTGTCGTACCAGGCCACCACCTCTGCCAGCGTGGCCTGCGAGCCGTCGTGCATGTAGGGGGCGGTGAGGGCCACGTTGCGGACCGTGGGCGTCTTGAAGGCACCGCGATCCTGCTCGTCCTTCGTGACCGCGAACCGGCCCGGATCGGGCTCGGCGGCGGCCATGCCGACGCCCAGATTGTGGAACTTCTCGTCGGCCAGGTTGGCCCCCACGTGACAGGCACTGCAGTTAGCCTTGCCGAAGAACAACTCCCGGCCCCGCGTGGCCGACTCGCTCATCGGATGGGCCTCGGCGGCCGCCTTGGCCGCGGCGAACCTGGCGGCCAGGTCGGCATCATCGGCGATGTCGTCCGGATCGAGCTTGACGAAGGGCCGCAACTGCTCGTGGTAGTCGTAGGGGGAGGGGGCGGTGACGATCACCCGCTCGAAGGCCGCGATCGCCTGGCCGACGCGGTCGATCGTGAGCTCACCAAAAATCTTCTCGAACTGCCGGGCGTAGACCGGAATCTCGGAGAGTCGCTTCACGACACCCTCGTGCGTGAAGCCCATCTCGATCGGATTGGCGATCGGGCCGACCGCCTGGGCCTCGAGCGAGTCGGCGCGGCCGTCCCAGAACTGCGGCCCGGAGAGGATGCGGTTGAACGACACCGGCGAGTTGCGGCCCCCCAGCTGACCCCGGATGCCGACCCCCGTCTTCGTGTGGGCGGTGTAGCCGAACGCCGGATCGTGACAGGAGGCGCACGAGACCGTGGAGTCGGCCGAGAGGCGGGTGTCGAAGTAGAGCTGCCGCCCCAATTCGATCTTCGCCCGTGTGAGCGGGTTCTCGGCGAGTCCGCGAACCTGACCGGCGGCCTGCGACAGGCCCAGCGGCAGTTCGGGCTCGAGCATGCGATGATTCTTCGGATCGGCGAGCCAGGCGTCGATCTGCTCCGGCGTGATCGCCCCCTCGCCGGGCACCCCGGCGGTCAGCGACGGCTCACCGAGCAGCACTTTCTCCGTCTCCGCCACGACCGCGGCCGGGCCCGCCGCGTCGGTCGCCGCTTCGATCACCTTGTCCGCCACAGCCTTCTCCGCGTCCATCTCCTTGCGGGCCTGCTCGCCGGCGGTGGCCAGCTTTTCCTCGACCTCCGTGGCCGGCACGACATCGATCTCCTCGATCTCGACCACGTTCTCCCGCACCGGGCCGCGCGTGGGAGCACAGCCTTCCACCGCGATGATGGCCACGACCAGGCAGAGGGCCGCCAGCGGATCGCTGGCGGTGACGAGACTTCGAAATGGGCGGATCATGTCGAGACGCTCCTCGCAGGACGAAATCGGGAGGGATTGGCCACAATCAGACGCAGCGCTCCTTGGCAAACCTTCATCATAATAGATTCTGGCCAACGGTCGGGAAACCGTTCGGCATCGCCACCTCGTCAGCGTCGGCCAAGCAGATCGGGGCCGACGAGCCACTCCAGTTCGCCAGGTTGCCCCGGGCCGTCGTCGAGCGCGATCGAGGCGATCGTGCCCTTGCCCATCCGCACCGCGGCCGACCTGTCCCCGATCGAGATCGCCACCAGGCGTCCGACGCAGGGGGCGTGGCCCACCCAGGCCACCCGGGCCGCGTCCTGCTGCACCATCCACTCCACGAGCGTCTGCCAGTCGGCACCCGGCGCGAGCGCGTCGACCACCTCAATCCTTGGCTCGCCGGCGAGTTGGGAGGCCAGAATCTCGGCCGTCTCGCGGCACCGCACCAGCGGGCTGGTCGCCACCAGATCGACGTCCATGCCGCGGTCGGCGAGCCGGCGGACCAGCCGCGTGAAGCGGCGGCGTCCCTTGCCGGTCAGCCGGCGGGCATGATCGGCACCGCCGGGGCCGACATCCTCGGCGATGGCGTGACGGACGACGTAGAGTCTCGTGGTCAGGGTCGGCATGCCTCCGATTCTGCGTTGCCTCGGCGGCGGCTGCAAGCCGCTCACGCCCGGCGCCAGATCGCGTCCCAGTGGATGCCGGATGCCGCGACGGCCCCGGCGGCCGCCTGCCGCCAACGGGCGGCGTCGACCGGATAGCCGGCGGTGTCGGCCAAGCCGGCTGCGCGGCGCCGCCAGAAGTCGTTGAAGGCCCACATCGCGAGTTCGCGGACGTACTTGGCAGTCATGCTGGCCACTGCCACCGGCAGTCGTTGCTCGCCGCCGACCGTAAACTCGATCGTGCGATCGCTCGCGAACCGGTAGCCGCTGTGCCGTGGCGTCTCCGCGAGCGGTTGCACGAGCGGGCTGCCGAAGGCCCGCGACACCAGCGGGGCGTATCGCCGCCGCCCCCCGTGGCGGTCGCACCAGACGACCACCGGCTCGTCGGCGTCCGCGGTCGCGACCAGGTCGGCGGCCAGCGTGAGCGTGACCTCCGACAGCACGTCGCTCTTGTTGAGGCCACGGTCGAGCAGGGCGTTGAACTCGGCGGGGCTGACGACGCGACAGCGGACGGCCGCGACCGTCACACCGGCTGCGGCCAGCGGCGACCGCAGTGACTCCGCCAGGGCCGCACCGCGGGCGTTCCCGCCATGGTCGGATGCTGCCGGCCCATCGGTCGTCGGCGGGTCCGCGGCGGCCGCGGCGTCGAGCCCGCAGGCCGCGGCCCACGCGGCCCGGTCGGCCACTCCGCCGGCCAGTGCGACGGCCGTCAGCACGCCTCGCTCCAGCGCGTCGAGACCCGCACCCGCCTTGTAGAGCAGCTTCGAGTCGCCCCACAGCGGGACCCCGTCGGTCGTCGCGGCCGCTGCGGCCGCCGCGAGACTGGTTTCCACGCCGGCCGGGGCCGCCGTCACCCGCCAGGCCGTGCCACCGACCACGAGCGGGCCGAGATTCGGCCCGTAGCCGGCTTCGTCGGTGCCGATCACGAGCGTCACGGCGTGACTCCACCCGCGGGCCATTGCCGACAATATTCGTAGACGGCCAGGGCCGTGGCGGTGGCGGCGTTGAGGCTGTGCGGCAGGCCGGCCATCGGAATCTCGGCCACGCGGTCGAGCCGGGCGAGCTCCTCGGCCGCCAGGCCCGTCCGTTCGTTCCCGACCACCAGCACCGTGCGGGCGACGAAGCGAAAATCGAACAGCATCTCCGACCCCGTGGCCTGCTCGAGGCCGACGATCTCCCGGCCCTCGACCCGCAGCCGGTCGAGCACCGGCGGCAGGCTGCGGTGGATCTCGAGTTCCACCTGCTCGGCCCCGTCGCGGGCAATCCGGCCGATCACGCGGGGGGCCCCACAGGCGATCACGCGCTGGATGCCGAAGCAGCCGCAGGTCCGTACGATATGCGAGAGATTCACGTGGCTCCGCAGCGGCGGGCAGGCCACGATCAACTCGCGGGCGGCCGCGAGCAACGCGGGAGGCTTGTGGCGGATGTGCTCGAAGCGCGGCATCGTCGACCCCGGTGTGGCGGCCTCCTGGCAGGCATGCTGGCGCCCCGTAGTGTGCCGCCGCGACCGGCGAGGCGGAATCCCCGTCCTCACGGTCGTGGCCGCGGCCCTCGTATCGGCCGGCTGCGGCGGCCCGCCGGCCCGACCCACGGGGATCGCCGCGGCGCCGGCTCCGGGCCAAGCCGTCGCCGTGACCCTCGTCGACCACGCCTGCCTGTTGGAGGAGGTCGCGCGGCATCGCGGGAAGATCGTCGTGCTCGACTGCTGGAGCACCTCGTGCCCCCCCTGCGTGAAGGAGTTTCCGGGGCTCGTGCGGCTTGCCGCCGCCCACCGCGACCGGGTCGTCTGCCTGTCGCTGGCCGTCGACTACGACGGGATCGGCGATCCGGCTGAGTTCCTCCCCCCGGTGCGAACGTTCCTCGAAAAGATCGGCGCCGGCGGCGTGATCAACATGCTCTCGCGCGAGGAGGCCGACGCGATGTATCGCAAACTCGATCTCGTCAGTGTGCCCGCGATCTACGTCTGGAAGCCGGACGGTGTCCTCGCCATCCGCTATGACGACGAGATGGCGGCCCGGGAACTCGGGCGGCCCTTCTGCTATGCGGACGTGGAACGGACGGTGGCGGACCTGCTCGCTCCCTGATGTCCGACTGATCCTGCCGGCCGATTGAGCCGCCGCGCCAGGGGACGATAAACTGTCGTTGTCAGGCGGTCGCCCCGAGTGGCGTGGTCGAATCCACGCAGGGTGCCGGCGAGCCGAGGTGAGCAGCCGATGACGATGCGGAAGGCGGGCGATCCACCGCGGCAGGCAGACCTCGTGCGGCACCCGCTCGGTGCGGGCCGTGAGACGGTCGAGTCGATCGTCGTGGCCTTCGTGCTGGCCCTGCTGTTCCGCTCCTTCGAGGCCGAGGCTTTCGTGATCCCCACCGGATCAATGGCCCCCACGCTGATGGGCCGCCATCGCGACCTCGTCTGCGACACCTGCGGTGACGATTTCCGGGTCGGCTGCAGCAAGGAGCTCGACGAGGCGACCTGCCGGCTCGATCCGCGGTCGTTCGTGCGGCAGGTCCGCTGCCCAACCTGCGGTGCGACCACGCGGCTGACCGACGCCTCCGGCACCTACCGCCACGCCTACCCGGCCTTCACGGGGGACCGGATCATCGTCGAGAAGGTGGCCTACGACTTCGTTGAACCGTCCCGTTGGGATGTCGTGGTCTTCAAGTATCCCGAGGACGCGCGGATCAACTACATCAAGCGGCTGGTGGGCCTGCCCGGCGAGACCCTCTCCATCGCGGGAGGTGACCTGTGGACGTCGCGAGACGACGAGCCGCCGCGGATCGCCCGCAAGCCGCCCGCCACCATGCGGTCGATGCTGCAGTGCGTGCACGACAGCCGCCACGAGCCCCAGCCGCTGCAGGCCGCCGGCTGGCCGGCCGGCTGGAGCGACTGGTCGGGCGAGGGCGAGCAGCCGCGGTGGGTGGCGGCCGACGGCGGACAGTCGTTCTCGATCGCCGTAGTGGCCGGTGCCGCGACGCTCCGCTGGCGGCACTTCGTGCCGGACGGCTGGGAAGGCCCGGAGAGCCGGTTGCCGAAGGTCGAGCCCGCGCTGGTGGGCGACTTTCAGCCCTACAACCAGTCGCCCGAATACGTGGCGCTGTATCGGGACGCCCGCCACAACGCCCTCGTCGACGGGGGCCACTGGGTGGGCGACCTCGCGGTGGAGTTGGACCTCGAGAGCCGCGCCGCCACCGGCCGACTGGTGGTCGACCTGGTCGAGGCCGGGGAGCGGCACACCTGCTCGTTCGATCTGGCGACCGGCGAGGCCGTCCTAGCCATCGCCTCCCGGCAGGACACCCCGGCCGTCGCGGTCCCGACGAGGGTGCGTGGTCGTGGGCGGTGGCGGGTGGTGTTCGCCAACGTCGACGACGAGTTGTCGTTGTTCGTCGACGGTCGCCGGGCGACCACCGCGCAGCCGACCGTTTGGACGCGGCCGATGGAGGCCGCCGCCGACACCCGACCGGTGGTCCGGGGCGGCCGTCCGGGAGACTCGCAGCCCGACGACCTGGCACCGGTGGGGATCACCGCCGACGCCGCCGAGGTCACGGTCTCCAACCTGCGGGTGCTGCGCGATATCTATTACATCGCCAGCGGCACGCAGGCCGCCCTGCTCGGCCGCGAGCGGGAGGAGGCGGCCGTCTCCTATCCGCTCGCCGCCGACCAGTTCTTCATGCTCGGCGACAACTCCTCCGCCAGCAAGGACAGCCGGGCCTGGGGCACCCCGGAGGAGCCGATCCACCACGTCGACCGACGCTTGCTGACGGGCCGGGCCCTGGTGGTCTTCTGGCCGCACGCCGTCCCCGCCCCCTGGAACGTCAAGGTGGCCGAGCGGTGTGGCTGGGAACTGCGATTGCCTTGCCTGCCGAACTTCGGGAGGATGCGGTTCGTCAAGTGACCGGCCGGGATCGGCCGCCATCGCACGAGGCGCAGGGATGTCGCTGTTGTCGGTCGAGGGGCTCGTCAAGAACTACGGCCGCCGACGGGTGGTCGACGGGGTCGACTTCCACGTCGACCCCGGCGAGATCGTGGGCCTGCTCGGCCCCAACGGTGCCGGCAAGACGACGAGCTTCCGGATGACCTGTGGCATGGTCATCCCCGATGCCGGACGTGTGCTCCTCGACGACTTCGAGATCACCGACTGGCCGATGCACAAGCGCGCCCGTGACGGCGGCATGGGCTATCTGGCCCAGGAGCAGAGCGTCTTCCGGAAGCTGACCGTCGAACAGAACCTACTGGTGATCATGGAACTCGTCGGCATGTCCCCGAAGGAACGGCGGCAGCGGTGCGAGCAGCTGCTCGAACAGTTCGACATCACCCGCATCCGCCGCTCCAGGGCCCACTACATCTCCGGCGGTGAGAAGCGGAGGCTCGAGATCGCGCGCTGCCTGGTGACGGAGCCGAGGATCATCCTCCTCGACGAGCCTTTCACGGGCATCGATCCCGTTACGATCCACTCGATCCAGAAGATCATCCAGGGACTCCGTGACGACGGCATCTCGATCCTGATCACCGACCATCGCGAGCGGGAAACGCTGGCGATCACAGACCGCAGCTACGTGATCCGCGCTGGCAAGGTGCTCTGCCACGGCACGGCCGACGAGGTCCTCAACAACCCCGACGCCAAGAAGTACTACTTCGGCGAGAGCCACGGCGTGACGGCGGCGTGAGACACGGTCCCGCGCCGAGGGCAGCGCCGGACGCGGCGGCCGCCCGGTCGGGAACCCGCGGCAAGGACGGGAAGGCGGGTCTCCCGGCAGGCCGCCTGGGTGCAAAAAACGGCTGCCATCCTGACGGAAGCGTCCTATACTTGAGGGGTCCGGTGCGGCTGAATCCGGCCTCGCCCTCCGCAGGTGATCGCGATGCCAGCGTCCCCGTTCCAGCGGTCGATGAGCCCGCTGCTCAAGCCCGCCTGCCTCGTAGTCGCCCTGCTCCTCGCCGGGCCGGCTCCGGCCGCCGAGTCATCCGCCCCGACCGCCGCCGATCTCGAGTTTTTCGAGGGCAAGGTGCGGCCCCTGCTGGCGGCTCATTGCTCGGAATGCCACTCCTCCAAGGAGGGCGAGCCGGAAGGTGGACTGTCGTTCGACTCGCGGGCCGCCTTCCATGCGGCCGAGGGCGTGGCGGTGGCCGATCATCCCGAATCGAGCCTGCTCGTGCGGGCCGTCCACTACGACGGTGACCTCCAGATGCCGCCCGACGGCAAGCTGCCCGCCGACGCGATCGCCACACTTGAGGACTGGGTGCGTCGCGGTCTCCCCTGGCCCGACGACGGCATCCAGGCAGCGGCCGGGGAGTTTGACATCGCCGGCCGGAAGGCTGAGCACTGGTGCTGGCAAGCCCCGCAGGCGGCACCGCTGCCGGCCGTGAAGTCGGCCGGCTGGTGCCGCGATGATCTCGATCGCTTCGTACTGTCCCGCCTGGAGGTGGCAGGCCTCCGGCCGGCGGCCGAGGCCGACAGGGCGATCCTCGCCCGACGGGCGGCGGAGTTCCTCACCGGCCTGCCGCCGGCTCCAGCCGACGTCGATGCCCTCGTCGCCGACAGCGACCCGGCGGCCTTCGAGAAGTACGTCGACCGGCTGCTCGCCTCGCCCCACTTCGGCGAGCGTTTCGCCCGGCACTGGCTGGACGTCGTCCGGTTCGCCGAGACGCGGGGCCACGAATACGACTTTCCAATCCCCAACGCCTGGCGTTACCGAGACTGGGTCGTGACGGCCTTCAACGACAACATCCCCTACGACCAGTTCGTGCGGGAGCAGATCGCCGGCGACCTGGTGGCCACGCCCCGCCTCGACGCGATGGGGGCGAACCAGTCGGTTCTGGGAACCGGCTTCTGGTTTCTCGGCGAAGAGGTGCATTCGCCGGTCGACAGCCTCCAGGACGAGGCCGACCGCACCGACAACCGCGTCGACACCTTCGGCAAGGCTTTTCTGGGCCTCGCTCTGGGCTGCGCCCGCTGCCACGACCACAAGTTCGACGCCATCTCCAACGAGGACTACTACGCCATCGCCGGCATGGTGATGTCGAGCAGTTACCGGCAGGTACCCTTCGAGACGCTCGAGCACAACCGCGCCGTGGCCGCGGAGGCGGCAGCCCTGCAAGCCGAGCAGCGTCGCAAGCTGCTGCCGCTGGTGGCCGACGTCCTCGCCGCGGCCGCCGCCGATCCGGCGGCCGTCCTTCCCAAGGCCGACGAGGTGGCCCAGGCGGGTGTCGATCGGGACGCGATCGAGACGCGGTCGGCCCGCGAGGTGGTAATCGCTGACTACACACGCGGCCCCACCTCGACCCCCGTGATCCGTGACGCCGCCGCCTGGGCGACGGAGGCGGTGCTGCCGGGCGAGCCGCTTCCCATGCCGGCGGGCGGCCCCCTGCCCCCCCACGTGCGACTGGCGACGACCGGCTACGCGGCGAGCGACGCCTTCTGGTCGCAGAGCAAGAACGACGGGGAGACCGAGACCGAAGGCCCCGGGCGGCTGGATCGGGCCGGCCGCATCCTGCGGACGCCCAAGGTGCGGCTCAGCACGGGTGTGCTCTGGCATCGCGTCCGCGGCCGGATGCAGATCTTCACGACGGTCGACAGCCACATCGTCGTGTATGGACCACTCTACGGCAGCACCGTGCAGAATGTCGACACCAACGGCGAGTGGCGTTGGGTACGACAAGACCTGCGGAAGGATCTGAAGTGGGGCGACACGGCCCACACCGTCCACGTCGAATACGCGTCGCTCGGCGGACCGGCCGAGGTGGCCCAGGTCGTCGCCGCGGCCGAGGAGCCGCGCCGGCTCGATCCCCTGGTGACGGCGATACTCGACCGCGACGGCGATCCGGTCGCGGCGGGCAAGGCGATCCTGGCCGAGGCGGCGGCCGCCTGCCGGGCCGGCACGCTCGACTCCGCCGCCCTGGCGGCAGCCGCCGACCGCGTGCTCGCGGCGCCGGGGCTCGACTGGGCGCAGGGTCCGGCCAAGCGACTGGCCGACGAAGCGGCCGCCGCCGCCGGATTGCGGGCGGGTGTGTTCGCCAAGGCGAAGCTCCGCTCGGCGATCGCGCCGGCGATCCTGGACGGCAATGGCATCGACCAGTTCGTGCTCCTCAAGGGCTCGGCCGCGCGGCCCGGCGAGGTCTCTCCCCGGCGGTTCCTGGAAGCCATCGACGGCCCCCGCCAGCCGAACTGGCCCTCGCACTCCTCGGGCCGTCTCCAGCTCGCCGACCGCGTCCTCGATCCCACCAATCCGCTCACCGGCCGCGTGGCCGTCAACCGCATCTGGCATCACCTCTTCGGCCGCGGCCTCGTGCCCACCACCGACAACTTCGGCAAGCTCGGCGAACCGGCTTCCGATCCGGTCGCGCAGGCCCTGCTCGACACTCTGGCGGTGCGGTTCGTCACCGAGGGCTGGAACGTCAAGCAGCTGGTCCGTGAGATCGTCACGAGCGCCACGTGGAGAATGAGCTCGGCCCGCGATCCCACCGCCGTCGAGAAGGATCCGCTCAATCTGCTGATGCACCACTACCCGCTCCGCCGCCTGGAGGGCGAGGCGATTCGCGACAAGATGCTCGCCGTCTCCGGCCGGCTCGACCCGCGGCTAGGAGGCAAGGGTGTGGAGGTGTTCCTGACCGACTTCCACGAGGGCCGCGGCCGCCCCAGCTCCGGACCGCTCGACGGGGCGGGCCGCCGCAGCATCTACACCACGATGCGGCGCAACTTCCTGCCCGGCTTTCTGGTGGCCTTCGACCTGCCTGTGCCGTTCCAGGCGATGGGACGGCGGAACGTGACCAACGTGCCGGCCCAGGCACTGACCATGATGAACGACCCCTTCGTGACGGAACAGTCGCGGCACTGGGCCAAGCAGACGCTCAGCGACGCGACGCTCGCCCCGGAGGCCCGCATCGAGCGGATGTATCGCTCGGCGTTCTGTCGCATGCCGGAGGCCGCCGAGACGGCGGCGGCAGTGGAGTTCCTGGCCGCCCAGACCAAAGGGCACGGCGGTGATTTCACCCAGGATCAGCGGCAGGAGGCGGCCTGGGCCGACCTCGCCCACGCGCTGTTCAACGCCAAGGAGTTCATCTTCGTCCCATGAGTCGCCGTTACCACTGCGGCCGTTTTCGGCCGGCGCCGGTCTCGCGACGCGAACTTCTCGCCCAGGCCGGCTGCGGCTTCGGGGCCGTGGCCGCCTCGGCCCTGCTCCATCGTGACGCCGCCCGAGCGGGCAACGGCGTGGTCTCGGCCCTGCACCACCCCGGACGGGTGACGAGCGTCATCTTCCTCTACATGGACGGTGGCGTCTCCCAGGTCGACTCCTTCGACCCCAAGCCCCGCCTGCAGCAGGACGCCGGCAAGGATCCACACAGCCTCTTCACGGTCGACGCGACGCAGTTCAACAACGTCGGCAAGGTGTTGCCGAGCCCGTGGAAGTTCAAGCGCTACGGCCAGAGCGGCATCCCCGTCAGCGACCTGTTCCCGAATATCGGCGGCATCGTCGACGAGCTGGCCGTCATCCGCTCGATGACCAGCGAGTTTCCCGAGCACACCAACGCCAACTACTTTCTGCACACCGGGTCGGGGTTGCAGGGCCGGCCCAGCATGGGCGCCTGGACCACCTACGGCCTGGGCAGCGAGAACGACGAACTGCCGGGCTACGTGGTCGTCAACGGCGGCCTGATTCCGCCGGGCGGCCTCGACAACTTCACCAACGGTTTCCTGCCCGCCACCTACCAGGGCTCGGTCATCAAGCCCAATCCCGCGGGTCTGGCCAACGTCAAGCCTCTGGAGAAGGTGCCGCCGCTGCAGGAGGCGAAGCTCGGGCTCTCCCGGCGGCTCGATCGTTCCTTTGCGACGCGACTGGCGGCGGCGGGCGAGGCACCCGACGCCCTCGAAAGCGCGATCGCCAATCAGGAACTGGCCTGGCGGATGCAGGCCCAGGTGCCGGCACTGCTCGACCTCGCGGGCGAGACGGCCGACACCAAGCGGGCCTACGGCCTCGAGAGCCCGTTCGAGCCGACCCGCATCTTCGCCGCGGAGTGCCTACTGGCCCGGCGCATGGTCGAGCGGGGCGTGCGGTTCGTGGAGCTCACCTGCCCGAAGACCGGCGGAGACCGCTGGGACCAGCATGGCAATCTCCGCCGGGGCCACGAGGACAATGCCCGCGCCGTCGATCAGCCGATCGCCGCGCTGATCCGAGACCTCCGCGACCGGGGCCTGCTGGCCTCGACGCTCGTGGTCTGGAGCGGCGAGTTCGGCCGCACGCCCTTCGCGCAGGGGTCCAACGGCCGCGACCACAACCCGCAGGCCTTCACGCTCTGGATGGCCGGTGGCGGCGTGAAGGGTGGTACGATCGTCGGCTCGACCGACGACTACGGCTACCGCGTGATCGAGAAGAAGTGGATGATCCACGACCTCCACGCAACGATGCTCCACCTGATGGGCATCGACCACACGCGGCTGACCTACCGGTTCAGCGGCCGCAACATCCGCCTGACGGATGTCTACGGCAACTTGATCGAGGACGTGCTGGCGTAGGGCGTGCGACGTCGACGGCCACCGAACGCGTCAGCCGCCCTTCATCGATATGCCCTTGACCGTCAGCACGGCGCCCACGCTCATCATGGCCAGGCCGAGCCAGCGGGGGAACTGCACGATCTTGCGGAGCGGCGGGGCCTGCCAGACCGCGGCCTGCTGCTGCGGGCCGGCACCGAGCCGGGCGGCGACGAAGTGGGTCGACCGCTCGTTGAGCGTGAACGAGTCGACGATTCGGAACTGCAGACCGAGCAGGAAGAGCAGCAGGCCGGCGAGCAGCAGACGGTGGCGATGGACGGGCATGTCGGACTCCCGGGGCGACCGACGCGCCGCCCGCTCCAGGGAAAATCGTGTCTTGGGGCCGCCTTGCTGGAGCGGACCGCCCGAACGAGCGGTTTTCCGGGGCGTGCCGGCGATGACGGCTGCCGGCCCGGGTGGCGTGCGGCGGCGGCAAGCCGGGCAAGCTGGGCCGACAGGCTGCGACCGTGCCGAAAATTCCTGCTGCACTGGTCGTGCGGATGACGATGACTCTGTCGGTGAGTTTTTGCTTTCCGGCATCGAGACCAAGTCAGGACGCCCCGACCGTGCCCTGCTCGCTGACAACCTGGATCGTGCGGATGGTCGCCGGCCTCATGATCGGCGGCCTCGTCTGGCAGCCAGCCCGGGCCACGACCTTCGGTGAGGTCGATCTCGTCGGCGCGGTCGAGCCGGTGTCGGACGAGCAGCTCGTGCTCACTCCCATCGGCGAGAGCGAGCCGCGTCCCGCCCCGGAGCCGGCCCCGGCGCTCGAGCGGGCCGAACTGCTGCCCACGCCGCCCGTCGCCGGCCCGCCCGACGCCGTCGTCCCGCCGCCGGCGCTGATGGACGTCTCCGCGTTCGACGGGATGCTGATCGACGACGAGGCCCTCGACGAGATGCCCTTCGAGGCCTCCTCCGGCCGCTGGTTCTGGAATGGCGGTTGGTACGTCGGCGGCGAGAGCCTGTGGCTGGACCGCAGCCGCAACAACCGCACGATCATCGCCGCCGACATCGGCACGCGGGACGTCACCTACACCACCTTTGCGCAGCCCTTCAACGTGGCCCCGGGGGCCCGGGCCACGATCGGCAAGTCGCTCGGCCGTGACTATCTCGACCGCGACCGCTTCTTCGAGTTCGTCTATTACGGCGGCATGTCCTACGAGGACACGGATGGCTGGAACGCGGTGCTGGAAAACTCGCTCTACACGCCCCTGTACTTCGGCGCACCGGGCTTCAACGCTGCCGAGACCTACGCCACCACGCTCAACTCCGACTTCAACAGCTGGGAGTGGAACTACAAGCTCCGCCGGCGGCTGGGCCGCGACCAGCTCGTGATGTCGCCCGGGGGCAACTGGACCAGGCACGCCGAGCGGGGCTGGCTGCCGGCCCTGATCATCGGCACCCGCCTGGCCAACGTGAACGAGGATTTCTCGTTCACGAGCCTCCGGCCCGGCACGAGCACCGACCAGTTCGGTGGCCGCTACGTGATCAACACCGGCAACTGGCTGCTGAGCGCCAACCTCGGCGGCGAGTTGATCAGTCAGAACGAGTTCTACTACTGGGGGCTGCGGGGCCGCGCCGCTCCGGCCCTCACGTTCGCCAGCACGTCGCAGTCGGCCGTGGGCATCAACACGACGAGCACCGGACCGCAGGGCACGACCAACTTCTCCGATCAAGCGACACGGACCGGCGCCGGCTTCATCGGCGATCTCACGCTCCTGGCCGGGTGGCAGATCACGCCCAACTTCTCGCTCCAGGTCGGCTACGACTTCCTGTGGGTGGCCGGCATAGCCACGGCCTCTCGCCAGTTCAACCTCGACAACCGCGACAACAACGCGATCGACGTGGGCGGCCAGACCTTCTACAACGGCCTCTCGTTCGGCTTCTACGGCAGTTGGTGACCACGAATCGCGACGGCGACCGCCTGGCCCGTCGACGACAGGTTCACCTTCAAGGCGGTGGCGGGGCGGCCGGCGAGCGGCTGACCATGCACCATGTTGACGGGGCATTCCGGGTCTGCCGTCTCGTAGTTGAGCGTCGCCGGCACGAGGCCGCGGGCGAGGCCCAGCAGACTGGCCACCAGTTCCACGACGCCGCCACCGGCGCCGAGGTGGCCGAAGTTGCTCTTGGCCGCCGTGACCGGCACGTCGCCGAGTTCGGCCGCGATCGCCCGGGCCTCGGCGCGGTCCATCGCCACGCTGCTCACGCCGTGGGCGTGCACGTGGCCGATGTCGTGACGGCCCAGCCGGGCCGACTGGCAGGCCGCCCGGATCGCCAACCGCAGGGCATGGCCGGAGAGCCCCATGCGGTGCGCGCCGGGCTCGCAGCGGGCGGCCGCGGCGAGTAGTTCACCGCGGATCGTGGCCCCGCGCCGCTCGGCATGCTCACGGGCCTCGAGCACGATCGTGCCGGCTCCCTCCCCGTTGACCATCCCGTCTCGATCGCGGTCGAAGGGCCGGCAGGCTGCCCGGAAATCGTCGCGATGGGAGAGCTGGGCGTCGCCGCGGGCCACCAGGGCGGTCGGATGCAGGCGGCAGCCGGTGCCGCCCGCCAGCATCACGTCGGCCCAGCCGCGGCGGATCACGCTGGCGGCCTCGGCCACGGCGAGCAGGCTCGACACGTCGCCCAACACGATGGAGTTGTTCGGACCGCGGGCCTCGTGGGCGATGGCGATGTGCGAGGCCGCCATGTTGGGCAGATGCTTGAGCAACCAGAGGGGATGCAGCTCCTCGTGGATCGCCTCCGACCAGAGGTGGAAATCGAACGTGCCCTGGCGGCTCGACCGCCGGTAGGTCTGCTCGAGATCCTCGAGGTCGGCGTAGATCATGTCGCTGCCGAACACGACGCCGAATCGCTCCGCCTCCACGCCGCCCGGTCCGAGTCCCGCATCGAGCACCGCCAGATCCGCCGCGGCGAAGCCAAGCTGAATCTCCCGGCTCATCACCTTGAGGCTCTTCCGCGGGCGGATGGAGAGCTTGGGATCGAAATCGGTGATCTGCCCGCCGAAACGGACCCGCAGCGAACTGGCGTCGAACAGATCGACGGGGCGAATGCCGCTGGCACCGGAGGCCAGTGCGTCCCAGAAGGCGCTGACGCCGATGCCGATCGGGGTGACGACGCCGGCACCGGTGATGACGACGTCCCGCGGATGACTCATAAGCACCTGACACTAAACCACCGCACCGACCGCGGGAAAGTGCCGCCCGTCGCGGGCGGCCGCGGCCACGATCATGGGCCCTGATCGCGGGCACGCTCCGCCCGCCACTGACGCGGCTCGACGGGCCGATCGTCGGCCCAGAGGCCGCGGTGGAGCCGCCGAGCCGCGTCCCCGAACGGCTGGCCGTGCTCGGGAGTGTCAATGCCCTGCAGGCGGATCTTCCAGCGCTGCCCCGCCTCGTCGCGGCAGGTGACCGTGTCGCCGTCGTGCACGGTTTCGACCCGCCAGAGCGGACGGCCGGCACGGTCGGCGGGTGGCCACATCCATACGGCCAGGCTCCAGGCCACGACCACGAGGATCACGAGGGCCGTCGGCCACCACTCCCGACGACCGGCCGAAAAAAGCCGGGGGCGGGAACGATGCGGTCTGCCTCGGTACATGGCGGGAACCGTGTCGAGCGGGCGGGTCAGGCGACGATCTCGGAGACCACGCGACCGTGCACGTCGGTGAGGCGGAAGTCACGACCGCTGTGGCGGTAGGTTAGCCGCTCGTGGTCGAGGCCCAGCAGGTGGAGCATCGTCGCCTGGAGGTCGTGGACGTGCATGCGGTTCTCGACCGCCCGGAAGCCGAACTCGTCGGTAGCGCCGTGCACGTGCCCCGGCTTGATCCCGCCGCCGGCCAGCCAGACGCTGAACCCGTAATGATTGTGATCTCGACCCGTCGGCGCCTTGACGCCGGCGTCGCTGGGCAGTTCGACGGTCGGCGTGCGGCCGAACTCGCCCCCCCAGAGCACGAGGGTCGTCTCGAGCAGGCCCAGTCCGACGAGGTCGTCGAGCAGGGCGCCGATCGCCCGATCGCTCTCGCGGGCCAGCTTGCGGTGGTTCTTGGCGATGTCCTCGTGGCTGTCCCAGGGCTGTCCCTCGCCGTGCCAGACCTGTACGTACCGCACGCCCCGTTCCACCAATCGTCGGGCGATCAGCATCTGCCGCCCTTGCACGTCGTCACCATACCGCTCCAGCACGTGCTGCGGCTCCCGCGACACGTCGAAGGCGTCGGCCGCCTCCGCCTGCATCCGCCAAGCGAGCTCGAGCGAGGCCAGCCGCGCCTCGAGCAGCGGATCGGGCCCGCGGTCGGCGAGGTGACGCCGGTCGAGGCCGGCAATGAGGCCGAACTGCCGACGCTGCGTCTCCCGGTCGAGAACGGGATGGTTGACGTGCTGGACGAGGTCCTCCACCCGTCGTTTGCGGGTGTCGACGTAGGTGCCCTGGAAGGCGCCCGGCAGGAAGGCGCTCCGCCAGTTCTCGGTGGCCTTGATGGGATAGCCGCCAGGGCACATCGCCACGAAGCCCGGCAGGTTCTGGTTCTCCGTGCCCAGGCCGTAGGTCACCCAGGCACCGGCGGACGGCCGCACGAGCCGCGGATCGCCGCAGTTCATCAGCATCAGCGAGGGCTCGTGGTTGGGCACGTCGGCGTGCATCGACCGCACGACGCACAGCCGGTCGGCGTGCCGGGCCAGCGCCGGAAACAGCTCGCTCACCTCCAGGCCGCTCTCTCCATGCCGCCGAAAGGCGAAGGGCGAGGGCATTGCGGTGCCGGTGCGACGCTCGGTCTTGAGACTGACCGGAATCTCGCGGCCGGCGTAGGCATCGAGGGCCACCTTGCGGTCGAAGGTGTCGACATGGCTGGGGCCACCGTTGGCGAAGAGGTGGATCACCGCCCGGGCACGGGGCGTGAAGTGCGGCGGTCGGGGGGCGAGCGTGGCCGGCACGTTCGATCGTCCCTCGTCGGCCAGCAGGCTGGCGGCCCCCAGCCACCCCAGGCCGAGACCGCTGCGGACGAGCGCCTCGCGGCGGGAGACCGGAGTGGCGGCTCGTGCGGTCATGATCTCGTCTCCCGCGGATCGCTCAGTCCAGGAACTCGAACTCAGCCGTGGCCAGCACCGCCTGCGCCAGACGCTCCCGCGGCCCGAAGTGTCGTCCGTCGGCGGCGGCGTCCGCCGCCGACTCGCCGCGACGCTCGTCCGCCAGCCAGACCATCGCCAGCGCTGCCTCGTCGGCCGAGGGAGTCCGGGACAGGGCCGCCCGCCAGACGCTCCGCACGAAGGCCTCGTCGCCGTCGCCGCCAGCGGCCGCCGCGGCTCGGTCGGCGAGCCGGCGGGCGGCCTCCACGACCAGCGGAGCGTTGAGTGACGCCAGCGACTGCGGCGGGACGATCGTCCGGACGCGGGCATGCACCGCCGCATCGGGATTGGCGATGTCGAACGACCGCATGATGCCGGGCACGTCCTGCCGGTCGAGCTGGGCATAGAGCGAGCGGACGTCGATCCGTTCGGTGGCGACCGGGTCGATGCCGGGGCCGCCCCCCCGGGCGAGGTCGAGCGTGCCGGCGGCTGCGCAGAGGCTGTCCCGCCAGGCCTCCCAGTCCAACCGCCGACGGTTCGCCCTGGCCACTAGGCGGTTCTCGGGATCGACCGCATGCCCCTCGCACCGGATGCGGCTGGCCTGCCGCCAGGCGTGGCTGGTGACGATTTCGCGGTGCAGCCAGCGGAGACTCCAGCGGCCGTCCTCCACGAAGCGGCGGGCGAGGTCGTCGAGCAGTTCCGGATGGCTGGGCGGATCGCCGCGCAGGCCGAGGTCGCCGGGCGTGGCGACCAGGCCACGGCCGAAGTGGTGGGTCCAGGCCCAGTTGACGATCAGACGGGCGGTGAGCGGATTGGCCGGCGATGCGATGCCGCGGGCGAGTTCGAGCCGGCCGCTGGAGCGGCGGTCGACCGCCTCGCCACCGAGCAGTCGGGGCAGCCGGCGGGGCACGACCTCGCCGATCCGGTCGGACTGACCCCGCAGAAAAATCGGACTGTCGTGCGGCTGCTCCACGTCGCGGAGGACCATTGCCCGTAGCGGGCCGCCCGACGCCTTGGCCTGCAACGCGGCGATGTCGCGTCGCCGCTTTCGCAGTTCCACCTCCTCCTCGCGCCGCGCCACCCGGGCGACTTCACCGGGCAGCACGACCAGCGGCGCGCCGGGCAGCGTGAAGGTTTCGCGCACCGCCGCCAGGTGGGCGTCGTCCTCCGCGGTGCCAGCCGCCGCATGCGCCCGCGCGATCACGCGGGCGAAGGTCTCGGCCAGCGGCCGCGGAGCGGCGGGGTGGGCGGCGCGGACCTCGGCCCGCAGCGCGGCGTTCACCGCCGCCTCACCGGCGGCCTGCCAGGCCGTCGTGACGGCGGCCACGGCCGTGGGGAATGCCTCGTCGGACTGCCCCCGCACAGCCACCCAGAGGCCGAGCACCGGATGGTCCGGCCCGGCCCCTTCGAGCTTTCGCACCAGTCGGTCGACGAGCAACTGCTCGATCTCGTAGCCGTCGGCCAACTGCGGCGGCCGACCGTCGGGCCGCGGCAACGGCCGGCAGGTCTCGAGGAGGTAGTCGGCCGCGTGCTGGATCGCTTCGCGGGTGGCCCGCTCGTGGATGGTCCGTCCATACTCCGCCTCGCGTTGCTCCAGGCCCGCCATCGTGGCGGCGAAGGTGTCGGCCTCGGGGCCCGGTGGCGGCGGCCCGATCACGGGCAACTGCTCGGGAATCTCACAGCTGGCGAAGATGCCGTGGAGGGCGTAGTAGTCGGCCATCCCGACCGGCTCGTACTTGTGGTCGTGGCAGCGGGCGCAGGCCACCGTCAGGCCCATCAGGCCACGGGTCACGAGGTCGATCCGATCGTCGAACACGTCGTGCTCGTTGCCCATGAAGGTGCGACCGACCGTCAGGAACCCCAGCGCCGCCAGGTCGGCCCGCGGCACCGGGGGCGTGACGAGATCGGCGGCGATCTGCAGGATCACGAACCGGTCGTAGGGTAGATCCTTGTGCAGCGCACCGATGACCCAGTCGCGGTACGTCCAGGCGAACGGGTAGAGACTGGTCTGGCCGTCGAAGGCATACCCCATCGTGTCGGCATAACGCGCCAGGTCGAGCCACGTGCGGGCCCAGTGCTCGGCATGCTCCCGAGAGGCGAGCAGCCTGTCGACGAGCGACGCATAGGCCGCGTCGGACGGATCGGCGGCAAAGGCATCGACATCTGCGGCCGCGGGGGGCAGGCCGGTCAGGTCGAAGCTCAGGCGGCGGATGAGGTGCTCCGGCGGCGCTGCGGGCGCCGGCGTGAGGCCCGCGGCCGCGATGCCCGCGGCCACAAAGCGATCGACGGGTGACGCCGACCAAGCCCGGCGGATATCTTCCGGGAAGGACGCGGGCAGAGCAGGCGGCTGGTGACGCTGCGGCGGCCGAAAGGACCAATGCGTGGCCAGGGCCTCCGCCAGCCGCATGTCCGGGTCGGCCACCGGACTCGGTGCAGGTCCCTCTTGCCCCTCGCTACCGGGTCCGCTCCAGGCCAGGCCATCGGCCACCCACCGCTTGAGCACCGCGACGTCGGCGGGATCGAGCGGGTCATCCGGCGGCATCGGCAGTTCGCCCACCCGCCGGACGGCCTCGATCAACCGGCTGCGGTCGATGTCTCCCGCGATCGCCGCGGGACCCGAGCGGCCGCCGGCGAGGACGCCCCGCCGGCTGTCGAGCCGCAGTCCCGCTTCGGACACTTTCGCGCCGTGACATTCCTGGCAGCGGGCGACCAAGAGCGGCCGCACCCGGCTCTCGAAAAAGTCGTCCGCACCGGCCCCGCGGACCGCCTGCGGTCCCAGCGTCAGGGCGAGCAGGATCAACAGCCGTCGCCGGGAGGCCTTGCAGCCCAAGCGGTCGGGCAGGAGTGCCAATGGGAACACGAAGAAAATGCCCGCGGTGCCTGACAGGAGCCCAGCCGGACCCTATTCTAATCACGCCTCGGGCGGGGCAGGAGGTGACAGGCGGCCCTGCAAAGCCGCCCTGGCCCCGTCAGCCCTCGTCGTCGCAGGTCGACGCGTGCTCATCGGCATAGGGGTCGGTGATACAGACTTCCTCGTCGCAGAAGTCGGCTTCCTCCTCCTCCACGACCAACGACAACAGCGCATTCTTCTCGCTCTCGGAGATCTCCGCGGCGCGGAAACTGCGGACGATTTCCGGCACCGGATCCTCGACCGGGGCGATTAGTTCCACGCTCAGTCGGCCGACGAGCAGTTGCCGGCGGCGGCTCGCGAAGCGGTCGCAGAGCGAAAGCAGGTCGTCGCGGTTCATGGTCGTCACTCCCTGACGGGTCGGGATCACACGCCCTGCGATCGTCGCACGTCGGAATCCTAGGGGGGCGGTCCAGTCCGCCCGCATGAGGATCCTGTACGGATTCCGTGAAGATTCGGTTCGGCCACCCCGCCAGCCGGTTCCGCCACACGGGCCGACTCGCTCCCCCTGCCGATCATTGGCCTGCCCCCCTTCAACGAGTCCACATTCGGAGCGAGAATCCGGGTGAGGTCGCAACCAAGGGAGGGCGGTAGATGCCGTGAGGAAAGAGGTTCACGGCGGAGCAGATCATCGGGAAGCTTCGCGACGCCGAGGTCGAGTTGGCCCGAGGCAAGACCGTGCCGGAAGTGGTGCGGAAGCTTGGTGCGATCGACAGACGTATCACCGCTAGCAGCGGGAGTACGGCGGGCTGCGGAAGGACCAAGCCAAGCGGCTGACGGATCTCGAGAAGGAGAACACCCGGCTGAAGCGGCTCCTGGCGGCCGCTGAGATGGACAAGGCGATCCTTCGGGAGGCGGCCTCGGGAAACTTCTGAGCCAGGCGAAGCGGCGCGAGACGGTTGAGCATGTACGAGACACGCTCGGCCGCGATGCGGTGGCCGTCGCGTCCGCCCCGTCGAGGTAGAGATTGGAGAGGCTCGCCAGCTCGGCAAGCGCCGCCAGGCCCTCATCACCGATCGGGACGTCGATCCGGTGCAGCGACTGGAGCCTGGGCAGGGCGGCGACTGCCCGGGCCATCTCCGGGCCCGCGAGGCCGCGAAGGGCCACGAGCGACCGGATGCCGGTGGCCTTGCAGGCGGCCTGCGGCACCTTTAGGTCGCACAGCCCGCGGCAGTCCGCCAGCGCGGCAAAGCCGACGTCGGCCAGCCCGCCCTGCACCCGCTGCAGCTGCGCGGCGAAGGACTCACGCGAGGAATCGCCCTGCGGCACCTCCGGCCGGCAGCCGGGGGCCAGGGCCGTGACGACGAGGATTCAAGGCAGGCAGGGGACCCGCGACCGCGTCCCCGCGGCGCTCACGGCTCGAACACCAGCGCCACCGGCAGCGAGTTGCCGAAGGTCTTGAAGTCCTTGAATGTCCACGCGATCTTCTTGTCGGGCGTGACCTCGATGATCTGCGGGTTGTCGGGGCCGGCGTGGCAGTTGACCAGCAGCGTGTTGCCGCCGGGCAGCCGCCGCACCTGCGTCACCCAGGCCAGCGTGATGCCCGGCAGGTCGTGCTGGTCGAGTCGCCAGACGATCTGCTTGCCGGGCGTCACCTCCAGCACGGAGTGGCCGTTGCCCGTGCCGATCAGCGTGTTGCCATTCTCGAGCCGCTCGGCCGAGTAGACCTGATCGCCGAAGGCCTCCGGTCCGTGGCCACCCTTGCGGGGCTTGTCGAACAGCGGCACGTCGAACTCCCAGATCACCTTGCCGTCGGCGTCGTATTCCCGTACCACGCCGTCCTTCTCGTGGGCGACGAGATAGGTGCCGGCGGCCGTCTTGCGGGCGTTGCGGGTGTCGGAATGGGCCGAAGAGGCATCGACCTTGAGCGGCAGCTGGTGGCGGATCGCGCCGGAGCGGTCGACTTCGATGATCCGGGCCGGGCCTGACTCGACGATCATCGTGACACCGCCTGGCAGCCGCTGGAAAGCGTGCACCTCAACCGCCTTGTCGGCGTTGCCGTTGCCCTTGGCGTCGTATTCCCAGACCGGCGTGCGGTCGGCGTCCAGCTCCACGATCCGGGTCCAGCCATCCTGGTAGAGGAGATGGCCGTCGGGCAGCAGGTGCAGATCGTGGATCTGCCGGCAGGGGAGTTTCCAGTCCACGCGACCGTCGGGTCCGATCGCGGCCAAGGTCCGGGTCGAATCGTCCGCCGCGATCACTCGCCGCACCCCGCCGGTCTGTGCGGCCGTCGGCGGCAGCTCGGCTCGCAGCGGCTCGACGACCACGAGCAGGCCCGTCAGTAGCACCGTCTCCATGGCCGCGCATCGGGCGGCGGGGCGGCGGCTCGGCAATGCTCGACGTCCGTTCACGCCAGCACCTCCTTGATCGGCTCGACGTGCTCGACCCCGACGAGCTTTTGATCGAGCCCGCCGAAGAAGTAGGAGAGCCGGTTGGGATCGAGACCGAGGCAGTGGAGCACAGTCGCGTGCAGGCTCTTGACGTGGAAGCCGGGCTTGTCCCCGTTACCGTGGCCCGGCCCGGGCGAGATCGCCACCGCGCCGAGTTCGTCGGTTTCGCCGACACTCACGCCCCCCTTGATGCCGCCGCCGGCCATCCACATCGTGAAGCCGAACGAGTTGTGGTCGCGGCCAGTGCCCTTGGCATATTCGGCGGTGGGCTGCCGGCCGAACTCGCCTCCCCAGATGACCAGCGTCTCGTCGAGCAGGCCGCGCCGCTCGAGATCCTCGAGCAGGGCGGCCACCGGCTTGTCGGTG
>Ga0194129_10003004_pt1 | contig 24089 bp, 25 predicted proteins | sample TA2KigCa35mmetaG_FD_150862 | JGI IMG/M metagenome (GOLD analysis project Ga0194129, IMG submission 150862) | Freshwater microbial communities from Lake Tanganyika, Tanzania - TA2015038 Kigoma Deep Cast 35m | ecosystem: Environmental > Aquatic > Freshwater > Lake | place: Tanzania: Lake...
CGATGCGGCGGTGACCTGCGCAAGTCTCATCACCACCTGGATGACAACGCGCAGTGTGCTCGAGAACTGGCTCTACTGGATGGTCGTCAATACGGCATCGATGTTTCTATATGGCGCGCAAGGTCTGAGGTTTGTGGTTGGACTCTACGCAGTGTATTTCGTGATTGCGGTCATCGGCTGGCGAGAATGGCTGGCACGCTATCGACTGGACGAGTCACGCAAACTCTAGAATGCGCGGCAGCCAACTCAACCGGCTATCGATCCTCAATGATTTGCGTGGGCGGCTCGTTCGTCGCGAGTGGCCTATGGTCGCGGTTGCGCAAGCGCTAGGTATCTCGCCCGAGGTCGAGGTGGCGGCGCAGCAACTTGCCGCCGCGCAGGGCGTGGCGCCGCCGGTTCTCGAATTCGATCCCGCTCGGCGCTTCCTGCTCATGCCGTTTATCGAGGGTTCGATGCTCGAGGTCGATTGGATGTTGCGGCCCGAGCGACGAGCTGCCGTCCGCGAGCTGCTCGAGCGTTTGCGCATGATATCTTCGCTCTCTTTACCGACCCTTGATCTCGCGCAGCGTCTTGGTGAGTTGCAGCAGCGTCTAGCGATGGCCAGTCCACTGCACGCTGCGCATTGGGCGCAGCAAGTCAATCATGTGATTTTCGAGGCCGAATATACGGAGGTTGCCGGTGAGGTACTGGTACACGGCGATCTCAATCCGTCAAATATCATCGTGCGATCCGATGGCTCACTTTGTCTGCTCGATTGGGAATACGCCCACCGTGGGCACGCCGATGAGGACCTGGCTGGCCTTGCTGCAGACTTACCTGCGCATGCGATGGAGTTCGCGTCGTGGAGTCTGCAACCCGAGTGCTTTGAACAACGCCGGCGTTTACGGGTATTGCTCGACGCTGTTTGGCGGGATTTGGCCGCCGTGAGCGAGTTTTTGGCCTTCGAAGGCTGAATCTCGCTGCGGGGTGGGTGGCGGATGTCGCTCGAGCCGGGCAAACTACGCGCCCCAACAGCGTCAGTCTCAAGTTTGGAACACGCTCATGCCTACGCTCAAAGTTGTTGATCGCGATGGAAAAGAACACGACGTACCGGCGCGCGTCGGCGTTAAGGTGATGGAGACCCTGCGCGAGCTCGACTACGGTATCGCAGCGATCTGCGGCGGCATGTGCTCCTGCGCGACCTGCCATATCTACGTCGATCCGTCGTGGGCGGCGAAGATCTCGGCGCCGATGTCGGACGAGCGCGAGCTGCTGCACGAGTTGGCGCATTATAAAGAGGGCTCACGTCTGTCTTGTCAGCTGGACATGACCGATGAGCTTGATGGTCTGCGTGTGACCATCGCTCCAGACGAGTGATGGATTGGTTCGTCATTTTTTTGATCGCCGGCGCCGCTATCGCGGTGTGGCGTATTATCTACCAGATTCGTCGCGCATCGAGGGTGCAGTTCGACGACTGGGATACCAAGCTCATCGAAAAACTGCGCCGCAGTGGCGTCGATCCTTTTCAGCCGGTGGATGTCGATTTTTTTGTTGCACTACCGTCGCGCGCAGTAGCCGACACCGTGGCTGCGCGCCTGCAAGCCGAGGGCTACACGGTCGACATCCGTGAGCTCGTGGACAGCGTCGATCACCCGTGGAGCGTGCATGCGCTGAAGAGCATGTCGCTCAACGTGCATGCGGTCCGTGAAGTGTCGACGCGCATGCGCGGCATCGCCGCCGAAACCAACGGTCGTTACGACGGCTGGGCGCCCGGCCCCGGAAAGCCCATCGGCTGAGTCAGCGCTCCTCGGTCTGCTTTCTGACGGCTTTAGCTGCGGCCTTGATGGCCTCGGCATCGCCCAAATAGCGGCTGCTTCGGGGCGTCAACGCATCGTCGAGCTCGTATAGCAAAGGTACGCCGGTCGGAATATTGAGGTCGACGACCTCGCTCTCGGGTAGCTTATCGAGCATCTTGATCATAGCGCGCAGGCTGTTGCCGTGCGCGGCGACGAGTACGTTACGACCCGCGCGTAATTCTGGTGCGATATACGCGTCCCAATAGGGTTGGACTCGCGCCAAGGTATCTTTGAGTGATTCGGTCGCAGGCAGCAGTGCGGGATCGATCGAGGCGTAGCGTGAATCGTGGCGGGGGTGGCGGGGGTCGTCGGCACCGAGGGCGGGCGGCGGAATGTCGTAGCTACGGCGCCAGATTTTGACCTGCGCTTGGCCGTATTGAGCGACCGTTTCGGCTTTATTGAGGCCCTGCAGCGCGCCGTAGTGACGCTCGTTGAGGCGCCACGAGCGCTCGATGGGAATCCACATGCGATCCATTTCATCGAGCATGATACAAAGCGTGCGGATGGCGCGCTTGAGCATCGAGGCAAAGGCGACATCGACCACGATGCCTTCACGCAATAATTCTTTCCCGGCAGTCGCAGCTTCGATGCGACCTTGCGACGACAAGTCAACATCGTGCCAGCCGGTGAACAGATTTTCGAGATTCCAGATGCTCTGGCCGTGTCGTACAAGGATCAGTTTGCCGGGCACAAAGGTTTCTCGAAGTTTGTTCGGGAAATTCCGCGCGAATGCTAGCACACCAGCGGTAGGCGAACGCGTACGCAAAGTCCGCACGGCGTGGCGGGCACCGCGCTGATGTCACCGCCGTGAGTCACGAATACTCGGCGTGCGATCGAGAGCCCAAGTCCGGTGCCGGTGCGATCATCGCCAGGGTCTGCAAGCCGCACATAGGGTTCGAAGATGCGCTCGAGCGTCGCGAAGCCGTCAATCCTGGGCAGTCCGACATCGAGTACGACCAAATCCGGGGACTCGCAGGGGATGAGATCCAGCGCCTGTTCGTCACTCGTGACCGGCTTGACCTCAAGGCCCCAAAAATTCTAAGGTGCTCGCGCAGCATGGTAGCGAGTGCCCGATCGTCTTCGACCAGCAAAAGTCGGGGTGAGAGGCGGGCCGAGAGGGCAGTCATCGGTGGAAGTTGACCCTCCGTTGACCCACGGGCGCAAGCGCTAGGCCTGGACTCAGCCAAGACGCTAACTCATCGGATTCACACGGGGGAAGCATGAACGCCAACGTCGAATCTGGCTTAACCCCTAACGGCGGGCTCAAAGGGTTTTTGGCGCGGCCGCCATGGCCGGGGCTGATGGCTTTTTTCATCGTGTTCATCGTGCAGGCTCTCGGGCACACGGTGATGATCATGATGGAGGATATTTGGCCGGGGCCGGGCTATGTCTACGAATCGGCCATCGCGATGGGCTTTTTTGGCGCAGTGCTGCTTTGGCTCGGCATGCGTAATCCGAACGAAGTCTCCGCGACGTGGTTTGGATTCTGGGCGGGTACTTTTCTTTGGACCGGTTGGGTCGAGTTTGCGTTCGTGTGGTCGGCGCAGGTACTCGGTGTTCCCGATCTGATGGACAAGAACAGTCCGGGCTCCATCGCCACCAAAGGCGAGTATCTCGTGATGATGTCTTCCGTCGGCGTGATGGGCGCGACCCTCGTCTACTTCTTGTTGAACAAGGAAACGAAGTGCAACTTCTTCGTCTGGTTCCAGCGTCACCTTGGCCTCAAGACCGGCAAACCGAATCCGGCGCACGAGCGCAATTTCTGCGGGATCACCGCCCTCGAAACCATCTATGTGATCTGGTTCTTCTACTTGTTCCTGTTGTTCCTCTATGACGAGCGTTTCTTTGGTGATCGTCATCCGGCCGCCTATGTGGTGTTCGGGCTGAACCTAACCTGGGCGGTGTATCTATTCCGTCGTCTGATGCTTTTTTGGAAGGTCACCACAGCCATCCGCTATGGCATTCCGACGGCCATCGTCGCCTGGAACGCGGTCGAACTCGGAGGTCGGTGGAAGCTCTTCACCGAGTTTTGGGAATACCCTGACAAGCACGCGATCGAACTCATTGCGATTGCGGTGGGCGTGACGCTTGCCGCCTGGCTCGCGGCGCGCACGCCCATGCACCAAAAAGCGGAGCTCTCGCGACGCAAGCTTGCCGAGCAAGCCGCCGATTCAAAATAACGCCGACCGCGTAGCGCGTTCGCAATTGCTGAATCATGGCCGCTAGCTTTGGGCCGCTCCGCTCTCAGTCTGCCAACGGTCTTAGCGCATCGAGACACACCGCAAGCGCGGCAAAGTCGGCACTTTCTTGAGCCGCCATCTCGGCCACGGTGCGTTCCCAATGAGCAAGCGCGTTGGCGCGCGCGGCGCGCCAGCGCCCGATGCCGCCTGGGGCGCTGATCCGATCGACGATGCGCCGCTAAAAGCCGCGACCGGTCTCAAGTAATCCGATGCGTGCCGTGGCCGGCAGGCTGGAGTCGACCGCGAGTTTTGTGATGCGATCTTCGAGTCGTCACCCCAGCCGCAGTGTGGTGAGGGTCTGGAACCAGTCCGCAGCGGTCTCGCGGACATGCCGTTTCGCCCGGGCGCCGGGCTCTTAGCCGAGCCGCCGCCGTTCGCGGCCCAGACGTTCGTTCTCGGGAGAGGCAAATGCAACGAATTCGAAGCCGTCGAGCCTCATCGGGTTGGCGTTGGCGAGCGATTCGGCTAGAGCGGTCACAGATATTCATACCGTTGCAGAAGAAACGAGTACGAGTGTGTCTTTTGCAATATTGGGCTTTGACAGGCTATAATTTATACAGTGTTGAGTAATTATGAAACTACGGCTGACTCCGAGCTTGTCGCCCGCACGATGCGGGCGGTGGCGGATCCCGCGCGCGTCCGCCTGCTGCGGCTCTGTGCGGATCGGGCGACCAGCGTCTCCGAGCTCGCGGCCGCGACTTCGAACAGCGAGCCGAATGTTTCGCGGCATCTCAAAGCTTTGGCGCAGGTGGGGTTGCTGCGCCGCGTGCGTCGCGGTCAGCGCGTCGAATACCAGCCGACGGGCGAGAGCGGATTTGCCTCCGATTTGTTGGGTTTGCTGCTGGCGCGGCTCGCAGCAGACGATGCGGCGTTGCGCGAGGCGCGCGCGCGTCTGCACGCGATCGAGGCTGGCGCACGGGCAGCGCTGCGCGGTTCGGCGGCGGAATGGGCGATCAAGAGTCGCTTCGGTCGCAATTTGCGCATGGCCCTTGGCGCAGAGTTCGAGCGAGACCTTGACGGGGCGCGAGTGCTGCTGCGTAGTCAGCACCGCGAAGTACTCGAGTTGGTGTTTAAAAACGAATCCGCGCTGAAAAACGATGTCGTAACTGACGGCATAGGCGTACAGAAAATCACGCTGCGCGCCGCCTCCAAACCCGAAAAGACCGTGCTGCAGTCCTGGCTAGCGACTGAGAAACTCGCTGCCGCAGTGCACACCAGCACGGAACTAGGTGCCAGCGGGCCGTTTGATGTGATCTTTGAGGCGCCACTCGCTGACGAGTTGCGCGATCTCGAGCAATTGGACTCGCTTTTACAGCGATCGCACGCGCAGCTCGCCGAACGAGGCGTGTTGTGGCTCGTGGTGTCTTACGACTTGCTCGAGGGGCAGAGTGCGCCGCCGCTACAACTGCGCGCGTTGTTATCCGAGTACGACATGGACTGTCTGACCTTGGCGCCCGTCGAGGCCGAGGGGCGTCATGTGCTCGTGGCACGGGGCCGAGTACGCGGCACGCGCAAGTCTGCGGCCCCTGAGCACACTCGAATCGAAACGAATTTGCCGCTGGAGTCCCCATGACCAACCCACCGATCAGCGTCTCGTTCGAATTCTTTCCGGCAAGCGATCCCGCAATGGACACCACGCTGTGGCAGTCGGTACAGCGACTTGCGCCGCTCGCCCCACGATTCGTCTCGGTGACCTATGGTGCTGACGGATCCACGCGGGATCGCACGCATGCGCTCGTCAAGCGCATTCAAATGGACACCGAACTCGTTGGCGCGCCGCATCTGACCTGCGTTGGTGCCTCATGTGCAGAAGTATTGGACATTGCGCGGCGTTATTGGGACGAAGGCGTGCGGCATATTGTCGCTTTGCGGGGCGATGCGCCGCAGGGCAGCAACACGTACATGTCGCACCCCGGCGGTTTTGCTTACGGCGCCGATCTTGTTGCCGGCCTGCGCAGTGTTGCCGACTTCGATATTGCGGTAGCGGCCTATCCCGAGACACACCCCGAGGCGACTTCACCCGAGGCTGATCTCGACAACCTGCGTCGTAAGATCGACGCTGGGGCCAACCGGGCGATCACGCAGTTTTTCTTTAATAATGACGACTATCTGCGTTTTCGTGATCGCTGTGCAGCCGTCGGTATAGGCATCGGCATCGTACCTGGCATCTTGCCTATCACCCGGTTCCCGCAAGTCACTCGCTTTGCCGCCCGTTGTGGCGCAAAGATCCCGCAGTGGCTCGCCGAGCGCTTTGCCGGGCTCGATAACGACCCCGAGACCCGTCGCCTGATTGCGGCCAACGTGGCGATCGAGCAGGTATCGCGACTGCGAGAACACGGTGTCAATGAATTCCACTTTTACACTTTGAACCGTGCCGAGCTGACCTACGCCATTTGCCATGCTCTCGGTATGCGTCCGCAGGTCAGAGAAGCGGCGTGAGCTGCTGCCCAAGCCACCTACCGCAGCTTACGCACACCGCTGTGGCCCTCGATGGTCAGGGTCTGCACGCGGCGGCTGCACCCTATGTCATGACGCCGGTCGACGTGGCGGCGCGCGAGCAACGCCTGCACCGACTGCGCGAGCTCGTCGAGCAACGCATTCTGCTCATCGACGGTGCCATGGGCACCATGATCCAACGGTATCGACTCGACGAGGCGGGTTATCGCGGCGAGCGCTTCTGCGACTATCGTCGCGACGTACGCGGTAATAATGATTTGCTGACGTTGACGCGTCCGGACATCGTCGCCGATATCCACCGGGCTTACTTTGAAGCCGGTGCTGATATCGTCGAGACCAATACCTTCAACTCCACCACCATCGCGCAGTCCGACTACGGCATGGAAGCGCTGGCGCCGGAGCTAAACTACCGCGCTGCGCTGCTAGCCCGCCAGATCGCCGACGAAGTCGCGCTGCGTACGGGTTCACCGCGGTTCGTCGCCGGTACCTTGGGTCCCACCAATCGTACGGCCTCGATCTCACCCGATGTGAACGACCCGGGTATGCGCAACGTGAACTTTGAGCAGTTAGTCGTGGCCTATGCTGAAGCAGTGCGCGCGCTTGTTCACGGTGGCGCGGATATTCTGTTGATCGAAACCGTGTTCGATACTTTGAATGCCAAGGCGGCGCTGTTTGCGGTACGCCAGGCGCAGCAAGAACTCGGTACTCATCTGCCGGTGATAGTGTCGGGAACGATCACGGACGCCTCTGGGCGCACGCTCTCTGGGCAGACCACCGAGGCCTTCTGGAATTCGGTGCGGCACGGCGAGCTGTTCGCGATCGGTCTCAACTGCGCGCTCGGCGCGAGCGAGATGCGTCCCTATGTTGCCGAGCTCGGGCAAATCTCTGATCGCTATGTTTGTGCCTATCCGAACGCCGGTCTGCCGAATGCGTTCGGCGAATATGACGAGACGCCGGAGCAGACGGCGGAAATCCTCGGCGAATTCGCGCGCTCCGGGTTACTCAACATTGTGGGCGGTTGCTGCGGCACGACGCCCGAGCACATACGCCTGATCGCCGATGCCGTGCGCGGCGTGCGGCCGCGAACGCGCCCCGAAGTCGAAGCCCGGTGCCGACTGTCGGGTCTCGAGCCGCTTAACATCGGTACCGGTTCATTGTTCGTGAACGTCGGTGAACGCACCAACGTCACGGGCTCGGCGAAATTCCGTAAGCTGATAGAGGCGGGTGATTACACCGCCGCGGTGGAGATCGCGCGCCAGCAAGTCGCAGCCGGTGCGCAGGTGATCGACGTCAACATGGACGAGGGCATGCTCGACTCCGAGACGGCCATGGTGCGCTTCTTGAGCTTGCTCGCCGCCGAGCCTGACATCGCGCGTGTTCCGGTGATGATCGACTCATCGAAGTGGAGCGTGATCGAAGCGGGCCTGAAATGCGTGCAGGGTAAGGCGGTCGTGAATTCGATTAGTCTCAAGGAGGGCGAGGCGACATTTCTCGAGCAGGCGCGCAAGGTGCGCGCCTATGGTGCGGCCGTCGTTGTCATGGCGTTCGACGAGCAGGGTCAGGCGGACAGCGTGGCGCGCAAGGTTGCCATCTGTGAGCGCTCGTACAAGGTGCTGACCGAGCAGGCGGGCTTTCCGCCTGAGGATATCATCTTTGACCCGAATATTTTTGCAGTTGCTACGGGCATCGAAGAACACGCAAATTATGGTCTCGATTTCATCGAAGCGACGCAGGCGATAAAAGAAAAGCTTCCGCATGCGATGGTTAGCGGTGGAGTCAGTAATGTCTCGTTCTCGTTCCGCGGCAACGACCCTGTACGTGAGGCGATGCACAGTGTCTTTCTCTATCACGCAATTCGTGCCGGCATGGACATGGGCATCGTCAACGCGGGACAACTCGGGATCTATGCAGGCATTCCCCCCGAACTGCGCGATACCGTTGAGGATGTCATCCTCAACAGGCGTATCGACTCGACCGAGCGGCTGTTGGCGATTGCCGGGCGATATAAGGGCGAGGTGGGTGGTAAGCGCGAGGCTGATCTCCGATGGCGTACGCTGCCGGTGTCGAAGCGGCTCGAGCACGCACTCGTCAAAGGCATCGATGAATTCATCGTCGAAGATACCGAGGTGGCACGTCTCGAGGCCGATCATCCGATAAAAGTCATCGAAGGTCCGCTGATGGATGGCATGAACGTGGTCGGCGACCTGTTCGGTGCAGGCAAGATGTTCTTGCCGCAGGTGGTTAAGAGCGCGCGGGTCATGAAAAAAGCCGTGGCGCACCTCGTGCCGTTCATCGAGCAAGAGAAAAGCGGTGCGGCGCGCAGTAACGGTAAGATCGTGCTGGCGACCGTCAAGGGCGATGTGCACGACATCGGCAAGAACATCGTCGGCGTGGTTCTGCAGTGTAACAACTTCGAAGTCATCGATTTGGGCGTGATGGTGCCAGCAGAGAAAATCCTCGATGTCGCCCGACGCGAGAACGCGGCGCTCATTGGCTTGTCCGGACTGATCACTCCGTCGCTCGATGAAATGGTGCACGTGGCGCGGGAGATGCAGCGGCAGGGCCTCAAGATTCCGTTGCTGATCGGTGGTGCAACCACCTCACCGACACATACCTCGGTGAAGATCGCCCCGCAGTATCGCGAGCCGGTGGTCTATGTGAAGGATGCCTCGCGCGCGGTGGGTGTCTGCCAATCATTGGTCACCGCCGCGCAGAAAACGGGCTTCGCCGCGAAGATTGCCGAGGAGCACGAGCGCCGACGCGAACAATACGCCGGGAAAACCGGGAAGCAGCCCGAGTCCAATCTTGCTGCCGCACGCGCCAACAGGCGGCGCATCGATTGGCAGGCGTATCGACCCGTCGCGCCGCTACGCCCCGGTGTGCAGGTGTTCGAAGACTATCCGATCACCGATCTACTCGATTACATCGACTGGATGCCTTTCTTCAATGCCTGGGAATTCGCCGGTAAGTTTCCGGGCATTCTCACTGACCCCATCATCGGCGAGGCGACAAGCAATCTTTATGCAGATGCACGTCGTATGCTCAGGCAACTCATCGCCGGTAACTGGCTCACCGTCCGCGCTGTCGTCGGATTTTTTCCGGCGAACTCCAATGGCGATGACATCGAGATCTACACCGGTGAAGATCGGCGCGAAGTACTGATGACCTTGCAGCATCTGCGTCAGCAAAAAGGCAAGCCTGCCGGGCAGTCGCATGAGTGTTTGGCGGACTACGTCGCGCCGCGCGAAAGTGGTGTGCGCGATTACCTTGGCGCGTTTGCGGTTACGGCCGGTGTCGGTATCGAGGACCATGTGGCGCGCTTCGAGGCGGCGCACGACGATTACTCCAGCATCATGCTAAAGGCGTTGGCGGATCGTTTCGCTGAGGCCGCAGCCGAGCACTTTCATGAGCGCAGTCGGCGCGAGCTGTGGGGCTATGACACCGCCGAGCAGTTCACCAATACACAACTGATCCGCGAGGAATACCGCGGCATAAGGCCTGCGCCGGGCTATCCGGCCTGTCCCGATCACACGGAGAAAGGAAAACTCTGGCAGCTGCTCGATGTTGGGCGGAACGTCGGCATCCAGCTCACCGAGAGCTACGCGATGTACCCGACGGCTTCGGTCAGTGGCTGGTACATCGCACATCCCGAGGCGTATTACTTTGCCATCGGCAAGATCGATCGCGATCAAGTCGAAGATTACGCGCGTCGTCGGGGAGTCAGCGTGAGCGAAGCCGAGCGCTGGCTCGCCCCCAACTTGGGTTACGAGCGGGCCTGATCAAGAGTCGCGCAATGCGGCTCACTTGCGTGGGGCAGAGGGCTCCTCGTCGTCGAGCTGGCGCAGAAAACCCGGTCCACCGAGAGCACGCATCTGCCCCATGATGGTATCGCGGCGGCGCTGCACGTAGGACGATGGGCGATCGACGCGCAAGCGTTGCGGATTGGGTAGCACGGCAGCAAGAGTGGCGGCCTCGCGGCGGGTCAGCCGTACAGCATCCTTACCGAAAAACTTTCTTGCGGCCGCCTGCACACCCCAAGTGCCTCGACCAAACTCGGCAACGTTGAGATAAACCTCGAGGATGCGTTCCTTGGGCCATATCGCCTCGATCAGCACGGTGAACCACACTTCGAGTCCCTTACGTACCCAACTGTGACCTGACCAAAGAAATAGATTCTTTGCGACTTGTTGCGAGATGGTGCTGGCACCCCGCTTGCGCTTGCTCTTGGCGTTGTGCTGCACGGCCTTGCGGATCGACTCGAAGTCGAAGCCGGCATGGAACGGGAACTGCTGATCCTCGGCGGCGATCGCCGCCATCGCCGCATGGGGCGAGATTCTCTCGAGCGGTCTCCAGTCATAGGCGTTGGAGTAAGCGAAGTCACCACCCGTCATGGCCGAGATACGCGCGGCGAGCATGAACGCCGAGGTCGGCGGCGATACCCAGCATAAGAGCAGCACGAGCGCGACCGACGCACCGATCGCGAGCAGCGCAGCGCGCAGCAGCAGCCCACCTAGGCGCGCGAGTTTCAGTTGGCGGTCTCGTGCGTGACCGAGTGCACAATCACTTCATTGACCGGGACATCGCCATGACCGCGACGACGCGTGGTGGCTACGCCAGCGATGGCATCGATAACGTCCATGCCCGAGGTCACACGACCGAACACGGCATAGCCGTAGTTGCCGGGGGAGTGATTGAGGAAATCATTGTCTGCCAAATTGATGAAGAACTGCGCCGTAGCGCTGTGGATGTCGCTGGTGCGCGCCATCGCGAGTGTACCGCGCAGATTTTCCATGCCGTTGGTAGCCTCGTTGCGGATCGGCGGTCGCGTGTCCTTTTGTTCCATGCCCGGAGCGAAACCGCCGCCCTGAATCATGAAGCCGGGGATGACGCGGTGGAAAATCGTGCCGTCGTAGTGGCCGTCATTAACATACGTGAGGAAGTTCGCGATCGACTCCGGCGACTCTTTAGCAAAAAGTTCGACCGTGAAGTCACCGGCGCTGGTATTGAATTTAAGCATGAAGATTTTTCTGTAGTGATGCGATCTGGTTCAGGCTAGGCGCGTTGGGTCAGGTCAGGGTAGCTGCCCTTCGGTCACGCGCTCGTGCCCGGCGAAGTCGGGATGCGAGACTACGTGAGCAAAACCCCGCCCGACAAGCAGTTTGCGCAGTTCGGCACCCTGAGTCGCGCCGTGCTCGAGCAGCAAAGTGCCGCCCGATTCGAGATGATTCGGTGCCGCTGCAATTAATTGCCGTAAATCGGCCAAGGCGTCGCCACTCGGCGTCAGTGCTTCGCGCGGCTCGTATCGCAATGAATCCCCTGTGAGGTGCGGATCGTCGCCGGCCACGTACGGCGGATTCGAGGCAATCACGTGAAAGCGTCGGTGGCCGAGGGGCGAGAACCAATCCCCGTCGAGCAGTTGCAGATTAGTCGTCGCGTGGCGTAGCGCGTTACGCCGCGCAACTGCGAGCGCCGCGGCGGATTTTTCGACGGCAGTGACCTGCCAGTCGGGGCGTTCGTGCGCGATCGCAATGGCGATAGCCCCGGAGCCCGTACCAAGATCGAGTAATCGCGGCGGTGCGGTGCCAGCCGCCGCCAGCGTATCGCCAGCTTGCAGCGCGCGTTCGACCAGCAGTTCGGTTTCGGGGCGGGGCACGAGCACTGCGGGGCTTACTTCGAAAGTCAAAGACCAAAACTCGCGCTCGCCCAGAAGATAGGCGAGGGGCTCGCCACCGCGGCGACGGGCGACCCACTCTGCAATACGCGCGCGCTCACTGCTTGAGAGCGCGCGCTGCGGGTCGGCGTAAAGCGTGCTGCGCGGCAAGGTGAGGGCAGCGAGCACGAGTGCCTCGGCCTCGCGCAGTGCAGCGCTGTCATCATCGATCGCAATACGCAGCGCGGCCGCAGCCGCGAGCACTGCTGGTCGCAAATTGGCGGGCAGCGTTGTGGCCTCGGGCGGTGGCGCTGATAAGCCGGGCGGCGATGACGTGCGGCGCTGAACCATGCGGCTAGTTTGGCACGGAGCGCAGGGGTGCGGGCATCTGCTAGATTGCCGCGGTATGACCACACCTACCACGCTGCCCACCTTGATGCTGTTGCCTCAGCGCGCGGCGAGTCTCGGCGAAATACTAGATGCGGGTTTTGGGCTTTATCGCCGGTCGCTCGCAGCCTGTTTACCGCTATCTTTGCTTGCAGTGCTACTCGGGCAGCTACCCTCGGCGTATCTGCAGAGTACCGGACAGTCGCTCGCCCTCGACCGCGCCAAAGATATATCCTGGTGGCTACTGATGATTTTGGCGGCTGTCGGTACGCTTTGGTGTTGGCTAGTGTTGATGCTGCGCCAACGCGCAAGCTTGCGGAGAGAAGCAAAATCTTTGCAATCGCTGGTAACAGATCTTCGGCAGGCTTTGCGACTGCTGCCGCATGCCTTAGCGACGCTAGCACTCGCGCTTATGGCCGTGGTGCTCGGTTTGCTGTTGCTGGTGATCCCCGGGATCTACCTACTCATCGGCTTTTGGCCTGCACTCGCGCTCGTGGTGTTCGAATCTGCAGGACCGCGCGCGGCGCTCGACGGAGCGTTACAGTTGGCTCGAGGCCATTGGCGCCACCTCGCGGCGACGCTAGTGGTCGTCGCCATGACTGTTTTTGGACTATTCGTCATTGGCAGTCTGCTCGGTCTAGCATTCATTGAGCTTGCCGATGGCTGGCCTGCGGCCTCTATCGTGACCACGATGCTTGGTGCGCTCTTTCAGCCGCTGTTGATTGCTCTTGGGATTACTGTGTATGCCGATCTGCGGCATCGACGTGATCAAATACCTGCTTCGGCGAGCAGCTCTGCCTGATATTCCTGTGACAACGGTCCGAGCAGATCTTCGAGTCGGCCATCGATGATGGCGTCGAGCTGATACAGCGTCAGGTTGATGCGGTGGTCGGTGACTCGCCCCTGCGGAAAATTATAGGTGCGAATCCGCTCAGAGCGATCGCCGCTGCCGATCTGCAGTTTTCGCGAGCGGGCCTGCGCCGCGTTACGCCTCTCCTGCTCGGCCGCTTTCAGTCTCGCCTTCAAAAGTGACAGCGCGCGACTGCGGTTTTTGTGCTGCGAGCGCTCATCCTGACACTCCACCACGATACCGGTTGGCAAGTGCGTTATGCGTACCGCGGAATCGGTTTTATTGACGTGCTGACCGCCCGCGCCCGAGGCCCGGAAGGTATCGACGCGCAGGTCTGCCGGGTTGATCTCGATATCTTCGACCTCATCGAGCTCGGGGAGGATCGCCACGGTCACTGCCGAGGTGTGAATACGACCCTGGGCCTCCGTCGCCGGCACCCGTTGGACGCGATGCGTGCCGGACTCGAACCTGAGTTTGGCGAAGACACCGTTGCCACTGACACGGCAAATGACCTCACGATAACCGCCGTGCTCGCCCGGGCTCTCGCTCAGGGTTTCGACCTGCCAGCCCTGCCGCTCGGCATAGCGGCTATACATGCGCAGCAAATCGCCGGCAAAAATCGCCGCCTCATCGCCCCCGGTACCAGCGCGAATTTCGAGGTAGACGTTGTGGCTGTCGCGCGGATCCGTGGGGACCAAAAGTTGCCGCAGCGCGAGTTCCTCGGTCGCCACGGTCTGCTCGAGGCGGCGAGCTTCTTCTTCGCCGAGCGCACGCATTTCCGGGTCTGGGTCGCTCGCCAGCGCTTGGGCTGCGGCGCGATTGCCTTCGAGGGCCTGAAATGCCTGATAACGCTCAGCAAGCGGGGTGAGCTTGGCGTATTCCATGGACAAATCGCGGAACGCGCCGGAACTGCCATCCAAGCCAGGGTCGGCGAGCAAGCGAGCCACTTCTTCGAAGCGGTCGAGTTGTCGGTCAAAGCGTTGCCTGATGGAGTCTTTCATTTTTCCCCGTGGGCGGGCAGGCGCGATTCTCGGGGTGCGCGCGGGTGCTGACAAGCGGGCGGGTTCCGATATAGTCGGGTCACGATGTCATCTCACGCGTTTCGCTGCCCCTGGGCACTTCTTCTATTATCACTGTCGCCGGTGCTGCCAGCGCTGCAACCCTCCGATCGCAACGAGGCCGAGAGCGCTCTGCTGGCCGGGGATTGTAAACGCGCCGTCGACGGTTATCTCGCGAGCGGGCTCGTCGATCGCGATCCGCGAACCATCGAGCGTGCCCTCGAGGTGGCGCGGGCCTGCCGCAATTTGCCGGCCGCTGCGCAGGCTGCGGATCGGTTGTTCGAACTCGACGGCGAAAATGTCGAGGCCTTGCGCCTGATCGGCCTCGTGGCGCTCGAGACCTGGCGGCTCGATTTTGCGCGCAAGGTGTATCGCGATCTCTTGGTCAAGCCCGATGTCGAAGTCGATCGGGCACTGGCGGATCTGCTGCCCGAGATTGCCGAAGGCGATGCCACGGCTGCGGCCTGGCTAGTGTTTCGTGATCTCGTCGATCGCGAGAAAGCCTCTGCCGGCACACTCTCAACCCTCGCCCGCATTGCCTGCAATGCTGATGATCTGTCGGCCTGCCGCGAACTCATCGCGGCGGCCCGGGCCAAGGGCGGCGGTAACGAGGCGCGTACCATTCAGTTGTTGGCGGCAGCCGCCGCAGCGCAAGGCGATGATCGTGTCGCACTCGCTGAGGCCGATCTCATCGCGCAGGGTGATCCCGAAAATCATCGCTTTGCGCGTATCGAAACCCTTATCGCACTCGATCGTCTAGATCAGGCTCGCGAAGAATTGCTCGCCATCGAGTCGAATCGTGAGGCGGGCAACGAGCGTACGGTTGCCGATGCAGATCGTCGCCTGGCACTGCTTGCGCTGTCGATGGGCGATGAAGCCGAAGCAGAGCGCAGATTCGAGGCGCGGCTTAGTCGCGATCGCAGCGCCGCCGAGGCACTCTTTTATCTCGCGGTGATCGCCGAGCGGCGCGGGCGCAAGGACGTGGCGCTGCAAAGCTATCGGCAGTTGGCTACAGCGGGTGCCGGACTACCGCCGCGCATCCGTGCCGCGAGACTTCTTCTCGAGCGCAACGATCGCAGCGAGGCGCTCAAATTCTTTGATGAGATGCTGCGCAGCGGACGTAGCGATACGATCGAGGTCGAAATCGCGCGTTCGCGCACCCTACAGGACGCCGGTCTCACCGATGAGGCGCTGGCGACGCTCGACCCAGCGCTTGCGCGCTTCCCGTCGCATCCTGAGTTGCTCTATCAGCGGGCGGTGGTGCTCGATGCTGGCGGACGCACCAGCGAGGGTATTAAAGCATTCGAAGACTTGCTCGCCCTGCGACCGGACGATAGCAATATCCAAAATGCGCTCGGTTACACGCTCGCCGACCGCAAGCGCCAATTGCCGCGCGCCGAGAAGCTCATTCGTGCGGCTGTGGCGCAACGGCCGGACAATGCTGCCTTTATCGACAGCTTGGGTTGGGTGCTGTACCGCCGCGGTGACAAGCAGGCGGCACTGCCATTGTTGGAGCGCGCTTGGCGCTTGTCGCGCGAGGCTGAAATCGGCGCACATTGGGGCGAGGTTCTTTGGAAGATGGGTGATAAGGCTGCGGCTCGCGCCATCTGGGCGCGTGCGCTGTCGATTACCCCGGAATCCAAACCCTTGCGCGGCACCCTCGAGCGGCTGGCCGGCGAGGGTCGCAAGGTCGGCAAGCGCTGAGACGCTTGGGGTTCCAAAGAGTGACTTGTCGTTTTCTTTGGCCGTTGCTGCTTGCGACCTGTGCCATCTTAAATGGCTGCGCGAGCCGATTGGAAAAGACGGCGCTGCCAGTGATGCTGCCCGACGACTGGGAGGCGCGGCGTGGTGCCCTGCAGGCTTGGCCGCGCTTCGAACTGCGTGGCAGAGTTGTAGTCGCCAAGGGCGATGAGGGGTTCAGCGCGAACCTGCGCTGGGCGCAGCGCGAGGCCGCCTCGCAAGTAAAAGTTGACGGCCCGCTTGGCGTCGGCGGCTTGCGTCTCGAGTTCGAGCGTGGCCGACTGGCCGACGAGCTCGCACGGGCAGACTTCGAACAGCGGCTCGGGTTTTCTTTGCCCGTCGATTCGCTACGTTATTGGCTGCTGGGTGTGCCAGATCCCGCATATGATTCTCTCGAGCGCGTTGCCGATGGCTACCCACGCCTCGATAGCCTGCAGCAGCAGGGCTGGACAGTGGTCTTCCCCGCTTATTCCAAGGTGAGTGGGGTCAACTATGAGTTGCCGCAGCGTATCGAAGCCACCCGCGAGGGGCTACGGCTGCGACTCCTCGTCGACAGTTGGGGGGCGAGCACGCGATGAGTTCATCCGCGCTCCTGCGGTCGTCGCTCGTCTGGTGGCCCGCGCCCGCCAAGCTCAATCTTTGTTTGCATGTGACCGGTCGACGAGCCGACGGCTATCACGAGTTACAGACGATTTTTCAAATCACTGAGCTGATCGACGAGTTGGCGTTCGAGCTCGCGTCGCCCGGCATCATCGAACGCTGTGACGATGGGCATGCAAAGCCGGGCGCCCTCACGCAGCTCTCTGCAGTCGATGACCTTTGTGTTCGCGCAGCCCGGGCGCTCGAGGCGGCGGTGCTAGCGAGGGGTGGGCGGCAACCCGCTGGGGTTCGCGTTCGCATCCGCAAGCGCATCCCGATGGGTGGGGGCCTGGGGGGCGGCAGTTCAGATGCCGCGACCACCCTGCTCGTGCTGAACAGAGCGTGGGCCTGCGGATTCACGGTCGACGAACTCGTCGCCATTGGCGTCACCCTGGGGGCCGATGTACCGGTCTTCCTGCGCGGCGTCTCGGCGCTCGGGGAGGGGGTGGGGGAACGTCTGACCCCGCTGGAACTCCCTGAAAAATGGTTTTTGGTCATCCACCCGGGGGTCAGCGTGCCGACCGCCGCAGTGTTCCAGGCGCCTGAATTGACACGAAATTCACCCATCCTCACAATATCTGCCCTTTTGACGTCGGGGGGTCGAAACGACTGCGAGCCGGTAGTGCGACAGCGCTACCCGGAAGTCGCAGAGGCGATCGACTGGTTGGCGAGGTTCGCCCCGACGCGGTTGACGGGAACAGGATCCTGCCTATTCGCAAGCTTTGACTCGGCGGCGGCTGCCGAGCGAGTCGCAGCGCGGGTGCCGGATCGCTGGCGGGCATGGGTGGTTCGCGGGGTATCGCGTTCACCTTTGATCGCCCGTTTGCTGGATTGGGCCTCGTCGTGATTTGAGAGACCGCGTCTGCTGGGGTGTCGCCAAGTGGTAAGGCAGCGGGTTTTGATCCCGCCATTCGGAGGTTCGAATCCTTCCACCCCAGCCACTCGGTGATCGACCTATTGACGACGACCTCACCGCGCTCGAGAGGCCCACTTGGATAGCCAGATGCTCGCACTCTTCACTGGTAACGCGAACCCCTCGCTTGCCCAGGAGATCGCGCGACACCTGATGGTGCCGCTCGGCCGCTCGGTCATCGGCCGTTTCAGCGACGGTGAGGTCAACGTCGAAATCATGGAAAACGTCCGCGGTCGCGACGTGTTCCTCGTGCAGCCGACCTGTCCGCCGGTCAATGATCACCTGATGGAACTTTTGGTGATAGCTGACGCCTGTCGGCGCGCCTCGGCGAAAAGTGTTACGGCAGTCGTGCCGTACATGGGCTACTCGCGTCAGGATCGTCGGCCGCGTGCCACGCGCTCGGCGATCTCGGCAAAGCTGGTCGCCAACATGATGGCGGAATCGGGCATCAGTCGTGTGCTCACGGTCGATCTGCACGCCGAACAGATCCAGGGTTTCTTTGATATCCCGGTCGATAACGTTTACGCCTCGCCCGTGCTCCTCGGCGATGCGTGGCGACAGGGCTATGCCAACATGATTGTGGTGTCGCCGGATGTCGGCGGTGTGGTGCGTGCACGGGCGCTCGCCAAGCGGCTCGACGACATCGAGCTCGCCATCATCGATAAACGTCGCTCGCGGCCCAATGAATCGAAGGTGATGAATATCCTCGGCGAAGTAGCCGGTAAAACCTGCGTCTTGATCGACGATATAGTCGATACCGCCGGTACGCTCTGCCTCGCCGCGCAGGCACTGAAAGATGAAGGTGCGACCCGGGTGGTCGCCTACATTACCCATCCCATCCTCTCCGGCGAGGCTGTCGAGAGAATCAGCAATTCAGGACTCGATGAGCTGGTGGTCACCGATACCATCCCGCTCACCGAGGCCGCGAGATTATGCGGGCGGATCCGACAGCTTACGGTGGCAGGTCTGCTCGGCGAGACGATACGGCGTATCAGGGACGAAGAGTCCGTGAGCTCGCTGTACGTCGATTGAGTCCGTTTTGGTCGCGGAACGGATAATTACCAACTAGGAGTCCAGTCAATGAAAATCTCGTTCGAACTCGCCGCGGATGCTCGCAGCGATGAAGGCAAAGGTGCGAGCCGCCGCCTTCGTCATGCAGGCAAAGTCCCGGCAATCCTCTACGGCGGCAAGCGCGATCCGCGTATGCTCGCGCTGAACCACGAAAAGCTGATGACGATGGTCGAGAACGAAAAGTTCTATTCGACCATCATTAGTCTCAAGGTCGGCGACGAGACGCAACCCGCCATCGTCAAAGATTTGCAGATGCACCCGGCAAAACGGCAAGTGCTGCATCTCGATCTGCAGCGCGTGCTCGAGACAGAGAAGATCCGCATTCGTCTGCCGATCCACTTCAAGGGTGAGTCGATCTCGCCGGGTGTGAAGACGCAGGGCGGCATCGTGTCGCATCGCATCGCAGACATCGAAGTGTCCTGCTTGCCGAAAGATCTGCCCGAAGAAATCACGCTCGATCTGTCGCAGATGAAACTAAACGAGTCGAAGTATATCTCGGACGTGCCGCTGCCGGCGGGCGTGGTCGCTACGGCCGTGACCCAGGGCAAAGATCAGGTGGTGGTCTCCATCCACAGCCCGCGTGCCGAGGAGCCGGAAGCGCCGGTGGCCGAGGCAGCTGCTGCTGCAGCCCCTGCAGTGGGCGCTGCGGCTCCTGCCGCCGCTGGCGATGCGAAGAAGGAAGAGCCCAAGAAGGAAGGCGTGAAGAAGTAATCGCGCCTTTCGGCGGGTCTCTTTCATCGAGACGCGAACGGAGGCCGCCTTCGTGGCGGCCTCCGTTTTTGCGGAGGTCGAGTGGCTGGCACAACGCTCAAGCTCATCGTGGGTCTTGGTAATCCGGGCGAGAAATACGCGTCGACCCGGCACAACGCGGGCTTTTGGTTTGTCGATGAGCTCGCGCGGCGGTACGGCGGAGTGTTTCGTGCCGAGAGCAAACATCTCGGCGACGTCGCGCGTATTGGCCTGACCGCCGATGGTGGCGCCACGCCGGAACTTTGGTTGCTCAAGCCCACTACATTCATGAACAAGAGCGGTGGCGCGATCGCCTCGCTCACCAATTTCTGCAAGGTCGCACCCGACGAAGTGTTAGTGGCGCACGACGAGCTCGATCTGCCCGTTGGCGCGGTACGCCTGAAACTCGGTGGCGGGCACGGCGGGCACAATGGCTTGCGCGATACCATCGCCGCGATCGGCGCCGATTTTTGGCGGCTGCGCGTCGGCATCGCGCATCCCGGTCACAAAGATTTAGTGCTCGATTATGTTCTGCAACGCGCCTCGTCCGCGGATGAGCGGGCGATTCAGGACTCTGTGGTTCGTGCTGCCGATGCCTTACCTGTCATGCTCGGGCAGGGCGCCGAAAAAGCGATGAACCATTTGCATACACAGGACTGAATTAAACATGGGAATCAAATGCGGGATCGTCGGTCTGCCCAATGTCGGCAAGTCGACGCTGTTCAACGCGCTCACGCGTTCGGCGATCGCGGCAGAAAATTATCCTTTTTGCACTATCGATCCGAACGTCGGTGTCGTCCCGGTTCCCGATCCGCGACTCGATCAGCTCGCGGCTATCGTCAAGCCCGAGCGCACAATGCCTACGGCGGTCGAGTTCGTCGATATCGCCGGCATCGTGAAGGGTGCATCGACTGGCGAGGGTCTCGGTAACAAGTTTCTCGCCAATATTCGCGAGGTCGACGCCATCGTTCATGTCGTGCGTTGTTTCGTCGATGACGACATCGTACACGTCTCTAGCAAGATCGATCCGCTCGACGACATCGAAACCGTCAATACCGAGCTCGCGCTCGCCGACCTCGAAACCGCGGAAAAAGCGCTGCAACGCGCCGAGAAAGCCGCCAAGACCATGGACAAGGAATCGATCAAGGCGCGCGACATCATCCGCCGCGTCCGTGATGCGCTCAATGCTGGACAGCCGGCGCGCGCCGTGACGCTTGATGAGACCGAGCAACCGATCGTACGCGAGATGCAGCTGCTGACTTACAAGCCCGTACTCTACGTGGCCAACGTGCAAGAGGGCGGCTTCGACAACAACCCGATGCTCGATGCCGTACGCAAGCTCGCCACCTGCGAAAACTCGCAGGTAGTCGCGGTATGCGCGGCAAACGAAGCCGAGATCTCGCAGCTCGACGATGCAGATCGAGGCGAGTTTCTAAAAGATTTAGGTCTTGACGAGCCAGGCCTTAATCGCGTGATTCAGGCAGGCTATGCGCTGCTCGGGTTGCAGACGTATTTCACGGCCGGCGAAAAAGAGGTGCGCGCTTGGACCGTGAAAAAGGGTGCTTCAGCTCCGCAGGCTGCAGGGGTCATCCATACCGACTTCGAGCGCGGCTTCATCCGCGCCGAAGTCATCGCCTTCGATGATTACGTCGCGCTGAAGGGCGAGCGGGGTGCCAAAGAATCGGGAAAGCTTCGTCTCGAGGGCAAAGAGTACATCGTGCGAGAGGGCGATGTAATGCACTTTCGGTTCAACGTTTGATCGCTACTGGTCCACTTTACCCTTGTAACCAGACCTTGGTCAGCGACTGGTAGGGCACGCCGCGCACATTCGCCGCTTGCGTGATGTAGCCGAGCAGGCGTTGCAGTAAGTGTAAGGAGCTATTTTGTGTCGAGGACTTGAGGTTCAACAAGCTGCGTTGCCCGCCTTACTCCAATCAACATAAGGGGTTGAGTCCTGGCGGATCTATACGGCGATCTGCGATCGCTTTGGCGCCGAGAAGGCGTCGGAGTAGGGGTGCTCAATTTGCTGATTGCTGCCCAAGCAGCCGCCGCGCAGGCGGCTCGGGTCATCCACGGACGAGCGCATCGAGCCGCCTCGGGGGCAAGTAGTCAGGATTGGAGCCAGTGACCCACCCATCGGTGTAGTCCCTCAGGCATTATTCGAGTCTTACGGACCCCTGCGGAGCAGTCGACGATGACCGGAAACCCCCAGAGCGCGCCCTTTGGCAGTATCCTCAGTGAGACCATGGCCATCGCCTGGTACCGGGATGGCGCTTGGTCGCCGATGGATCTTTGCACGACGGCGCCGCTGCAGATCCACGCAGCAGCACATGTCCTGCATTACGGTAGCGCTTGCTTCGAGGGTTTCAAGGCGTACCGACATGCCGACGGTTCGGTTCACGTTTTCCGCATGGAGCGCCATATCGAGCGTATGCGCCGTAGTGCGCAGGCTTTGATTCTGCCGGAGCCCGACCCCTCATTACTCGCCATGATGGTGAATTCATTGATTGATCGCGTGCGCGCTGATGTGCCCGAGGCGCCCGGTGCGCTTTATCTCCGGCCGCTACTTTTCGGCACGATGGCCAATATCGGTGCAGCAGCAACGCCATCCAACGAAGCCTGCCTCGTGGTGCTCGCAAGTCCGGTGTGGGATTACTTTGCGGGCGGCATTCGACCGCTCAAAATTTTGGTTGAAGAGCATATGCAGCGATGCGCGCCGCATCTCGGCATGGTGAAGACCGGTGGCAACTACGCGGCTGCTATGGGTCCGACACTGGCGGCCCGCAAGGCCTTTGGCGTCGATCAAGTACTGTTCTGTCCAGGCGGCGAAGTGCAAGAAACCGGCGCCTCCAATTTTTTGCTCATTCGTCCCGGCTACATTTTGACCCGCAGTCTCGACAGCAGCTTCCTACACGGCGTGACGCGCGATTCGTTGCTCAGCATTGCTCGTGATCTTGGGTTTCGCATTGTGGAACGCTTATTCAGCGTAGATGAGATGATGGACTGGACGCGAAATGGCGAGGCTGCGCTCTCGGGCACGGCTGCTGTGCTCTCCGGGGTGGGTACCTTGGTACGCAACGGCAGCGAGCACAAAGTGGCCGATGGCCAGGTTGGCCCCGAGACCCTGCGCCTGCGCGCCGCTTTGGTCGCTGTGCAGCAGGGCCAGGCGCCCGATCCGCATGGCTGGCTGACCCGGGTCTAAGCTGCCTTGACAGTGCAGGGGGCGCCGCCCAAACTTCCGCGCCCCGAAAAATGGCTTGGAAAGGTAGCTCAGCTGGTTAGAGCACGGCACTCATAATGCCGGGGTCGAGGGTTCGAGTCCCTCCCTTTCCACCAAATCTCCGTCCGAGAGCATCCAAAGAGGCGTGCGGACCCACCGTTTTCTGCTCAGATCAGGCCGCTAAAGCATACGCCATAGCGGGGGTTTTCATGCCGAGAGCCTGGTGGGGCCGACGGGTGTTGTAGAAGCGGATCCACTCTGCGATGACACGCGAGGCGTGTTGTTGGGTTTCAAAGCGATGACGATGGACGCATTGCTCTTTCAAAGTTCGGATAACGCGTTCAATCATTCCATTCTGCTGCGGGCAGTGCGGTGTGATGAACTCCTACTTGAGGCCGTAACTGCGCACGAGGCGCGTGTAGGCCCGAGAGGTAAAAACGAGCCCGTTGTCCGACCTCAACAGGAACGGCGTGGGAACGCGTCCCAACGTCTCGAACCTCGCGATCAACGCCTGCTCAAGCGCCGCCATAGCGGTAGTCGCTCTGCCGCCTCTCGAGAGCTGCCAGCCAAGGAGTTCTCGTGTGTGGCAATCGATGATTAGCGCCAAGGTCTGCCAGCCATCACGGCCCGCCCAGATGCGGCAGAGATCCGTCGCCCAGCGTTCGTTCGGCGAGACCGCCACCGAAGATAATGCTTCGATACGCGGTCAATGACCGATCGCCCTTTTGCGAACTTGCCAGTGCATCAACTGGAAAATCCGCTGTACGGTGTTTTTATTGAACGTCAGCAAGTCTGCCACCGTGCGATAACCGAACGACGGTTCGGCCTCGATCATTTGTTTGATCGGCACCGTAAATCGCTCTTGGATCTTTGGCGCAGATTTCACGGGCTTGTAGTACACCGTACGGCGAGGAACATCGAACCATGCGCAAAGCTTGGTGATCGAGACGCTGATTCCGTCCTCTTTCCAGCCCCGCTGGATTTGAAGAATCATGCTTCGTCCTTCTTCGCCAGCAGGGCGTCCCATTTTTTCCGGGCACGTAGCTCCAACATCGCTTCACCGTACGCTTCCTGCAGCGCTCTGAGCTGCGTCTCGTACTGTTCGCGAATATTTTCCGGCTTGGCCTTCAGGGTGTTTTCCATCCTGCCTTTGGCCCCGTCAATCCAGGACTCGATCTCCAAAGGCGGAAGATCGAACTGACGGGACGACTCACTAACGGTCGTCTTTCCTTGAATGATGTCCAGAACCAGAGCTGACTTCCGACGCGCCGTCCAGCGCTTGATCTCTTCGTCCATCTCG
>Ga0194129_10003007_pt1 | contig 24070 bp, 20 predicted proteins | sample TA2KigCa35mmetaG_FD_150862 | JGI IMG/M metagenome (GOLD analysis project Ga0194129, IMG submission 150862) | Freshwater microbial communities from Lake Tanganyika, Tanzania - TA2015038 Kigoma Deep Cast 35m | ecosystem: Environmental > Aquatic > Freshwater > Lake | place: Tanzania: Lake...
TGCCCAGGTGGGTCCAGTTATGCGGGTGCTGGTTACTGCAAGACCCGCTGAACCGTCTGTCTTCCCAAGCCGAGCACTTGACGAAGCGGTGTGCGCGTTGGGTACCCAGGATGGAGTTCAGGCAACGGTGGTGTCCTGAGGCGGGGTGAGGTGCTCTGGGTCCGTTCCTGGCGCCAGCGGCGCTGCGCTGCCAGGTGTTTCAGCGATTGGCGTCTGGTGAGAGCAACCGTTCCAACAAGGCAGTCAAGTCCTCATCGCAGAGTTCGCCGTCGCAGTCCCAGACCAGCGCTGTTGGAGTAAGTGTGTGCCGATCCAGGTCCACTGCTCTTTGTGAGTTCGAACAAGGATGGCGAGCGCCTCATGCCCGTGGTGCCACGCGCAGCATTTCGCATTGAAAGATTGTCTAAAGACGCCTGCTTCTGACGCTGTTCTACGTCCTGCACGCTCTTGTGCCGTCTGCATCACCTGCCAGCACTTCCGCTACGAGGTCGGCAGGCACTGCGTCACGGTGCTGACCTGTCCGATCCATCAAGGTCTGATTCCCCAAGGCGAGCATGTGACCAAACGGTGCGCTCAGTGGGTTCCTCGGCGGGAGGTGGCGGTTGGGTGGTGTCCTGAGGCGGGGTGAGTCGGTGATTGGTCCGAAATGGCTTGAGTTGACTCAATTAGCGCAGTTAGCCACTCCCATAGCCACTCCGCCCCACTGAGCCCCTCTCAGCCCCCTGCGACCTCCCGCCGCACCCCTCTGCAGCAGCGCCTGCGATTCGCCGCCAGCTTGCCTGCCAGTCGCCCGTTGATCCCCTAGCTCCGCCCCCCGCCAGAGGCGATCCATCTCACGGGTGAAGTGAGCCGCCAGCAGCGGAGACTCGATCACCAGCAGCAGCTCATCGTTCTGATGGGCGGCAGACGGGCTCCAGTAGAAGCTCCCTGTGATCACGGTTCGGTTGTCGATCACAGCGAACTGGTTTGGCTGGGGGTCCAGAAGTGCCGCCCAGCTTGGTTTCTCAGGGTTTCTGTGGGTCGCCCAGCCGCTTGGTGAGCCAGAAGCCCTTATTGAGAAGGAACTTGGCTACGAACGGCTAAAGCCTGCTGCTGATGGCTTGGCTTGCTCCAGTGGTCGGCTGTAGCCAGGACGCAAGTGCTGGAGCTGAATCTTGAGGAAAGCACCGTCTCTGCGGAATAACAACGGATCCCTTCAGGTGAGGGTGCGTCTGGAGGGTCAGGACCATTTCATCAACCGCCTGGGTCGCTGGAGTGACCCTGTGGCAGTGGCAAAAGCCCACGCCATCGCCGCCCAAATCTGGAGCGATTTCTGCCAGGGCACCTTTGACCGCAGCCTGATGGCGTATCAGCCCCTCATCGGCGGCAAGGAGGTGGGGCTGCTGGAAGCGTTGAGGGTGAGAGCAGAGACCAAACGCCAGGCTGCTGCAGCGTTATGAAAAACCCATCCGCACCAGAAGCGACGCAGAAGGCTTCCTGGGGTGGCTGCGGGCAGAGGGCTTGAGCGACTGCACCATAAAAATTACAAAAGTCAGCCTATGTAACAACACATTTGCAGATCGTTTGTTGGAAATCTATGATTTTATATTTGAAAGCCACCAAGCATGGGGGTGGCATAGGTGGATAAACTGAAATAGAGTAATAGCAATAGCCGATATCAGATGCACATCTTCCAATTGGCTGCCAGGGCAAGACCATTACGCAGATTACAAAATGTATACAGACATTGACAAGTAAATCTGCGCGATTTAAAATAAGATTTTACTACGAGCAATGGCAAGCTTCAAGAAAATTCTGCTTAAAAAGATTGCTGATTCAAATAATAAATCATATAGTGCTAATAGTGGTTTCACCCTAGTTGAGCTTATTGTTGTTGTTGTAATCATAGGTGTACTGTCTGCGATTGCAGTACCATCGTTTACCGCCTCAGCAGACAAAGCTAAGCAAAAAGAAGTTTCAACATTGCTTGGCTCCTACATCAAGGCTGTTCAATCTTACTACACAGAGTATAGCGCATTGCCGACAACCCGTGCTGAACTTGGACAATTTGTTGCATTGAATGGATGCCAGTTTAACACCCAAGCACAGTGTAAGAATGCCCCCCCTCAAAATTATTCGGCTCAACCCGCCGCTCTTGGTAGCTGGAATAGTCCCTCAGGTCTCTACAACATAACTTTTGCAACAGCAGGAACTACCATGACAATCACGGCTCTTCCTCAAGGTGGGCAGTTCGCAACTGCTGGATTCGCTACCCAAGCATGCTTTAATACTGCTACAGCTATTGCTAAAGTACAGGATAAAACAACAAAAGGTGCAGCTGGAGTCAATCCCCCAATCAGCTGCGGTTGATTTGCCAAATTGCCCACAGTCTGTTAAATAGTGTCGATCCACCATTAAAGGGATTTAAATTATAATTCATCACCATGCCATAGGGTTTAATTATCTTTAACAATAAACATTAGTCTACACCCATTAAAAGTTGCAGGTCTATACAGTATAAAATCTATTGCTTTAAAAACACTAAATTACAGCACTGAGTTTTACTTAATAAAGGACTCTTAGCCATTTAATAAGTGGTCCAATTCTGGAACTCGCAGAGCTGTGACTTAGCCTTGAGTATAGATTGCAGGCATTGCGAAGATTAGAATGTCGAACTACCCAGGAGGTTGCTTCATATACAAATACCAATATAAAATGTTATTTGTGGATACGAGACTCTTACAGGTCAAATATAGTTGAAAAATATAAGGGTTTTCGACAGACCCTTCAAACTACTCCCAATGGTGTGCTCAACATTTAAGTCTGGTATCAAATGCCAGCATAACCAACAAATACACCACTCGAATAGAATTATTTTTACCATAAAATAAAATAGTAAGCCTCGAGTGGAGAGTTTTTGGTTCTCTAGGGATTTAAAATCTCATGTTTTAAAAGAATAAAGGCTTATATGCATTCGCAGGCGACTAGCCTATGAGGTGCGTAGCCAAACACATAATGTAGTTTGAATATATTTTATAAAGATCCCCATTGAGTGATGGCAGATTGACGTGACCCCCTTGATTGGTTCAGGCGCAATGAGAGTAGGTGGTTACGCAGCAGCTGGTTGAGCTGCCTCCAGGGGAGTACGCCCCTGGAGGGCCGAATGAGGCCTCAGGTTGTTGCAATCCCACCGCCAGCGATCAGCCAAGGCTTGGGCCTCGGCCACGATGGCGAACAGCTCGGTGTTCAGGAACTCATCCCTGAACCGGCTGTTGAATGACTCGGCAAAGCGGTTCTGCCGCGGTGATCCTGGTTCGATGTAGGCCGTGGTGGTGCCGCTGTTCTCGCTCCAGCGCTTGAGGGCGTGGGCGATCAATTCGGGCCCGTTGTCGCTGCGGATGAACGCTGGGGCTGGGTAGAGGCTGGTGAGCTGTTCCAACACCGCCAGGACGTCTTTGGACTTGCAACGCCTGCCCACCCGGGTGGCCAGGCACAGACGGCTGTGCTCGTCGATCACGTTGAGGAACTTGAGCCGTCGGCCATCGGCCGTGGCGTCGAATTGGAAGTCCATCGCCCAGACCTGGTGCGGGTGCTCAGCCTGGGGACGTCGCACCGAGCCGTCAGCCAGGCGTGCCCTCTTCTGCTTGCGGGGGGGGGAGCCGCTGCAGGCCCACCTCGCGCCAGAGACGGTGCACCCGCTTGTGGTTCACTGTCCAGCCTTCCCGCCGCCGCAGGCGCTGGGCCATGCGCCGGCCCCAGAGTATGAGCTCAGCTGCGATCTCGCGGAGACGATGCCTCAGCGTGGCCTCCTCAAGATCGACGAACTTGCCGACATGGCGCTGGCTGTTGCGGTGCTGGCCCACCACACGGCAGACCCTCCGCTGGGATACCCGGTAACGCACCTGCAGAACTGTGACGGCGCGCCGGCGACGCTCCTGTCTCAGAGGTTTCCCTCGGCGAGATCCTTGAGCATCGCCTTGTCGAGCTCTGCTACCGCCAGAAGCCTTTTGAGCCGGGCGTTCTCTTTCTCAAGCTAGCTGAGCCGTTTGGCCTCTTCTGCCTTCATTCCGCCGTAGAGCTGCCGACAGCTGTGGTGGGTGGGCTGGGAGACCTCAAGAACTCGGTAGGCGTTCGCAACAGTCTGGCCCTGGGCCAGCAACTGGTCAGCCGTTCTGAGCTTGCGGATGATCTGTTCAGGTGTGTGGCGGGTTCGTTTCATGGTGAAGTCCCCGGCCCACTCTGGCCGAATGAGGACTCTCATTAACCCTGGACCGATTTCTGGGGACCATTCCAAAATAATAAATGTATTTTATGATGCGAAGTAATGCATCCTGGCTATGGAAAATGATAGCTCCATGAATATTGAAAATCCTGCTATATTTTGAAATCACCAAGATAATAACTAGCGTCCAGAACAAGTAGCAGCGCCGCCATGTTACTTTCAGCTCCCTCGATATGCTCGTCATTCTGAGACTCGGATGCTGCGTCAACCAGCCGCCTCGCCCGTAGATTGGCTGAAAAATGGAATTGAAATAGTCGCCGAAGATCGCTGGCCAATTTATGCTGATATTAGTATATTATAAATATGTGTAGTATAGAAGGAGCTTGTGCGAAGATCTAGCCAACTATTGAAGTCCGATTAGAGAAAATAGATGATAAAGATTAATAAATAAATTTATTAAAAAAAACCGTTAGTCTTGATAAAAACATTAGTTGGGCTATAGTAGAACTATCCGTGAATCGATGATGCGCGCACAGCAGCGTCCACGTGTAGAAAAACTATTAACACGTAAAGCCGATCATGGATATTCATTACCTCTGATACTTTTAGTAGTCATCGTTACAATTGGCTTATTGGCTGGTTTGCTTCGTACAGCAATAGGCAATAATTTCAATACTAGGATTAGATTATTCACAGCCCTTGGTTATAGTGCACTGGACTCTATCGTAAACCAGTATAGAAGCATTCTAAATGATGAGACATATAACAATCCATTCAACCAGTTTTGGCTTGTTCAAGGATGTTCCAACTTTAGCCCGGGCATGCTCGGCCTTTGTCCAGTCGACATCGCGACTAAGGGGCGGATTTCACCATCAGGTATTCAAGACCCTAGTCAAACGTATTGGGAAGATGAAGAATTTTGCACCAATTGGCCAGAGATGGGAAAGAAAGGTTGCATAGGAAGGCAAATATCGCCAACATGCACATATGACAATCCTAACTTAACTTATCGCGCAACATCAGCAAAAATTGATTGGGGTTTCTATAGAGGCAAGGTGAACAGCTATTTTAATACCAGGAGGGATTTAAGTGAAACTATTGCAACCGGAGGGTCATTCAGACAACAGGGTAATATTGCAACTTATAAAACAGTCGGCCAAATAGAGAGATTCGGGGGGAGGGGCACATTAGATGTATCAGGTTATACCACTGGCGCGAATAATAAAATCCGCTCTGAGAGAAAGGCAAAAGTATTGATGGAAATTGGACGATATGCACCATACTCTGGTTTTGCGTATATATCAGCAGGCATGAGGCAAGCTGACAAGAATACAATTCATCTTGCAAATCTAGCAACTATCAGTCCTTCTTATGACCTTAATATGGGTCCAAGTTCTGCGCCGACGGGCGTCGGCACCGTTCTGCTAAGGAGAAATATGAGTAATTGGAGCACTCTGGAACGAGATTATTATCCACGGAACTGCTCTGATTTACAGCAAATATTTTTCTATGAACACTCGAATGTTGGGGCAAGCTCAGGTGGATCCTACAGATTTCCAAGAACACCTGACGCCAGTCCCATGGAGCAGGTCAATGGCGGTCTACTTGTCCACAGCCCATATTTGCCTGAACACGTAGATCTGAAAACTCCCGCTCTCGCAAACGCACAAACGCTAATTGTGCGGAAAAAAAGAATGGAGTGTTTGAGGGCAGATGGTCGGACCCTAAGGACCTATGAATACAAGAACCTGTTCATATTAAGAGGTGCAATATATTGCGTAGAATCAAGTGACAAATCAAAGGTAATGATCAAAATTGCTGATAGCCTTGATGTAGCACCGGGAGGCCGCTTCTGCCACGTCGCGCCAGGATCGACTGTTTGCGGAAGCGGTAAGCCTGAGAATTTAACACTATTAAGTATATTTGATGATTTATCGGCGGCTCCCGGCCTGGAATCTCCAGTTTCAAGTGATTCGGGCTGTAGTGTTCCTCGAGGTGGGGCAGGTACTGGTGAATCATATGCGAGCAGAGATCCCAGAGGGAGACCTGGCCCTAGTTTTACATTTAGAAACACCGGGAGTGTAGATTTAAATACTGGTATGAGTAACGAAATGGTGTCTGCATTCATCTATGGTAAAAGCTTGACATTTAACTCATCAGGCGTTCCAAGACATGGGATAACTGATGTGTACTCAGACGAGCTTGACCTATTGACTAGCAGTGATCTATCGGTGTCCTCAGGATCACTCGTTATCCATCGATCAAGATTGTCTGCAACTGCCCTTGATGGAATCAATGATGGAACAGTTTGGAAGTTACTCTATCCAAACGGTCAAGTTGCAATCCTAGGAGATCATACGCGTGGTACGGTGGGATCATGGGGAGGATTTAGCAATGAAATTCGGCAACAGATGAACATGTCAGCTATAGTAGCGATTGCCAAGAGAACTGACCTCGGCGCAGTATACAATATAGATCCCTACATATATGTTACCCAACAACGAAACAGCAACATTTTATCTGTATATAAGTTTAATAAGCTGAATAATCCACTTCCAGGGGCTACTAATGGTGAAATAAACCTAACGCGTATTCCCATGCGTAGTGTCCTCACTCCCTTGGGAAGGATTCAGGCTTCTTTTAGTATATCGGACACAATGCAGAGAAATTTATTTAAACAGATGTATGGAATTACATTGAGAGGTTGTGGATATTCGCAATGTGACATATCGAATGCTCAACGAGTCTATAAAGGTGCTGTATGGGCAGAAAAGGTGTGTTTTTCGCGTAACTATATGTATGGTGATTATTTGAGAGAACATTACTGGATTTTTGATCCTAAATTTGTTGATGGATTAGCCAAAAGATATGGAGATCAATTTCGATGGGGCTATTCAAGATATAAGAGCCAACGAGTAAATGCATTTGATATGCTAAGAAATTTGTTTAACTAATTTAAGATACCATCCTATCAAAATTTAATCCAATGGTGAAGATACCAAAAAAATTTGCAAGAAAAGGAAGTCAGTGCCGCATACTTAATATTAATTCAGAAGTTTCTGGTTTTAGTATTGTTGAGTCAATGGCATCTGCCACGATATTGGCAGGGCTAATTGCTACTACTGTAACTATTGTAGGCCTGACAGAGCAATTACGGTACCAGTCCAGCCTGAGAGACGCAATCAGGCAAACCGTGGAAACCGATATTGCAGAGCTGAAACAACGCTTGTATGAATTTAGGTATGTTGCAAATGATGGTGGTATAGATCCTAATAGGAGTTGCTACACAACAGACAGTACATGTAAAGACCCTCAGAATATTGTCGATATAGAGCCATCTAAACTTTTTGACACCTGTCGCAGAATAGCATATGACTTTCTTAGGCAACAAAGTGGCAATGTATTGAATCCTTGGGATTCAACCATAACACTAACTGGATCAACACATACAGTCTTCACATCAGCACCAGTTGTTATCAAAAGATCAATTAAAGCGTCTCCTTCATTAGATGACAGAGCAATTACTACAGATTCTGCGCTACTGCGGATCACGTATAGAGTCGTATCCAAGTCAAGTGATATGGCACAAGTAGGCTTAACCAGTCAAAGCGTGAACGAAGTGCTGAGGACAGTTACTCTATACAATGATGCGCATCCGTATTGTAATCTTGAACAGCACAAATGAAATATCAATCCTGTAGAAATAGAAACATCTTTAGAACACACGGATTCTCTATTGAGGAGCTTTTAACCACAGTGGCCATACTTGGTATTCTATCTTCAATATCGGTGCCAAGTTTTATTGGGTGGAGACGGATGGAAATAATAAATGCCGTCAGAAATGAGTTAGCAACTTCATTGTCATCACTATCCGAAGAATCCAGAAGATGGTCGTCGACATGTACTCTATCTATGCTGCCATCAAGACCCGGCAACAGGCCTTACACCATTGACTGCCGTGCGAAAGGTAGTCTTAAATCAATGGAAGTTTGTGGATATAACGTTGATTGCAACATCTCTAGTGTGGATAAATATATACCAACAATGCCTACCGGTAGGGATGGGCGCAATCTTGTTGAAGTAATTTCAAATGTCCCTCAAATAACTTATACACCTAGAGGGCATTTAGCCGGTAATACCGACGCTGTTTTCGTAATGGCAGGTACAAACGTACTCGGAGGGGATCCAGCTGCTAGATGCATAGTGCTTAAAGCGTTCACTGGAAATGTTATGATGGGTTCTTACACAGGCACAAAGCCATCAATTGGTTCTGGCGGTATCAGATATGACAACAACTTGGATGCGACTTACTGCAAAACACAAGTATAACAAAGACTGAACTTCGCCAGCTATGCCTACACTCTACCAAAAGAAATGCTCAAGAGGTTTTTCACTACCTGAGCTACTTTCTGGCATAGTTGTAGCTGGCGTAATTATTACTGCAGGCTTACAGTTGTCATCAACGATTAAGAGGACAAGCCGTGACCGACAAACCTCAACGACTATAGCCACTCAGACAGATGTAGTTCTTGATCAAATAGTAGACGAAATCAGCCAAAGCAAAAGAATATTTGCCAATATTTCAGACCATCGTACTGCACATCCTAATTGTTTGATTGGCAGTGGAGAGTTTTTTCTATCATTTGAATTGACTCCCCAAGCAATTGGTTTAAGTGACTACGATAACACACGTCCTACAGACAAAAATAGGACCATCGCAGAAACTAATCAGATATTATGTCCGGTCGTCATAGGAATACGAAGGTCCGAATCGTCCGAGCCTGGTCCGTATACTGTATATCGATATGGTCCGGCACTAAATAACGATGGGTATTACATTAGAGATCTGATGCGGTCGGCAACCTTACTCGATCGTGTGGCAAAGTCTGTACATGGATCCAAAAGGGACTGCCCTCTTAATTGGACTAAAAAAGAATTGTATGGTTTAGAGGCTTGTGTTGATAAATACAGAAAGACCGCCCATATTAGCTTTACCAGCCAAGTGAGTAAGGAAAGCCCTGAGAAAGTAATTAAGCGCTCTAAATCAGGAACTGCATTGTTTGGTGCTAAAGCGCCTACATTTTTTAGTCAAAATATAATTTGTGACGGAACAGTATTTTTAATTGATGTGTCAGGTTCAATGGCATGGGGTAATAACAGAATGGCTATAGCCAAAAGGGAGTTGCTAAGTGCAGTCGAAGGTTGCATGGACATTGATAGGATAAATGTAATTTCTTTTAGCCACGTAATCACCAAGTTTAGGAATAGTAATCAACTGCATGCTCTTAACCCAATCAATCGAAATGCGATAAACGCATTTATCTCAGGCTTTAATGCCTGGGGGGGAACATATCCTTGGAGTGCAGTCGATGAAACTATACAAAATAACGCAGTCAAAAGACTAGTAGTTCTTACAGATGGTATTACCGATACAGAAGGCAGGTGCTTTTTTGATGGTAGATATAAAAAATATGCAGATTGCTACAATCAATATAATATGATCAGACGACCAGGCAGCATGATGACAATCAATTCGGTTGGTCTTGATACGTATTGCAGCATATGGTTGGGAGAATTATCAGCAAAAAACGGTGGCGACTGTATTGAGGCAAACTCCTAAAATGCTGATGGAACACAAAGCTGTATATGGGTTAGTATTAATAACGTGATGAGAAGCGCCAAACACTTCCTACTTATTTTAGTGTTTAGTTCAATAGTAGTATCTGGAGCAGCAATACGTGCCGATGATAAGATTGACAAAAAGATCTTATTATTTATTAGTTCTGGCAATTGTAATAGATGTAGTCTACGAGGAGCAAATCTGATGTATGTGCAAAGAAAACGTGCGTCACTGAAATATGCTGATTTAAGCGATGCTAATCTAAGCTATTCAGATCTAGAGGAGGCTGATCTGACCTCAGCTAATTTGACTAATAGTAATCTCCATGGAAGTTCACTTAGAAAAGCAAACCTTACTGGTGCAAGGATCGATGGTGCAAATCTAGTTAACACTGATCTAACTGGTGCAATAATTACAACACAACAATTAATAAAAACTAATTGGACTGAGGCTTATGGATATGATCTAAATCAATTTAGCAGTGAAGATTTGCAAAGTGGCATTGATTCTCTGATTTTGCATAGACAGTACAGCAGAGCTGAAACCTTTTTTAAGATTTTAACTTTGAAGATGCCGAGCAATCCTGAGATTTTGGTTGGCCGTTCTATAAACCTCCTTCAGCTCGGCCAAGATGGTCAAAGTATCGCATATCTCAATGCTGCACGAATTCTATACAAGGAGCAAGGTGACAAGGCCTCTATAGATATCATCGATAAATTTATATCAAGACACGCAGAAGCTTCAGCAAATGCTAAGCCGCGTGCAGAAGGAAGCGGGGCCGGCATAAAAGCTATTAATAATTTACAACAGTTAATACCTATTTTATTACCGTTAGCCATGAAGGCTTTTCTGGCTTTTTAGCAGCATAGGTGATACTTTTAAGATATCTCTTTAGCAGCCCGCTCTGCCAGCAAAGTTGATGCCTCTCCATTGCGATCACCAATGGGGCTTGATGGAGCAGCACAATGTCGCTACAACGGGTTCGGCTAGACTGACGTGAGACGGCGGATGAGTCCGCCACAGCGGCAGAGCGTTGATCAGATCTCAGCAGAGCTGGGAATTTACGTTGTGACCCCCTACAACTGCAGGAAGGCCAGGCGGTTGCAGAGAGAGATGGTGCCTGCATCCGAGAAGGGGCCTGAGGGCTGGAGCGCCACCGATAGGTTCACGGTGGTGCTGGAGACCGCTGGCTTGAACGTCACCGAAGTCAGCGCTTACTGCTGAGAGCGAGGCCTGTACCCAGAGCAGGTAGAGCGTTGGCGGCAAGCATCCCAGGCTGCCAAGGAAAGAAGGTGCTCGCCTTGAAAGAGCAGAAGAAGCCTGAACGCCTCCGCGCCCAGGATCAAAAGGATATCAAGCGGCTCAAACAGGAGCTCCGGCGCAAGGAGAAAGCCTTGGCCGAGGCGGCAGCACTGCTGATTGCCTCAAAAAGGATCATGCCCTCTGGGGAGAGGACGGGGACGAGTGTTGTCACCCGACGATCGCCGGAAGGCCCTGGAGATCCTTGTTGAGGGCGTGGCCAATAGTGCCCGAGCCCGTGAGCTGGCCTTGCTGCTCGGCGTGGGGCTCACCACGATGCAGCGCTGGCGCCGTCAGTTTGTTGGTGACGGTGATGGAGTCGACCGGCGCAAGGGCAGCCATCGCCGCGTGGCACACCGCCTCAGTGAGGAGGAACGCCAACGGATCCTGCTGGCCTGCAACGAGATTGAATTTGAAGCGCTTCTGCCAGGCCAGATCGTGCAGGTCATGACCGATCGCGGGTTGTATATCGGCTCAGAGCGCAGCTTTTACCAAGTTCTCCATGCTCGGCCAGGTTCACCGGCGGGGTCGTGCACGGCACCATAGCAACCACGGCCAGTGCCGCGGCTCAGGGCTATCGCTCCGAACCAGCTCTAGAGTGGGGACATCACCTATCTCCCCACCACCGTGCGCGGGATCTGGCTTTACCTCTATTTGGTGATCGATGTCTGGAGTCAGAAAGTGGTGGCCTGGGAGGTCGCCGAGAGAGAAGATCCCAGTATCGCAGCGGCACTGGTGCGCAGGGCTTGCCTGAAAGAGCGGATCAGTAAAGGCCGGAAGCAGCCGCTGGTCCTACACACGTATAACAGCAACGCACTGCGTGCGGCCAGGCTGGAGAGCCGGTTGGAAGAACTGGGCGTGCTGCGATCGTTCTCGAGGCCACAGGTATCGAACAACAACCCGTACTCGGAATCCCTGTTCCGCACGGCGAAATGTCAGCCTGACTACCCAAGACGGCCATTTGCCAGTAAGGAGGAGACCTGCTAGTGGGTGGCGTCAGTGGCGGACTGGCACCACTACCGGCATCGCCACAGCGACATTAAGTTCGTGACGCCTCAGCAACTTCACAGCGGCCAGGCTGTCGAGATTTGTCGGCATCGCGCTGTCGTGTACGAGCAAGCACGCCAGCGAAAAAAATGCCGCAGGTATCGATCCATACGCTGCTGGCGTCAGCCAGAAGTGGTTTGAATCAATCCACCACCTGCGGAAGACGAATTCAAACCAGCTACGTTGACGACGGCTGCTTGCACATCAGCAGGAGCGTCATCTTTCCTGGCAGTCACCACAGCAGATATAGGATAAATAATTGGTAGCCAAACATTTGCATCCCCAGGGTTTGTGGTACAATGTACGAGGTAGATCAAAAAGTATGTCCGGTCTCATCAAGGCAACTTGCGCGAACGCCCTGTTGGTCAGTATGACATTTTTTGGCATCTCAGATAGTCGAGCAGATGTTCTGATAGATACTCGTCTGGAACAGAAATTTCAGTCAAATCTTGCAAAATACACTCAAAAAAATACTATACAGAATGCTTTAGAAGGTATTTTTGGGCTTACGTTTGATCAAGATCTAAACTTTGTTAGTCTAGGATTTATGGATCAATTGATTATTAAAGATGCTAATGCTTTTAATACTAGCTACGTAGAGCTGCTGAGAGCACAATACAGAAATATCCCCGATAGAACTCATCACGAATCCCCAGAGTTTTAAACATTAGTTCTAATATACTAATCATGAAGTAAGCCGTGCTTAATTCTTGATAGTATATTAAGTTACTTATCCCCAATTGCTTTTCGTGCGTCGCGAGAATATGGTGTATAATAACCGTAGAGTTCTGAATTATCATCCTTTAAAATCCTGGGTGTTATGGTAATGACAAGCTCACTCTTCTTACGCGTCGACGATGTAGATCTAAAAAGAGTACCAATAATGGGTAAGTCGCCTAATACTGGTACCTTAAGAGCTGTGATTGTATCCCTTTCATTCAAGACACCTGTAAGAATTAAGGTCTGACCATCCTTGATGCGGTTCACACCTGAATTAAAGACGCGTTCTGAAGTGAGGTCGATAGTTTGATCACCGCAACCAGGAATACGTTCTTTTCTAATAACATACGAAAGGTCTTGGTTGATTTGGAATGAGACATAACCATTGTCATCAATTTGGGTTAGAATTGCCTTTAAATCCAGTCCCGATTTACCAAATGCCTGGCTACATCCTGTGGACCCCTCAATAGGCTCTAATCCTTCGATTATTTTGTCACCGACTGAGATAATTGCTTCATTCGGTAGTGGTCTATCTGAAGTCTGCCCTGGAACCCCAAAAGGTGGATAATTTTCCTGCAGTATTACAGTCGGGCTAGCAAGCAACTTACTGTACTGTGAGGTTTCGAGAGCCTTAAAAACGTCATAAATAATTCCCTTTTCACCCTCTGCGAAGATACCAGACGGCGCAAAAACTTCATCTCCAGAGGTACCAAGAATTTTTTTCGGTTCGGCAGTTGTGAACGGTGAACCTGGACTGATGACAGCGCCGACATTTCTTTGTTCTGGATCACTTGTAAGAATGGCCTTACCGTCAGCGAAGGAAAGTTTATTTGTCAAATCCAAATTATTTGTAAGATCAACATCGTATACTTTGATTGTAAGTGCAACTTGCCTACTCCTTAAATCTAATCGGCGGAGATAATCACCTGCTAGTTGAACAAGAGCTGGTTCACCTATTACTGTAAGTTGCTTAAGCCGGGGATCAGTTGTGCCACTTAAGCCTAGAAGAGGGCCCACGTTGGCGCCATATGTAAGAAGCTGAGATGTCGTCTGCGAGACGGTTGATGTGGACGATGAAGAACCAGTAGGAGAAACTGAGGGAGAGACCCCTGAAGATGTACTAGTTGTCACTGTTACCGTGCTTGTCATTGATGCGCCAAGATTCCCTAAAAATTGCGCGGCCGAATCAACATTAACCTGATTAAGTCTGAACGTTTTAGAAATCCGCTCTCCTACGCTTTTACGAACAAGATCCGGTCCAACATAAATGACACCTTCTCGGACGGTTGCTTGTAAACCTGCAGCTAACAGTACTGCATTAAAAGCCTTAGAGTATTGTTTAGAGTTTAATGTAAGATTGATTAAACGCGGACCATCTATGTTAGATTCGCCACCTACTCCAGAGGGAGGAGTACCTTGTGTCAAAGGCACTTGTGAATTACTGGCCATGGTGCTCTGAGGAGACGTACCTGAGGACACGCCTGTGGAGGGAGGCAAAGTCGTCGGAACTGGTTGGGTTGTAGACTGGAGTGATTGCGAACCTGAAAATGTTGGGTTACTTTTAACAAATACAATGTCATATCCACCACGTGCAGCTATATAATTCAAGACTAGTTCCGCATTAAGACCATTTGCACTTAGAGTTATGCGTGGCCCGGGTAGATTAATAATGCCTGGATTAGGTATTGGTAGGACACCAGAAATAATTGAACCAACACCAGGGGTTGAAGGGCGGCTTGAGAGTTGCGTAGTAGATTGGGATTGAGAGGTACTGAAGTAATTTGTACTTTGAGGATTCTTTGAAAGGGAGTGATTTATCTGTGGAAATGAGATGACTAATTGAGATCCAAAACTTCGTATTGAGGGTGATTGCGAAGAATCACTGATTAATACAAGCTTTCCTGTATTTCCATTAACATTAAGAGCAGCACTTCTTATAAGTTCATTATTAACTAACAACTTATAATCTTTGTTAAATGCAAAAGGTGTAGAGGGACTCGCAAGGATTATCTCATATCCACCAGTTACTCGTCGAGAGTAATGACGTATATTTGCGGGCAAACCACTAACTAAGACATCAATACCAGTGAGAGTTTTCTTGTATGATAGACGTAGATTTCTTTCTTCACGCGTAAATCCAGGAGGGAAATCAGGCGTAGCTGATTGGGAAGATGCGTGGAGGACCTCGCTAAATATCAGCAAAAATGAAGTTGTAAATATAGAAAATAAGTTAGGCGGCTTCATCATGATAGGAATAATAGGAATTGTAGCTTAGTGACGGACGTAAAGCTACACTAATTGTTCATCTGAGGACGTGGTGGGGTAGCCGTCTCAACGGAACCTGTAAAATCCTGGGTTGGCACCTCAAACGTCAGTTCTAGAACTACCTCACCATTTGAATTGGGCAAGACTGAGGATGCTGCGGCAGAAGAAACCAAACTAGTCGAGGTAAACTTTGAGGACTTGAAAATCAAGTAAGAATTGAAATTTTGAAGCTCACTAAGAAAATTTAAAACCCTTAAATAATCACCTCGAACCTGGATGAAATAAATAGTTGATGAAAACGAATTTGGTGATTTTTGAGCCGAAGCCGGCCCTTCAGGTGCTGTGCTCGGGATTGGTTGACTTTGGACCTGTGGCGATGAGCTGGCCTCAGACAAATAAGGCTTAAACGACAAGAGATCTAGCTGATGACTGGATGCCGCAGAGCGGATGACCTCTGGCAAAAACAGTATCCTAGCTGAATTATCAAAATATTGATTCGATAACTTTTGCTTAAGCTGTAACTGGCGATATTTAGAAATCTGTCTATTAGCAGCCAGTCTAAGCGTTGGGAGCTGTGCCTCTTCAGACTTATATTGTGACAACAATAATTGGGATACAGAATAGGATTTATACTGCCCAGGGACAAACGTAACGAGAAAGGTAAATGAAGTGAGAGTGATAATTGTCCAACGACCTGTGCGTGTATTAGAAAAAGAACTGATACTCTTACTTAGTTTAGAAAGTAATTCGGGATCATTAAGAGCTTCACGAAAAATAGTTATGGACTGGGAATTGATTTGGATCTTAGAAAGGCGAGTATTAACATTTTGGAGCTTCTCACGAAACGAATCAAATGTATTCATTATTTCTCCTGCACAGAAATTTGTTGTAGTTTAGTGTATAGACCATAATTTGAACTTTTGAGCAAAAGATCCATAAGTTGGCTCGGATCGGAGTTACGGTATGACGCCGACAACTTAAGATTGTATATGTTCGGGGATTTTATCATAGAAGTACTTTGACTTGGTTGTGAACCGGTTGCAATTGAAGAAGATGTTAACTCAGTTATACTTACGGACTTTTCTAATACAAGAGGATGAGTTGAGAAAAATACAATAAAATCATTGAGGGCCTGTAGGTTATAGGAGGATGCACTTATAGATATTCCGGCATCGGTTAAATTATACTCACTCAGTTGAACATCAGTAGGCACTAACAATTGAAGTTGTCTCGCAAATACTGGTATGTGAATAGAATTTAGAAGAAACATTTCGGTATTCCTGAGCTCAGAAACTAGCTTAGAATTTTTAGAATTTACAGAAGAAAGCTGGGCCTGCAAAGCCTTAAACTCATCGTGGCTTGGTGATAAAGAATTTATAGAATTCTGAGTTAAAAGATTAAGAAAAGACAGCGTGATAACAGACAATAAAGTTATTACGGGTGGAATGAGAAATAAAGGATTATGCTTGATATCTTCATTAATAAGGGTTAAAAGGGAATTTTGTACGTCCTTTTGGACGGGCTTTTGCCAAATTAATGAAGGATCCAGATTGTTGAAGTTTGGTAGTAACATGACTAGAGTCTAGTGGAAATTAAAAAAGCCGTATTTGCAATATCAAGAGCAATATGGTCTGATTGCAGAGGAACGCGAGACAAGTTCTCAGACTTATAACTTAGCTGATCAAAGATAAAATTAGTTGTGCTTGAATAGCAATTTTTGGGTAAACTCCTTCTTTCAAATGAGAAGGGTAAGCCATTAAAATAAATGGGGGCCGAAATAATATCTTCAGACAGGGACTCCTGAACTAGGGCTTTTCGTATCCTGAGCGATAGAAGATCAAGGTTAAATGTATTGCCACTCAAGTCTTGAAATTGGCTATAGCCATATGGGAATGGATACCCAGTAAGATTGTTGTTAGGATCTAGAACACAAATCCGTGAAGAAAGTCTTTGTACATCAACATATATAGTGTATAGACGATTTATGGTATTTAGATACACTAGTTGAGGGGTGGAAGGTGGGCCTATGTAAGCAAGTGGTAGGGACAACATCCTAATTGTATTGATCCATGATTCAATGTAGGTTTTTCGGCTAAACAGTACATTTGTCTGTGATTGAGTATCGGGTTGACTTCCTTCTAAGTTGTACAGCGAAAAGAGTCTAAAGATAGAATCTGTAGCAATATATGGACTCGTATCACTTATACACTTCTCCTCAACGTGCGTAAGGCTCCGCTCTCCACAAAGAATGGAATGACTGTCCTCGAATGATAAGCTCGATATCATAAACTGTGAGCTCTCTAAGAGTAAGATAATGGGGATATTTTTGGTCAGATCAGAACTATTTTCATGTGAGAACACTTCAACAATATCCTTAAGTTGCTCGCTCAGGGACGCTGGTGAGAGCACACCCTCATTGCCAATAGTCATTACTGGGATTTGAAGTTTTATATGATTTAGTATACTAAGTTTTGTATTATTACATTGAATTAGTAAGGAGTACAGTATCTGATCACTAAATGCAATAACGAAAAACGGTTGTGAATCCTTATCGGAGAAACTATTAGAAGGTACAAGCGCCCTAGACCTGCGTAGCAGACTTAAGAAATTCAGCTCAGGGACCAACATTGCTTACAAGTCCTTGAGTTGATATTTAAACCTTGACCTACCATTAGATACAATAATATTTTTTGCAGTAGAATTTATAGCAACTATACGAAAGCCATTACCAATTTCCTGACCAACGCGAAATTGATAAGTTCGGGCACCATCAACACTCAGGAACACATGCTGCGATAATCCACTTAAACCAGCAAAGCCTTTTAAAGAGATGTTGGGAGCAGGCATTGAGACATCTAGTCTAGCACTAGATGGAGAAGAAAACGGATTTCTAACAATTGAAACCTCTGGTGTAAGCCTTGTGTTCATATCAGGATATAAATTTAAACCTTTCGAGTTTGTTGGTACTACCGGATCACTGCCACGATCCGCAGGATACTTAGGCGCTGTGACTTTCACCTTAGCAATGTATGAGAAGGCATAAGATCCCAGACTTATTAAAGCGACTATGGTCACATAAGGAAGAGCGTTAAAAAATCGCGAGAGAAATTGGGTATTGAGAGAACGATTTACAGATAGTGATTTTTGCAGGAGTTGCATCATAAACTAAATCTTCACCCGACTTTAAAGCCCCCAAAAGGCAAAGTTACAAAACCATGTGCAAGATGCATCATTGTCCCATGGAACAGGTTTGGCCGGTCGTGAGGAGTTAGAATTATACTTACAGTGCGATCAACCAATGGTGCGGCCGGACTCATTAGCGACAATTAATTCTCTTTTATCAGCTAAAACGTGCGAAGATTACGGTATATTGCCACTAGTTGTAACAAGTGACTTAGTGGTTTTAGGAGCTATGAATCCTGAAATGCGTGAAGTTACAAAGATATGTGATGCACTCAAAAATACCGTAAAAAACGTTGAAACAAAACAGATCACAACTGAGGAATGGGAAAAATGGTTTGCCAGTGAATCTAATAGATCCACGATCCCAATAGATAGTAGTTATTATATACCAATATCTAAGATTAAAGAAGATCATGACACAACAATAAACAATCAGCACCTAACCTTGAATTCTGAACATAACTCTGCAACTGACAGTTCGGTAGTAAGCGAGGGGAACAGTGTTATAGATGGGGTCGTTTTATTAAATAAGGATGAAGATATAGTAAGTCAAGATTCAATTACATTCGCAGATCTTACAAGTGAATCGCAAGCTGATAGTTTAGATGCTGATTTGACAGCTTCAGATGCAGTCGTTAGAGGCGTTGCCGAGATTCTAAGAATGTGCGAAAGTGTTTCTTCATCAGATATTCATATTGAGCCGCAAGAGGAAAGACTAAGAGTGCGTTACAGGATCGACGGTATTTTGCAGGAGAAGTTTGAATTTCCTAAGAGTATGATAAGTGGAATAATCGCCAGGACAAAGATTCTTTCCAAACTTGACGTGGCAGAAAAGCGGGTTCCACAGGATGGTCGCCTAAGAATTGCTTTTAAAGGGATTAATTACGACTTTAGGGTAAGTACACTGCCCGGCAACCATGGAGAGAAGATTGTGCTTAGGGCACTAAGATCAGATAACACTATATTAAACCTGGATAAACTTATAACGGAGAAGCCCGAGTTAGCCTTAATAAGGGAGTTAGGTGACAATCCTTATGGCATATTTATTGTTGTGGGTCCAACAGGAAGTGGAAAGTCAACAACACTTTACTCTATCCTTTCAGAGCATAATAATACTGAGATAAATATAAGCACTGTTGAGGATCCAATTGAATATACTTTGCCAGGGCTTCACCAGTGCCAAGTAGTCCGGGAAAAGGGACTAGATTTTGCGAGAGCACTGAGAGCTCTCATGCGTCAGGATCCTGATGTAATACTAGTTGGAGAAACACGTGATAAAGAGACGGCGCAAGTGGCTATGGAAGCTGCACTAACTGGTCACATGGTCTTCACTACATTGCATGCAAATGACTCTGCAACTGCTGTGACTCGCCTCGCTGAGATGGGCGTCCCACCGTACCTCGTCGGAGCTTCCGTTGTTGGAGTCTTGGCTCAACGACTGATGAGAAAAGTTTGCCCACAATGCAGTACAGAAGTTTCAGCTGACCCAGAAGATAAGTTCTTGCGTAAATACAATATCACCAAACACAAAAGGGCAGATGTAAAGGTTGGTGGATTACATCACAATGAGACTAATACATGCCCTGTTTGTAAGGGCACAGGGTATAAAGGTAGAATCGGCGTGTATGAGGTTCTTAAGGTAGATGATGACATTCGTCATTGTATTTTGAAAGGGGATACTTCAGATCAGATTAGAGAGGCCAGCCGATCTAAAGGCATGAGGACTTTACTTGAGTACGGTATGGAACTTGTAAAAAAAGGGCTTTCCACAATTGAGGAGGTAGAAAGAGTTTGCGTACTAGAAACCGATGACGATAGTACTAATAGTGCAGAACAAGACCAATACGAAGTGCACGATAATTAAAGGCTTACTATTTATCTTTACTTATTTTCATTGTTGCCTCTGCTCATATCGCAAATATTTTTAAATGTTAGTTAGTTTTGCAAGCTGACACTCCGACCTCGTATAATCGCCATAGTTCCTCAAGATCCATGCTGTACGTCGAAGAACTGATGAAGGAAATGGTAGACAAGGGAGGCTCTGATCTCCATCTAACTTCAGATACTCAGCCTTATTTCCGTATTCAGGGCAATCTTGTTCCATTTAGAGAAGAACTGCTAGAGCAGGATCTGATGGTTAAGGACTTCAGGCAGATGCTAGGTGAGCAAAAGATAGAATCGTTCATTGCGAGTCACGAGTTAGATTGCAGTTACAGCCTAGAAGGTGTTGCTAGATTTAGGGTCAATTTGTTCATGGAGCGAGGTCGTATATCTTGTGTTATGCGTGCACTTAGTACAAAGATTCCAAAATTTTCTGATATTGGACTCCCCAATTCGGTTCAACAAATGCTCAATAGACCTAGAGGCCTTATGCTTGTGACTGGCCCCACAGGTTCGGGAAAGACAACAACTTTAGCTAGTTCCATTGATTGGATTAATTCAAACCATGCTCATCATATTTTGACCATTGAGGATCCAATAGAATTTGTTTATGAAAACAAGGGTTGTCTAGTGCGGCAAAGGGAAGTAGGTCAGGATACTGACTCCTTCACCAAGGCTCTAAGATCAGCATTACGAGAGGATCCAGATATAATTTTGGTCGGGGAGATGCGTGATCTGGAAACTATTAGTCTTGCTATTACGGCATCAGAAACTGGGCATCTTGTAATGGGAACACTGCATACATCCTCTGCGTCCCAAACAATTGATCGTATTGTAGACGTATTCCCTACCGATGCACAACAACAAATAAGAGTACAGCTAGGAAATTCGTTGATTGGGGTTATCTCGCAAACCTTGTGCAAAACAGTTGATGGGAAGAGGGCGTTAGCAGCGGAAATACTTGTTAATAACAATGCCGTTGGCAATCTTGTGAGAGAAGGCAAAACGCCACAAATTTATTCACAAATGCAGGTTGGGACTAAATTTGGTATGCAGACATTAGAACAGTCTCTTGCGACACTTATACGGGATGATGTTATTTCAAAGGATGAGGGGTTTTATAAGTGCAATAGGCCTGCTGTTTTAAAGGATTTACTGGAAGAAGAATAACATGAGCAATTCGAATAACAAAAGAATTAGTGAACGTCTTAAAAATGCGAATTTAAGAAGGCAACTAAAAGAAACAGATTCGCAAAACAATGCAAATCTATCGACTGTGTCCATAATCGCAAAAAAAGCATTAGTCCATAAGCCTTATACCGATAAGCAAGGTTCACAACTACGCAAAAAAAGTCAGAAATCTCCCTCAACAAAATCGCTTGCGATAGCGACTAAACAGCTATCCTCAATGGTCAAAACCGGGCTACCAATTGTTGAAGCTTTAAATCTTGTCGCAGAAACAAGTGATAGTCGATCAATTTCGGTTGCTTTTAGAGACGTAGCGATCGGAATTGGTAAAGGAAAAACTATTGTAGAGATGATGGAGGAACATCCACACGTGTTTGATGAGATGTATCTTGCACTTGCAGATGCAGGGGAGCAAGCTGGTTTACTTGCTGAAGTCCTAGAGAGAGAAGCAAGCTTGCTCGAAACTTTATCTAAATTAAAGAGCCAAATTCAATCTGCTCTGACATATCCAATTGCTATCACAGTACTGGTAGCTGTTGTTGTAATAATTATGCTTGTTTTTGTCATTCCAATATTTGCTGACATGTATAAGGACTCTGGATCTAAATTGCCTGCACTTACTCAAATCTTTATCGATGCCTCAAATTGGATTAAAAATATTTATAATGTTATAACTTCGATTCTTATCTTCTATGGTTTATACTGGGCTTTATCCCAAGCCAGAAAGCAGAAGTCCTTTGTAAAATCAATGGATAAATTGCTTATTCGTATACCTGTGGTGGGTAATCTTATAATTAAATCAAATCTTGCTAATTTTTCGCGCACACTAGCTTCTCTAAGCACAGCAGGAGTTCCTCTCCTAGAGTCACTAGTAATTTCCAAAAGAACTCTAGGTAATGTTGTATATAGAGAGATAATTGAAGATATGTATCAGAGTATTCGTGTTGGAAACCCAATTTACATGACTCTAAACGAAAGTCCTAATATCCCAAAGATGTTTAGTTCGATGTTTCGCATAGGTGAACAAACTGGGGAATTAGGTTCGATGGTTGATAAATTAGCAGAATTTTATGAAGAAGAAGTTTCTACAGCAGTAAAGTCACTTACATCGATTCTTGAACCTCTAATGATTGTTGTTGTTGCTGGCGTTGTAGCTGTTATTCTAGTTGCAATGTACTTGCCAATGTTTAACATGATGAACACTATTAAGTAAGTCTCAAGATACCATTTCTTGAGTCCTAGTTACTTTTCTTTTAGCTTTTTTAATTCTGCAGGTCAATTACGATTTGATGGTTATTAATTTCAACATTATTTTCTTCGAATTAGTGACCTCTGTCGTTCTCTTGTTCGCAGTGCAGTATTAAGTAATTATCTTTAGCCTTTGCGAAAGCGACGATAGTAGTTACAATGCAACTTCGGTTATTGTAACAATTATATGTTATTCGCATGTCATAAGTATTTTTCTCAGGCAGGCTATATAATTAACATTTTGGATTTAATTTGCATGATAAAGCTACATATGTATATAGCTTGCCACTGAAGTCTTGTACTTTTAACTTAAATTCTCTAGTTGTAACTATCATAGGGCAGCCTACCTTATCATTCCTTTTAGAACAGGTTGCTATAGATACTGCTCAAATCTGGTAATCTATATTTCTATATTATTGTTAGCACCCTTGACCTACCCTTACGTTACAGATGCTTGACCTAGTAGAGACCTGAGAAGCTTAGTATACAAGTTTAATAAGCGAGTCCCACCGCCTTATTAGGAGTTTTACGTTATCATTAGAAGCGACTAAAGCGAAAGCATTTCCTATAACCAATTAGATCCTCGTTCAATTCTTAAGGTGATCTCCTCATATTGCTGTCATGAATTTTACATTTAACGTATTTCTATAATCTCGTGCGCATTACCTTATCCTATAAATGAGCTTAGTTGGGCTGTGAAGTCTATCCTTAGATGCAAAGCGCTAACGGTTATAAAGCCTCGCTAGTTCGCATAAGTCACTTGCAAGGTATCGATCAGAGCTGCGTATTCGATGGAAGAAGCACTCAAGAGTTTTACCAGGATCAGGAATGTATTCGTAATTTTTTATTGATATACACAGTCTCGAGACATTGTCTTACCGCATCGCCTGTGGATCGCCGCCAGCTTGCGTGCCAGTCTCTCGTTGATTCCCAGCTCCGCTCCCCGCCAGAGGCGATCCATCTCACGGGTGAAGTGCGCCGCCAGCAGCGGTGACTCGATCACCAGCAGCACCTCATCGTTCTGATGGGCAGCAGACGGGCTCCAGTTGAAGCTCCCTGTGATCACGGTGCGGTTGTCGATCACAGCGAACTGGTTTGGCTGGGGACTCAGAAGTTCCGCCCAGCTTGGTTTCTCAGGGTTTCTGTAGGGACCAGAGCCGTTAGATGAGCCAATCTCACCTCCGAGGCTGGATTTGGACGGGTTCTGGCTACGAATGGCTAAAGCCTGCCGCTGAAGGCTTGGCTTGCTCCAACGGTCGGCTGTAGCCAGACCGCAGTGCTGGAGCTGAATCTTGAGAAAAGCACCTTCTCTGCGAAACAACAACGGGGCTCTCCAGGTCAGGGTGCGGTTGGAGGGTCAGGATCATTTCATCAACCGCTTGGGGCGTTGGGATGACCCGATAGCGGTGGCAAAGGCG
>Ga0194129_10003008_pt1 | contig 24069 bp, 19 predicted proteins | sample TA2KigCa35mmetaG_FD_150862 | JGI IMG/M metagenome (GOLD analysis project Ga0194129, IMG submission 150862) | Freshwater microbial communities from Lake Tanganyika, Tanzania - TA2015038 Kigoma Deep Cast 35m | ecosystem: Environmental > Aquatic > Freshwater > Lake | place: Tanzania: Lake...
ATTCGATATCCGTTGACAATCTCATAAGAGCTTTTAGAATAGAGGGCCAATTGGGCCATGACCCAATCGTTCGTAAGTTGAGCAAAATAGACGGTAGGTGCAACAAAAACAAGCATTACGCTTAGTCTAAAACGGTTCATGGCATTTCGATAAAAGGTTAGGTAGGGGTGGGCTTATGAGTAAGAAACGGGACGTGGATTTTTGGTTACAACTACACCTCTACCCGGTAAATGTCCGAGCTGTCGCAAGATTCACAAAATTCTGGTTTTGAATCAAACATAAGCCCACAGTCTCTGCATCTATATTTAACAGGGATATGTATTTGGGGTTTCTCCTCTTCTTTTTTATATTCAAAAGTTACAATAAAGAGTTCATTTGCAAGCCAAACTAATTGATTGTCTTTAAGTGGTAGTTTATTAATACAGCTGATTTTTTCATGTCCTAAGAAGGTGCCATTCGTTGAACCCTCGTCTTTCAGGTAAACATTATTCTCTGAAAACTCAACGGAACAATGCGTTTTACTAATAATGGGAACGTTGTTTTGTAAAATATTACCAAGCACTTCAGAACCATGATGCAACCTTCCAATTAAATGCAATGCAACTGAACTCTTCTCAACATTAAAACTAGACGAATCACGTTGTTTTGTCCATATAAGATTAATGATTTCTGCGTTTGTTTTATCTTCTTGCTCTTTTATTTCCTTCCATTCTAAATCTTCATTGCAGTATACACAAGTCGCAGGAATATTTGTTGAGTCGTTGATTTCATAGCTCATATTACAATTGGTACATTTTATCTTCACTTATTTAAATTTTTTGGGAAATCCAAGATTACTGAGATGATTTTCAATCGTTTCTATTTCCTTTTCTTTTGGTATTCCAGCCATATAAATGGTTCCATCCTTGGTAACAGACAGTGACCATTTATTGCTTCCTTTTTGCCGAGTGCTTAACTTGGCTTTTCCATTTTTAATTCGATATGTTTTTTGATTTGAAGAACCTACGAGATTATTGTTTGAATGGAGTTCTTTCACATACCTTCCATCGACAAGAGAATCGATATATTGAAGAAACAATTTGTCAGGAAATAAATCTTCTAATTCTTTGATTTCATATCCCGTAAAGCAATGTATATTCAATTTGGTTCTGGTTTTTATTAAATAACTAAATGCAATAAGTTGTTCATATTGTTGAAATGGCTCGCCCCCAGAAATGGTAATGCCATCGAAGGCTTCACTAATTGATTGAATGTATTGGTAAAGATCATAAATGGCTACTGCTTTTCCTTTTTTCTTTGACCAGATCATTTCATTGATACAGCCATCACACGCCAAAGTGCAGCCTTGTACCCAAATACCAATCCGTTTGCCCTCACCTAAGTTGTACACAGGATATTGTATTTTATTCAATTGCCAATTCATTGAAAAACAATGTCACGGTTCTTAATACTTAATTGAATGGTACAATTTTCCAATTTTCCAGATTTGAACATATAATTGGTAAGTCCATTTTTGATGTGTGTCTCAATTCTGTTAACAATACCTCTACCTCCCATCTCTAAATTATCTTTAGCATATAATTGAATAAAATCCTTGACAAAACTTTGATCATACTCAAGAACAATATTTTTTAGGTTTGTAAGATTTCTTTTTATAACCCTCATATTGTTTTCGAAAATGCTCTCCGCTACTTCGGGGCGAATAAAATCAAATACCACAAAATTATCCCCAAACCGATTGAAGATTTCTGGACGTCCTAATTCCAAAGCAAAGAAATTTTTTATCTCGGCCTTGATTTTATGTTCCATTTGTTCATAATTATCTTGACCAAATATCACATTGGGAATTCTTCTTCCGTCATTATCTTTCTTGAATATACCTAGGTTGCTTGTGAAAATTATTAAGGACTGAGTGAAATAAGTAGTTTCTCCTTTACCATCTGTCAAACGACCATCGTCCAGAATTTGCAGAAACTTATCAAAAATTCGGGGATGTGCTTTCTCAATTTCGTCAAATAGGATGATGCTAAAAGGCTTCTTGCGAACCGCATCAGTCAACTGACCACCTTCTTCATACCCTACATATCCAGGAGGGCTTCCTATCATTTTAACATCTGAGTTACCATCGTTGTATTCACTCATATCAAAACGAATCATTGCTTCTTCATCACTAAATATCAACTCTGCAAGAGACTTGGCCAACTCTGTCTTTCCAGTACCTGTAGGTCCTGCCAGAAATAAAACACCTTTGGGGCGGCTTGATGGCTTAGATTTGTCAATGGAGTCAAGTCCTAAATTTGATCGTCTTATAATCTCAACCGCTTTTTGGATGGCTTTATCCTGACCTTTTACACGTTTCCTGAGTTCTTCCTCTGCGTTATTAATTTTTGAGGCATCTATTTTCTCCCATGGATTTTCCCTAACACCGTATTTATATAGATCAATGATTTCTTTCATATCGTTGATATGTATTTTTTCCTGGACCGAAATAGTGCTTAAATCTTCCAGCTCTCTGTTTGAAAAGTTTTCTGTTAAATCGGGAAACGTTTTAATTAATTCCTCCTCTTTAACCTCTCTTCCTTCAGCATAAAACCGTTTCTTGCGTTCTCTGAAAAACACCTGTCGTTCTTCTCGATTGGGTTCCAGAATTTCAATACCTTTGGTCAACGGATTTTCTAAAAACATCCACGCAGGAATATCATTCAATTTGTCACATAAAAAAATTAAAATGTTTCTTTTTCTTTCCTTTTCAGGCCAAACTTTCGATTCCTGAGCGGCTTTTATTAATCTTAAGAACAAGGGTTTAGCCTCGTCCTCCAAAGAATTAGGGTTGGATGTTATTCTTGACGCAAAATTAAAAATTCCTGCATACAATGCTGTGGAATTGCCCATCATTTCACGGTATAATGCAATTGCCTCCTTGGCAGAATCGGGATTACCTAAACTAGCACGTTCGATATTTTTGGCGAAATTTACACTTGGCTTTTCAACTCCCGTACTCGCTAAATTAGCTATCGAATATTTCTGATTGGTATCATTTGGATCTCCCACCTCTAATCCATCAATGATATCGAAATACGTAATGATTTCATAACCCTCTTCTTTCAAGAATTTTTTTAATAATTCTTTGATGCTATTGAATTTTGCAAACTTCAATTCTTCATTGGTCGTTGCTGTTTTGTAATTAATGGGGAAATAGTAACAATCGTATATATTACCATGCAAGAAAAACTCTGATTTTAGCGCTTTAAAGCGATTGAATTCATCGAGCCATGTTGGGAAATAATTTCTTTTATCCATTGGTTAATTATTAGTCAAGATATTTTTTAGTCTCTTTTTTAGTTGTTGATTTCCGTTTTTGGGTCTTTAATTTTGACTTTTGTTTTTCGGTAATGGACAACAACCATTTCTCACTGGTTGGTTTTGCATCCGTTAATTTCATTTTCAGACCCATTTTAGCAAGATCAGATAATACTTTTTGAAAATCATCGCAGGTTTCATTCATTTGCGACAACTTGTATTTCATTTCATTTTCTGACAAGCTATCTTTACTTTCAGGAATTTGAAAACAATATTTTACCGAACCGTCCGCTTTGAATTTCAAATTCAAAAAGTTAGTTTTATCCTTACATTGCAAAAGTAAATCGTCTGCTTTTTCAAAATCGATTACTTCAAGGTCATCCATGACCTCATACCCCATGTTTTCAAGTGAATTAACGATCTGATTCTTCAAGAAAAAACGCTCATTTTCTGCAACATCATCATCCCGCTTTAGTTCTTCGTTCTTAAGTGTTAATTCTTTTTCTTTTTCCTTTACGCGTGATGCTTCTCTTTCATCGACATTGGATTTATTCAATAAATCCAAACAATAATTTATAAAAGAGACCTTATCCTGGTCCAACTTTACATGCCAATTTGTCTTATTTACCTTACCCAAAACTGCTTGAATATGCTGTTTGTTGATTTTAGACTTTTCTGACTTTAAAATTCGATCATGTAATTGTTGGTAATAAAAAATGTCTTTCAGGGAATCGCTTTGTTGCAGTTCATCCAACTCAGCACGGTATTTTTCCGCAACCTCATGTTCCACACCAGAAGCAATGATTTTTAAAATTTTGGCAGAAATACTTTCTATTTCCTTGGACAACTTCTTTGATTTGGTCTTAAGTTTTGCAGAAGGAAATCGCTCAATGATTTGATTATTAAAATCCATGCGTGCGGCATTAACTGCTTTTTCCTTTTCATATACTTCAGACATGATAACATTCGTCAAGGCTTCTGATTCGGCATTGAACCCAAATTTAAACGAAGCTTCTGTGAGTTCAAAAGAAATTGAATCTAACGTACTTTTTGCCTCCGAAAAGATAGAATTTGCTTCATTTGGAGTATTGTTTTTTAGATACGTCTCTACGCCTTCTTTAAAACTATTAAATGATTCCTTGGAACGCTGAAAGTGCTCATGATACTTAATGTAACTGTTGTAATCCGTTTCTTTAGACTGGAAATCTTGCCTTATCTCGTTGCATTGATCATTCAGTTGTTTTAACTCATGAATCCGTTTATTTATTTCATTTAAAATTTTATTATAGGTGTCTTGTCCAAAAGAACCACGATAATTAAACTCTAGGCGCTTCAGTGCTTCATCGACTTGCTTTTCAATCAACTTTAATGATTCTTGACAATTGAACTTTATGTGAAGGACAGAGTCTTCTACATTAGCGTTTTTCAATTCTTCTACCAATTGTTTCAACTTCGACTGAAGCTGAAACACCTCATTTAGCTTGCCATCAAAAACCTGCATGGAGTATCTTGGCGGTGGTGAATAATCTTTTGGACCGCTCATGGTTGATGTATTTTAGTTGTTTTCATTATTCTTTTAACTACTCTTAGTTTTCCGTTGAACTCTGGACAAATCCAACCGGTGTCATCTTTAAAAACAACTTGTTCCCAATACCCTTGAGGATTATCTAGATAACGTAATGTATCCCCTTTATTGAGAAGACAAATCTCTCTTGATTTTTTTTTAGGTTTTACATGTAAAGGCAACTCTATGATAACAAAACCTTTTTCCACAAGGAAAGTATCCATAACTACTGCAGATGGAGAACTGCCCCTAAAATTCCAGTTTTCGTCTATCGAAATACGGTCTTTTTTTAGCATGTACAACAAATAAATAGAAGGGATTAAAATGGCTAACGCTAGCATCTGACCTGAGTAGATGTATGTGTAACGTTTCAATGATCTGATCACAAAAGACTTCTTGAACCGACTTTTATTCTCTTCAGTTAATGTCACGATATTGTGCTTACGTGATATGTCCTCAACCACTTCATCGTTGTAATTCCAGAAAGGTTGAAATAGTTTTCTTTTTCCCGTATATTCCAAATTGTGGTCAGAACGGTCCGTAAAATCGGTATGAATGTTTTTTGAATCTAAAAATGAGTTCAGGGATTTATAGAATTTATACGCTAACTCATTATTTCGATATTTATCGAATGTTAAAGAAATAAACTCTATTTCAGTTTCTGCCTGATGCTTGAAAATTTCAAAAATAAAAGGCTTGTAGGTAAGATTTGATAGGTGTTTAAAATTGATTTTATCAAGGAAAACATCTTTTTCAGCATGAAGATATTTGTCATTAAACAGATTGGGTTGTTTTACAAAAAACAAACCCATTTCTTCGAGCGTTGGGTGCTCTATATTTTTGTTATCTCTGAATCCGCGTTTTGGATTGAACGCATAAAACATTGCCAATAAATTTCTGTGGAAAGTGTCTAATGTTCTGTCATTGATACCAATATGAATTTCTGTTTTCAAATCAATAAAACCTTCAGATTTAGGTTTAATTCCAAAAGAGGCTAGTAAATTATCTGATAAAGCCCTGGCTTCGGAGGATTGCTGAATTAATGCTAATTGACGAAGTGAAAATTCAAATTGAAACAAATAAAACCGCAAGATTTCCCATTTGGTAAACTTCCATATTTCATCGAGTTTATTGCAAAATTTCTCTACTTCTTTTTTAAGATTATCCGTACCGTGAAAATCAAATTCTGTGGTATCTATCCGAATGGTTCTGGTAGGTTCAAAAAAACGAATAAAAGCTTCTTTAAGGTAATCTATTCCACGACTTTCATAGTGTTTGCGAAGGCCAACAAACTTTTTACTCTCCTCTCCATCTTTATAATCAATAAGCCATGAGCGAATTTTAGACCAAATAGAACCATCTACGGATTCTTCTATGTATTTTGAATACCAATCCTTATCGTTTTCTAAAATGGCAACAAAATCTTCACCAGTCTCAATTTGTTTGCCCTGTCCTAATTTCACAGGCATTACTTTATTGTTCTGACCCGCATATCGTACAATTGGATTTTCTCCATTGAGCCATTTTTCCACCTCTGTTCCTCCAAAACGGTACGCAACTCTATCTAATGTCAAACCCTCGATCAGGTTATTGATACGCTTGTACTTTTCATTAAAATCAAAAATCTTAATTTCTTTTTTTCGTCTTAATTGAATATCTCTCAACGAGTTGAGCGAATCAGGATAAACCATACTCAAAAGAATCATTCCAAGAGAGTAGTAATCATTTTTTTCAGAGACAATACCTTCACCTTGTTCTGGAGCCATAAAATGATTGGTCCCTTTAACGGTTGTAACTCCTTGTATTTCATTTTGGGAAGCCAATTCAAAAGTAATAGCCGAACCATAATCTCCTATGACGAGGTCTGTTTTATCTTTATCTAAAAAGAAGACGTTCCCCGGTTTTAGATCACAATGAATTATTCGCTTTTCATGCAAGATTTTGATTCCAAGAAAAATTTCCGGAACAACCTGTTTTTCTATAAATTCAATCGTTAAACCGGTTTTAATGGAGCAATGTTGCAAATCACCTCCCTCTGCGTAGTCGGATAATTCATAACAATATTTGCCTTGAAATTTATCCAATCCTAGCCCATAGTCAATTAGTCTTAGGATGTCTGGATTACTAATTTCCTTAATCCGAGCTAAAGCCTCTGGGTTTGGTTCGTGTTTGGGGTTGTCAAATTCCTTATATAGTTTAAGGGCAAGGGCATTAGAATTCTCGTCGTTAACGAGATAAACCGATGCTTCTCCAGTGCCTTCAGATATGATACTCTTAATGCTATAGCATCTTTGTTTCAATTCAACAGTATCTCCTTCTTTTAACCCGTGAAGTGAAACAGTGGTATTAATTGAGTCGTTATTACCAATAATGCCGGTTTTATCGCTCAATGCGCCAACAACACCTGTTTTATCTGTCGATGCATTGCCAGTATTAATTACACCCGTAGCAGAATCATTATAATTGTTTGACACTACCCCGGTAGGCGTATTTTGAGCAGAATGATTTTGTTGATTTTGTTTTATATTCTCCGTAATTGAATCACTGCGTTGAATTAAAATAATACTGATATTATCTGGAGCTCCTTTTGACAAAGCGAGATTCAATAAAATATCTGTTTTTTCGGAAACCGAATTCGATTCCTGTAACACACGCTTAACTTCTTCAAAGGAAAGGGATTTGAACAAACCATCCGAACAAAGTAAATAACAATCGTTGTCTTCACTGGAATCAAGAGAAATCCCAATTTCAGGGGTTAAATTATCCTCAAATCCACCAAAATAGCTGGTGATAGGGCTATTTACACTTTCATCAGCATTTTGATCCGTAGTAGCTTTCGAAAACATATTGTTTCTGAGATACCATAACTCTGAATCCCCGGAATGAAACACATAAAAAGTATCTGAATCAACGTAAAGACCCGTCAATGTTGTCGCTGAACCTTCAATGGACGCCTCCTTTTTGGTTGTTTCAATAAGGTCTGCATTGATAACTCGCAAGCGTTTTGTCAATTCCTCCAAATCACCACACAAGTTATCTTTGAGTGCATCCAATACAAATTGAGCGGCAAATTCACCCTTTTTATTTCCCCCTACACCATCAGCCACAAAGCAAAAACAATTTGATTGATTGTCAAGACTCAATAAGCCTTCATCAACCAAGTTGCCATTCGCTAATATCCGATCCTGGTTAATGGTTCGAATAGTCCCTTTGTTTGTAAATGCGGCGATATTAAAATTCATTCGAAAAAATCAAAAATATGGTCAGTTACCAGCTGAAAAGATTAATAAAACAATAATAACAATGGCGATAATTATAATAATATGTAGGATTACGGCCAGATAGAAAAGAATAACAAAAGTGAGGAGCAATAGAAGACATATATAAAAACACCTTAGAAAAACCCATATTCCCAAGGCCCAACCGGGATGTTTGATAACCCTAAAAGGAAATATTAAAAAAGAAGGACTTAGTAATAATATTCTTAAAAATCTATTTTGAAAAGGTGGTTCTTTAAAAAGGTTTAAAGCTCTATTTGAATTTATAAGTGCAGTAGCAGATCCTGTAACAATTAATATTAATAAAGTAAATACAAAACCTTCTTGATTGCTGCTTAGGTCATTTGGCGTAAAAAAGTCTACAAACCAGTTAAACCATTCTGTGAAATCGTCAGCTTTGGGAGTACCTAATTTCTCCTGTAAATCATCACAACTAGACAATAATAAAATAGCTAAAATAACTACTGACGCTTTTCTAATAGTCATTCTACATTCCTTGAAGAACTAACACTAAGAACCCTGCAGTGAAGCCAACACCATTTGCCCACTTTAACTGAGCCCAGATATAATCATACGTTGTCAATGAAAATGCTTTCTGACCTGTCTGAAAAAAGAGTTTTGGTAAAAGAAAGTAACAAATTAAAAAGGTTATAAATGCAACAATTAGTGGCAATTTAAATTTTGGGTCTGGGGACAATGCGTACCAAAAAAATACCCAAATCAGGAGGTTTAGTAAAAACAAAATAATTGACAAAACTAATTTCATAAATAGTTGGTTTGATTATATCAAAAATAATAAAATTAAATGGCTGAATGTATAAAATGTTTGCCCATTGAGGGAGTATTGCCATTTAGGCATGAAAATTATAAAAATATCGCTTAAACATAAGCTTTGTATTAATAATGAACAGAAGCCGTTATCATCGCATGGTCCGAATGATGGTTGTTGGGATCTTTTGCGTTCAACAAATGATCTTCTGTATGAGGTAATAGCTTATTGAAGTTCTCTGGATAAATGGAAGCTATCCCCGCGGGTGTTGTATTTTTAGTCAACACAAGGTCAATATTGCACCCTTCCGTTGCATCCTTTACATATTTCGCAGTGAAAGGTAAACCGGTAAAGATGAGGGTAAATTCAGCTACTCCTGATGGAATGCTCATCCATTGGGGAGCTAAGCAAATGCCTCGCCATGCAACGAGCGGACAACGGTGACCTTTTTCGGTAAGCAGATAGGTGGTTTTCCAAATGCGATAATTCGTGCCATAGGGCGCATCCAGGGAACAATGAACGATCACCTGTTTTTCGCTGACTTCAAACGTTTTTATTTGTTCATCAACGGCTACCTTTTCTTTGATTTTTGTACATTTTAAGGGATCTCTCATGGGGACAATATGTACAAAAATAAAGGTATTCTAGCTATGAAGTATCAATTTCATGCAGGAATCATGGAATAAGGATTTGAGTTTCGGGGATTTTGTAAGCAACTTAGATCAATTATTGAAAACACCAGAAGACGGCTTAATTTTCAATCGAATTCGAGATTTAATGAATGTTAAATATCAAGATAAAGAGGGCATGAAGCTCTTTACAAATTTGTTGGTATTTTACGGTTGGAAAGATAAAATACCTTCAGAACCTAGCGTTCAAAAATTGATTTCATTGATGTCGTTTCTGCGAAATAAAACACGCGGCCATGGAATTCCAAGCAAAGTTGATTATGATTTCTTTTTGATTTTAGAAAAATTAAGTTTATTTCTGCTATCGGAAATTCAACGGCTTAAATTTGGATTATATACAGTTATTGACGCTGAGGAATCGAGTGAAAAATGGCTTGTGAATCTATCAGCTGGTGGTTGCCCAGAATTGTTTCCTTTCATAGATACTGATGAGCAGTTGACGGCTTCTTATCCATATTATAGCAAGGGAGAATTTATTGCTAAAAGGAAAAACTTAGCTCCTCTTATTGAATCAATGATACATACAAAAGCACGCGTTGTATTGACTGTGGAAGGAGAACAGCAACTTGAATCTTACCCCTTAGATGATTTTTTCAAAAGTGAATCGGGGGTCCTTTTGGCGTATCACGGGCAACGAAAAAACAGCAGGTCGTACATCAGTTATGTCACAGGGGATTTGATTAGGCCTACAATGGCTATGTCGGATCATTAATAAATAACTTATCGACTTCGATATAGATTATTAACGACAAGACATAAATTTGACTAATCTAAGTAAATAGGCTGATGACTCGGAGGTAAATGATACTTGGGCTATCTTTTTACGGAACAACTTACCCTTAATAATTGTCTAACTGATCCAATTAACAACCTGTTAATTCAATTTTATTTTTTCCTTGGAAGAAGAGCATAACATTCATCGACATGCTTAGGAAAGTCTTCATACTTTATCCAGAAAAATCCATCATCCCCCCAATCATCCCCCCAACTATTCATTATTTGAAAGGAGCCTCCTCCTTTTTTGTCATCGTATCCAATAAGGCACATGGCATGTCCGCCGTTTACATCGCCTGAGTAATAACCACTCCAAACACCATTATTAAACACGGCATTTTGCCAACTGTCACCCTTGTAGCACTTTATGGCAATAACTACAGGCATTTTCGAGGAAATAGCACTTTTTAAACTTGTAATATCGGTTGGTGTAATACCATCATACGAATAGAGTTTATCACTATAATCTTTATCCTCGGCAACATCCGTATTACAACTATTTCGAAAATTCTTAAACAAAGAACACCCTTTTCGATGTAAAATATTAAGAGCAAAAGGAACGCAAGCCCCATAGCTACAAGGATCTTCTTTAAAATGTTTCTTATACCTAACGTATAAATTTAACGGCGAATAAGGTTCTAAAGACGGGTTGTTTTCCTCAATTCTGCGGATAATTGTGAATCCTGCATAAGCGGTTGCCCATGACACGCATGAACCCAATTGACCTTGGTTTCCCACGCTTGGCGCATATTTAATCAATGAAAAGCTACTGCCATTGTTAACAGTGGTATCCAATTCAGTAGAGTCTATTACTACGATATTTGGATCAACATTTGGATCTATGTCCGTTGTGTCGTCACTAAATATAATTGGAACCGGTGGAATAGGATCCCACCCAGTAGGCAATACTTGAGCAAATATTAACGAATGTTCGTGACGGGATTGGTTCAAGAAAAAGAACAAAAATCCCATCCAAATGATTATACCAAAAATCAGATACCCTTTCGTTTTATTTTTGGCTTTTTTTTCTAATTCTTTTAATTCTTCTAATCCCATGTTTTACAGCTTTTTCCAATTTTTTTCGTTCACATCTTGAGGTTCCGTTAACTCGAATCCATTGGTTTTATCGTTGTACTCGAAGTGGTAATAATTCTCTCGCTCGTATTCAAAAATGCATTGCGGAGAATCCGATTTTTTATTAGGGGTTCTAAATCCAAAGGATTTGTAATCTTCTGAATAAATGGTTTCGTGCGATGCTTCTTTAAACAAGGCAAGCGTATGAATTAATTTATCTGAAAGAGACACTTCCTCTTGCAACAAAATTTCTGCTGGACTTCTTAACTCATTATTTTCCTTAAGCGGTTTCGATTTTAAGCTTCCCAAGGCAGCGAGCATCTTTGCTTCAGAAAGGGGATTATAGCTTTTCACTATCGAAGTTATATGAACGCAATTTTCGAGATAATCGACGGTATTTTTACTTTGTGGATCTATTACTGCTGATTCAATTGAGTCAAATTTTTGTGAATTTCCATTGCTCCTTATTTCAAAAGTCTGTGTATCACCAATGCCATCAGAAGTCTCATAATCAAATTCAATTTTAATTTTTGTTCCACTTTCATTCCCAGTGAAGGGCCTAATATAATTCGGATCTTGTCGGTTAACAAACCAAGTTTTACCACCACCGTGGCTTAAGAATAAATTTGCTGAAAAAGCAATAAGGGTACACACGAAAAAAGCTGAATATGAAAACGGAAAGATGACCAAAACGGAAAGAACGGTACCTAGTATACAAATCGCAATGATAGCTTTTGATAATCCAGCTGTGCCAACGATATTATTTATGGCATCATTAAAAAGCATAAACCTTTTTTTTCTTCTTAAAGTATCCACGTACAGGGTACTTATAACGGTCCAAATCAGAAAAAACAAGAGTATTTGAGTGATTGTTATGTCAAATTCCTTACCTAACCAACCAAAAATATTGATATCCGTGGTAAACTTAAGCAACCAGTATATTAAAAAAACCGGACACCAAAGAAGCAAACTGAATAGTGCGACTTTAGGAAATGCATTGAGCACACTTTCTGGCTTTGCCCTTTTTTCTTCTTTTTTATTCAGTTGATAAATCACCCATGCACCTGCAGCCATTGCGGTGGACGTGATAGGCAAAGATTGTTTTGACTTCCCAAAAGATCCTTTGGCATTAATAAAATAGTCCTCGTTCGTTCTGGTGGCTACGATAGCTTTACCAAGAAAAACTTTACTTTCTTCGCTGCCAGGATTTTCACACAAACCATTGAAAAATGCCCCTTCACCTTGGGAACCACAAGAATATATTTCTCCTAATACGTTAACATATCCTCTGATTTTCCATTGATTATCCTCATCCTTCATCTGCACATAAGCAGCAGTTCCTCTCCCCTTCAACTTTTCTTGACGAATTTTAGTTAAAGCTTCGTCTAAGGTAGCTGTAGGAGCATTGCCCAAGGTGTTTTGCGGGTTGGCAGTACCTCCGATAATGAAAACATTTCTCGGGTTTTTTGCCAATTCATACATTAAAGTTAAGTCAGCTTCTTTCGTGCAGACCGCAAACAGGGTTTTTCCCCCAAGACGTTGGATGACCTCTTCTTTATCACTCTGGCTCACGTTGTCAAGCCCATCCGTAAAAAGAATGATATTATAAAAGATCGATTTATCTTCTCGTTTTTCCAATAATTCCTGAGTAGCAATTAAATCGGCTGCAGCGATTATTGCATCGTTTAATGCGGTTGCCCCCTCAGGTTGAATTGAATCAATAGCACTAATTAATGTGCTCGGACTGTCAGTAAAATCACAGCACTGTTTTAATTGGTCAGAAAACGTATATATCGCATTTTTCTCACCTGTAAAAGGCATAGATACAAACGATTTAAGTGCTTTTTTATATTCATCCATCTCGGCAGCTGTACTGCCACTATTATCAATAAGTAAGATGTTTCTGAACTCAACCTTGTTTTGATCCTCCACAACGAAAAGCTCTGCTACCTCTTTGTTGCTCTGCTTTTTGTTATCCACTAAGACGGAATCAAAACCGCTTGAACGTTTTTCTGCAGCCAAATACCCAAGTTTATTTAATTCACTTGGTGTTCCGGGACCATGAATAAATGCTTTGTGGGGCTCAACGAGTTTTTTAAATAAGATACGAAGTACTAACCAAACGAAAAGTATGATAATCAGTACAATAATTGTATTAATTAATTGAGCCATTTTAATTATTTTGCGATGATAAATACTGGCTTAAACAAGCTTCAAACTTATCTTTGAACATGTTTCTAAAATTCTTAATATAAAAATCGTTCAGGCTATCAATATCTGAGATATAGGTTTGCCATCCATTTTCATCAAAATTTAAATCAAAACTTTTCATAACCGAATTAAACACTTCTTCTCTTTTATCTGTTGCATCAATATTTTTACTGACAATTGTTTCATAAATAACTTTGTCAAGAATTTTCGAAAACTTATCAGGAAACTCTTTTTCAAATTTCTCGGTAATCTCAATGAACGAACTCTTATTTCCACCCAGTGATGTACTAAATATTCCAAATAAGTTGGAAATGGGTTGATTGATAGCTAATACTGAAAGAGAGCCTGTTGTAATGCTTGAATCCATATCTGAATTGTACTTTACAATTGTTGTATTAATTTCATTTCCGATAACCTCTTTGATTAAACTTGTGTCTTCAATTTTGCATGAGTCTAATAACAACTCTGCTGAAATATTATTTAGATCAGAAAGGCCATTATTGAATGGGGGTAATAAATTTAAGAACTCCTCTTTGTCGTCATTTTTAATGTTTAATCCTTCTTTTGGGAATAACAAGTCTGAAGACGATGAAATGTTACCTGAAGAACTTTTTAACTGATCAATAATTTTATTATTTAAAAAATCAACTTTATTGAGCAATAAATGATTCAAACTTAATTTGGTAGTTAAAATCGTTTGATTAAAATATTGAAACAACTTTTCAGTATTCCCATTTAAATCCTTGGTTTCAAAGTTAATACCATCAATATTAATAGTAATAGGTGGTATACTTTTCGCAATTGAAGTAGCGCTTCTTATGGATAATATATCGGGATACGATGTTTCGGATTTGTGGGTTAATTTAAGATATTCTTCTATATCCTTTATCTTTGTCTCAATTTTTGACAATTCTTGTTGACACAAATTTTGATATTCGTCGTATACATTTTCAATAGTGCGATATACCTTTTCTGTTAATTTTCGAGTAATGTAGTACTTACTTAACGCTTCAAATTCACAGGATAAATGATATAACTCCCGAACGCTCGCCTTAAAGCGATTCCAAGTAAAAGCGAAAGGGACAATAAACAAAACGGTCAAAAGAGTGTATACTAACCATAATTGTTCATTGAAAACTCTCGTTAAAGGTATGTAGGCCATCAATACGAGTAGGGTGCTCATAAATACAGTTTTAACCAAGAGTGAAAGAGGTTGAGGAATATTTTCTGACTTTTCCTTTATTTTTAACAATTGATTTTCAACCGTTGTTTGTAATGTCAATCCATCTTTATCATTTAATTCTTCGCTGAAGTCTTTGTAAATTTTACTAACCTCAGGATTCATCGAACAGGGATTGTAAGGTTCAGAAGTCTTTGAATCTGGATACAACTTTTTAAAACTTGTCCGGTTTTCTTCTTTCAGTTCTTCAATTTGCTTAATTAATTTCTCTAGTCCTACCCTGTAGGCTTGAAATGAAAAAGGTTTTAATTGATAATACTCTTCAAAGATGCTATCTGGCGTCTTAATGTTGTTATTTTTGAAATCGATAAATTTGCGGTAATTAATTTCTACCATCGAACGCATCTCATTGTAGCTTTCGAATAAGAACTCTACCTTACCTTTTTTTAGCAAAAACAACATTTGACTCAATTCATCATCAAAGAATTTCTTTAAACGAGGCAATCCAAACCAATCCCAAAGTGGGGTTAAATCAAGATAATAAAAACTTTTAGTTGAAGCTTGAGTGCTTTGATACTTGATGGAATTAAATACATTATACACTTCAAAAGAATGTAATTTTTCTTTTAAAGGCTTATCCTCAATTAAATGCCAAGGTTCTAGTTCCTCAGAAATTAGATCCGGTAATATTAAATTCGTTAGCTCTTTAGCTGTGTTATAATAAAGCGTTTCAGAATCTAGATAAATTATTCCTGCCCCGAATGATACACACCATCTATCAGTATTAATGTTTCTCCTAATTATTTCAGAGTGAACATTGGAAATATGATAAATTAGTGAGCATATTTTAGAATTTAAATAGTCTTTAGCCGGGTTGCGAAATCTATATTCATATTGACCGATTCCTGAATTAATGTCTTTAAAAATAAAAACATGATCAAAAGGTCTTTTCTTAATATCAGGAATGTTTTGAATTAAGTTAAGGGAATATAAGTAATTTACTTTGATTGCCTCCTGTTTCTTCGTCCAAGAACTATCCCAATAAGAAATTAAATTACAATTTAGGGAACTAGATCCAGAAAGACCCACCTGATTAAAAAATAAAAGCGTATTGGACTTAAGGTAAAATGAAAATAATGAAGCATTGTAGATATTTTCATCATCTGCGATCAAAAAAATATTTATTCGTTTGGGATTCCTTACCACGGAAGCATCCCAAAAGTCTCTTATTTTTTCTCGATAGTTATAATTATCGAAATATTGTTTAATTATTTCTTCAGAAAAATCATCAGCCACCAAATCTGTAATTCGATGAATTTTACACCATTTATCAGAAAGGATTTGATTATATAGATTTAAATCATCAGAGTATAAACGGAAATCAATTACCCAGGTTATGTCATTATTCATATTACGGAATTAGAAATCAAATAAATTTACTTAATTCACTACTGAATTTTACATAAAAATCATTAAATACAAGTTTGTAATCATCTTCGGAAGGGCTCAATTTCATAATATCACTCTTTACTAAATTGATTGTATCGGTTAGTACTTTTTTGAACGCAGATTTATCTTGTGACATAGCATATCGTTTTTTGATACAATAAAAGTTTGTATCAAGAATACTTGCTTTTGACTCCAGTTGAATCCACTCTTCTGGTTTTTGCTCACCTAGTAAAATAACTCTTTGAAAATAGTCATTAATTTTAGAAAGGTCTAGTTCCTCAACTATTATTGAAAAATCACCTGTGGTACCTGACATCCAGACATAACCTTTATCCTGCAGTCGATTTATATCTCCTGACAAGAAACATTTAATACTTCCATTTTCAATAAATACAGGAGGAGTAAATGAACGGTTTGAAGCTAACATTTTATCAGAAAATGCACTATCACTCATTACCAAATTCTTATAAATAGATAATGAAGCATCGTTGTTTAAGCTTTCATAGAATTTAGCAAGGAAATAAAAGTTTGAATAATTTCCTAAAAATTTAATTGCATTCGTTTTATTAATGGAATCATTTGAGTTTTGCGGCTGACTAATACCTTGTTTTAGCACATTAAGGATTGGAGTTTGGTCTTCCACATCGTGCAAGGAATTTGCCATTGCATTTTTAAACCTAACATCAATGTGAGGATAATAATTATTGATATTATTACTAAGGCATTGTTTGTAATGGTCTTTGTACTGCGTATATTTTAGATAGTTATCAAAGGATAAATTATCGACATACTTTATTGAAATAATGGCATCTTCATTTGTCTCTCTATGGTTATACTGAGGAGCACCTGCATTTCCATCAACCTTGTAAATTTCATCTATTCGGTTCTTTAGTGACTTGGGACTTAACCATATTTGTTGTTGAACATTTACATTTACCAAATTACAAAAAACGGACGCTCTTTTTTCGAATTGTTTTTTTACTGAGTTGAAGCTTGCAGAGTCTTCATTAATCCATTCATTTAAGGAGTAAGAGGCAAATTTTGGATAACCCGTGATTTTTCCTTCCTGAGATTGGCCTTGAGTTAATTCAGTTTTTAATTTGGAAATTAGGTTTTCTTCTATTTTGCGCTCAAATTCTTCAATAAATTTTTGATCGGATATTTCTCCACTTTGAACATTATATAATAAATGTTTACTATCCTTAAAAACTAATCTTACAAATTCCTCAATCGATTTTGAGTTTGCGTCACTTTTATCCGATTTTTTAACAATGAAGTAGGTTTTTCCATTTTTAATTCCAGTTGCAAGACCGCATTCGTTTTCAAATATTCTTTTAAAAACATTTACTTTAGGGTCTTCAAAAGTATGTGTTTCAGAAAATCTTGAAACATCTGGTACGATAGATGTTAGAGCATTGTTTTTGAAGGTGAGATACTTTGCTATTAAATTCTTGTGACTTTTTAGTTTAACCTCTACATCAATTTTAGTTTGAAGGGATGAGATAAGTTTAGAAATGTTCGCTCGGACGAACATATCTCCGATTTGACCAAAACTAATTTTATCACATATTTCCTTTTTCAATTTAAGAGCTAATTCCTCGGCTTGATATATAAATTCAGCTTTAATTAACTTCTTCAATGTGGTCAATTCTGTTTCATACCACTGTTTCTTTTTTAAAACCCTAAAACTAGGTCCCTCCTTTATAGTAGCATATTGACTGATTATTGTATCTGCTAAACTTCTATTAATTATGTCCTGATCATCTACCACAATATTCGCTTTCTGATTGGCTAAGTCTTTCAACATTGCGTCATAATTCATTGAAAGGTCATCAATTTTTGTATCTAATTCCTCGAATACATAGCTCATGTGTTTCAATCCTTCTGTTAAGGCAATTTCTGTGGAATTCTCATATAATTCACCAAGAATTTTTCTCACAACACCATCAACCTGAAATCCAGATGTATTTAAATATTCTAATAGTTTTTCAGAAATAATTCCTTTGATGTCATTATCAAAAATTCTCTTTAGCCCATCGGCGGAGGTATCATCATGCATTTCAACCCCACTCAAATATTGCTTTTCAAGATTTCCCTCAATCTTTTCCATCCAATACAAATCAATAAGTGCATGAAGATTTACTTTTTTATTGTTTTCTTCCCTTGCTTTATTATTATATCCTGAAAAATTGTCATTTTCTATGAAACACAGGAGATTATCCTGAAAGAGAGGATTTACCATAGCTTCTAAACCATCTTTAGATGCTCTACTTACCCCTAAAAATTGTTCGTATAAAATCGCTTTTAGGTTTGTTTTAACATATTCCTCAAACAATTCACTTCCTCCTCGAATTTCAGCGTAACCTGCAGACCAGTATTGTTTAACCCAAGGTAACTTATTATTAAGAGAAGACACCGCATTTGGTAAAATAGAATTATCAAGCGCGCTTCTTATCTCACCCCCATAAGTTCTCACGGAAATCATTTCTAATAAACGAGCTACATCTTTATACCTCTGCTCAATAACGGTGATTTTACCCTCAGCGTTTTCGTGATCTATCAATATAGCTGATTGGAAAGCTTGAAACGCAAATCGACTATTATTATTAGTAACTGGGTCAGCCACAATTGCAAATTTCGAAAAATTAGTACTTCTTGATGCTGATGCGTTTGCATTTATTGTATCTCTGTCTTGAACTACGAGATTCATGTTAATCGACTCAAAATAATCTCTCTGTATAGCATCCAATTCTTTCCAAAATGCAAAAACGTTTGTTTTGTAGCGATCAACATTTTCATCTCTTTGGAACCCCACAAATACATCTGGCATATAAAAAACTGCTGTTGGCTTACTGAAGTTATTTTGCTTAAGCAGATATAATTCATCGTATATAATTTGCGTAAGATCCAGATATATTGAACTTCCAGTTCCCCCAGCAACACTCAAAACTATATATGTCCTTAGACCATCAGGGTCATTTTGGTTGATATTATTTATCGACCTAACTAAATCCTTTAGTTTATTTTTGAAGTTTTCAGCGATTGAGGCTATAGCAAGTCTCCCTTGAGGTCTATTCGCAGATGCACCATCTTTCAAAGGACCATTCTTCATAGTCGCTCTCGCATAACTATCCAGCCATTTGTCAGCTGCTTTTCTATATTTATTTGTCACTGGTTCAGTCGCAAGCCAATTGGTCACATTCACCTCTGATAAATCAACTTTTTCGCGTTCTGAAAACCCATGCAAGTCATTCGTATCAGTATCCACAAATAGGAAATAATCTCCTTCTCTTTGTTTATTTCTAATTTCAAGAACGGTCTTTAATCCTGAACCGCCCATAGCTATAAATAGATTCGCCATCTTAAATTTTATTTTTATTTTAACATTTACTTTACAGTTGGCATTGTAATTTCTATGCCATCAATATTCCATCTGCTCTTAACGCTAGCGATTGTTTTTTTACCTCCGCGAGCAGTTTTCTTCTGTTTTCTGCTCGAGAGCAGTAGGTCCCCATTTACTGGAATTAAAATCAAGCATTTTCCCTTAAAGAATTTCTTTGTCGCTCGAATTTCTAATGAAAAACCACTTTTTAACAAAGTTACCTCATTATTTGAAAACTTCTTGTATCGTCCACCACAATCCAAAACAACCGTTGACTTACCTTGCATAAAGAAATCAATAGTTCCCTTTAATCTCGCCGGCGGAATAATCGTCCAAATAAACCGCCAAATGCTTAGTAACAATATCAACGCAATAATATCCGTCAACCACCAAGGGATTATTGAATTTGGTAGTTGAATTTGAACTTCTTTATTTTGGAATTGATAATCCTCTAAAATATGGCTCATTTCATGCCTCTGCTTTGTTCCTTCATAATACTTGTATGCTTCGGCAATCATAACTCCGTCAACAGAGATACTTGTTTCCTTGGGTGGTAAAAATGAAAAAAATGGCACATTCTGAAGCTTATCTCTCAATAATTCTTCTGATTTTTGGCTGAGTTCGATTTTGGAATATAATTTGGAGTTGGTTAGAACTATTTTCTCGTTTTTTATATTTAGAGAAATATTATTTTGATCAAATTGAGCATCCTGTAGAACAATCCCTTCCAGTTTATTTTTTAAAATATTTGCTGTAATGTCTTTAAACTTTTGATTTAAAAGGATTGAATTAGTGCATGATTCGTAAGGAATTTTCTCTCCAAAAACCTTGTCCAATTTTGGTTTAACGAAATTTGATTGAACTGTAAAATTACCATCCAGCAACTGTATTGCCTGAGGATTAACTTCGCTTGTATTTTTTAGAACAGAAATCTTACTTTGCAATTTACCCCAATTTTCTTTATTTAAATTCGGGCCATTGGTTTGACTGTTGTATAAGAAATCCGTTAGAATAAATACATTTTTTTGATGTTCCTCATGTCCAGCTTGCTGCATGGCTTGAGTCAATTTAGCCAGTCCGGAATACGTATCTGACCACTGCTGATTAAATTGAATATTACTAATATCATTTAAAATAGCCGATCTAGTACTCCCGTTAATTGGTGCATTTGGAATACCTACAAACTGGGTCTTTAAAGTCTCACCAAAAATAATAATAGTTAAAAAATCATTATCAGGTAGACCATAGAGATAACCTTTTAAAGCATTAATGATAGGAGTGTCTAAACCGGCGACACTTATAGAACCAGAAGCATCAATCAAAAAATAATGACAACTTGGAGTTGCTAATAATTCTTTGGAGTATTTGTCATACAACTTAGGATAAACAAGTTTTACCGCCTTCTCAGGTGGAGTCCCCAAAATCCCCTCCGAAATGAATATGAGCAATAAAGAAAGTAAGCAAATAAAATTTTTACACATCTTGTTTAGTTTTCATTTCTGATTGTTCTTTACCTGTCAGTCTATCATCCCCACCAAACACCCAACAGGTGGCTGCATAAACTACTTGTGCACGATTGCTGAATTTTCCCACAAGTCGACTGCTTAATTTTAATCGCTAAAATACATAAATACAAATTCAAGCCCAATTTTTAAACGAATTTTTTTACGAGGGATTTTTCTGTATTTTCGCACACAACAAATTCAAAGTATGAAAGTCCTCTACACCTTGATTCTCTGTTGTGCATTCTTGGCCTCATGCACCACCGACATCAAAGACATCAAGGAAAATCGATCGGAGTACCTCGGTAAGGAAGTTACCATTAAAGGAACCGTGGTATCAACAGTCCCCTTCACCAAAATTTATGAAGTGAAAGATGCAACAGGTAGCTTGTACGTTAATACCCCTAATGAAATGCCTGACAAAGATGGGTTATATAAAATCCGAGGGATTGTTAAAGAAAAAAAAATAGGTGTTGCAGGGTTGAATTTCATTGATGAAATCTACTTGGAAGAAACATCGCGCAAATAAGGAAGCACGTTTATCTAGCGAATTTTCTATAGGCCCAAAATCCGAGGAAGGCCAACACCAAGAAGGCTCACGCTGTATCTTCATCCTCTCCTTGCTTGCCCAATTTTGCGCTTTGGGCCACATAAGCGAGGAGTTCCACATCGATGCCCAGCTCGTTGTTGAACGAATCGTACAGTTCTCGATCAATTTCTTTTCGTTCTATTTGTTCCTCTAATTCCTCATCGTAATTTTCACACTCGTTAATTTCCAAGTAATTGAAGTTTTCGAATAAGTCGTGAAATTGGAGTGTACCGTACTCTCCCAACCATTCCAGCAGTTCTTCCTTAAATTTTTCCTCGTCGGTAACCTTAATGTGGTATTGTGTAGTGTAATGTTGTTCAATGTAATACTCGAAGCTTTTTATAGGATGGCACTTATTTTAAGATTTTTTTTTAATCGGGTTAATGGAGGTAAAGAGGAAGTTTCGGACCTCGGTCTTTGCCATAAACAATGCGGTTATAATAATAAATCCGGTAACAATAATCCAGGAATGGTATAGGGGATTAAGTACAACATCACAGATTCCAAACCAAACCTGGTAAATGGTCAACGCGAGTAGGATGGTGTTTAGGCGGTTGTTTTCGGCAAGTTTAACCAGCTCATTAATGGCCTCAATGCTCGTAACGTATTCATCCCTCAACTCTTTAATTTTAAACTTGCTTTGAACGGCATGGTAAAACTCCGAGATTTCATGGTAATTACTGACATTGAAAAAAACCTGTCGAAATTCCGTTTTCAGCAAATTTCCTTTGAGCCTATTCAGATGATCTGGTTCGTAATGATAATGATGATTGAGCTTCAACTCAGAAATCCTGAACTGAAAATAATCAAAAAGGTATTTCTGATTCAAGGCCATTAAAAAAGCGGGGAAGTAAACATTCACCATGGCCTTGTCGGCTTTTGGGTGGCTTCCATCCATGATATAGGCTCCCTCGTTCAAGCAATAAAAAAGGGAGGAGACGTCGGCCATGATGGGACTGTAATTGAATTCATTAAAAATTGGCTTTCTTTCCTGTCCTGGAATTCGAAGTACATGGTAGATGGATTTCATCCAAGTATCCCGTTCGTTTTCTGAGGTAAAATTACGCGCCTCGTCCAAGTGCAGTAAATAAGGCTTTATATCGTCCTTGAACTTATAAAATGATGGTTCTTGAGTCGAAGAGGGCAGGAAACTTTTCAATAACTCATCAAACGAGGGCAACTATTACGGAGGTTACCGCAATTAAAGGAAATCAATTGAATTTCAATATCACATTCAATGTCGATTGGAATGAACAGACACTGAACGGAACCATCAAGGATGAGGTCCATAGAATGCGTATTTTTAAAGGATTTAAATTGTAGGAACATGAGGTTATTAATTACATCTTTTGGTCCGTTTGCAAATTTTAAGGTTAATCCGAGCAATGAGGTAATGTCGCTCTTAACAAGGCGTTTAGTGACGGAAGAAATGCGCCATCCAATAGATTATGAGACGCTTGAGGTATCCTATGCCGGGGTAGATTTATTTTTAAAAAAAATCGAAAAGAAGTCCTACGATTACATCCTTCATTTAGTAGTCGCTACCCATGATGCAATGCTGCGATTAGAAACTCGGGCACGCAATGAATGTTCAGGCGCAGACGTACTGGGTGTAGCCCCTGTTACAAGGGAAATTAGGGCAAAATCGGCTGATCTACCAACCAATTGCTCCATGGACCTGATTCAAAAATTCACCGAAAACCATCCTCGAATGGTCCGTATTTCGGACGATGCGGGAACATTTTTGTGCAATTATATCTATTACAATTCATTGCAGGCATATGGTGCCCGAAGCAAGGTGTTGTTCATTCATATCGCAGATTATATGAATAATCCCGATGCTATCCATGCAGCCGATCAAGCTGAAATCGTAAGCAGCTTCATACGTGAACTGATCGATTAGTCGATGAATTGCACGGGGGTAAACGATTTTCTTAACTTTGGAAAAAAAATCGAATGAATATCATACTCGAAGCATCAAGCGACTTTAATGGAGGTCTAGTATTAGTGGTCATTCTCATCCTGTCATTTCTCTTTGGAGCAGGAAGGAGCTGAACACGCAAGGCGAATTGCCGTGTATGCGGTTGGCGAGGTACCAAAAAGCTGTGGGATCAATACGATGGTTGTCCGAATTGCAACACGGATGAGACTCCAAGAGAGTATACAGAATAACTTTCCTTAATCCTCCCACTTTACTTGGAACTCCAATTCGTGCGAACCTTCGCTTCGCTCGTGTTCAATGGAAAAGGTGGCACGATCTGGCACGTAAAGCGCCTCACCGGCAACGGAAATTCTGAAGTTTTCGTTT
>Ga0194129_10003012_pt1 | contig 24037 bp, 23 predicted proteins | sample TA2KigCa35mmetaG_FD_150862 | JGI IMG/M metagenome (GOLD analysis project Ga0194129, IMG submission 150862) | Freshwater microbial communities from Lake Tanganyika, Tanzania - TA2015038 Kigoma Deep Cast 35m | ecosystem: Environmental > Aquatic > Freshwater > Lake | place: Tanzania: Lake...
CACCCCGCGAGCTTGCCGATGCCGTGACCGCGCTCGGTGGCAGCAAGAGTTCAGGCAGTGCTGCCGAGGGCGCGCCAGTGCTGCGCACTTACGGTATTGGTGCGCAGATCCTCAAAGATCTCGGCGTACGCCGAATGCGTGTACTCTCTGCGCCCAAGCAGATGCATGGGCTCTCGGCTTTTGATCTCGAGGTCGTCAGTTACGTGGATAGTCCTCAATGAAAATCGGCTCCTCGGGCACAGCGCTTTCAGCCCCGGCAACCCTCGATGCGCGTCGCCTCAAGGTGGCGATCGTCTGCTCACGCTTCAACGATCTCATCGTTGCGCAATTATTGGCGGGCGCACGCGCTGCCTGGGCAAGACATGGCGGTGCCGACGCTGATCTCGCCGAGTTTCGCGTGCCGGGCGCGTTTGAGTTGCCGCTCGCCTGTCAGCAGCTGGCCTTGACGAGCCGATACTCGGCCGTGATCGCGCTCGGTTGCGTCATCCGCGGTGACACGCCGCATTTCGATTACGTGGCAGGCGAATGCGCACGCGGGCTCATGAATGCAGGTCTTGCGAGCTCGCTCCCGGTCATCTTTGGCGTGCTGACAGTCGAAACTCAGGCGCAGGCCGAGGAGCGTGCTGATCCCGCGCGCATGAACAAAGGGGGCGAGGCCCTCGAGGCCGCGCTCGAGATGGCCCATCTGCTGCATCAGGTGCGCTCATGAGCCGCGCCGCCGATCCGCGTTCCGGGGCACGCTCGGTCGCGCGCAAGCTTGCGCTGCAGGCGCTCTATCAACTGCAGCTCAACGACGCGCCTTGGCAGGATTTGCTCAAAGATTTCTCGACCGAAGAAGACATGGCGAGAGCCGATCGCGAATATTTCGATGAGATCGTGCGCGCGGTCGTCGAGACTCGCGCCGACCTCGATACTCGTTTGGCCACCTGGGTCGATCGTCCACCGCAAGATCTCGACCCGGTGGAGCACGCCGTGTTGCTGATCGGCGTGCATGAGCTTGCGCAGCGACCCGATGTGCCATGGCGCGTGGTGGTCAACGAGGCCGTCAGCTTGACGCGTCGGTTCGGGGCGACCGACGCCCACAAATACGTCAATGCCGTGCTCGATCGCGCAGCGCGTGAGCTGCGTCCGCATGAACATTGAGCCGAATGCCCCTCGGTGAATTCGCACTGATCGATCGTTATTTTCGAGCGGCCGGCGCGCCGCGTGTCGATGTCGTACTCGGTGTCGGTGACGACGGTGCCGTCCTACGCCCACCCCCCGGCTGCGATCTGATCGCCGTCAGCGACACGCTGGTCGAAGGGGTGCATTTCCCTGTGGGTTCACCGGCCGCCTCGGTCGGTCATCGCGCACTCGCCGTGAACTTGAGTGACATCGCGGCGATGGGCGCAACGCCGGCCTGGGCCTTGCTCGCCTTGACGCTGCCGCAGGTCGATGAAGCTTGGCTCGAAGAGTTCGCGCGCGGATTTTCCGCGCTCGCTCGTGCCCATGAGGTCGCGCTCGTGGGTGGCGACACCACACGCGGCCCGCTGATGATCAACGTGCAGGTGATGGGTTTTGTGCCTCAAGGGCAAGGACTTCGTCGCAGCGGCGCGCGGCCCGGCGATCTGCTTTGCGTATCTGGCACACCGGGCGATGCAGCGGCCGGCTTGAGATGCCTGCAGACCACGGACTTGCTCGACGCTCCTGCTGATCAAAGTATTCGTGAGGCTTGGCGGGCTCTGCAGCAGCGCTTCGAATATCCGACGCCGCGTGTTGATTTGGGCCTTCGACTTTCGGCAATCGCGAGCGCTTGCATCGACGTCTCCGATGGCCTCGCGGGCGATATCGACAAGATGCTGGCGGCGAGCCTTTGCGCGGCGATCATCGATCTTGATGCACTGCCGAGATCTGCTGCCATGAGCAGTCTGATCGAGGCCGGTGCGATATCTGAACTGGGTGCTTTGCGCCTCGCTCTGGCCGGCGGCGACGACTACGAGCTTGCGTTCTGTGTGCCGACCTCGCGACGCTCTGCGTTGGATGAACTCATGCGAGAGGGAGCGATCGGCGTGATCGGCGAGGTGGTCGAGCTCAAAGATTCTGCGGCGCCCCGCCTCAGCTTTCGCTCAGGCCGCAAAGCGCTGACCGATGTCGCCCTGGCCGATCTGCTCAAAACCGCTGTCGGCTTCGATCACTTCGCAGTGTGACCTGCGCGCGACTCGTCGGCGTCCTTATCGCGCTCAATCAGCGCATAAGCCGAGTGGTTATGGATCGACTCGAAGTTTTCGGCCTCGACTGAATAGGCCGCAATCCGTGGCTCGGCGTTGAGGCGCATCGCGATATCGCGCACCAGATCTTCGACGAATTTGGGATTGTCATAGGCACGCTCGGTGACGTACTTCTCATCGGGGCGCTTGAGGATGCCGAACACCTCGCAAGAGGCTTCCGACTCCGCGATGTCGATGAGCTCCTCGATCCAGAGATGCTCGCGCAGCTTGGCCGTGATCGTCACATGCGAGCGCTGATTGTGCGCGCCGCGCTCTGAGATGCGCTTGCTGCAGGGACACAGACTGGTCACGGGGACGACCACGCGAACCCACACGTCGGCGATGCCCGCCCGCTGTTCGCCGATCAGCGTGGCACGGTAATCCATCAGGCTTTCGACCCCTGAAACGGGGGCCTTTTTCATCACGAAAAACGGGAAGCTCATTTCGATGTGACCGGCCTCGGCCTCGAGCCGACGCGTCATGTCATCGAGCATGCGCCGAAAGTTCTCCACCGAGATTTCGCGCTCGCCATGCAGGATCTCGACGAAGCGCGACATGTGCGTGCCTTTGAAATCATGCGGCAGGTTCACGTACATGTTGAACGTCGCGACCGTGTGCTGCTCGCCGCTTGAGCGATCACGCAGCTTCACGGGATGGGTGATGTCCTTGATGCCGACTTTGTTGATCGGCAACTGCCGCGTATCGGCGCGCGACTGGACATCCTCGACGGTAGCGATCACTGCAGAAGCCATCTTGAATCCTTTCAGGTTCCGGTGCGTTGCAAGGCACGCTGAGTCTGCCACCACCCTTCGATCTGGCGGGCGAGTCCGGCGGCATCGAGCCCCGCCGACTGCAGGCAGTCCTCCCGCGAGCCATGCTCAATGAATTGGTCCGGAATGCCAGCCAGATGCAGCGGCAGGGTCACGCCCGCGGCCGCCAGCGCCTCGGCCACCGCCGAGCCTGCGCCACCCTGCACGGCATTTTCTTCGACGGTGATGATGGCTTGATGACGCTCTGCGACCTGCAGAACTAGTGCCACATCGAGCGGCTTGATGAAGCGCATGTCGACGACCGTGGCATCGAGCCGCTCGGCGATCGGCGCTACCGAATGCAGTAGTGTGCCGAACACCATGATCGCGAGCCCACTGCGACCCTCGCGGCGGATGACTCCACGGCCGACCGGCAGCGCGCTCATCTCGGAAACTGCCGCAGTGCCATTACCGATGCCACGCGGATAACGCACTGCCGCGGGGCCTTCCAGGGTAGTCGCGGTGTACAGCATCTGCCGACATTCGTTCTCGTCGGAGGGCGCCATCAGCACCATGTTCGGAATGCAGCGCAGATAAGAAATATCGTAGGCGCCCTGATGCGTGGCGCCGTCGCCGCCGACGAGCCCCGCGCGATCGAGCGCGAACACGACCGGCAAGTTTTGCAGCGCGACGTCGTGGATCAACTGATCGTAACCGCGCTGCAGGAAAGTCGAGTAGATCGCGACCACCGGGCGCAAACCCTCGCAGGCGAGGCCGGCTGCAAAGGTCACCGCATGCTGCTCGGCGATCGCCACGTCAAAATAACGCTGCGGAAAACGCCGCGAAAATTCGACCAGGCCCGAGCCCTCGCGCATCGCCGGGGTGATGCCGACGATCTTCGGGTCACGCTCCGCCATGTCGCAGAGCCAATCGCCAAAGATTTTCGAGAACGCGGGTCCCGTGGCCTTTTCTTTGAAGATGGTACCGCTCGCCGGATCGAAGGCGCCGGGGCCGTGCCACTTGATCGGATCGGCTTCGGCGGGCGCGTAGCCCTTGCCTTTGCGCGTCACCACATGCAGGAACTGCGGGCCTTTGAGCAGACGCATCCGCTCGAGCGTGCGCACCAGCGTCGTGATATCGTGGCCATCGATCGGCCCGATGTAATTGAAGCCGAGCGCCTCGAACAATCCGCCGGGTAGCATCATGCCCTTGAAATACTCCTCGGAGCGACGCGCGAGCTCCCAGGCCTTCGGCATGTTGGCGAGCACCTTCTTGCCGGTCTCGCGCAGCGCGGCGTATTTGCGACTCGAGAGCACGCGCGCGAGGTAATTCGACAGCGCGCCGACGTTCTCCGAAATCGACATGTCATTGTCGTTGAGGATCACGAGCATATCGGTACGCAGCGAGCCCGCGTTGTTGAGCGCCTCGAAGGCCATGCCTGCAGTCATCGCGCCATCGCCGATCACCGCCACCACGCGTCGCGATGCGCCTTGCTGCGCCGCGGCCACGGCCATGCCGAGCGCGGCGCTGATCGAGGTGCTCGAGTGCCCGACGCCAAAAGTATCGTAGGGACTCTCGTCGCGATTCGGAAACGGCGCGAGTCCGTCCTTTTGTTTGACCGTACCGAGCTGATCACGCCGTCCCGTCAACACTTTGTGCGGATAGGCCTGATGACCCACATCCCAAACCAGCCGATCTTCCGGCGTGTGGTAGATGTAGTGCAGCGCGACCGTGAGTTCCACGGTGCCAAGACCGGCTGCAAAGTGACCACCGCGCGTCGCCACGGTATTGATCAAATATTCGCGCAGCTCGCGGCAAACCTCGCCCAGTGATTCAGCGGGCAGGGCGCGCAGATCTGCGGGCGAATTGATGCCCGAAAGCAGGGGGTATTTTTCCGCGAGCGTCGTCATGGGACCGCGGAGTGTATTAGTTTGCGCGACCGATGACGAAATCCGCGAGCGCCGCGAGGTCGCGGCCCGCCGCGCCGAGCGGCTCGATGGCCGCGAGCGCCCGCTGTCGCTGCGCCTCCGCAGCCGCCCTCGCGCCGTCGAGACCCATCAAACTTGTGTAGGTCGGCTTGTCGTGCGCGGCATCGGCACCCGCCACTTTGCCGATCTCGGCAGTGGTGCCGGTCACATCGAGAATGTCGTCCTGAATCTGAAAGGCGAGCCCGATTGCCGCGCCATACTCGTGCAGCGCCTGCCATTTCGGGCCGGAGAGCACCCCTGCCGCAGCGGCTCCGAGCAGCAGCGAAGTCTCGATCAGAGCCCCCGTTTTCAGCCGATGCATGCGTTGCAGGGCGGCGAGATCGAGTCGGTGACCGACGCTTTCGAGGTCGATCGCTTGGCCGCCCGCCATGCCGGCAACGCCGATTCCCGCGGACAGCAGCCTGACCATGGCGAGCCGGCAAAACGCTTCTGCCGGGCTCTGATCGGCGCGACCCGCGAGCAGGTCAAACGCGACCGCTTGCAACGCATCGCCCGCCAAAATCGCTGTGGCTTCGTCGAAGGCCTTGTGACACGACGGCCGGCCGCGACGCAGGTCATCGTCGTCCATCGCGGGCAGGTCATCGTGGATCAGGCTGTAGACGTGGATCAGCTCGACTGCGGCAGCCGGGTCATCGAGCGCCTCGAGTGGGGCGCCGAGCGCAACCCCTGCGGTATAGACCAGAGTCGGTCGCAGACGCTTGCCACCACCGAGCGCGCTGTAGCACATCGCCTCGACGAGACGAGTCGACCCCGCATCGGGCAATTGCAGCGCGCGTTCGAGCACGCGCTCGATCCGCTCGCGGTAATCCATGCTTACTCGCTCTGCTCGCCGTCGTCTTCCGCATCGAAGCTTTCGAGGCGGGGCTCACCGTCGCGTTTCAATAAAATCTCCACCCGGGCCTGCGCGGCATCGAGTGCGCCTTGGCAATCTCGGGTCAGGCCGATACCGCGCTCGAAGGACTTCAGCGCTTCTTCGAGCGGCAGGTCGCCGGCCTCGAGTTTTTCCACGAGAGATTCGAGTTCTGCCAGCGACTTCTCGAAGTCGGGCGCACGCTTGGTTCGGCTCATGACGGCGTTATACAACAAGCCCCGGGTCGGCGGGTTGACGACCCTGAACCCGGAGTCTACAGTTGCCGCCCCCGTTAGACTTGGTCTAACTGGGTCCCAAGGACAAATCAGACCAAGGAGTGATCCCGTGCACCTGAAAGGCAGCAAAACCGAGCAGAACCTGAAGGACGCCTTCGCTGGCGAGTCGCAGGCCAACCGTCGTTATCTCTACTTCGCAGCCAAGGCTGACGTCGAAGGCTTCAACGACATCTCCGCCGTGTTCCGTTCGACCGCCGAAGGCGAGACCGGCCACGCCCACGGCCACCTCGAGTACCTCGAGGCGGTGGGTGACCCGGCCACGGGCCTGCCGATCGGTGACACCAAGTCGAACCTCAAGGCGTCGATCGCCGGCGAGACCCACGAGTACACGGACATGTACCCGGGTATGGCCAAGATCGCCCGCGACGAAGGCTTCGACGAGATTGCCGACTGGTTCGAGACGCTGGCCAAGGCCGAGCGTTCGCACGCGAACCGCTTTACGAAGGCTCTCGAGTCGATCTGATCGCTCTGCAGCAGGGCGACGTCGGTACTTCGCGGTACCGGCGTCGCCGCTTAGCTGAATTCCAAGGAGGGAATGGATGAGCAACAGCACCATCATCGGTGGCCGTGAGGGTTCTCTCGAGGCCCCGACCCGACATCCGCTCAATTGGCGCGACTCGTCGTTCTATGACGAGTCGGCACTCGAGAAAGAACTCGAGCGCGTCTTCGATATCTGCCACGGTTGTCGTCGCTGCTTCTCGCTCTGCAATTCTTTTCCCACGCTGTTCGACGCCGTCGATGCCGCGCCCTCGGGCGAGCTCGATACTGTCGACAAGAAGGTGTACTGGGACGTCGTCGACCACTGTTACCTCTGTGACATGTGCTACATGACGAAATGTCCCTATGTTCCGCCGCATCCGTGGAACCTGGATTTTCCGCATCTCATGCTGCGCGCCAAGGCCATCAAGGCCAAAAAGGGCGAAGTCCGCCTGCGCGACAAGATTCTGTCTGCGACCGATGTGGTCGGCAGCCTCGCCGGAATCCCGGTGGTGGCGCAGGCCGTGAACGCGGTCAACAAAACCGAGGTCGGTCGCAAGCTGCTCGACGCCACGCTTGGCGTTGCGGTCGATGCGCCGATTCCGCAATACCACTCGAACAATGCGCGCAAGCAGCTCGCCGGGCGTGAGCTCAAGGTCGAGCCGAAGCCGACTGCAGAAACCCGCGGCAAGGTTGTGCTGTTCACCACCTGCTACGGCAATCGCAACGAGCCTGATCTCAATCTCGATCTTGTCAAAGTATTCGAGCACAACGGCATCCCGGTGAAGATCGTCTTGCAGGAAAAATGCTGCGGCATGCCGAAGCTCGAGCTCGGTGATCTCGAGACCGTGGCGCGCCACAAAGACACCAACATCCCGGCGCTCAAGCAGGCGATCGACGAGGGCTATGACATCGTCGCGCCCATTCCTTCTTGCGTGCTGATGTTCAAGCAGGAACTGCCGCTGATGTTCCCGGAAGACGCCGACGTGCAGGCGGTGAAGGCGAGCATCTTCGATCCGTTCGAGTACCTCATGCTGCGCCACAAGGCGGGCCTGCTGCGGACTGACTTCGTCGCCGAGCTTGGCAAAGTGAGTTACCACGTGCCCTGCCATCTGCGCGTGCAGAACATTGGTCTGAAGACGCGCGATGTTCTCAAACTCGTGCCCAATACCCACATCGATGTGATCGAGCGTTGCTCGGGTCACAACGGCACCTACGCGGTAAAGAAAGAATTCCGCCCGGCATCGGTGAAGATCGGCAAGCCGGTCATGAGCCGCGTCGAAAAGGCCAACCCCGATCACTACACCTCGGACTGTCCGATGGCGGGGCACCAGATCGAAACCGGTCTCAAGGACCCGAAAGAACCGGAACATCCCCTCAAATTGCTGCGCAAAGCTTACGGAATCTGACGCCATGCAAAAGCTCACCACGACCGATCTCATGACGCTCGAAACCTACGCGCGCGAGCGCCCGGCGTTTCGCAGCAAGGTCATCGCTCACAAGAAATCGCGTTCTGTCGCGGTCGGGCCGAACACCACTTGGCTGTTCGAAGATCGACTGACCATTCACTATCAGGTGCAAGAAATGCTGCGCACTGAGCGCATTTTCGAGCCCGAGGGCATTGCCGAGGAGCTGCATGCCTACAACCCGCTCATTCCTGATGGCCGCAACTGGAAAGTGACGCTGCTGGTCGAGTTCGCTGATCCCAGCACGCGTCCGCAGCATCTCGCGCGCCTCAAGGGCATCGAAGATCGCTGCTATGTGCAGGTGGCCGATTTCTCGCGCGTGCACGCGATCGCCGACGAAGATCTCGAGCGCGAGAATGAAGAGAAGACTTCTTCGGTGCATTTTCTGCGTTTCGAACTCACCGAGGCCATGATCGGTGCGCTGCGCGGTGGTGCGCGACTCGTGATGGGCATCGATCACGTGAACTACCTGCACGCCAACGAAGCGATCTCAGACAATACTCGCAAGGCCCTCATCGCCGATTTCGCCTAAAATCGGCGGATGGCCAAAGACTACGACGCCTCTGCCATCGAGGTTCTCTCCGGGTTGGAGCCAGTGCGGCGCCGACCCGGCATGTACACCGACACATCGCGACCGAATCACCTCGCGCACGAGGTGATCGACAACAGCGTCGACGAGGCGCTGTCCGGGCACGCCAAGCGTATCGATGTGACCGCCTTCAAGGACGGTTCGCTGGAAGTGCGCGACGACGGTCGCGGCATGCCCGTCGATATCCACCCCAAAGAAAAGGTCAGCGGTGTCGAACTCATCCTGACCCGCCTGCACGCGGGCGGCAAATTCGACAGCGGCAGCTACGGTTTTTCGGGCGGATTGCATGGCGTCGGTGTGTCGGTCGTCAATGCACTCTCCAAACAGCTCGAGTGCTGGGTGCGCCGCGGCGGCAACGAGTACAACATCGGCTTTCGCGACGGCAAGGTGAGCTCCAAGCTCGAGGTCGTAGGCACGGTTGGACAGCGCAACACCGGTACCACGGTGCGTTTCTGGCCCGACTCCAAATTCTTTGACTCCGACAAGTTTTCGATCCCGCAGCTGCGGCACACGCTCAAGGCCAAGGCGGTGCTGTGTCCCGCGCTGCGCATAACGTTCACCAACGAGGCAACCGGCGAGACCGATGAATGGTTTTTCGCGGGCGATCTCGGCGCTTATCTCGTCGATGAGCTCGGCAAGGCCGACCGCTTGCCCGCAGAGCCGATCACGGGCAAGCGCGAGCAAGATCAGGATGTTGTCGAATATGCGATCTGCTGGGCGCCGGGTGCCGAAAACCCGCTCGCCGAGAGCTACGTCAATCTCATCCCCACACCCGACGGTGGCACGCATGTGAACGGCCTGCGGGCTGGCGCTGCGGCCGCCGTGCGCGAATTCTGCGAGTTCCGCAATCTTTTGCCGCGTGGCGTCAAGCTGGCACCCGAAGACGTCTGGGACGGCGCGCGCTATGTGCTCTCGATCAAAATTCGTGACCCGCAATTTGCGGGTCAGACCAAGGAGCGGCTCGCCTCGCGTGATGCCGCGCAGTTGGTCGAGAGCTACGCCAAAGACGCCATCGGTCTTTGGCTTGCGCAGCATCCCGACGCCGGCGAGCGTATTGCCCAGTTCGCCATCCAGAATGCGCAGGAGCGACTGAAAGCGGCGCAGCGCGTGCAGCGCAAGCGGGTTTCTGGCGGACCCGCGCTGCCCGGCAAGCTCGCCGACTGCGCGGGCGATGACCCGCAGCGCTCCGAGCTTTTTCTGGTCGAGGGTGACTCGGCAGGCGGTTCTGCCAAGCAAGCTCGTGACAAAGATTTCCAGGCGATCATGCCGCTACGCGGCAAAATTTTGAACACCTGGGAGCTCGAGTCGGGCGAGATCAGCTCCTCGGCCGAAGTACACGACATCAGCGTGGCTCTGGGTATCGACCCCGGCGTCGCTGATCTGTCGAATTTGCGCTACAACAAAGTCTGCATCCTCGCCGATGCCGACTCCGACGGTCAGCACATCGCGACTCTGCTGTGTGCGCTCTTTCTCAGGCACTTTCGGCCGCTGGTGGCCAACGGTCACGTCTTTGTCGCCATGCCGCCGCTCTATCGCATCGATGCGGGCAAGCAGGTGTTCTACGCCCTCGACGACGCCGAACGCGACGCTTTCTTGCATCGGCTCGAGCAAGAAAAGGTGAGAGCCAAGCCTCAGGTCACGCGCTTCAAAGGTCTGGGTGAAATGAATCCCTCGCAACTGCGCGAAACCACCATGGACCCGCGCACGCGTCGGCTGGTGCAGCTCACGCTCGATGCCGCCGATCAGACCGACAGTCTCATGGATATGTTGCTCGCCAAAAAACGCGCCGCTGATCGACGCGAGTGGTTGGAGCAAAAAGGCAACCTCGTGCAGGTGAGCGTCTGATGCAAAACCAGGATTTGGGTTTCGAGGGTATCGAGCGTCAACCGCTGCGCGCCTTCACCGAAAAGGCCTACCTCGAATATTCGATGTACGTCATTCTCGATCGCGCGCTGCCGGCGATCGGTGATGGTCTGAAGCCGGTGCAGCGCCGCATCATTTATTCGATGAGTGAGCTCGGGCTCTCGGCGGTTTCCAAGCACAAGAAATCAGCCCGCACCGTGGGTGATGTCATCGGCAAATTCCATCCGCACGGCGACTCCGCCTGCTACGAGGCGATGGTGCTGATGGCACAACCGTTTGCCTATCGCTATCCCATCGTCGATGGTCAGGGCAACTGGGGCTCGCAGGACGATCCCAAGTCGTTCGCGGCCATGCGTTACACCGAGGCCAAGCTCACCCGCTACGCCGAAGTGCTGCTGCGCGAGCTCGGCGAGGGCACGGCCGACTGGGTACCGAACTTCGACGGCACGATGGAAGAGCCCTCGGTACTGCCGGCGCGCCTGCCCAACTTGTTGCTCAATGGCACCACGGGCATTGCTGTCGGCATGGCGACCGACATCCCGCCGCACAATCTGCGCGAAGTGGCTCAGGCCTGCATTCACTTGCTCGATGAGCCTGAGGCGAGCACGCGTGCGCTGATGAAATTCGTCAAGGGACCCGATCTGCCGACCGGCGCAGAGATCGTCTCGCCGCGCTCGGATCTGGTCGATTTCTATGACAAGGGCACAGGCAGCTTCAAGGCGCGCGCCACCTACACCCTGGAAGATGACTGCGTAGTCATCGAGGCGCTGCCCTGGCAGACCTCCGGCTCACGCGTGCTCGAGCAGATCGCCGAGCAGATGCGCGCCAAAAAATTGCCGATGGTCGAAGATTTGCGTGACGAATCGGATCATGAAAATCCGACCCGGCTCGTGATCGTGCCCAAGGGGCGCAAGGTCGATGTCGAGCAGCTGATGGCGCATCTCTTTGCGACCACCGATCTCGAGCGCAATTACCGCGTCAATCTGAACGTGATCGGGCTCGATGGGCGACCACGCGTCATGGGTCTGCGCGACATCCTGAGCGAATGGCTCACCTTCCGCATCGCGACCGTCAAACGGCGTCTCGAGTGGCGACTCGACAAGGTATCGCGCCGCCTGCATATCCTTGATGGACTGCTGATCGCGTACCTCAATCTCGATGAGGTGATCCGCATCATTCGTCGCGAGGATGAACCGAAGCCCGTGCTCATGAAGCGCTTCGACCTCAGCGAGGAGCAGGCCGAGGCCATCCTCGAGACGAAGCTGCGTCATCTTGCCAAGCTCGAGGAAATGAAAATCCGTGACGAGCAGGCTGCCCTTGCGCTCGAGCGTGCGGAGCTCGAAGCCATCCTCGGCAGCAGCAAAAAATTGCGCAAGCTGGTCGGTGACGAACTCGCTGCCGATGCCGAAAAATACGGCGATGCACGACGCTCGAAGATCGTCGAGCGCGAGGCCGCGCAAGCCATTGACGAGACCGCCCTGATTGCCAACGAGCCGGTGACCGTCGTGCTCTCTGCAGGCGGCTGGGTTCGCGCTGCCAAGGGGCATGAGATCGACCCGCGAAGTCTTCAATACAAGACCGGCGATGCCTTTCAATCAGCCGTTCGCGGCATGTCGCTGCAGCAGGCGGTGTTCCTCGATTCAACCGGGCGCACCTACTGCCTGCCCGCGCATTCTTTGCCCTCTGCCCGCGGGCTGGGCGAGCCGCTTGCCGGACGCCTCAACCCGCCCGATGGCGCCAAGTTCACGGGCGCCATGATGGGTGACCCCGAGGGCCTGTGGCTGCTGTCCTCGGATGCCGGCTACGGATTCACGGCACGTCTCAAAGAACTCATCACCGATCGCAAGGCCGGCAAGACCGTGCTCAACCCGCCGGAGAACTCGCTCGCCCTGCCACCGGCTTTCGTACCCACCGAGAAATCTTTGGTCTGCGTTTCGGTGGTCGATGCCGACGGCGAGAATGGTCGCTTGCTCGCATTCCCGGTCACCGAGGTACCCGAAATGCCGCGCGGCAAGGGCAACAAGCTGTTCAACATTCCGACGGCTTTGGCACTCGAGCGGGCCGAAGTCGTAGTCGGCGTTGCCGTGGTCGAGCCCGGCGGCTCCTTGATCGTGCACACGGGTGAGCGCTCGATGACCCTCGCTTGGGGCGATCTCAAAGATTACCGCGGCGCGCGCGCACAACGCGGCGCCGTGCTGCCGCGTGGTTGGCGCAAGGTCACCCGCCTCGAGTCGGTCGCGGCGTCGTGATGTCGTGAACAAGCACGAGAGCAACCTGCAGGTTGCGGAGCCGCTGGTCACGGTGCTGATACCCGTGCGTCAAGCGGGTCAGTTTCTGTCGGATGCTTTGACCAGTATCGTCAACCAAAGTTATCGAAACCTCGAAATCTTGCTTGTTGACGATGGTTCACCGGACGACGCGCGCGACATCATCAACAAGTTCGACGACCCTCGAATCATCATGCTGCGCGACGGGTTGTCGTTGGGCGTCACCACCAGACTCAATCAGGGACTCGACCTCGCGAGAGGCAAGTACATCGCGCGAATGGATGCAGACGATATCGCAGCTGCCGATCGAATAGAGCGACAAGTTCGATTCATGGAACGCAACACCGAAGTAGCAGTTGTGGGCACAGCTGCCGCTTTTATTGATCAACATAATCGGGTCATCGGAGCGCCACGACGGTCTGCGTTTGACGACCTCTCGATCAAGTGGAGATTGATAACCAGTAACTGCATCGTCCATCCCGCAACCATGCTCCGGGCTCGTGTGGTTCGAGAGTACCGCTACGCCGCCGATTATCCGGTCGCTCAAGACTACGAATTGTGGTTGCGCCTCGCCGCGAACGGATTTTGCCTAGCAAACTTGCCGGAAGTACTGCTGCTGAACAGGCATCACGGCGACGCGGTGAGCACGGTCCGAAGACAGCAGCAAATGGAACTCTCTGCAAAGGCACTGGTTCTTTATCTCAAAAATACGCTGGATCTCGATATCGACCAGCGACTGGCGCACGGTTTGTTGCAGCCACCCGGTCTGCGGAATAGCGCTGACGCCAATTTCAGTTTACCGATTGACCTTCTGCGGCGCGCAGCATCACTTTTCATTCTGAAAAGTGGCTCCTCGGGCAGCCGTACCCTTCAGCGATTTGTGGAGTCAGACATTGCTTTCTACGCGCTGCGGTCCACTGCCAGGTCGATTTATCCGAATGCTCCGCGCGCGCACCCAGTCGACTTCATGCTTTTGAAGCAGGCGGTTGGAACGGTATTCGCCAACCTTTCGTCGATAGCAAGACAATCAATTCGCTATCCCATCGATAAACGATCAGCCGTTGTGGCCGGACGAAAGATCATTAGTGGGTTTCCAACCAGCGAGGCGCGTTAGCTTTACCGCGACTGTGTTTACGCGAACACCACCGTCCGTCGATCATTGACGAGCACGCGGTGCTGCAGGTGCCAGGTGACGGCGCGGGCCAGTACGGCGCACTCGATGTCGCGACCAATCTGCTCCAGCGCTTCGGGCGAATGCGCATGGGTCACGCGCTCGACTGCCTGCTCGATGATCGGGCCTTCGTCGAGATCTTCGGTGACGTAGTGCGCCGTGGCACCGATGATCTTCACGCCGCGCTCATGGGCCTGCAGATAGGGTTTGGCGCCCTTGAAGCCTGGCAAGAACGAATGATGGATGTTGATGCAGCGGCCGGCGAGCGCTGCGCAAGTGCCCGTCGACAGGATTTGCATGTAACGGGCGAGTACCAAGAGGTCGGCGCGGGTTTCTTTGATAAGCCCGAGAAGTTTGGCTTCCTGCTCGGCTTTGTTGCCCGGGTTCACGGGCAGATGGTGAAAGGGCAGACCATTCCACTCGACGAAGCTGCGGAAGTCTTCATGGTTGGAGACGACGGCAACGATTTCGCCGGGTAACTGCCCCGCCTTCCAGCGGTGCATCAGGTCATGCAGGCAGTGGCCATATTTGGACACCGCAATCAACAGCCGCGGTCGCGCTGCGAGATCATGCAGTTGCCAATCCATGCCGAATTTTTTGGCGATCTCGGCGAACCCCTGCCGCAGGGACTCCAGCCCCGGAAAGCGCGCGCCATCCGGCTTGAAGACGACACGCATGTAAAACGCCGAGGTTGGCATCTCGTTGAACTGATGCGATTCGGTGATCGATGCGTCGTGCTGCGCCAAAAACCCGGCAACAGCGGCAACAATCCCCTTGGCGTCGGGGCAGCGAAGAATCAAAGCAAAAGACGGCGTCATCGATGTTCTCTTTGAGGGATGGTGTCTAGGAGGGTTTATGAATACGGGGCTATGGCTGAGTAGATCGGGCTGATGGATTACGCAATTTGGCTGGAGAGTCCGGCCGCGATCACGGTCTTGGCCTCGGCCCCTGCAACTTCACGCACGAGTTTGGGCACCAGATATCCCGGCAGCTGCTGCGCCATCGTTTGGATGAGCGCTATTCCGGTTGAATCGGTCACCTCGAAGTGCGCGCTGCCGCGCACGCGATCGAGTAAATGCAGGTAATAGGGTAGCACGCCATGTCGATGCAGCCGCCGCGAGAGCTCGCTGAGCGTCTGCGCGTCGTCGTTCACGCCACGTAGCAAAGTGCTTTGGTTGAGCAGCAGTGCACCGGTTCCGCGCAGTCGTTCGAGTGCATCGATCGCATCAGCCGCGATTTCATTGGGATGATTCACGTGCAGCACGATGGTCACGCGCCATCGCAGGGCGCGTAGCCACTCGATGAACCCCTGATCGATTCGCGAAGGTAGCACTACGGCGTTTCGCGTGTGCAGCCGCAGCGATTCCAGATGTGTGACGTTTTCGAGGTCGCTTGAGAGCGCACGCAGCCGCGCGTTACTCACCGAAAGCGGATCGCCGCCACTCAAAATGAGTTCAGTAATCGATCGATCCGCGGCAATGGCCGCAACCGCCTCTTTCCAGCGGCCTGTTTCGCCTTGCTGCTCGTCATACGGAAACTCCCGTCTGAAGCAGTAGCGGCAATGCAGCGCACAGGCTTCGGTCGCGATCAGCAGGGCGCGGCTCGAGTATTTGCGCAACAGCCCGGGCGCCAAACGAAACCCCGACTCCCGATTCGGGTCGGTCACAAAACCTGTGACCTCATCGAGTTCTTCGGCGAGCGGCAGCACCTGTCGCAGCAGAGGATCGTTGGCATCGCCGTGACGCATACGCGCGACGAAACTGCGCGGCACCCGCAGCGGAAAGACCGCGGCCGCAGCGCGCGCTGGCGCGAGCCATTCATCGCCCAACCCCAGCAAAGCGAGCAGTTCCGCCGGGTCCGTGACGGCCTCGGCGAAGTCTCTCTGCCAGGAACTGAGCGGGATCGGGTGGCGGGTGGGGGAGGTTGCCGTTATCATACGCGGCCTTTTGAGCCCGGCTATTCTGGGCCTCGCACTCGGCGAACGCAAAGCGGAACGAGCATATGGCTAGCTATAACACCAGCGAATTCAAATCCGGCCTCAAGATCCTCATCGACGGTGACCCCTATGTCATCGTCGAAAACGAGATGGTGAAGCCCGGCAAGGGCCAGGCCTTCAACCGCGTCCGTGTGCGCAATCTGCGAACCGGTCGTACCGTCGAAAAAACCTGGAAGTCTGGCGACTCGGTAGAGGCCGCCGACGTCATGGACGTCGACATGCAGTACCTCTACCAGGACGGTGATTTCTTCCACTTCATGGTGCCCGACAACTTCGAGCAGCACACGGCCAGCAAAGAGTCCGTCGGTGACGGCGCGCAATGGCTGAAGGATGGCATCACCTGCATCGTCACGCTTTGGAATGGCGTACCGCTCGTGGTGACGCCGCCGCCGCACATCGAAGCGAAAATCGTCGAGACCGACCCGGGCGTTCGCGGTGACACCGCAACCGGCGGTCAAAAGCCCGCCAAACTCGAAACGGGTGCGGTGGTGCGCGTGCCGCTCTTCATCAACGAAGGCGAGTTCATCAAAGTCGACACCCGCACGGGCGAGTACATCTCCCGCGCCAAGCAGTAAAGCCGCTTCAGCGCATCCTGCGCTGCTCGTAGTTCCAGGCGTGCTCGACAATGGTGTCGAGCGCCGGGAACTGCGGATTCCAGCCCAATTTTTCGCGTGCGGCGCGTGACTCTGCCACCAAACGTGGCGGATCGCCCGGTCGGCGCGCTTCGCGGTTCACGACAAAATCTTTGCGGGTGACTCGGCGTACGGTGTCGATGACCTCAAGTACCGAGAACCCGTCACCGTTACCCAGGTTGTATTGCGCGCTGGCGCCGCCCCCCATCAAAGATTGCAGTGCAAGCCAGTGCGCTTCGCAGAGATCGACGATATGCACGTAATCGCGGATGCAGGTGCCATCCGGCGTGTCGTAATCGGTACCGAAGACGGCGATCGAGGGTCTGCGACCCGAAGCGGCTTGCAGCGTAAGCGGGATCAGGTGACTCTCGGGATCGTGTCGTTCGCCGAGGGCACCGGTCGGGTCTGCTCCAGCGGCATTGAAATAGCGCAGGCAAACGGCACGCAAACCATAGGCACGATCAAAGTCGGCGAGCGCTTCCTCGATCATGTGTTTGCTGCGCCCGTAGGGGTTGATCGGTGCGCGCGGATGGCGCTCGTCGATCGGCGTGTACTGTGGCGCGCCGAAGATGGCCGCCGTCGATGAAAAGATGAAGCGCTCGACCTTGGCGGCGATCATGGCCTCGAGCAGGGTCAAAGTATGGGCGACGTTGTTGCGATAATACTTTGCCGGCAGTCGCACCGACTCGCCGACCTCGATGTGCGAGGCAAAATGCATGACGGCATCGAAGCGACGGCTCGCAAAAAGCTGATCGAGCAAGGTGCGATCGGCGATGTCACCCTGCACGAATTCGCCGCAGAGCACGGCATCGCGGTGTCCGCCCACGAGATTATCGAGCGTGACGACCTCGGCGCCCGCAGCACCGAGACGCTTGACCATGTGCGAGCCGATGTAGCCCGCGCCGCCGACGACCAGAATATTCAGGGCCATGACGTCGAAGATACCAGCACGTCTACCACCTGCTCGAGTCCCTCGCGGTCGATGTCATCGAAGCGAGCGAGCACAGGGCTGTCGAGATCGAGTACGCCGAGCAGTGATCCCTTGCGCGGGTCCTCGTTCAAGATCATCGGGACAACAATTTCCGAGTTTGAGGCGGAATCGCAGGCGATATGCCCCGGGAACTCGTGCACGTTCGTGACCACGGTCGTGACTCGACGGGCCGCCGTCGTGCCGCACACCCCGCGACCGAGCGCGATACGCACGCAGGCGGGCTTGCCCTGAAAGGGACCGAGCACGAGCTCTTCTTTCGCCGCGTTGTCGTTGATTGCGGCGTTGTTTGCGGCGGTGTCGTTGCGGGTCAGCAGGTAGAAGCCCGCCCAGTTGAGCTGCGGCAGATTGCCATAGAGCAAGGCCGCGGTATTGGCGAGATTGGCGATGGCATCGCGCTCGCCTGCGAGCAGTGCGCGCAGCGCATCCTGCAGTTCACGATAGCCGCGCGCCTTGGCTGCGGGGTCGTGACCGAAGTCGATCGTTTCAAAAGTGGCAGTCATAAGATTTCTCAGGCGATCTCGATCGGAAAGGCCATGATCTCATCGATTCGGTCGGCGCCGCTCGCGACCATCACCGCTCGGTCGAAGCCGACCGCTACGCCCGAGCAGTGGGGGAGCCCCGCTTCGAGGGCGGCGAGCAGACGTTCGTCGATGGCGATCTCGGGTAAGCCGCGCGCGGCTCGTTCGAGATTGTCTCTGTTGAACCGAGCCCGCTGTTCAGCGGCATCGGCCAGCTCTTCAAAGCCATTCGCAAGTTCGATGCCGTCCGCATAAATCTCGAAGCGCAGCGCGACGCGCGAATCGACCGGATCCAGTCTCGCGAGCGCTGCCTGCGAGGCTGGGTAGCGGGTTACGGCGAGCCACTCGTTCTTGCCGAGTGAGGGTCCGATCACCACCGCCATCAAAAAAACGAGCAACTCGTCGCGACCGAGGCTCGCGGCAGCCTCGCGATCAAGCCCGTGATCCATCGCGAGTGTCGCCAGCGCGGGCAAAGAAATGACGAGGGGGTCGATGGCAAGCGCCTGCGCAAACGCCTCGCGATAGCTAGTCTTGCGCAGGGGTCGGTTGTGGCGACCTGCGGTGATGGCCAAGGTATCGAGCAGCGCGGCAACTTCGTCGATCAAATCGTCGAAACCGAGTCCGCTGCGATACCACTCGAGCAGTGTGAACTCCGGGTTATGTAGTCGGCTGCGCTCATCGCCGCGGACCACGCGACAGAGCTGGTAGATATCGCCGCTGCCTGCTGCCAGCAGGCGCTTCATGGCGTACTCGGGGGAGGTCTGCAAGAACATCTCTCGCCCGTCGATGACCAGCGGTACTGGCCGAAGATTGATATCAGTGACCCCGGCATTCACTAGGAGCGGCGTCTCGACTTCGAGCACCGACCGGGCAGCAAAGAAATTGCGCGTCGCAGCAAGTAGCGCAGCACGCAGCGCAAGTTGTTTGCGATGCGCGCTCGGGCGCCAGGCGCTCGGCGTCATGTCAAGCGTCGACCGATCGTCTGACCCATGCGCACGGTTTGGCCCGAGACAAGACCCTCGGCCCACTCGATACTATTTTTGGGGAACAACAAAATGACGGTCGATCCCATGTTGAAGCGACCCATCTCCCCGCCACGCAGCGCGGCGTGGGGCTTGCCGCCTTGTTCGATCTCGAGTCGCGCGAGCGTTCGGGGTTTTCGCGGCGCCACCTCGCCATGCCACGCGGTCTCCATGCTGCCGACGTTCAGTGCGCCGATGAGCGCGAGTCCGTGCTGCAGCGCGCCATCTTCAAAGAAACAGACCACTCGCTCGTTGCGCGCGAACAGATTGGCCACACCGTCCGCGGTCACTCGATTGACGCTGAACAAGCGCCCGGGCACGTACCAAGCCTCGCGCAGCACGCCGGCGGCAGGCATATGAATACGGTGATAGTTGTAGGGCGCGAGATAAATCGTGGCGAAGAGTCCGTCCGCAAATCGCTCCACCCAAGGCCGCCGACCGGCGAGTAGTGCATCGAGCGTGTAGTGCCTGCCCTTGGCTTGCAGCAGCTGGTTGCCCTTGATCACGCCGATCTCGCTCACTGTGCCGTCCACCGGGCAGGCGAGCGCGAGCGGATCTTCGGGCAAGGGCCTCGCATCGGCACGCAGCGCGCGCGTGAAAAAAGCGTTGAAGGATTCGAACTCGAGCGGATTGGTCAGCAGCGCATCGGAGAGATCGGGCTTGAAACCCTTGATGAACTGACGGATGAGCAGATTTTTGAACCAGGGCGTCTGGCTGCGTGCCACCGCATGAATCAATCGCGAGATGCCGTGCTGTGGCAAAACGTGTTGCAGGGCGATGAAAGCGCGCGCGGCCACGCTCAGGTCTTTGACGGCGTTATCAGAGGCGGCTGCGGTATCCGACGAGCGAGATGGCACAATGTCATTCATGCGCAAATTATCCCACAGGCCTGCGGCTCATAGACCCGCCGTTAGACCCGCCGCAAATCGTCGGCCCATCGTGATCGAGGCCCTGTGTCGCGCTACGCGACGGCTCGAGCGTGCCGGAGTCTTCTTTGGTCATGGCACAGATAATGCGGCCGATGACGCGGCCGCACTGCTTTTTCATGTGCTCGGTGATACCGAGGCCGCTGCAGCACTGGCCACCGGACCAAGAGGCGCCAAGGCTTTTTGGCATCGCCGACTCACCCTCAAGGAAAGATTGGCCTTCGAGGCCTTGCTCGAACTGCGCATCTCGATGCGCTGTCCTGCGGTCTATCTCACCGGCAAGACCTGGTTTGCAGGACTCCCCATGCGCGCTGATCCGCGCGCGCTCATCCCGCGCTCGCCACTCGCTGAACTCATCGAGCGCCAGTTTCGGCCGTGGATCGACCCGACTCGCGTGCAGCGCATCCTCGATCTTTGTACCGGCGGCGGTTGTATCGCGCTGGCCTGCGCCCACCATTTGCCTGCGGCCAAGGTCGAGGCGACCGATATCTCCGTTCCGGCGCTGACGCTGGCGCGCGAAAACGCGCGTTCACTCGGGCTTTCTCGGCGTGTCCGCTTCACGAAATCGGATCATTTCGCGGCCCTCGGGAAGCGGCGGTACGATATCATCGTCACCAATCCACCCTATGTGGGGGAGCGCGAGCTGCGCTCGTTGCCCCCCGAATATGGACACGAGCCGCGCATGGCGTTGGCGGCAGGCAAACAGGGACTCGACTCGGTGCTCGTCATCCTTCGCGAGGCGGCGCAACATCTCACCCCCGGGGGTCTCCTGGTCGTCGAGGTGGGTAATACCGAGACTCTGGTGCGCCGTCGCTGGCCACGCGTGCCGTTCACCTGGCTCGAGTTCGAGCGTGGTGGTGGAGGGGTTTTTTTGTTGACTCGCGAGCAGCTGCAACGTCATGTCCGGTAACACGATCGGCCGCCTCTTTCAGGTGACGACCTTCGGCGAGAGCCACGGGCCGGCCCTCGGCTGCATCATCGATGGCTGTCCGCCGGGCCTCGAGATCTCTGAAGCTGATTTCACCCGCGACATCGATCTGCGTCGTACCGGCACTTCGCACTTCGTCAGCCAGCGCAAAGAGGCGGATGCGGTCCGCATTCTCTCCGGTGTCTTTGAAGGCCGAACGACCGGCACTTCCATCGGCCTGCTGGTCGAAAACACCGACGCCCGCTCGCGTGACTACGACAAGATCAAAGATCGGTTTCGCCCCGGTCATGCAGACTACACCTACCAGCAAAAATACGGATTTCGCGATTACCGCGGCGGCGGTCGCTCGTCGGCGCGCGAAACCGTGGTGCGCGTCGCAGCGGGTGCGATCGCCCGCAAGTATCTCGCCACGCGCCTGGGTATCAGCATTTGCGGTTATCTCAGCAAGATCGGCAATCTCGAGATTGCTGCCGTCGCACCTGAGACGGCCTACGACAATCCGTTTTTTTGCCCCGATCCCTCGCGCGTCAAAGAATTGGAAGATCTCATCTGGAAGATCCGCGAAGAGGGCGACTCGCTTGGTGCGCGCATTACCGTGATCGCCAAGGGTGTACCGCCCGGGCTTGGCGAGCCGGTCTTCGATCGGCTCGACGCCGACCTCGCCTACGCGATGATGGGCATCAATGCCGTCAAGGCGGTCGAGATTGGCGCGGGTGTTCGAGTGGTCGAGCAACGTGGCAGCGAGCATCGCGACGAACTCACGCCCTCGGGCTTCCTCGGCAACAACGCAGGCGGTGTGCTCGGTGGCATATCAAGCGGGCAGGACATCATCGTGCACGCCTCGCTCAAGCCGACCTCGAGCATTCAGGTGCCGGGCAAGACCATCAATGTTTTCGGTGATCCCGTCGATGTGATCACCAACGGCCGCCACGACCCCTGTGTGGGTCTGCGGGCGACGCCGATCGCCGAGGCGATGATGGCCATCGTTCTCATGGATCATTGGTTGAGACATCGGGCACAGAATGGCGATGTGCAATCGCCAACGCCCGTGATTACGGAGCAAAAGAAATGAGTCGGCAGTGGAATGTGGCGGTACTCGGCGCAACGGGACTCGTGGGTGACACCATGATCAAAGTTCTGGAGGAGCGCAAATTTCCGGTGGGCGAACTCTTCCCGCTCGCCAGCAACCGTTCACTCGGCAAGAGCATCGAGTTCAACGGCAAAAGTCTGCCGGTGCTCGATGTCGAAGCCTTCGATTTTTCGAAGGCGGATATCGGCTTGTTCTCGGCAGGCGGTGACGTCTCGCGTCTCTATGCGCCCAAGGCCGCCGCCGCGGGCTGCGTCGTCATCGACAACACCTCCGAGTTTCGCTACGAGGATGACATCCCGCTCGTGATTCCCGAGGTCAATCCCGGCGCGATCGCCGACTTTCGCAAGCGTCGCATCATCGCCAACCCCAACTGTTCGACCATCCAGATGCTGGTCGCCCTAAAGCCCATCTATGACGCGGTCGGTATCGAGCGCATCAATGTGGCGACTTACCAGTCAGTGTCCGGCGCCGGCAAAGAAGCGGTCGAAGAACTGGCCGAGCAAACCGTGGCGCTGATGAGCGGCAAGGGGCCGATCAAGCCCAAAGTGGTGGCGGCGCAGATCGCCTTCAACGTCGTGCCGCAAATCGACAAATTTCAGGACAACGGCTACACCAAAGAAGAGATGAAGATGTTTTGGGAGACGCGCAAGATTTTCGGCGACCCCGACATCCGCGTGAATGCCACGACCGTGCGTGTGCCGGTTTTCTTTGGCCATTCCGAGGTGGTCAACATCGAGACCAAGCGGAAGATCACCGTGCCTGAAGTGCGCAAACTTCTCGACAAGATGCCCGGTGTCAAAGTCATCGACACACGCGAGTCGGGCGGCTATCCCACCGCCGCCGTGCATGCCGCAAACGATGATCGCGTGTTCGTCGGTCGCATACGCGAAGATATCTCGCACGAGCGCGGTCTCAATCTTTGGGTGGTTTCCGACAATATCCGCAAGGGTGCAGCGACCAACAGTGTGCAGATTGCCGAAATCCTCATCCGCGAACACCTTTGAGGCGTGCAGGCCTTGGCGTGTCCAATGTTGGCGAGTCCAATGAAGGGGGTGACATCGTGAAGCGAACCATCACATTCGGGCTGCGGCCCTTTGTAGTGCTGTCGACGTTGACGACGTTGGGCTTCGGTGGTGTCGCGGCCTCGGCGCTCGAGCTTGGAGCGGGTCGTCTCAAGTCCGCGCCGGGCGCGCCGCTCGATGTCGAAATTCCCCTGTTGCAGGTCGGCGAGGGCGAACTCGACTCGCTCAAGCCCCAGTTGCCGGCCAATTCGCGCTCCGCCGAACTTGCCAATGCGACGGTGGAGTTGGCGCAGGGCAGCGACGGCGCAGCAGTGCTGCGGGTGCGTAGCAGCGGCCCGCTGAGTGCCGACAGCGTTCGCTTCGTCGTCGTTGCGGACTGGGGGCGCGGTCGCCGCTTTCGTGAGTACACGTTTTCTTTGACGGCCGAGGGCAGTACATCGCAGACCGCGTCCGGCTCATCGGTTGCCCCAGTGCCAGCGTCCTCGTCAGCGCCTGCCGCGCCCGCCGCCGAGCCGCCGCCCGCCGAGGTCACGACGTTTTCCACAGCGTCCCCGGGTTCCCCCGGCGAAGTAAATTCCTCCGGCGAAGCAAATGTGTTGAGCACCGCTGGCAATGACGCGGGTTTGTCGATCTCGACAGATCGTCAGCCAGAGACTCGCGCGACGGAGAGCAGCGCGACAACGAGTCGCCGCATTGTCCGTCCCGGCGAAACTTTGATGTCGATTTCGCGGGAATGGTCGGCGAAGACGGGTGCGACGCTCGCGCAAACCATGGTGGGCATCTATCGCGCCAATCCGCAGGCCTTTGGCCCGGGTGGCATGAGCGAGTTGCTGGTGAACGCCGAACTCTCATTACCCGATTCGGCCGCGCTGGGCGGCACATCCGCCGCGGCGGCGTCGGGCGAGATCTCGCGTGAGCTCGGTATCTGGCGCACGGGTGGTGCCGCCGCG
>Ga0194129_10003013_pt1 | contig 24034 bp, 22 predicted proteins | sample TA2KigCa35mmetaG_FD_150862 | JGI IMG/M metagenome (GOLD analysis project Ga0194129, IMG submission 150862) | Freshwater microbial communities from Lake Tanganyika, Tanzania - TA2015038 Kigoma Deep Cast 35m | ecosystem: Environmental > Aquatic > Freshwater > Lake | place: Tanzania: Lake...
CAGGCGATGCTTCACCTGCGGGCCGTCTACCTCAACGGCCGATGGGACGAGTTCGTCGAGCACCACGCCGAAACTGAGCAAACTCGGCTATATGGCAAGGCTGCGGCATAGAGATTTGCGAGTTACGTCCAAATTCGCTTGGATAAGGGCTAGGCGGCTTCCACGCCGGGGCTCTCGCCGAAGTAGTACTTCTTCGCCTCGGGATTGGAGAGCACTTCCTGGGCGCTGCCATGGCAGAGCACCTTGCCGGCCCGGATCACGTAACTGCGGTCGGTGATCGCGAGCGTCTCCCGTTCGCGGTGGTCGGTGATCAGGATCGAGATGCCGTCGTCGCGGAGGCCGCGGATGATCTTCTGGATCGAGTGGATCGTCACGGGATCGATGCCGGTGAAGGGCTCGTCCAGGAGGATGATCCGCGGCTCCGTGATCAGGCAGCGGGCGATTTCGAGGCGGCGCTTCTCGCCGCCGGAGATGTAGTGGGCCTTCGAGCGGCGGATCTTCACGATGTCGAACTGTTCGAGCAGCTGCTCGCACCGCCGCCGGCGGGCCTTCAACGCCATCCCCACCAGCTCCATGATCGCCAGCAGGTTCTGCTCGACGGTCAGCTTGCGGAACACGCTCTGTTCCTGGGCGAGGTAGCCCATGCCGCCATCGCGGGCCCGCTTGTACATCGGCCAGTCGGTGATCTCCTCGTCGTCGAGGAGCACGCGGCCGGAATCGGGGATCACGATCCCGCAGGTCATCCGGAAGCTCGTCGTCTTTCCGGCTCCGTTGGGCCCCAGCAGGCCCACGATCTCCCCCGCCTCGACGTGGAAGTCGACGCCGTCGACGACGCGGCGGCGGCCGTAGTTCTTGACGAGTCCTTCGACGCTGAGCAGCGACATCCGTGCCACTCCCTCCCGGAACGCTGGCGGCCCGCGGAACGTGCTAGCGGACGAAGCGCATCCTCGCGAAGTTCGGCCAGGAGGGCAACCGCAAATCCCAGCCGCCAAACCGCAGGGGAATGCCCCAGGGAGCGGGCACGGCGTGCGGCCAGAACACGACCAGCGCCTTGCCGATCAGCAGCCGGCGATCGACGTGGTGCCCGTCGAGCCAGAGCCGGCTGTCCTTGCTGGCCGCCGAGTTGTCGCCGAGCATGAAGTACTGCCCGTCGGCCAGCGGAAACTCGAGCACGTCCTCCTCGATCGGCCTGCCGTCACGAGCCACGTCGACCATGGAGATGTAGTACACGTCGCGGAGCACCCGCAATCTCGACAGCCGCACGTCGCCTCCCGTCAGCCGCACGCCCACGGGGGCGAGGTCGCTGGGCCCGGGGGATCCCGGTGCCGCGGGCTCGACGACCGGCGCGGCCCCGGCGGCGGGCATCGGCCGCCGCCACGCGGTCGAGGCGTCGAACTCCACCCGCCGCCCGTTCACCGTCAGCGAGAGTTCGTCGTCCACGTTGGCGAAGCACAACCGCCACGTGCCGCGCCCCCGGATGGCCGTGCGGGCCGTCGCGGCGGCTCCCCCGGGCACGTCGATCCGCGCGGTCCCGTCGGCCAGATCGACCTCGAGCACGTGCCGGGCCCCGTTCTCGACGAGATCGAGGGCCAGGCGTCCTTGCGGCTGCCGGCTTTCCACCGAGAGCTCGACCGCGAGATCGCCGACGTGGTGCAGGCGGCCGGGCATGGTGTTGTAGGGCTGCACGTCGACGATCGGGCTCGCTTCCGGCGGGCGAGGCCGCCCGCCGCCGCCGATCGTCCGCCAGTCGTCGGCGGTCGGCACGATGTTGCGAAAGCGGAGTTCGGCCGACGAGTCCGGCGGACACGACGCGGAGAAGGATCGCCCGTCGTCGTCGCTCGACCAGCGGCACGTCCGCTCTGCGTCGCTCGACCAGTCGGCCCACGCCGTGGGCCAGCCGGCCTGCACGAGCTCCTCCGCCACGCGATCGGCGTCATGAACGCACTGCAGCATCGCCCGCAGCGTCTGCGGCGGCTTGCGGGCGATCTCCGGTTCGGCCCCCTCGCGGGCCGTCCAGATGTCGCCTCCGGCGATGAACAGGCTCTCGCCCGGCAGACCGACGAGCCGCTTGATGTAGTTGATCTTCGCATCCTCCGGATACTTGAAGACCACGACATCCCAGCGCTCGGGTTCGCCGAAGTCGTAGGCGAACTTGTCGACCAGGATGCGGTCGCCGTTGAACGACGGGTACCGCGGATCGGGTTGGCCCGGGCCCCGGGCCAGAGGGATCACGTCGCCGCAGTTGAAGCACGTTGCCGCCGGCACGAGCTTGTCGGGGCGGATCCGGCCGGCGGCCTCGTCCCACTCCTGGCTGGCGCCCACGCGGAGCGTGGCCCCGCAGGCGGGACAGTCGAGATCCTTGTGCCTGCCCATCAGCGTGGGGGCCATCGAGCCGGTCGGGATCACGAACGCCTCGGCCTCGAATGCCCGGAACAGCAGCGCCAGCGTGAAGGCGACGACGATCGACTCGACCGTCTCGCGGCCCCCCGCGAGCGGATTTCGGACGACGTCGCCGCGGCCTCGGGCAAGGCGGCCGGGGTCGGGGATCCGGTGATTGGCCGACGGCATCGATCTCTCCGGGGCACGCGGGCCGGGACGGTCTCGGGCGGCACGGCCGACCCGATCCTACGGTCACATCAGGGCCGACTCAACGGCCGGCTGCCGCGAGCAGGGAGTCGACGGCTTCGGCCACGTCGGCATAGGTGAACGGACGGCCCAGCGAGGTCGCCGCGACGTCGTCGTCGAAGCGCCGGGCCAGCGTGCCGTCCGGACGCCAGACGAAGACCGCCGGCACGCCCGCGAGGTCGAGCTTGCGGTACATCGCGTCAGCCTCCTCGGTCGCGATCAGGTTGGTCACGTCGTGGGCACCGACGGACTCGAGGAAGGTGCGGACCGGCGGCAGCACCTCGTCCAGGTCGCCGCCGTCGTAGTCCAGCGCCAGCGACAGACAGACGACGTCGGGCCGGCGGGCGGAGGCGAGCCGAACGAGGCCGGGAAACTCCCGGACGCAGGGGGGGCAGGAGGTGCTCCAGCAGTCGAGCACCACGACCTTCCCGCGATGCCGCTCGATCTCCCGCAGCAAGCCTTCGTGGTCGACTGGCGTCAGACCGATCCCGGGGGATGCGGCACCCGCGGCGGCAAGCAGCACCGCGGCGGCGGCCCCGAGCATTCCCATCGCGGAGCTCGTGCCGCACAATCGCCAGGCAGCCACGTACCGCGAGGGTCTCAGCGTGTCCCGCTTCGAACACATCCGTCACAAGCCTCCGCAGATGCTGGCAGCTCCCCGCCAACTCGTCGTGGCCTGCGCCGCCATGCGAAGCCATGTGAACCTGTCCCATATCGTAAGGACCTGCGGCTGCTTCGGCATCACCCATCTGGTGGCCTGCGGGGCCGCCGGAATTGACGGCCGGATCGCCCGCGACGGGGCCCAGTCGGTCAAACTCGTCGTCCACCGGAGCCTCCCCCCCGTCCTCGACCGGCTCCGGGAGGAGGGCTACGAACTGGTGGGCCTGGAGCAGACGACCCGCTCGGAGTCGCTGTTCGGATTCCGGTTCCGGGAACGGACCGCGCTCGTCGTCGGCAACGAGCGGCTGGGCCTCGGGCCGGATGAACTGGACCGACTCGACCGCGTGGCCGAGATCCCGATGGCGGGCCTGCCGCACAGCCTCAATGCGGCGACCGCGGCGTCGATCGCCATCTACGAGTACTGCCGCCAGTGGCCGGCCCCGGTGGCCGACCAATGACCCTCTTCGTCGGCACCGACGAGGCCGGCTACGGACCGAATCTCGGACCGCTGGTGGTCGCGGCGACCGTCTGGGAGTCGACGGCCGGCGCCGACCAGGCCGACGCCGGATGGACACGCGCCGTGGCCGCCCTGGGCGGCATGTGGGGGGACTCGAAGAAAATCTTCCGCGGCGGCGACGGCTTCGCGGCGCTGGAACGTGGGGCGTTGGCCGGCCTGGCCTGCGCGGGGGGCGGGGTGCCCCGTTCGTGGACCGATCTGCTCGCGGCGGTCCACGCCGGCGATCAACCCGCAGCCGAGTGGGAGCCGATCGTGAACCGGCTCGGCGTGCCGAGGGAGAACGACGCCACTGCGTGTGCGACCCTGGCGGGAGAGGCCGTCGAGACGCTGGCGGCCCACGGCCTCCGGCTGGTCGCCGTCCGGTGCCGGATCGTCCAGCCCCGCGCCTTCAACGCGGCGCTCGCCGCCGGCTTGAACAAGAGCGACCTGCTGTCCCAGGTGACGCTCGATCTTGCCGCCGCGGCCGCGGCCACCGGCGAGGCGGTGGTCTGGTGCGACCGTCACGGAGGGCGCCGCCGCTACGCGCCACTCGTGTCACGCGCCTTCGCGGCCCCGCTGGTGCAGGTCGAGGAGGAGACGCCCGAGCGGTCGGCGTATCGGATCTCGGGCCGGGCCTGCCGGATCGAGTTCACCGTGCGGGGAGAGTCGCGGCTGCCCGTGGCCCTGGCGAGCATGACGGCCAAGTACGTCCGCGAACGTGCGATGGAGGCCTTCAACACCTGGTGGAGCGGCCGGGCGGCCGGGCTCGTGTCCACGGCCGGCTATCCGGTCGACGCCCTCCGCTGGCGCGGGGATGCCGCGGCTGCGGTGGAGGCGTCGGGAGTCCCCTGGGACGATATCTGGCGGCGGTCGTGACGCACCCCACCGGTCGCGGCCACCGCTGCTCCGCTTGTTTGCCGCGCCGCAAGCCGCGACAATCAGCCGAGTCATGGCCACGCTCACCACCAGGCTGTACTTCGTCCGCCACGCGATCGCCGAGGATGCATCGGCGGATGGTGACGACCGGTCCCGACGACTGACGCGCAAGGGCCGTCGTCGATTCACCAGGCTGGTGAAGCGGCTGGCCCGGGCCGGGATGGAAGTCGGCCTCATCGCCACCAGTCCGCTGGTCCGCACCCGGCAGACCGCCGAGATCCTCGCGGCCGAGCTGCCCGGCACGCCGCCGGTGTTCGTGGTCGAAGCGCTGGCTCCAGGGTCCGACTGGCAGGCCGTCGTCGAATGGTCGCTCACCAGGGACGCCGAGAGCATCGCCTGGGTGGGTCATGCTCCGTGCGTCGGCAGGCTCGTCGCGGCCTCGATCGGGGACGGCTCGGCGGCGGTTCGAATGGAGAAGGGCGCCATCGCCTCGATCGCCTTTCCGGACGGCCTCGGCCACCCGGGTGAACTGGAGTGGCTCGCCTTCCCCGACCTGTTTCGCCGCCGCTGAGCGGGGCCGGTTTCGCTCCCGTGGCCTCCGGCAATCACGGTCGTACAATGTGGCCGCGGTGTTCGTGGTGGCGAATCAGGCGGCAGCATTTCCAGAGGGAGGACGTCACGTGAGCGTGCGGACAAGGGCGATCGACAGTCGTGCGTGGGCACCGGCCATCATCCTGCTCGCGGCCGTCACGGGGTGTGCCCCCGGCGGCGGGCCGGTCGCGCGGGAAGACGTGGTCGAGATCGAGACGATCGAGATGGCTCCCGCCGCAGACCCGCCGGCGGTGTCCGCAGCCTCGGACACGGCCCGGGCGATCGATGCCTCGCGGCAGGAGGTCGACGCGCGGGTCGCCGCCGCCGACTCCGCGATCGCCGCGGCCCAGCCCGAGCCGGCGGCGGAACCGGCGCCGCAGCCGAACGAGCGGGTCGAACTGGGCGACCCCGCCCTGACCGCCGGAGTTCCGGGCACGGGGCCGATCACGCTGGCTGACATCGACCGCTGGCTCGCCGACCCGAGGAACTTCCGCGTGCTCGAGCCGATTCTGCCGCTGGGCCTCTCTCAGGGTGCCTCCCAGGTCACCGGCCTCGATGCCAACCCGATGACCCGGGCCAAGATCGAACTCGGCCGCCAGCTCTACTTCGACACCCGGCTCTCCGCCGACTCCACGGTCAGCTGCGCCAGCTGCCACAATCCGGCGGAGGGCTACACCGCCCACACGAAGACCGGCGTCGGGATCCGGGGACAGCTCGGGGGGCGCAACTCCCCGGTCTCGTTCAATCGCATCCTTTCGGGGAAGCAATTCTGGGACGGACGCGTCGATTCGCTCGAGGCACAGGCGGTGGGGCCGATCCAGAACCCGATCGAGATGGGCTTCACGCACGAGGGGGTGGTCCAGCGGCTCTCGGAAATCCCCGTCTACAAGAAGCAGTTCGACGCGATCTTCGGCGAGGTGACCATCGACCGGGTCGGCGAGGCGATCGCCGCCTTCGAACGGTCGATCGTGACGTCACCGTCGCCCTACGACTACCACGAGCAACTCCTGCCCTTCTCCGCGATGGACGAGGACGACATCGCCGATGATCCAGACCTCGCCGCGAAGTACGCGGCGGCCAAGGAGGCCGCGGAGAAGCACCCCTTGAGTGACGCGGCCAAGCAGGGGCGGGAGCTGTTCTTCGGCAAGGCCAACTGCACCGCCTGCCACGTGGGGGCGAACCTGGCGGACGAGAAGTACCACAATCTGGGCATCGGGATGGACAAGGCGGAGCCGGACCTGGGCCGCTTCGTGGTCACCAAGGACGAGGCCGACCGGGGCGCCTTCAAGACGCCCACGGTCCGCAACGCGGCCCTCACCGCTCCCTACATGCACGACGGGTCGGTCGCGACGCTGGAAGAGGTCGTGGAGTGGTACGACAAGGGCGGCCATCCCAATCCCGCGCTCAGCGACAAGATCAAGCCGCTCAACCTCACGGCCACGGAGAAGGAGGCGCTGGTGGAGTTCATGAAGGCCTGCACGAGCCCGACATCGCCCGTCGAGATGGCCCGGCTCCCCGAGTGATGGCGGCCGACCGGGTTCTCCTGCCCTTGGCCGAGGCGCAGCAGCCCCTGTTCGCCGGTGTCGACCTCGGTGGCACGAACGTCAAAGCCGCCCTGGTCGACGATCGCGGCCGACTCGTGGCCTTTCACACCGAGCCGACGCGGGCCGAGCGGGGTCCGGAGGACGCAGCGGCCCGGATGGGGCGGGCGGTGCACACGCTCGCCGCGCACGCGGGGATCGCCACCGCGGACATCGCCCGGGTGGGACTCGGATCACCCGGCCCGCTCGACATCCCGCAGGGCACGATCGTCCGGGCGGGCAACCTGCCGGGCTGGGACGGCTTCCCGCTGCGGGACCGGGTCGCGGCGCATGCCGGCCGCGACGTGACGTTCGCCAACGACGCCAATGCGGCCGGCTACGGAGAGTTCTGGGTCGGCTCGGCGAAGGGCGCCTCGTCGCTGGTGTTGCTCACGCTCGGCACGGGAGTCGGCGGCGGCATCATCATCGGCGACGTGAACGTGGAGGGGGCCCACAGCCACGGGTCGGAATGCGGCCACATCCTCGTCGATCCCTCCGCCGCCGCCCGGATGTGCCCGTGCGGCCAACCCGGCCACCTCGAGGCCTACACCAGCGCGACGTCGGTGAAGGCGGTGGCACGGGAGCGGCTCTCGGCCGGAGCCGGCGGGACGCTGGCCGCGGCGGTGGCGGCCGGTGAGGAACTGACGCCCCTGGTGATCGCCCGGGAGGCCGAGCGGGGGGATGCGCTGGCCACCGGCGTGCTCATGGATGCCGCCCGCTGGCTGGGAATCGGGATCGTCACGCTGATGCACGCGGTCGACCCCGAGGTGGTCGTGATCGGCGGGGCGATGACGTTCGGCCGGGAGGCGAATCCGGTGGGCCGTGCGTTCCTCGAGCGCGTGCGGCAGGAGGTTCGTGACCGGGCGTTTCCGGTGCTCGCCGAGCGGACGACGATCCGCTACGCGAGCCTCGGAGGCGACGCCGGCTCGATCGGTGCCGCCGGCCTCGCCCGCCTCGACCACCGCCGCTCGCGCAGCTGACCGGCGCACGAGCGTTTGCCCGACTGTTCGCCCCTCGGGCAGAACGTTTGGCCTTGCGTGTCACGAAACCAGCGCCGCGCACGGTACACTCTCGGCATGGACTGCAAGCACATCCGCAACTTTTCGATCATCGCCCACATCGACCACGGCAAGAGCACGCTCGCCGACCGGCTGCTCGAACGGACGGGCACGGTGGACAAGCGTCAACTGAAGGACCAGATGCTCGACGACATGGAGCTCGAGCGGCAGCGGGGGATCACGATCAAGGCCCGGGCGGTGCGGATGGAGTTTCGGCACGGCGGTGAACGCTACGAGCTGAACCTGATCGACACCCCCGGACACGTCGACTTTCACTACGAGGTCTCCCGCAGCCTGGCATGCTGCGAGGGCGCGCTTTTGCTCGTCGACGCCTTCCAGGGCGTCGAGGCCCAGACGGTGGCCAACGCCTACGCGGCGATCAACCAGAACCTCACGATCGTGCCGGTGATCAACAAGGTCGACCTCGTGCATGCCCGTGTCGACGAGGTGCTCCTCGAGATGGAGCAGAGCCTCGCCGTCGACCCCACCGAGGTGATCCGGGCGAGTGCCAAGACGGGGATCGGCATCGACGAACTGCTGGCGGCGATCATCGACCGGATTCCGCCCCCGCAGGGGGACCCGGCCGCGACCCTGCGGGCGATGATCTTCGACAGCCACTACGACAGCTACCGCGGCGCGATCACCTACGTGCGGATCGTCGACGGCACGATCACCAAGGGGCAGAAGATCCGCTTCCTGGAGACGGGCACGACGCACGAGGTGCTGGAGCTGGGGCAGTTCGTCCCGCAGCGGCGGGCCTGCGACACGCTCTCCGCCGGGCAGGTGGGCTATCTGGTCTGCAACATCAAGGACGTCAAGCAGGTCCACATCGGCGACACCGTGACGGTCCCCGGCGATCAGGCCGCGGCGCCGTTGCCGGGCTATAAGCCGCCGCAGCGGATGGTGTATTGCGGGCTGTATCCCAGCGAGGGGGAGAACTTCGAGGAGCTCCGCGACGCGCTCGAGAAGCTCGCGATCAACGACCCGTCCTTCGAGTACGCGCCGGAGTCGAGCGAGGCCCTCGGGTTCGGATTCCGGTGCGGCTTCCTGGGCCTGCTCCACATGGAGATCATCCAGCAGCGGCTGGAGAAGGAGCACGACCTCGATCTGGTGCAGACCGCGCCGAACGTGACCTACAAGATCAAGCAGACGACCGGCGAGACGATCGACATCACCAATCCGCAGGACGTGCCCGACACGGGGTTGATCGAGGAATTCCTGCAGCCGATCGTGCGGACCAACTTTCTCGTGCCGGTCGAGCAGATCGGCCCGGTGATGCAGCTGTGCACCGACCGCCGGGGCACCTACCTCAAGACCGAATACCTCTCCCCCACGCGGGCCATGCTCACCTTCGACCTGCCGCTCGGCGAGGTGATCTACGACCTCCACGACAAGCTCAAGAGCGTGACCCGCGGCTACGGCACGATGGACTACGAGCTCGTGGGGTATTTTCCGGCCGATCTGGTGCGGCTCGACATCCTCGTGGGGGGCAAGAAGGTCGACGCCCTGTCGATCATCTGCGACCGCCGTGATGCGGACCGTCGCGGCCGGGCGATCGTCAAGAAACTCCGTGGCGAGATCGACCGCCACATGTTCGAGATCGCCCTGCAGGCGGCGATCGGCACCAAGGTGATCGCCCGCGAGACCATCTCCGCGATGCGCAAGAACGTGACGGCCAAGTGCTACGGCGGCGACATCTCCCGGAAGAAGAAGCTCTGGGCGAAGCAGAAGGAGGGCAAGAAGCGGATGAAGAGCATCGGCTCCGTCGACATTCCGCAGAAGGCCTTCATGGCGGTGCTCGACACGGGTGCCGACCGGCAGTGATCCGGGGGCCTCGAGGGTATCCCGCCGCTACGCCCGGCCCCGGCTCGTCGCTGAAGCGGTGGCCACGTCCCACGCGTGCCATCCCGCGCGGCGGCCGGCGGCGACGTCGAGTTCGGGATCGTCCCCCACGATCAACACTTCGGGCGCGGTGAGCCCGAGCCGGCCCTCCACCACGCGGAAGAACTCGGCGGCCGGCTTCCGCCAGCCGATCTCCGCCGAGACGAACACGTGCTCGGCCCACGACAGCGGCTCGATCGCCCGGGCGAGGGGAAAGAGGCGTCCGTCAAAGTTGCTCGCCAGGGCCACCGTCAGGCCGGCGTCGCGGGCGGCCCGGGCGAGGTGCACGCCTGCCGGCAGCGGCCGCCAGGCGGCGGGCCTGGCGAACGACTCCCAGAGGTCGATGAAGATCGCGTCGCTCTCCGGCGCGCCGGCGAACACCTCGGCGACGATCTCCCGCCACCGCCGCCGCTCGCGATCCTGATCGGTGGCGAACGCCGGCGTGGCCGCCGCGTCGATCGCCTCCTGGCGGATCCAGGCGGAGCGGAACCGCCGGCCGATCTCGGCGACATCGCAGGCCACCCCGTGCCGCCCGGCCGCCCGGTGGTAGGCGTCGGCCACCGCCGGATGCGGCTCGACGAGCGTCCCGACCACGTCGAACACGATCGCCCTGACGGCCGCGGGGAACATCAGCGGCGTGGGATCAGTCCCAGGTCGAGCCCGAACACGAAGAACATCAGGACCAGGATCAGGCCGAGCCCCAGGTAGCTCAGCACCCCGACCACGTGCTCGCTGGGCGGCTTGCCCCGGAGCAACTCCCAGGTCAGGAACACCATGTGACCGCCGTCGAGTACGGGAATGGGCAGGAAGTTCACCACCGCGAGGTTCGCGCTGAGCATGGTGAGAAACAGGAGCAGCCTTCCGAATCCCTCGTTGGCGGAGCGGCCGGCCTGCTTGGCGATTTCGATCGGGCCGCCGAGCAGGCGCGGACTGATCTCCTGCCGCGTGAGCTTGCCGAGAAACCCGTAGACCATCGACAGGTCTTCCTTGGTCTTTCGCAGTCCGCGGCGGAGGGCATCGCCGAACGAGCTCGCCCGCACCGTGCGGTACATGGGCTCGAAGACCAGGCCTCGATCGACGACGAACCCGTCGGCCGCCGCCTCGGGGGACAGCGTGATCGTGCGCCGCTCGCCGCCGGCGGGTGACTCGACGGTCAGCGTCAGCGAGGCACCGCTGGGCAGGTGCTGGAGCAGGGCGGTGACCACGGGCCAGTTGGGCTCCTGGTCCGAGATGTCGATCCCGCTCTTCGGGTCCGGTTCCTCGCCGGGCTCGGTGACCACCGCCCGCACGATCCGGTCGCCCGCCTTGACGCCCGCGCGGCCGGCGGGGCTGTCAGCCGCGACGGCCGCCACCAGGGCGTCGATGGGCAGCGCGATCCCGAGCGACGGGATCGACAGCGGACTGCCGATCCCCGCCGTCTCGTCGTCCCTCCAGGTCACGGGCCGCGGCGTCAGGGTGACGGTCCGCTGGCTGCCGGCCGCATCGGTGAGCGTGAGCGTGACCGGCTGCCCGACACGTTCGCGGAGGCGGTCGTCGAGGGTGACGGGGTCACCGATGGGCTCGCCATCGACCGCGGTCAGGCGGTCACCCGGGGAAATCCCCGCTGCCGCTGCCGGCGAACCGTCCTGGACGGCCTTGACGGGCAGGGGCGTCATGGCCAGGCCGGTGACGAGCCGCGGCTGCGCCGGCAGCTCGACCGACAGCGTGGCGGTGCCGGAGACGGACCCGTCCGGACCCTTGGTCGGCCGGGCGACCTGCAGGGTCACCGGGGCGGCAGGCTTCGCGGAGAGAGCCGCCAGGAGTTCCGCGTAGCTGGCCACCGGCACGTCGTCGATCCTGCGGATCGTATCGCCCGGCTCGAAGGCCGGAACCGCGCGGGCCGCCGCCCCGACGAGGCCGCGGGACAGGTCGGTCGGCAGCGTGAGCGAATACGGGCTCGTGACGCCGATCGTCGGTGCACCGAGGTCGGTGTCGGGCTTGAGCAGCACCGTTCTCGTCGAGCCGTCGGCCGGCCGGCGGACCGTGAAATCGATCCCGTCCCGCACGCTGCCCACCGTGACGCCGTGCCGGAGATCGTTGAAGATCGGATCCGAGCGGCCGCCGATGGCGACGATCTCGTCACCGGTCCGTAGCCCCGCCCGCCAGGCCGCTCCGCCGGTACGGACACTCGACAGCGTGCAGGTCATCTCGCGGACCCCGAGCTTGAAGGCCAACGAGGCCATCAGCACGGCGAAGAGCACGTTCATGATCACGCCCGCGGAAATGATCGCCATCCGCTTGGGCACGCTCTGGGCCGGATAACTGCGGGGATCCCAGGTGGGATGCGGACCGGCGACCGGCTCCGCCGGCAGGTCGCCCGAGAGCCGGGCCCGCTGGGCCTCGCCCGCGGCTGCCGCCGGGTTGTCCTCCTGGCCGAGCATCTTCACATAGCCCCCGAGCGGCAGGGCGCCGATGCCGTACTCGGTCTCGCCCCACTTCACGCTCGCGAGCTTCATGCCGCCGATGTCGAATCCCAGGAATAACTTTTCGCACTTCACGCCGCACGCCTTGGCGACGAGGAAGTGCCCCAGCTCGTGCACGAAAATCACGAACCCCAGCCCGCAGGCGACCTGGAGGATGACCCACCAGTTCTCCGCGAACCAGGCCAGCCCGGACGCCGCAGCGAGGGGCAGGGCGGGGTACGTCAGGCAGTCGCCCACGTCGCGACCTCCTCTCGCGCCCAGGCGTCGAGCCCGCGGATCTCGTCCAGCGTCGGCTCCGACGAGAAGGCGTGGCGGTCCAGGACCTGCCCGCAGACCTCGGCGATGTCGGTGAAGCGGATTCGGCCCGCCAGGAACGCGGCGACGGCCGCCTCGTTCGCGGCGTTGAGCACGCAGCCCGCGGTGCCGCCGCGGGCGGCCGCCCGGTGCCCCAGCCCGACCGCCGGGAATCTCGACAGGTCGGGCGGTTCGAACTCCAGCGTCATCCCGGCGGTGAAGTCGAGCCGGCGGGCGGGCCCGTCGGTCCGCCGCGGAAACGTCAGCGCGTACTGGATCGGCAGCCGCATGTCGGGGGGGCTGAGCTGGGCGATCACCGAGCCGTCGACGAACTCGACGAGCGAGTGGACGATCGACTGCGGGTGCACCGCGACGGCGAGCCTGTCGGCGGGCACGTCGAACAGCCAGCGAGCCTCGATCAGTTCCAGGGCCTTGTTCATCATCGTCGCGGAGTCGATGGTGATCTTGGGACCCATCGACCAGGTCGGGTGCCGCAGCGCCTCCTCGGGCGTCGCCGCTGCGAGCGTGTGCTGCGGTCGCGTGCGGAACGGGCCGCCGCTGGCGGTGAGGATGATCCGGCGAACCTCGTCGGCACGGCCGGCGGCCAGCGCCTGATGGATCGCCGAATGTTCGCTGTCGACCGGCAGGATCGTGGCTCCCGTCTCGCGGGCCCGCCGCATCACCAACGGGCCGGCCATCACGAGCGTTTCCTTGTTGGCCAAGGCCACGGTCTTGCCCGCGTCGATCGCGGCCCAGGTGCTGTCGAGCCCGGCAGCCCCGACGATCGCCGACACCACGCGGTCCACGGCCGGGGCAGCGACGAGTTCGGCCAGCGCGGCCGACCCGACTGCGAGCCGCGTGCCTGCGGGCAGGTCGCCTGCCCGGATTCCAGCCGCCGCCGCCTCGTCGACGACCACCACCCAGGTCGGTCGCAGCCGCCGGGCCTGTTCGAGGAGCGGCCCGACGCTGCGGTGGGCGGCCAGCAGCCAGGCGGAGAACTGGCCGGCCGATGCCTCGATGACGTCGAGCGTGCTGGTCCCGATGCTGCCGGTCGAGCCGAGGACGGCGATCCGCACCCGCCCCGGGACCGGTGCGGGGCTATCCCACGGGGAACGCGGCAGGCGCGCTCCCTCTTGCGAGGGACCGTGTGTCATCGTTGACGGCAGAAATTCGGCACAAAACTCAGGCATCTTCGCTGAAGGGAGTGTACGGCGTGACGGCCGGAACTTCCAGAACGTACCTTCTCGCCGCGCTTTGCCTCAGCTTCGGAGGCAGGTGGTGTCGTTTGTCCCAGGAACCGTCCCGGCGTACGATGCAGAAACAAGCTTTTTTCTGCGCGGTTTCCGCCACCACCGGCGAGCCCGCCCCGCCGGCGAACGTATGGCCAGGAAGCGCGACCTCCCCAAACGTCCCAGCGATCGCAAGCCGGCACTGGGGGGCAATCTCGCCTGGTCGCTGGTGGCTGCGGCGGTGGCGAGCCTCTTCGCGCTGAGCCTGGTGGGAGTCTCCCCGGAGCTCCAGTTCTCCTACAGCGACCTGCAGCGGCTGATCGCCGCGACCAAGGCCGAAGACGGCGGCTACGTGGAGGTCGAGCCGCCGGGGGATTCGGCCGACGGCATGCGCCGCTACGGCGAACTCCACGACGTCGTCATCGGAGCGTTCCAGGTGTCCGGCAAGGTGCGGGAGGCCCCCCGGGTCGGCCGCGTTGAACCCGAGCCGCTGGCGCGGACGATCGGCATGGCGACTCCGGGCGAGCGGCGATTTCGCGTCGCGAAGCTGCCGAGCGAGAACTCCGAGTCGGATCTGATGCGGCTGCTCACGGAGCACGGCGTGCCCTTCCGCTACGAGGAGCCGCCGAGTCCGTGGAAGAACTGGCTTCCCATGCTGGTGCTGACGGGCCTGTTCGGGTTCCTGTTCTTCCTGCTCATGCGGCGCATCGGTGGCGCGGGCAGCCCGATGGCCTTCGGCCGCAGCCGCGGCAAGATGTACGCCCAGGAGGATCTCGGGATCACCTTCGACGACGTGGCCGGCATCGACGAGGCCGTGGAGGAGCTCCGGGAGGTGGTGGAGTTCCTGCGGAGCCCCGAGAAATACCAGGTGCTCGGCGGCCACATTCCCAAGGGGGTGTTGCTGGTGGGGCCGCCGGGAACGGGCAAGACGCTGTTGGCCAAGGCGATCGCCGGCGAGGCAGGCGTCCCCTTCTTCGGGCTCTCGGGCAGCGACTTCGTGGAGATGTTCGTGGGCGTGGGAGCGGCACGGGTCCGCGACATGTTCCAGCAGGCGGCGGCCAAGGCCCCCTGCATCATCTTCATCGACGAGCTCGACGCCCTGGGCAAGACCCGGGGGACGAGCGTCGTCGGCGGCCACGACGAGCGGGAGCAGACCCTCAATGCCCTGCTGGTGGAGATGGACGGATTCGGCAGCAACTCCGGCGTGATCGTGCTCGCGGCGACCAATCGCCCCGAGACGCTCGATCCCGCGCTGCTCAGGCCCGGCCGCTTCGACCGGCACGTGCTGGTGGATCGTCCCGACGTCCGCGGCCGCGAGTCGATCCTCCGGGTCCACGTCGCGAAGGTGAAGCTCGATCCGGCCGTCGAACTCGGCCAGGTCGCCCGGATCACCTCGGGCTTCGTGGGAGCCGACCTCGCCAACCTCGTCAACGAGGCGGCGCTGCTGGCGGCCCGGAAAGACAAGCCGGCCGTCGGCATGGACGAGTTCAACGAGGGGGTGGAGCGGGTCACCGCAGGGCTCGAGAAGAAGAAGCGGGTGATCCACGAAGATGAGAAAAAGCGGGTCGCCTACCACGAGGCGGCCCATGCCCTGGTTGCCTACTCGCTTCCCAACACCGATCCCGTGCACAAGGTGTCGATCATCCCGCGAGGCCTCGCGGCCCTCGGCTACACGATGCAGCGGCCCGAGGACGACCGCTACCTGCTCACCCAGAGCGAGCTGGAGAGCCGGATCCAGGTGCTGCTCGCGGGGACGATCGCCGAGGAGGCCGTCTACGCCGACGTGTCGACCGGTGCCCAGAACGACCTGGAGCGGGCCAGCGAGATCGCCCGCTCGATGGTGATGGACTACGGCATGAGCCGGCTGGGCCGCGTGACGTATCGGGAGAGCCCGCGATCGCCGTTCCTGGCGACGGCGGGGGGCGACCTGCCCGCGGCCCGCAGCCACAGCGAGCAGACGGCCCGCGAGATCGACCAGGAAGTGCGGCGGATCATCGACGACGCGATGAACCGTGTGCGGCGGATCATCGAGACGCGGCGGGGAGCCCTCGAGGCGGTGACCAGGCGGCTGATGGAGTGCGAAGTCATCGATGGCGTTGAACTCAAGGAGATCGTCGACGCATCGACCGACGCCCCCCAGCTCGTGCCCGGCACCGACGCGGAGCCGAGGCGGTCCCGGCCTGCGGCCGCCGCCGACGGCGAGCTGGCCGTCGAGGCCTGACCGTGCCGAAGGCCGTCAGAACCGGTGCGACCGCTCTGGATCCCCCCGGCCGCGAAGCCGCTCATGAGCCGGAGGGCCGATGACGATTCACCACGTGAAGGAGTCGAGGCCCGTCACGGTGACGTGGATCGGCAGCCTGCTGAGGTGCGGGTGCGGCGATGTGGAAGAGCTTCTGCCTGGCGATCGGAATCTTTTCGTGCCTGATGGGCATCGAGTTTCTGCTGGTCGACTCCGCGGTGATCTCCTCCATCGACGGGAAGGCTCCGCCCCGGATGATTTCGGCGCCGGACTGGGTGCCCTGGACGCTGATTTCCGTGGGGGCGGTGACGATCCTGCACTTCTCGAACCTCCAGAAGAAGGCGCCGCCGCTCCCCACGAAGATGCCGGCGGCCGGCCACTGGTGAAGCCCGGCGGGGCGTGAACCATGACCGTCGATGAGGTTCATCCTCGCAGCCGCACTCGTCCCTCCCGGGATACGGTCCTGTTCGACGGCCACTGTCGCTTCTGCCGGGGCCAGATCGCAGCCCTCCGGCGGCTGGACGCGTGCGGCCTGCTCGAGTTCATGTCGCTGCACGATCCCCGCGTCGCGGACGAATTCCCGGAGATTCCGCCCGAACAGCTCCTCGAGGAGATGGTCGTCGTCGATCGGCAGGGCCGGATCTGGCGGGGCGCCTCGGCCGTGCGGTACCTGTCACGGAGGCTCGTGGCACTCTGGCCGCTGGCCGTGCCATTGCACGTGCCCGGCACGCTGCCGCTCTGGCGCTGGCTCTATCGGCTGGTGGCCCGCAATCGCCACAGGATCGCGGGCACGTGCGCCGACGGCGGCTGCCGCATCCCTTCCTGACCGACCGCCGGCGGCGTCGACTATTCGGCCGCGTCGGCGTCGGACTCGCCCTCGGTCTCGATGCCCCCTTCGATCTCCTTCAGGAGCCGGGTCATCGTGTTGGCGTGGACGCCGAGCAGCTTGGCGGCCTTCGCCTTGTGGCCGCGGGTGACCTGCAGGGCCTCGCGAATGGCCTGCTCGCGGAGCTTCGCCAGATCGAGGCAGGGCAGCCGACCGGAGGCAGTCTGCGTGGTCGAGCCCGGGCGAGCCCCCTTCGTGGGAACCCTGGGCTCCATCTGCAAGACGTAGGCCTGCTCGATCACGTGCTCGAGCTGCCGAACGTTGCCGGGCCAATCGAACGAGCAGAACTCGGCGAGTGCCTCGGCGGAAGGCGTCCAGAGGGGAAGCCGGTACCGCTCCGCGAACCGCTGCGCGAAGAACTCGATGTAGGTCGGGATATCTTCCGCCCGCTCCCGCAGCGCCGGCACGCGGAGTTCGATCATGTTGAGGCGGTACAGCAGGTCCTCTCGGAACGTGCCCTTCTCCACCTCGGCCTCCAGATCACGATTGGTCGCAGCGACGATCTGCACGTCGATCGGCACCGGTTCGTTGGCACCGACGGGCAGCACCTCGCGCTGCTGCAGCACCCGCAGGAGCTTGGCCTGCAGCTCCAGAGGCATCTCGCCGATCTCGTCGAGGAACACCATGCCCCCTTCGGCCGCCCGGAAGATGCCGAGGGCCCGACCATTGGCGCCGGTGAACGCCCCCTTCTCGTGACCGAAGAGCTGGCTCTCCGCGAGCGAGGGCGTGAGGGCCGCGCAGTTGACCGGAATGAAGCTGCGCATCTTCCGCGGACCGCTGCGGTGCAGCAGTCGCGCCCAGAGTTCCTTGCCGGTGCCGGTCTCACCGCAGATCAAAACGGTGCACTCGACCTCGGCAGCCCGCTCGATCGACTTGGCGATCCGCCGCATGGCGGCACTGGAGCCGAGAACCCAGTTGCTCGGACCCGCCGTGGTCGAGATGCGACCGCCATCCGACTGGTCGATGACCACGGACGGATCCAGAGATCCACCACGTGGATTCCGCACGGCGCTCTCGGCCGCGGCAAAGCTGGTCGGACGAAGTGCCATAAGCTGTCGACGACGAGCGGAAGGTCAGGGCGACAGGACTCCCGGCCAGGATCCTCCACCACTCCTCCAGTATCGTGGACGCGGAAGACGAATGCAACTCGGCGGGGGGATAAAAAGGGGGGGTGGCCGGCCGCTGCGGCAAAGCCGCCGAATTACCTGTTTTTCAGGGCCTCGCCGGGCGGCGGCGGAACCCGCGCAACCCGCAGAAACACCACATGCTGCCACGGCAGGCGGTCGAACTCGCCGGCCACCTCGAACCCGGCCGGGAGCAGCTCCCTGCGGATCTGCGCCTTGGTCATCTTGTGCAGGGGCTTGATCGGGACCGCGGGATCCTCGCCGCGAAACTCGACCAGGACCAGCCGGCCCTCGCCGGCGAGGCTCTCTCGGATTCGCCCGAGCATCGCTTCGGGATGGGAGAACTCGTGGTACACGTCGACGCACAGGCAGAGGTCGATGCTCCGGGGGGGGAGCCGCGGATCGATGGCCGTGCCGAGCACGGGCCGGATGTTCGGGAGCCCTTCCCGGCCGGCGACATCCGCAAGCATGCGGAGCATCTCGGGCTGGATGTCGACCGCGTAGACGAGCCCGCGCGGCCCGACGCGCCGCGCGAGTTCCAGCGTGTAGAAGCCGTTGCCGCAGCCCAGGTCGCAGATCGTCTGCCCCGGCCGCAGGTCGAGCGCTTCGAGGAGCAGCCGGCAGTCCTCTTCGCGCTGCCGACTCTCGCGGACCAGCCACGGCGCACCTGTGAAGTGCATCGTCTGGGCGATCTCGCGCCCCTCGTGGTGCGAGGCGGCGGGCGGAATCGGGATCGAGTCGTCGACCGCGGCGTCGATCGGGGGTGGGGCTCCCGCCCGCAGGACGCCCGGCACCGGCCCGACCAGGATCAGTCCGAGGATCGAGCGGCAGGCGAGCGGGAGTAGGTCGCGGCGAATCATGCAGACCGCGAGTATAGGCCGCGGTGATGATCCGCAGGTCAGGCGGCGTGCAGCGCGGCCGCGTCGACGAGCGGGACGCCTTCCCGGTCGTGGCAGGACACGATGCTGATCCCCAGGCGTCGTGCCGCCGCGACGATGGCGGGCTCGTCGATCAGGATGGTCTGTCCCGCCTCGATCGCCAGCGTGATCGCGCCGGCTGCGGCGAGGGATTCGAGCGTCCCCACGCCGATCGTGGGCATGTCGAACCGCAGGTCCTGCCCGGGCTTGGCCACCTTCACGACCGTCATGCCCCCCGCCGGGCAGAGCCGCCCGGCTCGGCGGATGCATTCATCGGTGCCCTCGATCGCCTCGAGGGCCAGCGGAGCCCGGTTCCTGACGACCACCGTCTGCCCGATGTCGAGCCGGCCGAGTTCCTTCGCGAGCCGCCAGCCGAACGACACGTCGTCGAGCTGGCGGCCGGTGGGGGGCGGTCCGGCCAGGAGACCGTCCCCGGCGAGCAGGTCGGGGGCGAAGTCGGTGGCCGGGCAGATCGCCACGCCGAAGCTGTCGAATGCCGCGGTGATCGCCCCGAGGAGCGAGTCGTCGCGATTGTCCCGGCGCCGGCTGACGAAGTGGGGCCAGAAGGTCGTCAGGCCCGTCCAGTCGGGGAGGTGTCGCACCCAGGCACTGCGGGCGAAGATCCGCGACTTGTGGATCTTGCCGGCCATCGTGGCCCGTCGGGCGCCCGCCCGCCGGAAGAAATCGATCGCCTTGCCGATCTCGGCGACGCCCACGTTCCCATGAACGTCGGCCAGCGGCTCGAGGACCGCATCCGCATGGTCTCGGATCGCCAGGATCGCCGTGCGGCCGCCGCGGCGACGGATCGCCTCGGCCACGAGCACCGGATACCGGCCCCAGCCCGCGAGGATGCCGATCGTCTCGCCGGCGAGCAGGGGAGCGTCGCTGCAGTGCAAGGCGTTCATGGGGATCCCGTCAGGCTGCCTCGGTGGCACCGCGGCCGCCGGCAGCTTCCAGGCCCGCCACCCGAGCCGCGAGTTGCTTGAGGTCGCGGCGCATCTCGGGAAGTTTCGAGATCGTGGCGAGTTGGAGCTTGCGGTCGCGAAGATCGATGGCCGGCTCACCGAGCACCGTCTTGCCGGCCTCGATGTCGCTCGACACCCCGGAGCGGGCGCCGAGCACGGCCTTGTCGCCGATGTGGACGTGGTCGCGGACACCGACCTGGCCGGCCATCACGACCCAATCGCCGGTCGTCGTGCTGCCGGCTACACCCACCTGCGAACAGATCATCGCATGCCGACCGACGCGGCAGTTGTGGGCGATCATCACCAGGTTGTCGATCTTCGTGCCGCTGCCGATCAGTGTGGGCCCGTACGTGCCGCGATCGATCGTCGTGTTCGCTCCGATCTCGACGTCGTCGGCGAGTTCCACCCAGCCGAGCTGGGCCGAGAGCGCGTAGCCTTCAGCCTGGGGCTTGTAGCCGAAGCCGTAGGCACCGAGCACGGCGCCGGCATGCACGATGCAGCGGCTGCCGACGACCGTGTTCTCGTAGAGCACGGCGTTCGGAAAGATCACGCTGCCGGCGCCGATCCGGCACCCGGCCATCAGCCGCACGCCGGCATGGATGGTGGCACCGGCCCCGATCTCCACACCCGGGCCCACGGTCGCGAAGGCGTGCACGTCGACGTCGCCCGCCAGCCGGGCGGTCGGATCGATCGCGGCATGCGGGCTTCTGCCCAATCGCGGCTCCGGCCGCGGCGGTCGCAGCGTGCGGATGGTGGTCGTGAAGGCCGCATGGACGTCGGCGACCTCGATCGTCGCCCGATCCAGCGGCCCGGTGCCGGCGGGCACGATGGCGGCCGCCGCCCGACTCTTGGCAAGCAGGTGGAGCTTGTCGGCGGAATCGACGAGAGTCACGTCGTCGAAGGTTGCGGTCTCGAGCGTCGCCGCCCCGGCCACCCGCCGGTCCGCATCTCCCCCGACGAGCGTGCCACCGACGGTTGCCGCCAGGTCACCGAGCGAGATCAGCATCCCAGGGTCCTCCCTCGAAACGGCCGCTCGGAAGCGAGGCGGGGCGGGGAGGGTAGGGGCGGTCGGCCGCCCACGCAAGACGGGAACCGACCTTCAGAGCCAGTCCCCGACCGTCTGTTCGAGGCGGGCCTCCTCGGCGAGCGACCGGAGCTTCTCCATGGCCCGGGACTGGATCTGCCGGATCCGCTCCTTGCAGACCCCCATCTGGCTGCCGAGTTCCCGGAAGGTGCGGGGCGGCTTGCCGTCGAAGCCGAATCGGGCGACCACGATCCGTCGTTCCCGAGGCTCGAGTTCGTCGAGGAAGCTTCGAAAAAGCTCCTTGAGCATGTCGATCTGCTCGGCCGAGCGGTATTCGTGCTCGGGTTCCGCGTCGGCACGGTCGCGCAGGTCGTCGTCACCCGCGACGAACCGCTTGCGGAACTGCCGCCCCCGATGCGAGAGCCGAAAGAAGTGCCGCTGGATGGCGTAGGTCGCGTAGGTGCTGAAGCGGTTTCCCAGGGCGAAGTTGAACTTTTCCACGGCTCTCATCAGGGCGACGTTGCCCTCGCTGACCAGTTCGTCGAACGACCAGCTGGCGTCGATGAACTTCTTCGCGATCGAGACCACCAGCCGGAGATTCGACGTGATCAGAATCGCCTTGACCGTCTCCGCCTCGGTCAGCCAGCCTTCGATCTGCTCGATCTGGCGGCGGGTGGCGCGGCGACGATCCAGCCGGCCACGCGCGGCGGCGGCGCGAAACTTCAGCCAGTTCATCCGCCGGAAGTAGAACTGCTCCTCGTTCTTGGTGAGCAGCCGGGTCTTGTAGAGGCTCGCGAGGTAGGGCGTGAGTCCACGGGCATCGGCCGGCGGACCGTCCCGCGTCTCGAGCGGAACCGCCGCGTCGGCAGGGGCCGTCGAGGCGAGCGATTCGGCATCGGCCTTGAGGAACTGCCGGCACGGGATGTAGACGATGCTGCGGTCGAAGAGCAGTTCTCGGCGGCGCCGAAGCTCTGCCGCCGGCCAGCCATCGGGCCGGCGGGACGCTCGTCGCACCCCGAAACGGGAACTCTTGGCACGACGACGGGCGAGCTTCGAAACCGGTGCAAGGGCGGCGATCACGGTAATTCTCCTTGAATCGGCCGGACGAGGCCGTTCCCGAGAGTAGAACCGCAGCACCGGGACCCGCTTAACCGCTCCGGCGCCGCAGGAATCTCAGGAGCGGCAGGGCGACCACCGCCGCCATGCCGGCGAAGCCGGCCGGCTCGGGCACCACGTTCGCGGCGACCCACGCCTCGGCATCTTCGTGGGCCTTCTCGAACTGCTCAAGGTCGTCGAACGGGAACTGGAGGTCTTCCGGATCGAGGGCGCCGAACACGAAGTACAGCGGGACGGAGTCGGTCAGCCCGGTCATCTGCAGGCTGAGGGAGTAGAGGTAGAAGCCCTGATCGGGAACGGAGCCCGCCTTGGCGATCGAGGTGTACAGGTGGGTGTGCACGTAGCCGGCCCGAGTCCCCGTCAGCGTGGTCTGGATCGTGTTGCCCGCGATGGTACCCGCCGAGGCACCGGTGATCCCGGCCGTCCAGCCGCCGCCCCCTTTCTTGATGAGGCCGAGCGTCACGTCGGCGGCCGCGGGCGCGAAGGCCACGGCCCCGGTGCCGTTCCAGAAGAACAGGTTGCGACTCGTTCCGTCGATCGAGATCGGCAGGAACGAGAACGCCAGTGGAGTGCCCCCGGGCAGCGCGGTGAAGACCCCTGACGGCGTCATCAGCTCAGCATCGTTGAGAAAGGACTGCGGCGATGCCCGGAAACCGGGCTCACCAGGGGCCTCACTCTCGTAGGCCGCCGGAGCAGAGCCGGTGGGCACGACCTCGCCGCCGAACACCCGCATCTGATCGGCCGGCACCTTCGCCTTGTTGCTCGTGTCGTCATACCCGCCGATCACGAGGCTGCCTCCCGAACCAGTCGCGAACACGTCGTAATGGACTTCCTCGGCGCGGCCGATCGCGGCGGTCAGCAGGCAGACGAGGGCGGCACGCACGAGCGGATGTCGGGAGGTGGGCATCGCGATGGTTCCTGAGAGGAAAAGGGACGGATATCCGAGATCACTTGGGCAGGCAGAAGTTGTCGCCGGGCGTCTGGCTGTCGGCCCAGCCGGCGATCTCGATCGCCGGCACCAGGGAGACGTGCCAATCGGCGTACAGCAGGTGCGACGCGTCGGCGTGCCGGCGGATGGCGGCATCCGCCTCGATCTTCTGCAGGACCTGCTTCCTGGCGACGGTGAGGGGGGTGAACCAGCCGTGGTTGTGGACGTGGTCGTTATCGAAGATCGCCCCCTTCTGGTCGGCGAGCTCTAAGGCGACGAGCGTCTTGGAGGTCTCTCGCAGCCGGTTGCGGTTGGTCACGGACAGCGACGGGGGCTCGTCCGTGAGGTACGCGTTCATCACGTAGCTGGTGAGCCGCTGCTCCAGGCGATCGGCCGCCTTGAGGTCGTCGGGGCAGATGCGGATCGTGTCGACGCTCTCCATGAACGGGGCGACGGTGTAGATCCACGACCGCTCCACGTCGCCGAGTTCGTTGTGGGACGTGTCGGGAAACCGGCCGCGGCGGGCGTCGCAGAACTGTCCCATGGCGAGGCCGACCTGGCGGAGATTGCTGCCACACTGGGTCCGGCGGGCGGCGGCGCGGGAGGCCTGCACGGCGGGTAGGAGGAGCCCGAGCAGCACGGCGATGATCGCCACCACGACCAGGAGTTCGACGAGCGTGAACGCCGGCATGGTTCGCGGCCTTGGGGAGGAAACACCGAATCCACTGGTTTGCATGTGCAACTCGATTGCATCTTAGTCGGAGGGAAAACCCGTGTCAAGGACCCTGCGTGGCTGGCTGGACCCCCCTCGTCGGCCGCCTGGCGGCCGGCAATTCGCGGGCATGAAACCCCGCGATCAGCCCACGGCACCGGATTCAGAACGCGGTCAGGAGCGGTTCCGTGGGCGACGTCATGACCCGCACTGGGTCGGGGGCAGCAGAGAAACCCCTTTCGGTTTAGATTCTTACTCCGTCACACGCACGTCGTCTGCGCGCATCTTTCAGATGGCGGTTGCCAGGCCGTGGTAATGCAGTCTGACACACGCCCCAAGGACCGACTGGCCAGCGGCCGTGACCCGCCAGC
>Ga0194129_10003014_pt1 | contig 24026 bp, 20 predicted proteins | sample TA2KigCa35mmetaG_FD_150862 | JGI IMG/M metagenome (GOLD analysis project Ga0194129, IMG submission 150862) | Freshwater microbial communities from Lake Tanganyika, Tanzania - TA2015038 Kigoma Deep Cast 35m | ecosystem: Environmental > Aquatic > Freshwater > Lake | place: Tanzania: Lake...
TTGCTTTCATCGACGAAGGTCTTGCCGACGTAGCTGATGTCGCCATTGACGAACCAGCTCCAGTCCGAGCCCGCGATGGCCGCGGTGTAGCCCGAAGCGATGCTGCCCGACCACTCGGGGAAGCGCGCGTTGGCGTTGCCCTTCATCTGCGTGAAGCCCGCAATCGGCTGCACGAAGTTGAAGATGAAGTCGTCGTACTCGGACTTCGCCCAGGTGAGCGTGCCGCGCAGATCCCAACCCTCGGACAGAATCACCGAGCCTTCGAACTCGACGCCGGTCAGCGTGGAATCACCCGGGACGTTGGCGTTGCGCGTATTGAAGAACGGCTGACCCGCCGATGGGCCCGTGGCGATGACCGCCGGCAGACCGGTCGGGCCACTCGCGCAACCGTTCGATGCCGTGGCACCCGGCACGCCGCCGTGAGCGAACGAACCGCAGTCTTCTTGAATGACGAACGCGGAACGACCCTTCTGGTTCTCCCACTTGCCCCAGTACACGGCCACGCTGGTCTGCGCGCGACGGTCGAGCCACTGCTGCTTCCAGCCGAGTTCGTACATGTCGAGCTTGTCACCTTCAACAACGCCGGCGATCCCCGGGAAAAGACGCTGGTACTGCGCGGCCTCACGCGCCGTCGCCTGAGCGACCTCGGCGTTGATGACGCCCGGGAGAATGCCCTTGGCGTAGCTCGCGTAGACGTTGGTCTCGTCACTTGGCGTCCAACGCAGAATGGCGCGCGGCAAGAAACTGTCGTCCTCGATACTGGTCGGCGTTGCCGAGAAGATCGCGCGCGTGGTTTTGTCATTCTGCTTGCGACCCTCGATGCTGACCGACCAAGCATCCGTGAACTGATAGGCAACCGATGCGAACAGCCCTTCAGTTTTGACCTTGTCGGTGTTCTGCGCAAGGCTGTTCGGCGTGAAGAAATTCGCCTTCGAGCACGGCGCACCGATCGTGCCCGACAGCGCAAAGCAGAGCCAGGTGGCGTCACCGCCCGAACCCGACTGCAGGAAGGTCTGCTCGTACGAGTTGACGCCGGCGAGCCAAGTCAGCTTGGAATCGCGCGGCGAAGTGATACGCAGCTCGTAGCTCTCGTCTTCGGAGTCTTGCGGATCGCGGGACATCCAGTAGCCGGCCGGGGTCAGACCAAAGGGACGAATCCAGTTCGCCTTCAGCTCGTTCTTGCCCGCCTGGAAGGCCACTTCGTAGCCGTTGCCGAATTCATAGGTGCCAGCCACCGAGAAACGCGTGACCGTGCGCACGAGACCGATCTTGTCGATCTTCGGCACATCGATACGCGAGTCATTGGCGCGCGCAACCAGGTTGTCATACACGAAGTTCGGCGTGCCGTTGAGCGCCGCCTGCCTCGGGAACAGCGTCGTCACCTGATCGATGATGCTCGTCGTATTGAAGATATTGCGCGCCACGCCCTGCTCGGGTACCGCGCCGCAAATGTAGTTGCGCGGCGACGCATTGGGGAAGCGCGGGTCTTGGGTCGCAATGGTCTTGCCGGTGCAGGTGTCGTTACGCCAGCCGTTGATGAGACCACCCATCATCGGACCGTCGTCGTCGATGGCATGGAAGCCACGAACCTTGATGTTGAGCGCATCGTTCGGCTGAATGTTGAACGTCAGCGCGACCGACTTGCTGCTCTCTTCGCCGAGGCCGCCACCATCGGTCGAGGTGAACACGGCGCCACGGTTGTAGTAACGCCCGCCAATACGAAACGAGACTTTATCTTTGAGGATCGGACCTTCAAAGCTTGCTGCGACGTCGTTGTCGCTGTAGGTTGCGGACGACACGCTGACGCGACCGGAGTATTCCGTGAGCGATGGCGTACGGGTGATGTAATTGATGGCACCGCCGAAGGTGCTGCGCCCATAGGTTGCCGACTGCGGACCCTTGATGACCTCAATACGCTCGATGTCATCGTACGGAATTGACTGCGTGCCGCCGAGCACGAACACGCCATCAACGAACAGCGAGCCGAGCTGCAGCGAGGGGCTGTCAGAATTGACGTTCATGCCGCGGAAACGGATGGCCGAGGTGTAGCGACCCGGGATCTGTCCGCCTTGGTTCGAGTACTGCACGCCGGGTGCGCTGCGCGCGACATCTTCGAGCGTGGCGAAGCCTTTCTTTTCGATATCGGCTGCAGAGAACGCCGTGATCGACAGCGGCGCTTCGAGCAGTCGCTCTTCGGTCTTGCGTGCCGTGACGGTGATTTCTTCGAGTGCCAGTGCGCCGGATGCTTCGTTCTGCGCAACAGACGGGGCAGCGCTGAGCGCAGCAACAACCGCCGCGGACACGGACCAATAGACAGGCTTCGACACGGATTGTCTCCTCCCTGAGTGGGTAATTTTCAACCTGTGGGGCATCCTGGGCCCCTTATTCGCTCGATTCTCTCGGCGCGGTGTCCCCACTGTCAATGCCGTCAGAAATATCTGACAGTGCGGTTGATTCAGTGAACTTCCTGCCCGCCCGACACGTTCATGGCTTCGCCCGTGACGTATGACGCTTCACTGCTACAGAGAAACGCACAAGCCTTGGCCGTGTCTTCGGCGAGACCCACACGGCCGAGCGGAATACGTCCACGCATCTCGGCAAGATATTCATCGACCGTTTGACCGCGTTGCTTCGCCCGATAGGCGTTCTGCACGCTGCCAAGTTGCGTCGTCACATGATTGGGGCACACCGCATTGACCGTGATGCCATGTGCGCCAAGCTCGATCGCGGCGCTGCGCGTGAGCCCAATGAGCCCGTGCTTCGAGGCCGCATAAGCCGCGAGATGAAGCGAGCCTGATTTGGCTGCCACGCTGGCAATGTTGATGATTCTCCCACCGCGACCCTGCGCGATCATCTGCTGCGCGCCGTGCTTGCTGCACAAAAACGCGCCGGTCAGATTGACGCCGAGCACCGTCTGCCAGCGATCGAGTGGCATCTCGACGATGGGCTCCATGAGATAACCCACGCCGGCATTATTGACGACGATATCGAGGCCACCAAAATGGGTGACAGCTGCCGCGACCGCCGCAATGACCTGAGCTTCGTCGCGCACATCGAGCGCCGCCCCGGCGGCTTGCCCACCGTGACGAACAATACGCTCGACGACGCGCTCGATCTCGTCCATCGAGCCCGTGCGATCGGCAGGCAAGTTTTCTTTGGAGGCAGCGATGTCGGTGACCAGCACCGCAGCCCCCTCGGTCGTAAGTCGCAGACAGATGGCCTCGCCCAAGCCGCCCGCGCGCCCGGCGCCCGTCACCAGCGCAACCTTCCCCTGAAGACGAGCGACGGTCACCCGACGCCCCTGAGGTTTTCGGGGCGTTCGTCTTCACCGTGCCGAATACAGGCGACCTGCCGTACACCCTCAAAGATTGTCATCTTCGGTTCTTGCTGCGCGCAGCGCTCGATCGCCTTGGGGCAACGCGTGCGGAACACGCAACCCGAAGGCGGCGCGAGCGGCGATGGCAATTCGCCACCCAGCGTAGTACCCAGACGCTGCGGCTGAAGTTCGGGATCGGGGATCGGCACCGCATCGAGTAGCCCACGGGTGTAAGGATGCATCGGCGACTCGTACAACAGGCGCGTCGGCGCGATCTCCACGGGTTTGCCGAGATAAAGCACGATGGCCCGGTCGCAAAGGTGCCGCACGACCGCAAGGTTGTGACTGACGAAGAGAATGCTCATGCCGAAATCGCGCTTCAGGTCCTGAAGCAAATTCACGATCTGTGCCTGAATGGAGACGTCGAGCGCACTCACCGGTTCGTCGCAGACCAATAACTTTGGCCGCAGCACCATGGCGCGCGCGATACCAATGCGCTGACATTGACCGCCGCTGAACTCATGCGGATAGCGATTGATGACGTCGGCCGGCAAACCCACGCGCTGCAGCATCTCGGTCACTTCGTGCCGACGCTCAGCCCGGCTCATATGCGGCGAATGCACGCGCAGCGGTTCAGCCACGATCTCGCCGACCGTCAGTCGCGGATCGAGACTTGCCAGCGGATCCTGAAAAATGATCTGCATGTCGCGGCGCAGCGGACGCATGCCAGCCACGGACTCCGCTTCGATGGCCCGACCAAGCCACACCACCCTGCCCGAGGTCGCGGGCAAGAGCCGCAAAATCGCCCGCGCCAACGTCGATTTGCCGCAGCCCGATTCACCCACAATGCCGAGCGCCTCGCCCACTCCGAGTTCGAGATCGACGCCATCGACGGCGCGCAAATCACGCTTGCGACGGAACAGTCCGTCACCCACTTTGAACCACACGCGCAGATCGCGCAGCGACAACAAGGGGCCTTTCACCGCGGGCTCATTCACTGCGCACCCCCTGACCCGATTGTCGATACGCTCGCGTGGTGACAAGCGACGCGGGGCAAAGAATTTGCAAGCTCCGGGCGCTGCGTGCTGCAAATCTCGGTGGCGATGTCGCAGCGCGGATGGAACGCGCAGCCCGAGGGCAGTCGACGCGGATTCGGCGGTTGCCCGGAGATCGCCTGCAAGCGCGCAGTGTCTGGTGCATCGAGTCGCGGCATCGAGGCGAGCAAGGCCCGCGTGTAGGGATGCTGCGGTGACTTCAAGACTTGATTCACCGAACCCAATTCGACGATCCGACCGCCGTACATCACGGCAACCCGATCGGCGACCCCCGCCACTACGCCGAGGTCATGCGTGATCAACGCCATCGCCATGCCGCGCGAGCGCTTGAGCTCGGCGAGCAAGGCAAGGATCTGCGCTTGAATAGTGACATCGAGAGCCGTGGTCGGCTCGTCGGCAATGAGCACCGCCGGATCGCAAGCGAGCGCAATCGCGATCATCACGCGTTGGCGCATGCCACCCGACAACTCGTGGGGATACTGATCGAGTCGGCGCTCGGCGTCGGTCACCTGCACCTGACGCAGCAAATCCAAGGCGCGCGCCCGGGCAATCTGCGGCGTCACGCCCTGATGGTGAATCACCGACTCAGCAATCTGCTCCCCGACTTTCAAGTGCGGGGTGAGCGAGGTCATCGGGTCCTGAAAAATCATCGCGAGCTTCGAGCCGCGCAAGGCGTTGAGTGTGTCCGCAGGCGCCATGCGTCCCTGCTCGATCAGTGGCGCCCCCTGCAACAAGGCCGAGCCACGCAGCCGCGCGTTGGCGGCGAGCAAGCCCATGACGGCCAGAAAAGATTGACTCTTGCCCGCCCCCGATTCGCCGACCACGCCCACGCACTCACCCGCGCGCAGTTGCAGCGAGAAATCATTGACTGCGGCGACGTCGCCCTCGGGCGTGGCGAAGGTCACGCCCAAGCCTTGGATATCGAGTGCGACCGGAGACTCCAGCATGCTCATCGATCGCGTGGATCGAGGGCATCACGCAGCCCATCGCCGAGAAAGTTGAAACACATCAGAAGTGTCACCAAAAACCCCGCCGGAACCAAAAGCATCCACACCGCCGATTCCATCTCTTGCGCGCCTTCGTTGATCAGGCTGCCAAGACTCGCTTGCGGCTCCTGCACACCAAGACCGAGGAAAGACAAAAAACTCTCGAACAAAATCATCTGCGGAATGGTGAGCGTCGCGTAGATGATCACCGGACCGACCACGTTCGGCACGATGTGCCGCAACAAGATGCCCGACGTGCTCACCCCGCTCGCGAGCGCCGCCTCAATGAATTCTTTGCGCTTGATCGAGAGCGTCTGCCCGCGAACGATGCGCGCCATGGTGAGCCACCCTACTGCACCGATCGCCAGAAACAGCACGTAAATGTTGCCGCGCTCGAAAAGCGTCGAGAGGATGATGACGATGAAGATGTAGGGCAGTGAATAAAGGATGTCCACGACGCGCATCATGAGGTTGTCGATACGCCCGCCCAAATAACCCGCCGTGGCACCCCAAAGAACACCGATGAAAAGCGATACCAGCGTGGTCAGCAGTCCGATCTGCAAAGAAATTTGCACGCCTGCCAACGTCCGCACGTACAGATCGCGCCCGAGTCGATCTGTACCCAGCCAGTGATCGTTGGGGGCGCCGGGCGGCACCGCCATATGATCCCAATCGATGGCATCGAACGCATGCGGCGAAAAAGACGGCCCGACAAAGGCCAGCAAGGTGATCAAAATAATGAGCGTGGCCGCCACCATCGATGCCTTGTTGCGACGCAGCCGACGCCAGGCATCGGCCCAAAACCCGCGCGCAGTCGGCGCTGCCTCAGTCATGGCGCTGCCTCAGTCATAACGCACCCGCGGATCGAGCCAGCCGTACAGCAGATCGGCGATCAGGTTGAGCGTGAGCGTCAAACTGCCATAGACCACGATCATGCCCATGACGAGCGTGTAGTCGCGATTGATGGCGCCCTGCACGAGATAGCGACCGCTGCCCGGCAAACCGAACACCGTCTCGACGACCAGCGACCCCGTGATGACAAAAGCCGTTGCGGGCCCGAGATAACTGACGACCGGCAACAGTGCGGGACGCAGCGCGTGACGCAGAATGACTTGTCGCTCGGGCAAGCCCTTGGCGCGGGCCGTGCGTACGAAATGCATCCGCAACACTTCGAGCAGGCTGCCGCGCGTCAAACGCGCGATATAGGCGATCACCGGCAAAGCCAGAGTGATCACCGGCAAGACCAAAAATTCGAGCGCGCCATCCTCATAGCCCGCAACCGGGAACCAGCGCAGATGCAGACCGAATATGAGCGCAAACAACGGCCCGGTCACAAAGGCCGGCAGCGCGATACCCAGCACCGCCACGCTCATGATGCCGTAGTCGGTCGGGCTGTTTTGCCGTAGCGCCGCGAGCGTGCCTAGCGGAACACCGATGAGCAAAGCCAGCAGCACCGCCGAAAGCCCGAGCATCAGACTGACGGGCAGCCCTTGGGCGATCAGCTCCGTGACCGAGAAATCTTTGAACTTGAACGACGGGCCGAAATCTCCGCGGACGAGACTCGCCAAATAACGCCCGTACTGCTCGATGAGCGGCCGATCCAGCCCATAAGCCGCCTCGAGATTGGCCTTGATTTCGGGGGGCAGCGCCTGCTCTTCGTCAAAGGGACCGCCGGGCGCGATCCGAATGACGAAGAACGACAGGGTGATGATGATGAACAGCGTCGGGAAAACCCCGGCAATACGCCGCAGCGCGTAGCGCAACATCATGGCAGCGTCACGGCAGCGCAGCTCCGCTCAAGGGGACAGGCTGTCGCTCAAAGATTCTTGGTGATGATGAATAGCGGCTCTTCGGCCATGCTGCGGAAAGTCGCGGCGATTTTCTGGATCGCCTCGGTCGAGACGTCTTTGCCGAGCTGCTCGAGACTGTTGCAGTCAATGATCTCGATGTACTGATAGGGCGAAGGGCCGCCGCTCATCAAACCCTCGGCCTTGAGCACCTCGAAGCGATCGACCGAGGGCAACGCATTGACGATGGGCAGGTCACTCTCGCGGGCGAAGGCCTCATAGTCGGCGACGCTGGTGCCCGGCTTGAGATTGAACAACACGATGATTTTGGCCATGGGTCCTTCCAAAGATTGCGTTTGACGAAGTCTATCAAAGATACGCGAGTTTACAGACCGAGCGCGCCCGGGTTCATGCGACCCGCAGGGTCGACCATTCGCTTCAGCTGTCGCAAGAAACCCGCTGCCGAATCCGCGAGCCCCTGCTGATAAAAATAAAACTTGCCGAGCTGGAAACTGACTGCGCCCTGCTGCATGAACGCTGCCGCGAGATCGACGCGCAGCGCGGCTACCGCCTCGGCCGCCGCCGGATTCGGCGCAAAGCGTTCGAGCTTGGCGAGATAGCCGGCATCGAGCACCCGCTCATGAAACGGCAGACGCGCATCGGGCCAATAGAGAACGGGCTCGAGCAGCGTTCCGGCATTGCCCACGGTGCTCACGAGATAGCCGCGATCGATATCGTGTTTGCGCATCGACTCGGCGTGCTTCTCGAACACCGACTCACATACGTCATACATCGCAGAGGCGCGCGAGAACGGCACGGTGCCATGCACGGGTACCCAACGCTCGCCGCCCGGTCCGAGCATGCTGTTGAGCTCGGCGAAGGGATTTGCGCGCATGACTTTGGGGACCGTGTTCTCGACCTCGGCGCCCGCAGCCGACATGATCCGCCGAACGATCGCTGCCTTGGCATCGGCATCGACGGCATCGCGACCATCAAGCGACAGGTGGACCGAGAATGTGCCCTCTTCAAGGAAATTGCGACCGGCCATCACGACTTTGGCGCCTTCTTTGAGACCCTTCAGCACACCGCCCGAATTGCTGATTACCTTGCCGAGCGCCTTCGCATCTTCGCGCAGACTCGCGCGCTTCATGCGCACCGCCTGCAATCCCGGATCAAAGCCGAACTGCTCGGACACCACATCGGCCCGAGCCACATCGGCCATCGCAGCAAAAAGATCTTCGTGACGGCGGAACGAGAACGACAGATAACGCGACTCGGGCTGCGGACGGATCAGACGAAACGTCGCCATCGTTTTGATGCCAAGCGCACCACAGTCGGAGAGGAACGTGCCGAGGGTGTCTGGGCCAAACTGCCTGAAGAACGGTTCGCCATGACGATTGGCGTGCGCACCGAGATTGAGCACCGTGCCATCGACAAGGACAACATCGAGACCAATCACGCTTTCTGCTGCAGCGCCGTAGCGGCCCGAGCCCAAAAACATGCTGCCTTGCGAGAGCGCACCACCGATGGTCGAGCGCAAGCCCGACAGCGGCCCGTAATACGGGGTGCGCACGCCGTAGGGCGCGAGTGCATCAAACAATTCTTTCCAGGTGGCGCCACAATCGACCGTCACGTAGCCATCTTCGGCATCGATGGTGACCACGCGGTTCATCGCCCGCATGTCCACCATGATCGAGTTTTCGAGGGTGGGCAGATAGCCATCGGTGTATGACATGCCGCCGCCGCGCGGCACGATCGGTAAACCCGAAGGCGCGATCGCCCGCAAAGCCTCCGCGAGCTGCAGGGTGTTCGCCGGCCGAATCAGTGCCGCGGGCAATTTGCCGCTGCGATAGACATCTTGCGAATGAAACTCGAGCTCTGAATGCAGCGTGACGACGCGCTCTGCGCCGAGCACGCGACGAAGTTCGTTGAGCGCCCCTTCGACGGCGCCTGGCATCAGATGAACGGCCTGCGACATGACTAAAACCCCGTAATGAATGTAGCCCGCAAGCCGCCAACGAGCGGCCCGCAAGCCAATATTCTAGTCAGCGACGAGCGGCGCGGCCACCGAATCGACAAACCAGCGATAATCCGCTCATGGGCATCATCCGCGACAATATTCCCGAGTTTGAATTCAGTATTCCGGTGGCCATCGTCGGTGCGGGCGCTTGCGGTCTCACCGCCGCGCTAGCCGCTCGCGATCAGGGTGTCGACGTCATCGTGCTTGAGCGTGACAAACGCCCCTGGGGCAGCACCTCGATGTCACTCGGCGCCGTCTGCGGCGTGCGTACCCGCGAGCAGATTGCGCAGGGCATCGACGATTCGGTGGACCGCTTCGTCGCCGATGTCATGGCCAAGACCGAAAATCAGGCCGACCCGAAACTCACGCGCCTGATCGGCGAGCGCTCGGGACCCACCCTCGATTGGCTCGCCGAGCAACATGCGGTGCCGCTCAAACTCGATTTCAAATGGACGGGGCTCGGACACTCGAACCCACGGCTGCACATTCCCCCGGGCCGCAACGGCGAAGAGCTGCTCGCGCTGCTCGCGAACGCCTGTGCCAAAGCCGGCGCCGAGGTCATGACCGAGGCAACCGTCACCGATCTCTACGCCGACGATCAAAACCGTGTCCTCGGGCTGCGGATCGAGCGACCGGGTGGTGTTGTCGAGCAACTCGGCTGCGACGCCTTGGTGCTCGCGACCTGTGGTTTTGGCGGCAATCACGGCATGGTGGCGAAGCACATCCCCGAAATGGCCAATGCCAAATATTTTGGCCACGAGGGTAACAAGGGCGATGGAATTCTTTGGGGGCTGGAACTCGGCGCTGCGGTCGGCGACATGACGGCGTATCAAGGCTTGGGCACTCTGGCTGACCCGCAACAGATCGTGGTCCCCCACCCGCTGATGATCGAAGGCGGGTTTTTGGTCAACACGCTCGGTCAACGCTTCACCCACGAGCTCGCCAATATCTCCGGTATGTGCGTACCGGTGCTTCAGCAACCCCAGGGACTGGCTTGGGTCATTTTCGACGAACGCCGCCATCAAACCTGCCTTGAACACTCGGTCGAGCAACGACAACTCGTCGAGGTCGGCGCCGTACGCCGCGGCGATAGCTGGGCGCTACTCGAAAAAGCCTGTGGACTGCCCGAGGGTTCGCTGGAGCGCGAAGACACCGAAATCAACGCAAGTCGCGATGCGGGCCGCGCTGATCGATTCAATCGTACGTTCGCAGGGCTCGCCCCCCTCGCGCCGCCCTACTGCGCGGTGCGCGTAACTGGAGCGCTCTTCCACACTCAGGGCGGGCTCGAGGTCGATGGCGACGCGCGCGTGCTGCGCCCCGACGGCAGCCCGCTGCCCAATCTCTACGCGGGCGGCGGCGCCGCGCGCAGCATCTCGGGCGCTGAAGTGACCGGATACCTGCCTGCGGTGGGGCTATGCATGGCGATTACTTTGGGCGCAGTCGCCGGCGAAGCGGCAGGCAGGCAGTGCGCATGAACATCGGCAACGGGAATCGCGGCAACGGGAATAGCGGCAACGTGAATAGTGACAACAGGCGCGAGGTCTTTGCCAAGGCTTTTTGCTGGGTATTTTTCTTTGTGCTGATGGGCCACATCACTGTCAAAGCCGCAGCGGCGTCGGCGCCGATCACCATCACCGAAACCTCACTACCCCGCTCGGCGGATGTCGCCGCGATGCCCGTCAGGATCGCCGCGCCGCGCACCGGGCGGGCGCTACCCGTCATATTGTTTTCGCATGGTGCCTACAGCTCGAAGGACGATTACTCGGTGCTGCTCGATCATTGGGCGGCCCACGGCTATGTGGTCATCGCTGTCACCCACCGCGACTCGACACGACTCGGGACGACGCGCGGCGGCAACGACCCACGATTCATGACTTGGCGGCTCGATGACATGAAGCAGGTACTCGATAGCCTGCCGCAACTCTTGTCTGCCCTGCCCGGACTTGTCGAGCGAACGGACTCCTCGAAGATTGCTGCGACCGGCCACTCTTTTGGCGGACTCATCGCGCAAACTTTGGCCGGCGCCACCTTGCGCGATCCGGCAACGGGGACAGCAGTCAGCCATCGACAGCCCACGATTCGCGCCGCAATCATCTTCAGCGGCGCGGGCGCGATGCCGCCCGTGCTCGGTGCCGAGGATTTCGCCGCCCTCGCCGTTCCGACATTGGTCACGGTGGGCACAGAAGATCTCAAGCAGGCGCCGAACCTGAGCGGCTACGAATGGCGGCGACAGCCCTACGACCTCATCCCTGCCGGCCAAAAATATCTTTTGACCCTCGAAGGCGCCGACCATTACCTCGGTGGGTCGGTCGGTCGCGATGACCTCGCTCGTTCCGCTCAGGCCGACGATTTTGTCGCCGCTTTTCAAGCAGCCTCGACGCTGTTTCTGGACGCTTGGCTCAAAGATGACAAGGCGGCGAAGAGCCGCCTGAGCGGGCTGCCGAGCACTGCAGCGCCGTTCGCTGCACACGCCACGTTGCAGCAACGTTAGAACTGCGGCTACTTCGTTGCCGCCTTGAGCGCCGCGATGATCTGCCGACGCTCTTCGGCATCGGTAATCGGCTTGTACCGCATGCGGTGTTGCCCGCCGAGAAACGCTTCGGGGTTGGCGATCAGCTGATCGACGCTGGCGTCATCCCACACCAGACCATTCTTTCCTGCCTCGACAAGTGCGCCCGAGTAATAAAAGCCGGGTGCACTAGCGGCTCGTCGACCGAACACGCGATGGAGATTCGGACCCACGGCATGTGGGCCATTGAGCTCGAAGCTGTGACAGAAGCGGCACCACATGAAGTCCTTCTGCGACTGGGCCGAGAGCTCGGGCGCTGCAGTGACACTCAGGTACGGGTCGACGGCGGGTAGCGGACCCGAGTCGACCATTTGCTTTGACGTGGTAAAAGGTACGACACCAAATATTTGATAAGGCATGTAGGCCGCCACACCCAGCAGACCCGCAAAGACCAGCGTATGCGCCAATTTCCACCACAGCGGCGTTCGCGCTGTGTCGGCCGTCGCGGCGCCACCCCAATCAAAGCCCGGCAGCAATCTCCATGGACCGATTCGATATCTCAAGGCCTGCCATAGTGCGACCAGCACGGTAAACACCGTGAGCACGATGATCAAAAAACCGGTCGTGCTGTGCAGGTACCCCATGGTGACGGACAGGCGATAACTCGCGGGCACGAGCGCGGGCAAAGTCACCCAACCAAACCATGACACCGCGTGGCCCTCGGACCACGCGAAGAGGGGGCCGGTCAGGCAAAAAGCGGCGAGCGTCAAGTACAGGCCGGCGTTGCAGGCGCGCGCGAGATCATCGGCCGCCGCAGGAACGCGAGTCGGACGATTGAGGCGCGGCAGCGTCATCCACAGCCAGAAACGCGGGACGAGTAGCAGCAGTACGGTCAATCCGTTGGAGATATGCAAATGCTGCAGGGCCTCGCGCGCGGCTGTACCGCGGGGGGTCACGCCGACCTTGGTCGACTGGTACATCTGGAACAGTACCAGCACAAAAATGGCGAGCGACAACACACGCTCGACAAGTCGCAATCTTTGTACGCGCGCGGTTTCGTTCATGGGGCACCTGCAGGACGAACGGCCCGAATGATGGCATTCGGCAAAATGGCGTCATCCCAATCCGTTTTTGATTTACCGGTTCGTACGATGACGAGTTGCAAAGACGGCACGACATACCCACGCTGGCCGCCGAAGCCATCGATATAAGCGATATCGGCAGCAGCGAAGGGCTCGGAGTGGAAGGCTTTTACGGCGTAGTCGTTGTAGGGGCGCTGCTGTTTCGGTGGCGAGCCCAGCCAAATGTGCAGACCGAAGTTCGGGTTGGTCTTGGCCGGCGTGAGCATTTGCGCAATCCAGGTGGCAGGTACCACCTGATCGTCACCTACCCGGCCTTGATCAAGAATGAGTCGCCCGACTCGCAACCAGTCGCGCCCACTCGCAAAGAGGCAGCAAAAGCCGCGTGGCAGACCCCCTTCGCGATCCATCCAGAGCGCGGCATCGACAGCACCCATCCGCTGCCAAAGCCGCCCTGAAAAGTATTCGGAATATCTTTGGCCGACTGCCCGCTCGAGCATGATGAGCAACAACTGCGAGTTCGCATTGCTGTATTGGAAATAACTGCCGTGCGGCCTTTCAGCCTGCAAGCCCATCGTTCCTTGCTCTAGGTTTGACCCGAACAGAATCCGCGCGGATTTCCAGGTGCCGAATATCGGAATCTCGAGACCACTCGACATCTGCAGCAGATCGCGCACGGTAATGTCGCGACGCGCATCGCCCTGCCATTCGGTGAGCCACTTCGAGGCGGGTGTATCGAGTGAATCGATTTTTCCGTCGGCGATCGCAGCGCCAATCAGCAAAGCGAGCACCGTCTTGTGCATGCTGTTGGGATTGGTGCGGGTGTTGCGATCGAAACCCGGCCAATACTTTTCGTGAACCAGCACGCCACGGTGATTGACGAGTAGCGCCACCGACTCGGTTTTTTCCGCATAGGCCTCGGCGGCAGCGATACCCGAGGGATCGATGCCCACGGGCTCACCCACCACGAAATCGTCGCGCAGATTGCCTCGGACGGTTTCCTGAGGTTGCGACTTGGCAACGCCGGCAGGATCGGTGGGTGACTGTCCCAACAACAGATTACGCAGCACCGCGGGATCGGCGACCCAGATCGTCAGCAACAAGACCACCAAACTAGTGATTATGGCGGCGGCGAGCGCGGCAATGGCTTTGAGGATCCAACGGAGAATTTTCATCGCATTCCTCTGACTGATAACGTCTGACTGCTAACGACGCACGACTCTCGGCGCATCAGGCTGACTGCCCCGCACGGCGCGCGGTGAGCGCGGCGCGGATCTGCTCGTGACGCACACCATCGATCGGATAACGCCACATCATGATCACCGGTACCAACAACATGAGCGCCGGCAAGAACGAAGCACCGAGGCGAACGCCCTGCTCGACCTGGGGCGTGAGCGCCTGACTCATGTCCACATAACCGAACAGGGACAGGAAGCCGAGCCCCAGAAAAAGTCCGAACCCCATGCCGAATTTGAATACCGAAGCGAGAAACGCCATGTGCCCGCCCATCTGCGCAACACCGGTTTGCAACTCGTCCGAGTCGACGGCGTCGGCGGTCATCGAGGGCGGTGTGATCATGGTGCCGCCATTGCCGAACGCCATGAGCACGTTGACGAGCAGCACCGGCAGCACCACACCGGAGGGCACCACGAACAGCATGAGGTACGCCGCAGCAGTCAACAAATTGGCGTAGCAATAAGCTCGATGTTTGCCGAGGCGATTCGCGATGGGCACCCAAAGCGGCGCGAGTACCACCGCGGCAACCGTGTTGACGATGGCGACCGTCAGTACATGCTGCTGCAAGCCGAGCGCCTGCGAGATCAACACAGGCTGCACGCCAAAATAAATGCCCATCGCCAGGCGATCGATGAAATAGGCACTGATCAGACGGCGAAACGGCCCGTTACGCGTCAAGATGTGGATAAGCTCGCTCCAGCTCGGCGTCCGCTCCTCGTGCACGGTAGCGGGCGGCACTTTGGCGAAACACCAAAGAATGGCAATCGGCAGCGCCACAGCGAAGAAAACGCCCACTGATTGCACGATCTGCGCGTAACTCGGAAAGGCGACACCCTTGAACCAGATCCAGTAAAAAATGCCCACGGCACTCGCGCAAAGATAACCAAAGAAAGCGCCACTCTCGCGAAAACCAGCGATTCTCGTACGTTCTGCGTAGTCGTTCGACATCTCGCCGCCCCAAGTCTGGTGCGGCACATAGACCATGGTCCAGCCGGCATAGAACATCACCAGCCAAAAGAGCAGATACAGCGGCGACGCACCGTCCGGTGGCAGCAACAAAAACCAGGCCGACACTAGCGCGATGGGTGCGCCGGCAATCATCCAGACACGCCGCCGACCAAAACGACTCTGGGTTCGATCAGAGAGCGCCCCGACCAGAGGATCGATGATGGCTTCCCAAAACCGACCGACCGCGAACAAGGTCGCGACCGTCAGCGCCACCATCCCGACTTCGGCCGAGTAGTACACCGGCGGCAAGAAGTTATAGAGCGGTACCAGCATGGCCTGCAGCGCAACCGTCGGCGCCGCATAGGCCAAGAGTTGTCCCGTGCCCAATTTCCCCGCGCCCAGTTTCATGGAACCCCCCGCTCCTTGCCGCTGATCTTGGCCTCAGATCACCGCACAAACCGTTTTGGTTTCGAGATAGTTGTCGACCGCCTGATGACCGCTGTCGCGACCCCAACCCGATTGCTTCATGCCGCCGATCGGCAGGCTGGCGTCGAACATGGAGTGGCAGTTGATCCACACCGTGCCCGCACGAAAAGCCGCCGCCATGCGATGGGCACTCGAGAGATTGCTGGTCCAGACGCTCGCCGCGAGGCCGTACTCGGTATCGTTGGCGAGCGCAGTCACTTCGTGCAGATCATCGAACGGTGTCGCCACAACGACCGGACCAAAGATTTCTTCGCACACCACCTGCATCGCGGGTTTGACATCGACGATTACGGTCGGCTCGATGAAGGTGCCGGCTGGCCCGAGCTGACCGCCACCGGTGATCACCGCGGCGCCCTCGCGCCGACCCTCGGCGATATAGCCTGCGATACGATCAGCCTGTCGCCGACTCACGACGGGTCCAAGCTGCGTGCTCGGATCGAGGCCATGACCCAACTTGAGAGCGCGTGCGTACTCACCGACGCCAGCGATGACTTGGTCGAAAATCTTGCGCTGTACGTAGAGGCGCGAACCGGCGACGCAAACCTGTCCACTATTGAAGAAGATGGCGTTGGCGACGCCCGGTATCGCAAGCTCGAGATCTGCATCATCCAGCACTACCGCCGGCGACTTACCACCAAGTTCGAGCGTGAGTTTTTTGAGATTGCCGCGCGCAGCATCGAGGATGAGCTTGCCCACCTCGGTTGATCCGGTGAAGGCGATCTTGTCCACGCCGGGGTGTGCGGCGAGCGCAGCGCCCGCTCGCTCGCCGAGACCCGTCACCACGTTGAACACGCCGGGCGGAAAGCCTGCTTCGACCATGAGTTCAGCCAAGCGAATGGCAGTGAGCGAGGTGTCCTCGGCAGGCTTCAGCACCATGGTGCAGCCAGCCGCGAGTGCGGGCGCGATTTTCATCGCCGTCAGCACGATGGGTGAATTCCACGGCACGATCGCCCCCACCACACCGATCGGCTCCTTCACGGTGTAGGCAAAGATTTTCTTGCCGGGTGGCTGATAGTTGATCGAGGTCGGAATCGTCGTGCCCTCGATGCGCGTGGCCTCGCCGGTAAAATAACGAAACTGCTCGATCGCACCCGGAATCTCGGCGTATTTTCCGACCCACAGCGGTTTGCCGTTATCGAGCGACTCGAGCTCGGCGAGTTCGTCGAGATTCGCCTCGAGCAATTCGGCCATGCGCCACAGCAGGCGCGAGCGAGCCGAGGGCGTGAGCTCGCGCCACGAGGGGTCGGTCAACGCCTTGCGCGCGGCCGCGACCGCACGGTCGATATCAGCCTCTGCGCCAGCAGGAATCTTGCCGAGCACCTCACCGGTGGCTGGATTGAGGGTATCGAGGGTTTCGCCGGACGCTGCGCTCACCCACTCGCCCCCGATCAACATGCGCTGCGCGGCGCGCGCCAAAAAGGCTTGTGCCCCTTTGGTCTGCGGCTGCAAAGACGTGATCGCCAGGCTCATCGGCGTGATCTCCCGGCGCGAGGGGATCTTTTGGCTCGAACCGGTTTCCCAGCGGTGACCGTCGAAGGAATATGTTTTTCGTGGTTGGCGAGGTACCAAGTGGCGATTTCTTCGCGGGTCGCCCACCACACCCCAGGCAGCGACTTGGCGTAGCGAATGAACTCGCGCAAGGCGCGGCCACGATAGGCGCGACCGCTCACGTGCGGGTGCAGGCCGACATTCATGATTCGACCCGATTGCGCGCCTTCCTTGTACAACACCGAAAGTTCTTCGATCAGGATGTCGCGAAACTCGCTGGTGGTGTGGTTGCGCCGCGTCAGGATGGTGAAATCATTGATCTCGTTCGTGTAGGGCGTGGAGACGATCGGACCATGCGGCGTCTGCAGCAAATAAGGCTGATCGTCGTTCATGAGGTCGCAATAGAACTGCAGTCCGTTCTCGGCAAGGATGTCTGCCGTATTCAGCGTGCCGCGCAACGATGATGACAACCACCCGCGCGCCTTGCGCCCCACCGCCTGTTCATACACTGCGAGCGTGCGCTCGATGACATCGCGCTCGCGCGCCGGATCCTTAGCAAAATCCGTCAACAATTCACCTTGCTCGTAGTTGTGCGCGAGGATCTCGCAGCCGCGCGCCAGCGCCGCATCAAGCATCGGTCGCCGACGCAGTGCGGTCACCGCATTGATGGTGCATGACGGCCGAACCCGCATCGCGTCGAACAAATCGAATAGACGGAACGCGCCAACGCGCTGGCCGTATTCGCGCCAGGTGTAATTCGGGAAGTCCGCGGTGTTACCCGGAAGCACGTCCGGCAGGATCGCCGGCCCGCCTGCGTAATACGGGCGATCGGTATCTTTGACGAGATCCCAAGTCTCGAGATTGAGCGTGATGATGAGCGCGACACGCTTGCGCCCTGGCCAGCGCAGCGGCAGTCGTTGAGAAATCGGCACGTAGTCGTAATGCACGGACACCCCCCCTTCGCGTGGATTATGGCCGTCTGCCCGCGCAACGAGCAGCACTCGATTCCGAGCAGCGGACATTCGGCCGCTAAGTGGACAACGGGGTATTGCCTGAATACACTCGGGTTAAAAGGCTCTAACTCGGGGGTATCGACATGGAGTCCACTCGTCCCATCCGCGCCTTGATTCGCGGACTAGACGCTTTGACTGTGCTCAATCTTCGCAACGGCGCCACGGTGTCCGAGGTCGCCTCGGAAATTCGCCTGCCGCGCACCACCACCTACCGCATCCTCGAAACCCTAAGCCACGCCGGCTTCGTGTATCGCGATGCGGCGGATGATCGTTACCGTCTCACCATCATGGTGCGCGGCCTCTCCGACGGCTACGACGATGAAGCCTGGGTTACGCAGATCGCGCGGCCCTATATCCACGAACTCGGCAAGGACATTGTCTGGCCCGTGGCGATCGCCTCGCTCTCCGGCACTTCGATGATGGTGCGCGAGTCGACCGATCACCGTAGCCCACTCGCGGTCGAGCGCTACTCGGCCGGCTTTCGTGTGCCGTTGCTCACCTCTTCCTCGGGTCGGGTTTATCTCGCCTTCTCGCCGCCCACGCAACGCGAGTCGCTGCTCGATATTCTGGGGCGCTCCAATCGCGACAGCGATGTGCTCGCCAAAAATCGACCAGAGCTCATGAAGATGCTCAACGATGTGCGCATGCAGGGCTATGCCTCGGCAGTGCGACCGCGGCGCGTCTCCGATGAAATCAGCATGGCGGTGCCGATCATGGTCGATGATCGCGTTCTGGCTGCGGTGACCATTCGCTTCAGCGGCACGGCCGTACCGCTCAAGCTTGCGGTAGAGCGCTTCCTGCCGAAATTGCGCGACACCGCTCAAAAAATTCGTCAGACCTTTGCGGACCAGCAGCGCGACCCGCCCCACCAGCAGTCGCCGCGTGCGGTCGCCAACGGTCGCTGATCGGGGGCCTTGAAATGAACGCTGAAATGCAGAGCCACTCGTCGCTGCTCGACCGGCTGCAGGCCTTGCTGGGACGCGACCACGTACTGACCGACGCCACCGAGCGCAGCTTCTACTCGACCGACATCTACCGCGAAGGTGCCCTGCCTGTCGCTGTCGTTCGCCCGGCGAGCACAGCCGATGTGGCGCAGGTCGTGCAGCTGGCTGTAGCCGAGGGTGTCGCTGTCGTACCGCGCGGCGGCGGCGCCTCCTACACCGACGGCTACACGCCGACCGAGGCAGGCTCGATCAGCATCGACACCTCGCGCATGAATCGCATCCTCGAAATCAACGAGCGCGACATGTACTGCGTGGTGCAAGTCGGGGTGACTTGGGCAGCGCTCAACGAGGCACTGGCCGCCAAAGGTCTGCGCACGCCTTTCTTTGGTCCATTCTCGGGACTCGCGGCCACCATCGGCGGCTCGCTGTCGCAAAACAGCGTGACTTGGGGCACCGGCGTGTTCGGCGTCTCCGGCGAAAGCACGCTCGGCGTCGAAGTCGTGCTCGGCAGCGGCGAGATCATCAAGACCGGCTCTTGGGGTGCTGCGAATTCAGTGCCCTTCTTGCGCTCCTACGGCCCCGACCTCACGGGCCTTTTCATGGGTGACTGCGGTGCGCTCGGCGTGAAGACGACCGTCGCGCTGCGCTTGATGCCGCGTAACAGCCATGTGATGGGGTTATCCTTCGGCTTCAAAGATTTCGCCAGCATGTCGGCGGGGCTCGAAGCCGCTGCCAAACAGGGCCTCAATCTCACCAATTTCGGTCTCGACCCCGCGTTGCAGCAGGGACAACTCGGTAAAGCCGACGCGGCGACGGCCGTGCAGTCAGCGCTGGCGGTGTGGAAGACTTCGCGCGGCATCCTCGACGGCGCAACGCAATTGTTGAAGATGGCTTTCGCAGGGCGCAGCTTCCTGAAGGGTGCCGTGTTCTCGGCGCACTGGGTGGTTGATGGCATCGATGATGTCTCGTGCCGGGCGGCGGTCGCCAAACTGCGCGCGGCGCTGCAAGCACACGGCGCCGAAGTGCCTGCCACGGTCCCGACCGTGGCGCAGGCCATGCCCTTCATGCCGCTCTACAACGTGCGCAGCCCGCTCGGTGAGCGTTGGGTGCCGGTGCACGGCATCCTGCCCTTTTCGCGCGTGGCCGCCTTTCGCACCGAAATCTCGCAGTATTACGACGAGCACGCCGCCGACATGAAGCGCCTGAAAATCCGCTACGGCGCCATGTTCATGACGGTGGGCACCAACGGATTTTTGTACGAGCCGGTGTTCTATTGGGAAGACGGCTACAACATCACGCAAGAGCGCCTGCTGCCCGAGGGCTATCAGTCCACCCTCCCGAAGTTTGCCGACAACCCCGAGGGTCGCGCCCTGGTCGACAAGATGAAGCATGGCATCGCCGATCTTTTTCAGCGCCACGGCGCGATCCACCTGCAGATCGGCAAGTTCTATCCCTACATGCGCGGCCGCGACCCGCATACCGCCAAGCTCATCCGCGAGCTCAAGCAGCTGGTCGACCCCAAGCGCCGCCTTAACCCCGGCGCTCTGGGCCTGTAGAATCGCGGCCCGGTCAAGATCAACAGCAGTCGCGCTGACTGCGGCCGGCTATCCCTAAGGAGCCTCACGGGCGATGAAACGTATTCTCGTATCGATCAAGCGAGTGGTGGATTACAACGTGCGCATTCGGGTCAAACCCGACGGCACCGGCGTGATCACGGATGGCGTCAAAATGAGCGTCAATCCGTTCGATGAAATCGCGCTCGAAGAAGCGCTGCGTATCAAAGAAAAAGGCCTCGCCGAAGAGGTGGTCGCGGTGTCGATCGGTCCTGCCGACTGTCAGCAGCAGCTGCGCACGGCGCTCGCCATGGGCGCCGATCGCGCCGTGCATGTGCAGACCGACGCCATCATCGAGCCGGGCACCGCGGCGCGCCTGATGCACAAACTCGCCGAGCGTGAGCAAGTGATGCTCGCCGTTCTCGGCAAGCAGGCGATCGACGATGATTGCAACCAGACGGGTCAGATGCTGGCCGCACTCTGGGGTCGTCCGCAGGCGACCTTCGCCTCGAAAGTCGAAATCAACGGCGACAAGGCGCTGGTCACGCGCGAAGTCGACGCCGGGCTCGAAACAGTCGAGATCGATCTGCCGGCGGTGATCACCGCGGACCTGCGCCTCAACGAGCCGCGCTACGTGAAGCTGCCCGACATCATGAAGGCCAAGAAAAAGCCCCTCGAGACCATCGAGCCCGCGGCACTCGGCGTCACGCCGGTCGAACGCCTGAAGGCCGTCAAGTTCGAGCCCCCTGCGCAGCGCAGCAAGGGTGTGATGGTCAAAGATGTGCAGGAACTCGTCACCGCCCTGCGTGGCAAGAGCCTCGTCTGAATGTACAAGGGATCATCTCCCAGGGATCTGATACACACATGAGCAAGATTCTGATCGTCGCCGAACATGCCGGCGGCAAACTGAACCCGGTCATCGCCAAGTGCGTGCATTGCGCCGCGGGCATCGCGGGCGCCGAAATCCACCTCGCGGTCTTTGCCGCCGATGCCGCCTCGGTCGCGGCACAGGCCGCACAGATTGCAGGCGTCGCCAAGGTCATCACCGTAACCCATGCTGATCACGCCAACCCGCTCGCCGCCACGGTCGCGCCGCAACTCGCCGAACTCGCACAGGGCTACACGCTCGTGTTCGGTCCCTCGACCACTTTCGGCAAAGATTTGATGCCGCGGGTCGCTGCGCTCCTCGATGCGCCACAGGCCTCCGACATCATGGCGGCTGAAAGCGCAACGCGCTTCAAGCGTCCGATCTACGCCGGCAACGCCATCATCACGGTTGAAGTCGAAGCCGGCACACGCGTGGTCGCAACCGTCCGCACGGCCTCTTTCGAAGCCGCAGGCGCTGCCGCAACGCCGGCACCCATCGAAGCGGCCACGCTCTCGGCCACGCTGCCGACGCACACACGTTTCGTCTCGGTCACCTCAGCACGCAGCGATCGCCCCGACCTGCAGACTGCAAAGAAAGTGGTCTCGGGTGGCCGCGCGCTCGCGAGCGCCGATAATTTCAAGATTCTCTACAGTCTGGCCGACAAAATGGGCGCGGCCGTGGGTGCCTCGCGCGCCGCAGTCGATGCCGGCTATGCAGCCAACGACATGCAGGTGGGTCAAACCGGCAAAATCATCGCACCCGACATCTACCTCGCCTTCGGGATCTCAGGCGCGATCCAGCATCTCACCGGCATCAAAGACGCACGTACCATCGTCGCCATCAACAAAGACCCTGAAGCGCCTATCTTTGAAGTGGCCGACTACGGGCTCGTGGGCGATCTCTTCCAGGTAGTACCGGAATTCGAGAAGCTGATCTCGAGCGGCAGCTGAAGACACAGCGCACGGGGCGGGCCTTCATCGCGCTGCTCGGGATCGCGAGTGCGCTCTCGGCATTCGGCATGGCGAGCGTCGTGCCTACGCTGCCTCTGCTCGCCAACTCCTTGCAGGCGGATTACGCCGCCGTGCAGTTCGTGGTCTCGGCCTATCTTCTCGGACTCGGGCTGTTTCAGCCCATTCAGGGTTTGTTGAGTGATCGCTACGGGCGCCGGCCGGTACTGCTCGCGGGCTACAGCCTGTTTCTGCTGGCAAGTCTCGCGGCGAGTCTCGCGACCGAGATCAGCATGGTCATCGTGGCCCGCTTCTTTCAAGCAATGGGCGTGAGTGTGGCGACCGTGGTCACCCGCGCCATTGTTCGCGATTCCTTTGAACCGGGTCCGGCTGCCACCGCACTGTCGTTCATCACCGCGGTCATGGGCGTGGCGCCGGTTTTGGCCCCGCTCGTCGGTGGCCTCGCGAGCGAAGCGGCCGGATGGCGCGGAATTTTTTGGCTGCACGCGGCGGTCGCCGCCTGTGTGCTCGCCCTGCTCGCTTCGCAATTGCGCGAAACACGCCCAACCAATAGCGAGCCCATGAGCTTCGGCGAACTGCTGCGGGGCGCGCGGGTATTGCTCGGTCAGCGTGGCTTCATGGGGCACTCGCTCACCTACAGCAGCGTGAGCGCGGGCGGTTTCATTTTCATCACCATCGGCGCCGCGCTCTATGAAAAGCTCTTCGCGTTATCGAGCAGCGAGTTCGGCGCACTGTGGTCAGGCCTTGCGATCAGCTATGTGATGGGGGCAACGGCTGCCGGGCATCTGTCGCGCCGCAGCGGGGTCTGGCAAACCACGCGGATCGGCCTTGCCTGCAACGTAATCGCGACCAGCCTGTTCGTCGCGGCTGCGTTCATCAGCGTACCGAGTTTGCCGCTCTACAGTGGTTCACTCGGCCTGATGATGGTGGCCAACGGCATTCTCTCGCCGGTCTCGCTCGCCGGAGCAGTCGAAGACAATCCGCAGCTCGCAGGGGTCGCGGCAGGGCTCTCGAGTTCGATCGCCATGCTGCTCTCGATGGTGAGCGCCATCCTCACCGGTGTTCTCTATGACGGTACAGCGCGTTGGTGCGCGGGCCTCATGGTCATTGCCTGTATCGTGTGTTGGTGGGCCGCGAATCTCGCCCACCGCGCCCGCGTCGCTCGCGTCGCCCGAACATAGTTTGCTGCAACAAACCAGGTAAGCGGAGAAGCCCATGACCGTAAAGCCTTCGTCTTCGTATGCGGTTCTTGCGAAAAAAGCATCACGTCTTGCAGGCCGCCCAAGCACTTTCAATCTTGCCGTGCTGGTACTCGTCGTCTGGTTGGTGACAGGCCCGTTGTTTGGCTTCAGCGACACTTGGCAGCTCGTCATCAACACCGGCACGACGATCGTCACTTTTTTGGTGGTTTTTTTGATTCAGAACACGCAGAACCGCGACACCGAGGCGCTACACATCAAGCTTGATGAGCTGATTCGCGCCACGCAGGGCGCACACAACGCGCTACTCGATCTCGAGGAACTCGAGGAGCGTCAGCTCGATGAGTTTCGCGCGCGATACATCGCCTTGGCAAAATCTGCCCGCGAGCAGCGCGAACACGGCGCCGTGGATACCGATACGCCCGAGGCGTTGTAATCATGAACACGCGCAGCGCTATTTGACGGCGGTAGGGTCAGCCCCGACGCGCACCAGCGCCTTGCCAAAGTTTTGACCGCGCATCAGACGGCAGAAAGCCTCGGGTGCTTGCGACAAGCCTTCGGTGATGTCCTC
>Ga0194129_10003015_pt1 | contig 24022 bp, 22 predicted proteins | sample TA2KigCa35mmetaG_FD_150862 | JGI IMG/M metagenome (GOLD analysis project Ga0194129, IMG submission 150862) | Freshwater microbial communities from Lake Tanganyika, Tanzania - TA2015038 Kigoma Deep Cast 35m | ecosystem: Environmental > Aquatic > Freshwater > Lake | place: Tanzania: Lake...
CACCAAGGAATTCACTGTTGCTGACTAGGCCATTGTCACCATTGTCTAGTGCCAGTGCTGTATTTTGTATATAAGCCTGTACTCTATTGGTGTTCAGCGTCAACGGAGTATCACCGATAATGAACGCTGTTTGTTTGCGATCATTATTTAGAGTGATCATGTTTTGTATCAGCTCTGGGTAACCTGGGCAAGCGATAATGTTGTACTGTGTTTGTTCTTCACGTAAGGCTGTGCTAGATTCGATACTTGATTTGAGTGCTTCAACTACCACATTACGCTGTGCTTTACGACCAAAGAATGGTACACCTGTAGTTGGATCATTGCCACTGGCACTTACCCAAGCTGCTACTACTGAAGCCGGAGTTGGATCATCTGCTAGTGCAGTGCTGTCAAATCTCTTGACATTATAACCACTGCGGCGTGTATTGAATAATAGTGTACCGCGTGCATACAATTGATAATCTGGTGCATCGTAATCTAAATAATCACTGGTTAATAGATCTGCGATCTCTGGTACGTCATCAACTATAGGATCTGTAGTACCGTTAGCGGCCCAGCGTGCATCTGCGAACAGGATACCATCACTTGTGATCTGATCCGTATTATCGATCAGTTCAAATGCTGTGCCATTGTAGCGATATATCACTGGGTAATTTTCCAGCTCGCCTGTGTCAATCCATAGATCACCTGCTACTACAGGTGTCGTGCCATCATTTTGATAAACGGGTTCTGACGCACTAAGGATCGGACCATCTGGATCTGTGGCTGATAAGTCATAGCCTCGTGCATCATTTACCACATTTTGATAGCCTTTAAACCCACTACCATCGTTAATTAATATATCAACTTCAAGCGCTGTGTTGTAATACCAAAGAGTATCTTCTGCTGGATCACTAAATGGAGCAGTAGTAGAAAATGTATATGTCAGTGCTTTAAACGGACTAGCTAAGAATACGCTACCTGCTGAAATAACCTGTATTTGATTGTCACTGATAATACCAGCTGTGGTTAATGGAGTACCTGTACCGTAGGTAAATTTAATAGTACCACCAGCTAAGTGGGTAATGCTGATAGCACCACTTGATTCGATGGCCGCTACTACGTTTGGTAAGTTAGCTGCCAGGATCTTAGCTACTAAAGTCGTAGCTGTAGTACCAATTGAAGTGATCGTCGCGCTTTCTGTTGATGCACTTCCTGGAACACTGACTTCCATAGTGAAGCTGTCACCGTTAGTGTATGCGGCGGCACCACCTGCTACTGTACCTGTGATTTTCAATAAGCCAGCAACATTCTTACGATAAAGTTTAAATGTGCCTGTTGTTGTGCCTAGTGTATCATATTGTACATATAATGTGCCTGCTGGCAGATCTGAACCGCCTGCTACTGGACTTAGCCCATAGATTGCAGCTGTATCGCTAGCATATAAAGGAGCAGTCTGTAAAACAAAACTGTCTAAATTACTATCATATTCTTTGATACCATAATTAGCACCGTTACCTGTCGCTGAAGTTTTAAACCATACTGATCCATATGGACGTGGACTAGCATCTGTGTCTCTCCAAGCTGGAACGTTTCTATAGCTGTCAAATGCCACTAGTGGTCCTAGTAGTGTTCTGCTGTTACCTGTAATACCTTCACCATTGAAGATACCTAATTTCATCGCAGCATCAACGCCACCGATACCACTAGTACCACCTTTTTCAATTTGTAATGAACCGTTGGCTAATGCAAGGTTACCTGAGCTGGCTGCTAGGCTGTCAGCAAAAATTTCAAGTTGTCCTGAACTGTTAGCTCTAGCGCTAACACCAGTAATACCTGCACCGTTGATGTCGCTGGCTACTGATGTTACTGTAGTGCCAGTAAGTGTAACGTTGATACCATTCAGACGCATCTTGTTACCAATAGCTAGGTTAGCAGGGTTAGCAATAACACCAGTGATTACAGGTACGCGATCTTTCCAATCGTCACTACCCACTAGTGCCCAGGTGTTGTCATAACCTTTTAGGTAAATTGGATTTGATGTGCTGGTGGTAACCACAGCATATTCACCAATCGCACCTACTGAGCTTAATGGTACTGTACCGCTGACTTGAGTTGAGTCTGTTATCACCCTTGGTGTCTGTAAGACAAATTGATCTGCATCTGTCCATTCATAAATACCCCAATTAGTAGCATCTGCACTAACATCTAACCAATAAGTACCATCTGTTGGTGTACCTGTTGGGCGGACGCTTGTACCTGTTAATTCATCTAGATCAACATCTGCACGTTGTACGTAGATCTGATTGCTAACACCAAGTGCGCTGTAGGCTGCTAGAAGACCGTATTCGTTACGTTCATCACCGTTTAATGGATTATCAGCGGCATCAACGCGGAATTCAATATTACCATAATTTGCTACTAGTTCTCTTTGGCTAGTGATATTAAATAGTTTATTAGCATTAGCTGCTGTGGTATAGGGTGCAAGTGCACCGCTTGGGTTTGTTTTGTCTTGGGCAGTAGCAAGTAAAACATAAGCAATTGAACCAGCTGCGGTTGGGGTATATTGACTTTCGTCTGTTACCGTTACTTGTACTCCAGGTGAAATAAGTGCCATAGTATCTGTTCCTCTAAATAGGTTACTTTAAACTATTTATAATCTTTTGATAGAATTTGTGGTATAAGGTGCCCTTTGAAAGGTTCAGCCATAAATACTAGTATGGAATACCGTCCAATATGTCAAATTTGTGGTAAAAAACCCGTGGCGATCAACTATAAAATGCATGGCCGTACTTACTTCAGAACTCGCTGTGATAGTTGTATCCGCAAAAAGAAAAATAAGCCTGCACCAAAGCCTCGTTGGCAGTTAGAAGGATATAAAAAGAAACCACACTGCGAAAAGTGTGGTTTTAAGGCTAAACTAAAACAGCAATTATTTGTCTATCACATCGATGGTGATCTAAACAACAATAGTGTGTTAAATCTTAAAACAGTCTGTGCTAACTGTCAATATGAAATTGCCCAAGAAGGTTTAGGATGGCGTCAAGGAGACTTAGTTCCAGATTACTAATATAAATATTATTATGACTTTCTATCTTTACATCAAAACACACAATAAGACAGGATTAAAGTATCTAGGGCAAACATCACAACAAGATCCTCATAAATATCGTGGTTCTGGAACACGCTGGATATATCATTTACGCAAGCATGGTTATGACTATTCTACTGAAATTCTTAAAGAATGTGTGGACAAAAATGAACTTAAAGTGTGGGGATTATATTACAGTAATCTATGGAACGTGGTTGAAGATCAAACTTGGGCCAATCTAAAGCCAGAAGAAGCAGACGGTGGGCAACAATCAGAAGAAAGTAAAAGAAAAATAGGTTTAGCTTCTAAAGGAAGAAAACAGTCTATAGAATCACGAAAAATTAATAGTGAAAAGAATTCAGGACAAAATAATCCTATGTTTGGCAAAACACATACTTTAGAAGCTAGAAAGAAAATATCAGAAACTAGACAAAATCGACCCAGTCCTACCAAAGGTAAAATCATGTCTTTTGAACAGAAAGAAAAAATCCGTCAATCTGTCAAAGCTCGACTTGCTCTAAAGAAGAACTTAGCAGTGAATTTTTAGTTATATTCAGTTCTATTTGATTGTACAATTCGTCTAGTGTGCCATCGTTGTTTAGGGTAATGTCAAACTTAGTTCCTACCCAGGCTGTTTCACTAGCATGGATTCCTAACTTTTCGATATTGTGTTTGCTTAAAGCCCAATTCATGTTACGTGTAGGTCCCTTGTTCATGCTACGAGCATCATTAAACCAAGCAGGTTCTGGTCCTCGTTTGATACGCACCACACGTCCACCTGCGTTGCGGATAGCTTTGATTTCATTCGGAAAGCGGCAGTCAGTGATAACGATGTCATCTGTTGACTGTCGTAGGCGATTTTCTAAGCTGGCCACCCACATATCATCGTGGAATCCTTTACGCACTACTTCGGTGCCCCAATACTGTAGGACCCAACGTGGCGTTATATCTCGCTTTAGTCGTTTGCTCCACCATTCGTCCTTGGTTTCACGCCATTCACGAGCTTGTTTAGTACGTCCTTCTAATAGTGTTCTATCCCAACCAAACACTGCCGACACAGCATCTTTAAGGCTGTTAGCAAAGCTTTCTCGTTTATACCCATGGAAATTAACTAGATAATCTGCCACTGTGTCTTTACCAGCGCCGATCAGACCTACGATACCGATGACTTGACTCATTGAAATCCCCTTGATTGATACTAATATTTTACGAGAGTTTTAGACTGTTGTCTAGAAGTTTTTAACCAGTTACCCACCACATTGGTTGGCCACCGTCCACATAGTTCTTGATTTCTTCGTCAAGTTTGAGTAGAAGTTCATTACCTTCTGCTTTAAGTGCTGTACCGTTTAAAGCTGTACCACCTTGCGGACCTGCTATTGAAGCAAATTTTTCACGGGCATTACCTACGCTAATTAGTGTCAAAGCATAAGCATAGTCTTGGATCCATGGAAATGCCTGCGGGTCATTTAGTAAGATCTGATCAGGTTTATAATTGTAGGTCAATAATAGCACGCTTTCTTTTACGAGATCACTGCCTTGGATCCCACCAAATGGAATTTTTCGTATAAGAGTAAGTTTTTTAGTGACTTTGTTAAAGGTGTAGTTTATAAAACCACCAAACATCTTCATAGCCAGTTCTTGATATTGTACAAACAATTCGTAGTTTGTAAGCCCACCAACACGTCCAGCTACCAACATGTAGGTATTTAGATAACCTGATGCAAATGGTTCAAATTGGCTGGCTGTGGTACCAGATATACTGCCAATACCTCTGCGGAATATCTGTTTGACATCTATGATATAATTAGGTAAGATATATTCCTGTGTTTCGGGATATATATCTAGAAACACATAGCTTTCTTCTACTGAATTTGAACTCTTCTGGCGGTAGCGGATTAGTGCTTGTTTGATACCCATGTCGAAGTGTTCTTTGTCTGCTTCAACATCGATCATACCATAGCCTAAGCGTAGGCGGCAGTAGTCAATAATGTCATTCTGCTGTTTAGCTACTGAATCTAGCTGTGCTTGTAGATTAGCATCAAATGCGATATGCCCAGCACCTGTACCAGTTACGTTGCTATACAGACTTTTGGTCTGAACACTTAAGGTATTGGTAAGATTGCTAGATGTTGATGATATGTTTGCTGGTAATTCAGACATTTAAATTATCCTGTTATCATGTATTTATTATCTACAACAGGATAACTTTGCCTTTCGCTACCTTGAGGGGATTAGTTTGCTTTTAATAAGATAGTATCAGCGTTGATACGACCGTTAAGTTTGATCTCTGTGGTCTTGATATTTTCAAGATACTTGCGCAACTCAACTTTGCTACTTGTTAAGAACTGTTTGATCTGTTCTTCTGGTTTTCTAAGTGTTTTTTGTGTGCTCTTGTTAGCATCATAACCCGTAATTGTGGTGCCTTTGACGCCTAGCGCACCTCCCATGGCTTCTGCTACATACTTGCCAATCTTGCGATTCTTAACATTGTAAACCCATAGAACTTCTGCACCTACGATATCTACCGGATTGATTGACACAATCTTCAATGCAGTATCTTGCTTGAGATATTTCAAGCTCTTAACTAATTTTTCTTTTTGTGGTGGTTTGCGGACTGCGGCCTTTTTAGTGGCCTTTTTAGTTTGATTGTAAGCGGCCAAGTCTTGGAACAGTTTCTCATAGAAACTATCATAGCGTTTATAGTCTGCGGCTTTCATGTGGCTGTAGGCTTCTTTTAGTTGCTCACATTCACCCTTGCGTGCTTCTTGCACTTCTGCATGTCTAGGTTCAAACACTGAGGATATCTTGCTAATTAGTGCCTGTGGTACTAAATTCTTAACTAGGTATTCGTAGGCTTTAGGATCCACTGTTTCACCTGCGAACAATCCATCTTCAAGGATTTCAAAGTATAAGATGTGTTTCTTGGCTACGTCATTCATGCGGTCTTGGATAGTAGGTAGTTTAACTTCAGGTTTCTTAGTGATTTTCTTTTCTTCTTCTGTGTCATCTGCTTTTAACAGTAGCACACGTTTAACAGCGTCAAAGATATATTCTACGTGTTTGTCACGCAAGGGCATGCCTTGTGTGTTGGCTTTGATCAGTGAGCAGACTGTCATTGGTGTTAGATTATCTGCTGAACGGGCATATTGATCAATAGTAGTCTTATCTAACACGTGGATACCTTTATCACCTTCGTGTTGTCGCAACCATGCTACCACATATTTTTTAAGATCTTTGGAACTATAATAGTAGTTGTAGTAACGAAAACTCTTGCGTAGGTGATGATCAAATTCTCCATCTGAAAAAGTTAGGGCACGATCATAGTCCCATACGGGTTCATTACCTGTGTATTTTTCGTCAGCAAAGTTAATATTTTTAACTTTGGCTTTCTTTTTCATGCCATCTAGTTTTATTGCCATACAGTATCCTTATGATTTATATACAGTATATATGATATTCGACGTAAAGTCAACCACTTAATAGAACACCAAAAGTAACATACTGTTCAAATTGGGCTATTTCTTGATTTATTTTGGCTACTAGTTCTCGGTGTTGGCGGGTTTGTTTGCCCATTCGTCGGCAATTGATTTCTTCTTCTGACAGAAGTTTAACCATGTCCCCAATATTACTGCTGATCTTTAACATTTCAGAACCATGGCGCTTCATACGTTTGGCGGCATTTTCTAGCTCAATACTAACAGATGCCCAATCTAAACTTGTAGTAATTTCAGCCATAATACTAGTATAACATCATTTGATTGGGTAGTCAACGGCGATAAATACTAGATAATTAGGATTAGATAATGCCAAAACTTTCTTTGTGGCGTCCAAACAAGGGCAACGACTACAAATTTTTTGACCAGCGTATAAGTGAAATGTTCACTGTGGGCGGAGTGGATGTTTATCTACACAAATATCTCGGACCGATAGATCAACCCTTTACTAGCAATACTGAACCAGGAACCACTGGCATTACCAGCATCCAAGATCTCTTGTTCTTGGAAAACCGTGATCGCAAGTATGACACCAGTGTCTATACCATGCGCACTATATATCGTATTAATGACAACGATTTTGATCTACAACAATTTGGTCTATTCCTAACTGGTGATACCATGTTCGCTGTGTTCCACTTGAACGACATGATTGACACAATCGGTCGCAAGATCATGGTAGGTGATGTCCTAGAACTACCAAATTTAAAAGACTATTATCCTCTAGATGACACATTATCTGCGGCACTCAAACGTTATTATGTGGTACAAGACGCCACACGTGCGGCAGAGGGATTTTCACCAACTTGGTATCCACATCTATGGCGTGTTAAACTACAACCCCTAGTAGACAGCCAAGAATACAAAGACATACTAGACAATATCGCCGCTGGCGATACTAACGGTGATGGTGTAGCGGATGCAAATGATACTCCATTAGGTCAAGTGATCAGTACCTATAACAAATATATAGAAATCAATGATGCTATAGTAGCCCGTGCAGAGACTGACGTACCCAAGAGTGGATATGACACTACTAATCTATACACTGCTCCAGTCACGCAAGAAGGACAGCCGGGCGATCCACAGGGCATACTCGCTAGCTCTAATGCCAATGTCTCAAGTAATACCTATTCGAGTTCAAGCACAGTATCACCGAGCGACAAGGTCAGGGGTTATTTAACCAGCGATGCATTCCCACCAAACGGTGCCGCAGTCGCCGCTGGTATAGCTTACCCAACAAGCCCAGTCGTTGGTGACTACTTCTTGAGGTTAGATTATGTGCCCAATAGATTATTCCGTTTCGATGGTCGTCGTTGGGTCAAGATAGAAGATGGCCTACGTACCAACCTTACACCAGGTGCGACAAATACCACACAGCGTAGCGGATTTGTCAATAACACAGATGCTAATTATGCTAATGCATTGGCCTGGGACGCGATACGTATTTCATCTGGTGCATATACGCCTGCGGCCAATGCACAGACTCTATCATTTACACTAGCTTCTAAACAAGTTGTTACCAAGACAGCTTACAAGAATACTTATGGTGTTAAGACCAAACTAAACAGCAAGATCATTAACAACACCATCGCTAATACAGCAGGAAATATATCATTTACGGTATCTACAACATTAAATACCAATGATGTACTAGAATATACTATCTATGCTAATGTTACATATCAGAGACAAAGTCTAAGTGACGCACTAAGAGCTTCAGCGGATAATTAATTATGCCAGCACTCCAGCAATATTTTTATGATGCCCAGATTGAGCGATTCCTAGCTCAATTCATACGCATGGTATCGGGCTTCCAAGTAGAGTTTGGTCAAGACCGCCAAGGTAACACCACCCTGCAGCGTGTACCTGCTTACTATGCCGACGGTAGCCGACAGGTAGCACAGATCTTGACCAACGCCAGTGAAAATGCTACGCCAACAGTACCGGCTATGACTGTGTACATCAATAACATAACCTACGATCGCGATCGTGTACAAGATCCTAATTTCGTAGGCAAGATGAGTATCCGCCAACGTTATTATAATGAAGATACAGAAGAGTATGAAGCACGACAAGGTAACGCATTTAGCATAGAGAGGCTGATGCCTGTGCCATATACTCTCGAGCTAAAATTAGATATCTGGACCTCAAATACCAAACAGAAACTACAACTGCTAGAACAGCTGATCGTATTGTTTAATCCAGCATTAGAAATACAGTCCACAGATAATTATATAGATTGGACTAGCCTAACAGCAGTATATCTTGAATCACCAAATTGGTCCAGCCGTAGTGTTCCTATTGGAACTGGAAACCCCATAGACGTGGCTACCCTAACATTCAAGTTACCAATTTGGATCTCAGCACCAGCTAAGGTTAAAAAACTAGGTGTGATACAAAAAATTATAGCCAGCATACATGATAGCGACGGTAATCTCAGCGAAGACGTTTATAACGACACTAATCTCATGGGCACAAGACAGTACTTTACTCCTTTAGACTACGGTGTGCTGTTAATAGGTAATACGCTGACCCTGTTGAAATACAGTGAATTTGAAGATCCTAGAGATCCACCAACTGATCTTACTCCAAAACATCCTGTAACAGAAACACCAGTCAAAGTTGGAACCAGAGATATCTGGCGAAGTCTTATAAATGTATATGGTGTATTAGAAAATGGTGTAAGCCAAGTGAGACTGCTAACAGACGATGAAGTTGCTGAAGTCGTAGGTACTGTTAGCTATCATCCCACTGATGATAGTCTATTAATTTTTAACGCTGACATAGATACATACCCCACTAATACCTTAGATCCCATAAATGCCATAATTGATCCTCGCCAAGTAGAGGTTTCAAGTGATATTACCACACCAGCTGCTGGAACTAGATTCTTAATCCTGCATGGCATTGGTAGTTTTGATAATGCGCCAGGCTCAGGTCCTAGTGCTTGGCAGGGCTCCGGTGGTATAGATTTAGTGGCTGGTGCCAATGATATTATCCAATATGATGGTACTAAATGGTCTGTAGTATTTGACAGTAGTGGTGCTACAAGTGTACAATATGTAAGTAATCTAAATACTGGAATTCAATATAAATGGTATCTCGATCAGTGGGTCAAAAGCTGGGAAGGCGAATACAAGAACGGTCTATGGACATTGGTCCTTTAGAAAACGTTGGCGCTTTTATCTATTGCACTAAAACCAAACGTTATCTATTCTTATTACGTAATAGTAGTAAATATGAAGGAACCTGGGGGGTCGTCGGTGGCCGAGTTGAGCCGGACGAACAGATAATCCATAGCCTTTCTAGAGAAATCAAAGAAGAGTTGGGTGGGATCATAAACGACGCTAGAATTATTCCAATAGAAAAATTTACCAGTGACAATGGTAATTTTACCTATCACACTTTCATCGCACCAGTAGATGATGAATTTGTTCCAGAATTAAATTCAGAACACAGAGGATACTGTTGGGTCAGTCTAGAGGACCATCCCAAACCTTTACACCCCGGAGTCTGGCGTACGATTAATTTCCAAGCGGTAATTAGTAAATTAAAAACTTTAGAAACGATACTATAAATCTGTTTCTAAAACAAAATCACGGAAGCTGATCTGTCTTAGATTGGTCAAATATTTCCAAATTTCTGGAGTAGGTCGTCTTCCTGACTCAGTTACCCTGACGAAATCTACATCATCATATATTCTGCACAGTGCCGCGATGTTAGCTATCCATTTGAGATCTGATACTGTAGCATTAGCTGCATCGTAACCTTTAGTGCCAGCGTAGATATTGTCATTGACACCAGGTGTATCTTGTCCATTAAATCCTAACAGATATATTTTCTTATGTCCATCAAATGCGGCTATGTATGCAGCTGTAGTTCCTGCATCAGCATAAGGATCGTGAGGTATTAGGTAAAATCTTTTAGGAAATTCTAAACTGATATCAACATGAGTATAGACGATATTATCTTTGGTATAACCAGATTTTATCAATTCATCTGCTATGACTCTGTTGCTGACTACTAGGAAATCTGGAGTATGATCTCTATAGAAAGCATTACAGGCATAACTCTGTAGACTGTCTGCACCTAGCAAACCACTTTTTTTACGTAGGATGTGTTGTATAGGAAAACTTTCTCTACCTGTACCATTACCAAATATCACCGCCCGATTTGAGATCTGATTATTGATAACATTATTTGGCACATACTCAGTAATAGTTTCCCATTTTCCCCCGGTAAGTTTACGTTCCTGTACTATGTCTTCACCAGTGTAGTTTTTCCTAAACAGCTTTTTGGTTAAATTAAGCATTAGTATTATCTTCGTTATTACACTATATAAGTAGTTAACAGCTTGATATTTGCATTCTGCGCATTATCAGGCGTATAGAACAATCTCACGGTTCCACTACTGATATTTGCTTGGAAAGTCCCTGGCACGGTACTAAGCACAGCATAGGTAGCTATGTTTGCAGTAGCAGTGTCATGAGAAACTATTAATTCAGCCGCTGAAACACTACTACCATTCTTGATCTGTACTGTATATCTAGCAGTGGTAAACGCTGCTGTGCTGTAACTATCTAGTTCTTTAAGATTAGTGTTAGGTACATTAATAGCTGTCTGATCATAGACTGTCTTACCACGTAACTGCAATCTATCACCTGTTTCATTACCAATATTAATATTACCACTTGAGTCACCTAATACTGTCAATTGACCATTGATCAAGACATCATTGGTAAATGTTACCTTACCAGTCGAACCATCAACACTGACACGCACTGTGGCCGCGCTGGTACCCGCTGTGATGTTAGCATAAGGTGCTGTTGCAACGTCGAAGTTGTTAAAACCGTTACCACTTGATACCGCTGATACTGTAGATGTAGTAGTGAGTGTCCGTGCATCAATCGCATCGCCTGATGCTGGAGCCTCTGTGAATGTCAATGTAGTACCAGAAACAGAATAGGCTGTGGTTGGTATCTGTACCACACCGTTGACCATTACCAATGTGGCTGCTGTAGTAGAGGAGGAACTCAACGTGAATGCTGTCTGCACTCCATTACCACTGAAGGTGTTTGTAGCGATAACTGTAAATACACTACCTGCTGCAGTGAACGAACTACCATCAAAGAACTCTAGTAGGCTTGTTGTAGTGTTGAAACGTAACATGCCCTGCACGTTAGTATTACCTGTAGAACCTGGACGTTCTGCTGTAGTACCTACCGGAACTACAATAGCACCAGTGCTATTGAATTTAACAACTGCACCATCTTGTACTGCAGCATTAGCACCACCAAACACTATGGCGTTTTTAGCTAGATCTGCATAGATCAAACTGTTATTTGTACCTTGACCTAGTACATGGAAAGTTTCAGCTGATTGTGTGCTGTTGATCCGCATGCCTTCACCAACGAACATGCTTTTACTTACTGCGGCGCCACCAGCAACAATTAATGCACCAGTGGTTAATGTAGTTGAATCTGTTGTGGCATTAGCATATACTGTGCCAGTCGCACGTAGATCAGTGAATGCGCCTGTGCTTGGAGTCGCATTGCCAATTGGTGTTGAATTGATAGCTGCAAATTGTCCTAGCCCACCAATTACATTACCTGTTACTGTTAATACACCATTTACTGCTAAGGCATTATACGTACCACCTGCAGCTAATACATTACCTGTGGTGTTAAATTGAGCGGCATTTACTGTGCTCGCTGATACGTTACCAGTTGTATTGATGAATCCACTTGAGTTAACTGCGGCTAATGTACTAGTACCTGTGACATTTAAAGTTGCTCCATTTACTGCTGAAGCACTGATATTACCAGTGGTGTTGATAAATCCACTTGAATTAACGGCAACTAAAGTAGTAGTACCAGTTGCGTTTAATGCACCTGCGTTGATCACTGCGCCACTGATATTACCAGTTGTATTGATAAATCCACTTGAATTAACATCAACTAAAGTAGTAGCACCAGTTGCGTTTAATGCACCTGTGTTGATCACTGCGCCACTTATGTTACCAGTGACATTTAATCCCGTACCAATAACTAGTTTGTTAAAATTCCAGCTGGTAGTTGCGTGTGTGTACAATAAAGTTGCACTTGGGCTTGGGCCTTCAACTGTCAAGCCCGCGCCATCCGCTGCGGCGCTGGAGGCGGCACCTTTGGCCACCGTGATATTTAGATCATCTACATCTAATGTAGTTGAATTGACTGTTGTTGTGACTCCGTTTACAGTTAGATTACCTGTGATTGTCGTATCACCACCAACGTTTAAGTTTTTTGCGATGCCAACACCACCTTGTGTGATTATCGCACCTGAGGTAGTGTTTGTGCTTTCAGTCGTTGCTGTTGACTTAATCTGTCCACCTACTGTTGCGGCTCCACCTACGCCAACACCACCAGTTACTACCAATGCTCCTGATGTAGTTGTAGTTGATGCTGTGCTATTGCTGACCAAAACATCATTGGTTAAAGTTGTTCTATCCTGTGTGATGTTTCCAACTAGATCTGCGTCTACTGTTACTTCAATCCGACCAGTGCCAGTACTATCAATGATAGTAACACTAGTATCATCATCTTGGATGTTTGTAACACCACTTGATATTTGGCTATCAACATAGTTTTTCGTTGCGGCATCTTGGGCTGAAGTTGGATCTGTTACATTTATAATTTGGCTAGTATCAGCGTTAATTGCCCCACTACCATTTGGAGATAAGATCAAATCTTGATTTGTACCTGTTGTAGCGATGGTTGCATCAGTACCATTGATCGTAATTGGCTTAGCACCACCAACTGTTAGGGTGTTAGCTGTAAATGTTATACCAGCGTTGTCAACTAATAATCCACTTGTACTGGTAAAAACAACACGACCACTGGTTAATCCACTGGCTTTTAATGTCTGTGTGCTTACTTCTGTAGCTGATAAATTACCAGACGTATTAAACTGTCCAGAGTTTACTACCGCTGCGCTGACATTACCAGTGGTTTGTATGAAGCCACTTGAGTTAACTGCGGCTAATGTACTTGTACCTGTGACATTTAAAGTTGCTCCGTTGACTGCTGAAGCACTGACGTTACCTGAGGTATTGATAAATCCTGAAGCGTCTATGGTTGTAGCAGTGACATTATAGAATGCTTGGAGATTGCCTAAGCGTAGATTAGCGAATGAAGTCTCTGCACCAATATTACCATAAGTCGTGCCAGCTTCTGTTGTGGCGATCAAGCGGAATTCGTCGGATGATTCATCCCAATAGAACGCTTGATTAACGTCAGTACCGCGCTCAAATACGAATCCAATATCGTAAATAGCACCAGCAGCGTAGGCGTTATTCAATACGATCAACGGATCGTTAACTAGGGTATTGGTACTGGCAACTGTTAGAGATGTACTAGCACCTGCAACATACAAGTTACCTGTGATAACAAAGTCACTGGTTACTACAATGTTACTGCTGAAAAGTGAACCTACGATAGATCCTGGAATGATCTTGGCATTAGCCCAGATTCCTGAGTCTATGATCTGATTATTCTTAATTCTGGTTAAATTAGACATTTAGTGTCTGGCTCCGCAAAAATATTATATTACTACTTAAATTCTTGTACTGCCTGCGGTTCCATATCCCCTAGAGCTAGGTACATTCAGTGTTTGTTTAAAATATTTATGCTTTTTTTGGATTTTTTTATATTATCAAGTACTGTTTTAATGTGCGTACATTTGTATTATTGTTGTCTGCTGTATATTGCACTAGAACATTAGTACCATTGATAGTAACGGAAACATTACCTAGGCTTCCTGCCGTGTTGATAACAGCGTATACAGTCCTGTAGGCAGTTGAACCATTATGTGTGACCAGGACTTCACTGCTTTCATAGGCAGAACTGGTATTTGCTTGTAATATATATTTGGCAGTCCTATATACTGCGGTTGAAAATACATCAACATTAGTAGCCACACCGCTTGATGCTATGCTTATATTAGGATATGTGCCAATGATAGCACCTGTAGTGCCTATCTGTAAACTTAGATTTGCATTTGTATAAAAATTAATTGCACCAGATGCTGAAGGTATAGAAATATTGCTGGTACCTAATGCTAGGGCGGCAACACTGGTAATACCAGTGGCTATGTGTCTAACTTCGATAGTATCTCCAGCCACTGGTATTTCAGTAAATATAATGTTGGTTCCGCTTACCGTATAGGCGGTAGTTGGTTGTTGTAGTGTACCATTTATGCTGACAATTAAATCTGTTACTGATGTAACTGTGCTGCTTAATACAAACGTATTAGAAACACCATCACCATTTAGCACCTGTGATGTTAAAGCCGCAGTACCAGCTTCCCACGTTGAACCATCATATACTTCTAGACCGCCTGTTTCTGTATTAAAACGGATGTACCCAGCAAATGAATTGCTAGGACGTTGTAGTGTGTTACCTGCAGGTAATCCTAGTGCATCGTTACCAACTATTTTAACTATTCCATAACCGCCGGCATTTAAAAAGATGTTTCCATCAGCGACTGTAGATATGGTTATCTGTGAGTTAGATGCTATAGTGGTATCACTGAGGGTGGTGTTTCCACTGGTGATTGGTCCTGACACATATAGATTAGCAGCTGTTATTACTCCAGAATGGGTTGGTAGATACGTGGCCACTTGAACGTTACTGTATCCAGCTGGTAAGCCTGTAATTTGGCTACCATTTCCAAATAGATATTGTGCGGTTAGATTACCATTTATTGTGATGTTGCTGGCTGTTAGTACACCTGTATATGTGGGCAGGAACGTAGCTACTTGCACATTACTGTACATACCAGACAGATGTCTTCCATCCCCCAATAGAAATTGCGCAGTGACGTTACCATTAACTGTGACATTACTGGCTGTGATTACCCCAGTGTATGTTTGTAAAAAACTTCCTACTTGTGAATTTCCGTATGCACTTGCCACTCCTGTTAGCTGACTACCATTGCCAGAGAAAAATTGCGCAGAGATATTACCTGAAGCAGTAACAGAATGTATGTAGAGATTACCCCATGAATTTGTCGGAGTACCTATGTCAAATGCTATATTGGCTGAGGTATACAAGTGCCCACTGCTGATTTGCACATTACCGAATATGTCTAGTGCATGCTGAGGATTTGACTTGTTAATACCAAAACGATAATTATTAACATCAAAATAGGTTAATGTTTGTCCGTTACTAGAGATAAAAAGATCCGTACCTTGACGATCTAAATTTGCTAGTAGAGAAAATCCCGGAACGCGACTGATTGCCATTAATTATCCAACCTTTCTACTATTTATCAGAAAAGTTAAGAGGCGATTGTAGAATTAAGTCCGTGGATGATAGTAATGGCCGCACCATCACTGGGATTTGAAGCAAAATGAATGTCTGTACCTGCGGTTGCATTAGCGGCAAACTCATAGTTAGTACCAGGAATCTGATAAACTGTACCAACGTGAACAAGGATATTTGCCGCATATAGTTGTGGGCTAGCGGTATTGTAGTTGAAACTTAGTGGGCCATAGTCACTGGTTAATGCATTACCGGTGAAGCTATCTTTGGTAACACGGGCTGTCCCGGATCCCACATTGCTAACTGTCTGATAGACATTACCAGCATGGCTATAGTATTCAAGTTTGTCACTTGAGGTGCTGTAACGCAAGGCCGTTTGGCTGGTAAACCCCGCTACGTTTGGTCTAAAGCTAGTTGATGTAGCGGCTAATCCTAGAGCATAACTGCCAGAGTCAAATAAGGTATTTTTAGCAAAGCGTCCCATTTAGATTCCTATAAAGCTAACTGTCATTGAGATACTAGAAGATCCGCTAGCATTAGCCTTTAACATATCCCCACTGTTTAATATTAGTTTTTCACTGTCTATAACATAAGTGTCGCCAGCTTGTAGTTGTATACCTGAATAGATACGTGAGTTCAAAGGCGTTACGGTATTACCGCTTGGGCAAACATATATATCAAAAGTTCTAGCTGTAGAGTCTATGTTACAGAGGTACATAGCCGTAATTGCACTGTTACCACTGCTAATATAAACATTAGCGGCCGCACCAGTTGTCAGTAAAGAGTTGGTTATTGCCATTTTATTATCCTATTATTGTCCTATAGTATGATCGAAAACACAATGGCTTTCGATTTGGTTACTAATTCGTCACTTGCTGTTCCACTGTTTACTACAAATAATCCACTGCCTGCACTGCCTACTGTATCAGCATACAATACAACATTTCCAGCCACTGATGTCGGCGGATTAGCAGTTAGCAAGGATTGTAATTGCACATTAAATCCGTTGGTTATTAAATTACCACCAAGCCTTGGTGTGGTATCTTGTACTATTGCTGTTAATGCCGTTCCAGAACCAGTTAAGATATTAGCAAAAGTTGTACCATCTGTAGTGACTTCCCAGTTATCATATATCTCGTTCCAGCGCAAACTTACATTGGCCTGAAGACCACGATCAACTATAAGTCCACTAGTGCCTGGACTAGCATTACCACCGACACCATAAAGAGTTTCACCTACATTCAGTGCTATGTCTTTATCTTGGATATTAGTATTGGTTACGGTAGTGGTATCATAAACACCTGTGACGTGCAAGTTTCCAGTGATAAAAGCATCTACAGCATCAATAAATAGAGTTTCTGAATCTAAAGTGATATTAGCACTTATGCCAGTAGACTGTATTAAAAGATTACTGTTAAATTTTTTTACTGCGGCCATCGTAAATTATTCCGTTTTTATTATTTATCTTCATTGATAGAATCAAAAAAATAGCGGCCGGAGCCGCTATTTTTTGATGTGACTATGATTAGTCGTTTGTTGCTAGTTTTACTGTGGTATTAACTACCGCAGCATTTACACTCCAAATTGCCTGTGCATTAGCCGCGAATTGAGCTCCAGGTGTTGCTCCAGCTGGCGATAAGGTCACTGTGCGACCATCGAGCTTGGTAACAAAATATGTACCACCTGCGCTGTCAGTGGCTGAAATAGTCATTAGTCCTTCTGCATGTGGACCAACTCCTGCATTAGCTGCCGCTACTTCTGTTGCTAAAATCAAACGCACTGTACCAGAACCTTGATCGTTGGTTACTCTATATCGACGAGCACCCTTGATGCTGGTAATATCCCCTAATCTTCCACCTGCACCGCCCGTGATAAATGCATTGGCCTGTATGGTATTGGCTGTGGTCACTGCGGGATCCATTGTCGCTACTACGTTACCGAGTCTACCTACGTCACCAAAACTAATTGGGCTAGTGATAGCTGCAGTGTTAGCCATGCTCATGGTAATATTACCAGTGGTTGTATTGACACTGACAACCTTGGTTGGATTACCTAAATGTAGGCTAGTAAAGAACACGTTAGCAACCATACCTGCATGAATGCCTGACGTTACACCGCTTGAAAACTTGAATACATTTCCTGCAATTTGAGTGAACCCATCCACTACCACGTTAGATGGTTTGTTGAATCCAAACGTAACATTGGCTTGGACATTTCTCACTAGATATCCGCCACCTGCTGATGTTAATGTGACGCTTGCTATGTTACCATTACCAGTAAGTCCTGCTGTAGGGGCCACGAATTCAATTGTGGCAGTGGCAGTGCTACCACCACCTTGACCTGGTGCTGGGAACGTAATAGTTGTACCTGCTGAATAATTGTTACCACCATGTACTTGCAATGAAGCAACGCTTTCACCACCAGATGCATTGGTGCTTGAGTTAGTGTTAATAAATCTTTTCTTAATAGGACGTCCCATTTGTTTCTCCTTAATTATTAGCGTTCTAGGCCTACGCGGTGGGGACCGCATAAACTCTCGATTAAGAGCGAACACTAGTATTTATGCTAAGATATATAATTTACAGTGTTTACCGTGCCAACGAGAGTAATTTAATTTTTTAACTGTAATAGCACAATGCGGACAAGTTAGCATAATTTGTGTATGATGTTTACCTTCTCTTGCTAACTGTTTTAATGTGATGGTTCGTTTTTGTATCGATTCTACCGCTTTAGATTTTCCCAACAGTGCAATTGATCTCTTTATCTTTTCTTGTGTAGACATTGGTCCTTTAGCTTTACCTAACAATGTATTACGTATTTTGTCTTTAGTTTCTTGTGTTTGTTTACGACCAGTATTTGTTGCAATCATTTTTGCAATTCTTATGACATTTTCTTCAGGTGTAAGTTTGCGTCTGTTACGAATTCTTTCTCGTTGTTTTTCTAACTCAGTGCCCACTAACTTCTTACCTTTGTTTACTGGTTCTTTATACTTATTCATTATACTACTATTCTTTGCGTGTTCAGTTTTATAATGTGCATAAACTCTAGAGGTTATTTTTGTTTCATACCGTTGATTATTATGATTACTGCTTTTAACTCGCATCATATGTAATGCGAATATCATTTTTCTTCTTGCAATATCAGTGGTCATTTTAGTTAATAACCAATGGCATATAAAATGCTCTCTAGCTGTGAGATCAACAATATTGTCTTTTTTATTACTACCACTTAAACTGCGTGGTATAATATGATGTTTTTCTGTATAATTTGTTGTGTTGCGTTCTTTTGCTTTTTTAACTATTTGATAGTATATTTTTGTATATTTAGAATTGTTAAACATAATAAAGTCTCTTTACTTTATTTAGTCAAACCTAACCTTTCAATATAAAATTTATAATCAAATAAAAACCCGCCGGAGCGGGTTTTTAATGTTAAGTTCAATAATCTTGTTAGATCACTGAAAACTTAAATTGCTTACACCAACTTCTTCTAAGTAGTCAGCTGCGTTACCTAGAGATGAAGCTGTGTTGCTTAACTCTACATAACCATAACGTGTCATGAAGCCTACTACTGGTTCGAATGTTGATGGATCTAACACAACACCAGAGCTCATTAGTGGTACATATGGGCAATAGAACGCAGCTGCATCAGCTTCGCTAGAACCTTTGTAACCTACTAGAACTTCTTGTGTGTCAGCAGCATAACCGTCAACATAAATTCTCATAGCACTGTTTAAAGTACCTACGAATTTAGTGTTTGTTGGTGCTTCAAAAGTACCTTCTGTACTACGAGCAAAAGCTGAAGTAGTTGCAGATTGTAGTACTGTTAAAGCTGCTGGACTTACAACTGCCCAGTTACCTGCACCGCGACGTGTACGTTGAGCGATCAAGTTAGCTGCGCGGTTGATTGTAACCGCTAGAGCAGCGTGCTCGTCACCTACGAATGTAGCTGTACCAGATACTGTAGCTTGGTTGTAGTTAAATGTGTTACCTGAAAGTGAACGTAGAGATGCTAGGATCTCTTGATCAATTTCAACTGTGATTTCTTGTGCTAAAGCTGCCATGATTTCTGCTTCAACATCTAAACCGTGCATTGATTGTGCATCTTGAGCTGCCTCAAATGTCCAACGTGCTGATAGTTTACGTGTTTTAGCTTCAACAACTTGTTTCAAGATTTGAACGTTAATTCTCTTACCTGGTGAGCCTTCTAGTGTGCTTGTTGCAGCAGCTAGGCCAGCAGTTCCATCACCAGAATATGCAACAGCAACTTTGAATGGGCTTAGAGCTTCATCACCAGCTGTTACGTCGTTGGCAGAACCTGTTGCATCATTGGTATCAGCATAACGTACACGTAGAGTGTGGATTTGAGCTACTGGGCCAGTCATTGGTTGCACGCCAACGATTTCGTTAGCGATAACTGTTGGCATTACTCGACGAATCACTGGAAGGATCACGCGATTTAGTGTAGCTACGTTGCTTGCGCTAGTAGAACCACTAGTTGCAGTTTCCATCAAGTGCTTCTTTGTATTTTCTAAAATTACAGCCATTGTGGTTCTTTTCGAACCTTGTAGACCTTCTAACAGGGCGTCTTTGGTCTCGTTCCAACGGCCTTCTAATAGTTGGGTTGTCATTTCTTTATTTTCCTCTTAAAAAATTACTACTATTTTAGCCCTGCTAAACGTCGAATTTCTACAACATTGTTGAGTGATTCGTCGTCTGTTTTAGCAGATTTATCACCTGTCACTTCTGTACGTGACTCAGCTAATACCGGCTTTTCAGCTTTTGGTTTCGCAGAGACATTGTTTAGAACTGCTGGTAGATACTTTTCATATGCAGCCTGAAGACGTTCAGTTTGCACACTTTCGAGCAAGCTTGACATTACATCTGCTTTCTCTTTGTTCAAAGGTTTGAGTAATTCAGCAAGCTTCTCTTTACGAGCTACGCTTTCTGTGATAACTCTAACTTCACGATCCTTACTTTCAACTAAAGCTTCTTTTTCAGCGATTGTCTTGGAACTAGCGGCGATGATCGCATCTTTTTCTGCGATAACATCTTGTAGTTTTTTGAATTCTTTGTTTTCACTTAGGTGTGTAACAGCGAATTCATTAGCAAATGCTTCGAAGATACGACGACCAAACATGTTCTCGCGAGCACTTTGGATGTCTTCTTTAAGTTGAGCTAGTTCTGAGCCTAGATTTTCTGCTACTGCTTCCTTAACAAGTATAGCTGAACGTTTGACAAAAGCTGATTGTAGTTCTGCTAATTTTTGTTTAGCTTCTGCTACTAATTTTACTTTAGTTTCAACTACTGCTTTCTTGTCTTGGTCGAACTCTTTGATCTCTTCAGCTAGTGCATGGATAACAAATTTCTCTAACTTAGCGACTGCTTCAGTTTGAGTCTTGCGATCTCCACGTAGCTCTTTGATCTCTTCAGCTAGTTTAGTAACCATAAAGTCATTAAACTTGCCTGCAGACTCAATCATGTGAGTTTTGAATTTCACGCGATCTTCTGCTAGAGCTTTTTTCTCTTCGGCAAACTCATTGAGTTCAGCGGTGAGACTTTCAGTAACCATTTTGTCTAGAGCTTCAACCATTACATTTTTGTCGTGTTCATAGCGACCCGCAAACTCTTCACGCAATTCTGCGCGAATAGTTTCACGAGCTTCAACTAATTTAGATTCCCAAGCTTCTGTTAAAGCAGTTTGAGTTTCTTCATTGATGATGCCGGAATCCAACAATGGTTTGATAGCGTCTAACATTGTGATCTCCTATTTAATTTTTAGATCTTTGATAAGACTTGTTACGGCCTGTTTCAAATACTTCTGTACCTTTTGATCTGCGCTGGCCTCTTTAGCCATTTCGAATACCTTACTGCCACCACGCATATTCATCAGTCCTTCGTAAATCGCTGTTGGATATGCATTTGGTGCGCTTGGTTGCGCAACTACATCTACAGTAACTATTTCAAAGTCACTGACTTTGCCATCTCCGTCGTTCACGTTGCCGCTACCACGACTAGATACGCCAAGTTTTACTCCTGACTGCAACATGGTCGATACTAACTGACCCATTGGAGTAGGAAGAACTTTTAATTTACCAAAACCATTAGGACCATCCATCCACATGTCGATGATCATGTGGCTGACGCGATCTAAGTTAATTTTCAAATCATCGGGGTGATCTACTTCGCCTAAGACGCTGTAACCACCCTTGATTTGTTCGTTTAAGTTAGAAACGGCTTTTTCGATCTCGTTAACTGGGTAAACTCTTTCATTGTGGTTTTTTACACCGCCTTGGATGAATATACCTTTCATGTAAAGATTCTTACTCTTGCCGTCCTGCGAGTCTTCAGTTAAAACTTCCATCCTCGCCGCATCAAAAGTTAAGTTCTCTTTAAGATAAAATGCCATTATAGTTTCCTAATTATTTTGCTACTGGTGTTGTTTTGTTAACAGCACCTTCTTCTTTATTAACTGCTGATTCTTTTTTAGCGTATGCCTGACCAGCTCTAGCACCAGGAACATTTTCATATGAACCTGCGTGTGGTAAATTGCCTTTGGCTTTTACTGCTGCTTTTGGACTTGTGCCATCTGGATTAGCTTCTGCGCCACCTTTAGCGATGTTAGCAGAACTGCCACCCATGTCATTTTTACCAGCTACAGTAGATGATTTGTTTACGTTTGCAGAACCATGTGCGCCAGCTTCTTTACCGCTTTCTGACTTTTGACCATGATCAGCTACTTTTTCTACGTATTCACGAACGATTGTTTCTTCAACATCGTCCGCATCTTCGTCAAGTTCTTCTGTTTCTTCATACATTTTATCATCATGTTTCTTTTTGTCATGCATTTTGTGATCCATGCCTTCCATTTCACCAGCGTGCATCTTTTTGTCATGCATTTTGTGATCCATGCCTTCCATTTCACCAGCGTGCATACCACCATAATGCATTTCTGCCATTTCATCATATGCATCTGGCATTTCTTTGCCTTCATCTTCGCCTGCCATCAATGCATCAAATTCCGCTTTTAATTCGTCTAATGCATCTTCAAGATCTAAAACGCGATCTTCAAGTGCTTCCTCACCACCTACATCAGCATGATGGTCATGTTCAGCATCAAGTGCTGGTTCATCATCCATTTCTTGATCTTCTTCTTCACTGATACCTTGTTCGTCGATGGTGATTTCGTCTACGAGATCTTCAACTTCATTGCCCCCAACTTCTGCTAGATCTTGTTCATCGATTAGTGATTCGTAGATATCACGCGATTTTTCTACTACTATTGTATGGAATAATTCACGAGCTTTGTCAGTTTCATCGTTGATAATATGCTCGATCAGTTGTTCATATTTGTTCATGAAAGAACTCCTTAAAAAATATTAAATCCGGACTAATACTCAAGTGACCAGTATTATGTTTATATATTTACACTTTGATTACAAAAAAAGGGTTAAATGCTGTGTTTTTGATTGATTTGTAAGGATAATTACATCATTGGTGCGGCTGCTGCGGCTTGTTTGTATTGGTTTTTGACAGAGTCTAGCTTTTGCTCATGCTCTAGCTTGCGCACATCGTTCATGATGCGTAGGCGATTTAGTTGTTTTAATGTTAGTTTTGTCTTGCGTAGGTCGCTGAGTTTTGGCACAGAGTTGTCGTCTTTTTCTGTGCTATAACCAGCGGGATTCGTGTCAAATATTTCAAGGATGTTCATAAGAGTATTTAGTAAATTGCCTATAAACCTAATCCACCACCGGGTGCTTCTGGTGCTGCACCTGCGGTTTCTGGTGCTGCTCCTGGAGGAACAGCCCCGGGCTGTGGTTCAACTGGTGCTAGAGTATCCATGTCTTGCTGTAAACCTGCTGTAGTCACACCTACTGCACGTAGCCCTGCTTCTGGAGCAGTAGTCTGTTCAGCTTCACCGTTTTCCTCATTCCACATTTCTTCATTTTCCTGCATTTCTTCTTCGCTGAGATCTAGATAGCGTTTGAGCAGGAAACGTTTTGATAGATATGGAACCTGTTCTAGCTGACCATAAGATTGTATGCGCACAGCATCTACTTCTGCTTGGCGATATTTGGCAAAGTTCTGTGGTTCGTTAAAGCGTAATTCAAATACGCTACCATCAATGTTTATACCTCTCCAACGCATAAACATCTT
>Ga0194129_10003016_pt1 | contig 24017 bp, 17 predicted proteins | sample TA2KigCa35mmetaG_FD_150862 | JGI IMG/M metagenome (GOLD analysis project Ga0194129, IMG submission 150862) | Freshwater microbial communities from Lake Tanganyika, Tanzania - TA2015038 Kigoma Deep Cast 35m | ecosystem: Environmental > Aquatic > Freshwater > Lake | place: Tanzania: Lake...
CATGCGGAAACTGGTGTACGCGTTCTACGATCCGAAAGTCAGCTTCCGGTCGGTGACCGACCGGTTCCCAGAGATGAACGCGGCGCTGACGGACTGCCTCTCGGGCGACATGGAGAAGGACTATTCGGCCCTGCACCGCGCATTGTCCGAATGGACGGAGGTGCCACACGACCTCCCGTTCGGCCACCCGAAAGCCGAACCCCATCTCGCCACGGCACAATGACCAGAATCGCGTGAGCGTGGCCGCCAAATCCGGATTCCAACGGAACCGGTGGAGTTGGGTCCGAAAATCAAGAATCACCAGCTTCAGCTGACGCTGATCTATTTGAAAAGGGCCGGTCCCACGGGAGGGGCAAGACCGCACAACGTGTGACCGTTTCTGACATCTGCAGTCTGTCAGAATCGCAGGGTGATTGAAACGGACCTGACTTATCCCTGCCCCCCCTTCCCAACCACCGCCCAGTCCGGAACATCCCAACCGAGCCGATCGCCCCTCACTGATCGCCTGATCCGGATGGGATTGGGTCATCTCTGCCGGCCTGGAACGGAAGACCAGCCCTGTGCCTTCGACCTGTTCCCGTGGTGGTCGCTGAACGTCCTCGAACCCGAGCGCGACTCCAACCGGGTTGGCAGCCTTCCTCAGTTCCTCGTTGAGGTCCTGTATTCCAGCGGACGGAACGGGCGGCGCCACGATCGGGCATGCGCCCTGGTAGAAGGGGCCCTCGGGCTGGCGACTCCGGCCAGCCTGGCCGTCCGTATCGCGGAACATGCCCGCCGGATGTCGATCGGTGCACGGGGCTGGCACGACACCCTCGGGTTGTGCCTGTACACGATCCAGCACCTCGCAGGGACACCCAACGGCGCCTCGGCACGACCGGTGCTCATCAACCTCATCCGTCGGCTCATTCCCGGACCACGCGATGGTGATGCGGGAGAACTGCTCCGATTCATCGGCCCGATTGCGACAGCCCACGGGCTCCACGAGCTCGCCGAACCGATTGCCTCCTGCGTCGTGAACAAGGACCCCTGCGTGGTCATCCAGATCCCGGGCTTTTTGGCACGCCTCGGAGAGCCTGGGATCGAGGCCTTGCGAGGGCTCCGATCGATGGAGGATTGCACGCATTCCAAGGAGCTGAAGGCGGCCCTTGATGCCTACTGGGAGAGGGATTTCGACAGCCTCGCCTGTTTTCTGGACGGCGATGGAGGCTGGACGATGCGGAGTGCCACGGCGCGCCTGCTGGGACAGCTGGCCGCGGCCGGACATTCGCCGGAATCCGTGCTGGAGATGCTCCTGACCCGGGCCCGGACGGAGGAGGATTCCGACACCCAGTCCCTGTTGTGCTGCGGGATTGGATCCGCAGTCCGCAGTATGGGAGCAGAGGGACGGCGTGCCGTCGTGGAGACGATCCGCGAGACCTTCGACGGCGGCCAGGGAGCCTTCCTGTTCGACGCCCTGCTCGTCGCCGGTGGCCAGGGTCTGGATCCCCTCGAGCTCGAGCGGCTGAGGCCGATCAAACGTCAGGGACATCGGCTCGAGAGAGATCGCAACCGGGCCGTCAACCGGCTCCTTGCGTGGCAGGAGGGGTACCCCAACGCCTTTGCCGACTGGTCCACCCACACGGTCTGTCGACTCCTGCAATGGACCGACATGCCGGTCCCACCGGCCATCCAAGGCTGGTTCACGACCCGCCCCACGGTGGAGGCCGAACAGGTCCTGTCGACACTGGTCCTTGATGAGGACTCGGAGCCCCCGGCCTACTGCGCTGCCCAGGTCCTTCGTCGGGAACCGGAAAACCTGCTACCGATCCTCGAGCTGTCGTCGATCCAGAGCCTCAATTCGGGAAACTCCACCCGATGGAGCGTCGTCAACGGTCTACTCGCAGGCTGCCCCATGGTCGTGGGGCTGCATCCCGCCGATTTCCGGGCGGCCATGGGACACCATGCCGGCGAGCCTCTTGCGCCGGACTGGGCCTCTGCCGGCCGCCTCCTGACGATCGCCTCGACGAACCTGAAACAGGCCCAGTCTGCACTCCTGATGCTCGCCGGGATGGGGCCCGGATTCCGGGAACTCGCCCGTCACGCCCTTGTCTCCCTGCCCAACCCCGAGGGGGACCCCAGCGGCATCCATGCGATCCCGGATGGAAACCGTCTCGCCCGGGGCAAGCTCGATCCCGCCGTCCTCGGCGGTATCCCGTTCCGGCTCCCATCCCCATCCAACCTTCCCCACGGATTCCAGCTCCTGTTCGGCGTCACTCCGAAGGAATGGACTGAAGGTGAAGGATGCCTCCGGGGACTCGAGACGATGAGCCTCCAGCAGCTGGATTGGTCGTCGAATCTCGCCCGCTGGCATGAGATCCCGGTCGTCAACCGGATCCTGGCGGACGCAACCCCGCGCCAGATCCAGCGAGCGATCCTCGCCGCCGTGGGATGTGGCGATAGCGACCTGAACCGAATCGGACTCCGGCTGGCGGTCCTCGCCCCCGAAGCCGCGCTCGAGGGTCCACTCGGAGGACTCGTCGGACTGCTCCGCCAACGGGGGCGGGAGCTGGGGGTGGAATCCGAGGCGGCCGATGCCTCCCCCGCGAAGCCCCCGGCTCCGGTCCTGGATCCGGACAGCGAACGGTTCCTCGCCGAGCTCGAGGACCTCATCGAGGACTGACCCCTTTCCATATTCCATAGAGCCCCTCTGCAACCCACACACGATCATCATGAGCACCCGCCGACAACGCATCCTTCTCCGCGGCTTCCAGCCCGCCGAGGAACCCGCCGTCATCCAACACCTCTCCGCCTCGGGATACGCCCTGGCCCAGACCCTCGCCGGGGCGGACCTCGTCGTGACCGGACCCGGGGTGAACGAACGGATCGTCCAGATGGCCCGTGAGCGCCAGGTCGAGGTCATGCCCTGGAGCGAGATCCAGCAGCGCCTGCCGGGCTCCACCGAGACCGAGACGCCGCCCGAAGCCGTCTCCACCCCGCTCCTGATGCATCTCGGGGACCGGGCACTGATCCTCGACACAGAACTCCCCTGCTCCGCTCCGCCGGACCCGGGCGTGTTCGAGGGACTGTGCTTCGATGAGCCCTTCCTCCGGGCGCTCCGGGCCGTGGTCCGGGGCGTGGCCCACGGTTTCCCGACCGCGCTCGAAGGACCGACGGCCGCGTCGAAGACGACGGTCGTCCTGTGGCTGGCCCGGGTGCTCGGGCGGCCCATCACGCGACTGAACCTCAATGGCCAGACCGACTGCGGCGAGCTGATCGGCAGGTTCGTGCCGTCGCGGAATGGTGACGACTGGGATGTGGACTCCCTCGTTGCGTGTTCGGAGCATCTCCAGCCGGTGTCGCGGGAGATCCTCGACCGGGCACGGGGCCGCAGCCTCACGTGGGGCGAACGGGTGGTCCTCCGACGGGCCGAATCGATCGAGTCGAATGCCTGGCGGTTCCAGGAGGGGGTGATCCCGCAGGCCCTTCGTCACGGACACTTTGTACTGCTGGATGAACTCAATCTCGCTGAGCCACAGATTCTGGAACGCTTGAATCCAGTGTTGGAATCCCCGCCGAGCCTGCTGCTCTCGGAGGGGGACCACACCCGCTGGGGGCCGGACGGGCTCCCCGTGCATCCGGGATTCCGGATCTTCGCCACGATGAACCCGGCCGAGTACTCGGGACGATCCATCATGAGCCCGGCGTTCCGCGACCGGTTCACCAACTGGTTCAACGCCGAGGGACCTGGGGAGCGGGAATACCTCGCCCACCTCCGCCTCCTCGTCTTCGGCGAGCAGCCCGAGGTCCGGCTGGGCAACCGGATCTACCAGGCGCCGGGCTCCAGCCCCGCGTTTCCACGTCTGACCGAGGTCCCGGAGATCGCCGGCCTCCTGGAACGTCTGGCCCGGTTCCATGCCCTGCTCTCGAAGGCGACGCTCGAGTCGACCCAGGGGCAGCCCGCCCTCGGACGCTCGCGTCGCGAGCGGTACATCTTCTCCCGCCGCGGTCTCATGGCCTGCCTGCGGCTGTGGTCGACCTGGTGCACAGAACAGCCCTCCACCTGCCCCGGCATCCAGCTCGGCCGCGCCGTCACGGCGATCTACTTCGACCGGCTCATGTCGGTCGACCAGAAGGCCGCCCGCTCCATCGCGACCGCCGCCGGGCTGCCGCGGGGAGGTGAATCGTGAACCCGAAGTCCACTGGGGGTGTCGGGGACCTGCTCGAGGAGCTCCGTCAGACCGCATGCCTCCTCGCACGCCGCAGCGACATCGTCGTGGTCGAGGAGTTCGAGGAGCGGGGCTGGTCGTTCAATTCCGCCACCGGGGTCATCTCCATGGATGCCAACCGGCTCCGTACCGAATCGGGCGACTTCAACCGGGGTCTCCTGATGCACGAGGGCGCCCATGCCGCCATCACGCGACTGCGTCGGCTCCTCAAGGGGACCTACCTTGCGAGGGCCGAGGTCTTCTCCGTGATCAACGCCGTGGAGGACTGCCGCATCGAGGCCTTTCTCCTCGAACGGTTCCCGGGATGCAGGCCGTGGATCGAGACCTACAACAACAAGCTGATCCGCTCGAGGTTCCAGGGCAGCGAATACCGTTCCCCCTCCGGCATCCCACCCATCCTCGGGCTTCCGTGGATGATCGTCTCGAGCTGGTGGCACGGTCGGGATGCCGTGGATCTCCCCCCGGAGTGGCTGGCCCTTCGGGACGAGGTTTGGCCAGCGATCGAGGCGATCGTCGGTCTCATTCCACGCGGACAGCTCCCCGCCCACGAAATCCGACGTCGATACGAACGGTCCAGCCTCCCGACAGCCTTCCTGATGGAGGACATCGGGGGAGACCCGGATGTCTGGGAGCTCGAGGTGCGGCTCTGCCAGGAGGAGATGTGGCGGCACTTCGAACAGGGCATCCTCCCGGTCATCCGGCGTCTGGTGCCGGATTCCGGACCCGTGCCCAGTCGACAGCTGGAACGCACCTGGCTTGAGGCCTGGCTCTCCGTACACCTGGGTCCCCATGCCCAACGCGGACCCTCGCGCGGAAACGACCGGGTCCCCGGCATCGCAGCCTGGTACCAGGCCACCCAGGGCGGTGCCGGAACCGTGTCGGAAAGTCCTTCATGGGCCAGCGACCTGCCCCGGTACGAACAGATGCTGCGTCGCCAGGCCACGGTCATCGAGACGGTCTCGGAGGAGATGCTCCGGCGACTCCATCCGGAGACCCATCGGCGCTGGCAGGGACCATTCCCGTCCGGTTCCCGCCTCTGCCTCCGGAGTGCGATCCGGGCCGAGGGCGATCCCCGGCTCCGGGAACAGGTCTGGCGGCGGCGGAGCCACTGGACCCGCCCGGATCCGCTCGTGGTCCTCCTGGCGGACCGGTCAGGCTCGATGGAGGGCGAGCGCATGGAGGGCACGGCGGAGGCCATGGTCCTACTGGCCGAGACCTGTGCGCGCGCCGGCGTGGGACTCAGCGCCTTCTCCTTCGCCATGCACTGCACCCCCATCCTGGACTGGCGCGAGGCCCTGGATGACGAGGCCCGCGGGCGCATCGGCGGCCTGGCCGAAGCGGCCGAGGGCGGCACCGATTTGCGGGAGGCGCTGGAGATCGTCGGTAGGCACCTCCTCGAATCCGACTTCACTCACCGCTACCTCGTCGTGCTGAGCGACGGGATCGTAGAGGATGGAGATGCCATCCGCCTGCAGCTTCGGCTCCTCGAGGCACAGGGGATCCAGGTGATGGGACTCGGACTCGGTGAGCGCACCGCTAAGCTTGGCGATGTCATCCGGGAGTCCCGGGTCGAGCTCAAGCCCGATCAGCTTCCCGCGGCCTTCGTGGAGCTGCTGGAACGGACCGTGGAACGGACCGCGGAGCCTTGACGCCACGACCCGGGCAATCGACGAGACGTCGCGCCCCGTCCGCCGCCTCGCGGGCCCAGCGGGGTGGACGACGGCCTTGTGGTGTCTCAGGCCTCGAAGGACGCCCAGGGCTCGACCAGGGCGTTCGTCAACGGAGGAGGACACACCTCGACCGATTCGAGGTCCGCAAACCGGATCCGGCTGCCCTGCATTCCCCAGCACTCGACGGTCTCGAGCATCCAGCCCGTCGGCTCCCAGGCGAATGCCACCGGCTGGACCTCGCGATTCCCCCATGCGATCCCGCCCTGTTTGCGAACCGTGAGACGCACCCGGCAGCCCTGAAGCAGGGCCAGCGCCAGGATCTCGGCACCGGCCCCAGAGGGAGGGGGCACCACCACACTGCTCGGGATCCTCAGGAACGGATCGGTCCGGATCCGCTGGGCCTGCCCCAGAAGCGGGGACAGGAGCGTGACATGATGGCGCATCTTCGGTGCCGCGAGGCCGTCGATGAAACCGGACGACGATGCCGTTCCGATAATCCAATCCACCAGGATCGCCTCCAGAGGGGTGAGACGGACGGCAAGACCAGGACGGAACGGCTCCGCCAGGTAATGGCCACCGCTCGGGTGGGGCAGGATCGACCAGCCGAGTTGGCCCAATCGGTCCAGATCCCGGCGGATCGTGCGGATGCAGACAGCCAGACCATGGGACGACAGGGCCCGGGCCGCCGGCAGGTACCCACTGTCGAACAGGCACTGTTCGATCCAGAGGATGCGGGCCGGCGAGCAGGCGGCATAGACCTCCGGATCAAGCCCCGTCGGGGTGCGATCACAGGATGTCGCCGCCTCCAGTCGAAGGCAGATCGGGTCGATCCGCGAACGCCAGCGTGGATGCAGCCCCACGAAAACCCGCAGGACCTCAGCCAGCCGGAGATCCGGAACCCTGCCGGACAGGAAGTACCGAGGTGCCGGTTGGTCCGACTCGAGATCGTGTTCGAGGTGGGTGAGTACGAGGCGCTTGTCCCGGAAGTGGGTCCGTACCGATCTGGATTCGGACGCCGTGCATGGCCGGCCGCGATGCCCGACAGACCCGGCAAGGGTCCGCGCGATGCGGATCGCCTGGTCGAATCCGGGGTGTTCCGGGGCAGGAATGCGGTGGAGGGAAAGATCGGACATCAGAAGCTGGCCGTGGTTTGGGAGCGCGTACATGGGCAAGCCCACCTAGGTCTAAGCAGCCGATTCCCATTCACGGGCCGGGATACACGTTCGAGTCATCCCAGGACGGTGACTCCGTGGATGGAAACAGGACGGAGGGACCCATCCCTACCGGACGTGTGTCCTCGTCTCGGATCACCATGATCCAACCCACCCCCACCTCCATGACGTCCAAAGGCCAGGAATCCCACGGTCGGACAGAACCCCTCTGCGGCATCCGGGTACGCTGGAATTCGTTCCAGACCTCCAGGGCACCGGACCCGGGCCCGACACGCATCGGATTAGAGGGGTTTCCCGATTCCAATCCAGGTCTGGAACCGCCCGCGGGCGAGGCGGAAACCGACGGAGGCGGTCATCGGATTACCGTGTGAATGAAAACACGCGGACCCCGCGTATGCCTTCTCGGGAAGAGAAGTGGCCGACCTGTGGCCTCGGATCACCCATCAAAAAGCAACCAACCATAATTCGAATCCATCATGTCACTCACAGATCTGTTCAAGACCGACAAACAACGCGCACGGGACGAGGCCAAGCGTCGTCGCAAGGCCTTCCGCGATGCCGACAAGGCCCTCGAATCCGTCACGGAAAGCAGCCGCAACCTCCAGGCGGAGCGCGACGGCCATTGGAATCGCGCCAAGGACCTCCTTGCAGGCGGCCAGAAGACCGCGGCCACCCGCTGCGTGCATAGCGTCCAGCGCATCGAGCTCCTCCTCCAGAAGCTCCAGCAGAAGGAATGGGTCTCCCGGACGTACCTCACCAAGCTGAGGATGGCCCGGTCGGACCAGGACTTCGCCTCGGCCCTCCGCGGCATCACCGCGGTCATGGACATCGACCCCGAGGCCGTTGAGGACGTCTTTGTCGAGGTGCAGGAGAAGCTGGGCGACCAGGACGAGCTGGACAAGATCTGGGAGGGGGAACACCGCCGGGAACTCGAGGACATCAAGGGTTCCCTGTCCGACTCCATCCCGTCGGTCGAAAGCATGCTGAGCGACCTCGAGGACGAGGTCCGCGATGGGTTGAACGCCCCGAATGAATCCGGAGCCGCCGCCGAAGGCCGCAAGGCCGATGCCGACGCCATCGCCAATCTCCAGGCCCGGGCCCGCAAGATCATGGACGGCACCCCGTGAGACATCCCGGAGTCCTCAACCTGAAGCCCATCCTACCATGAGCGTCGAGAGCGATCAGAAGGCGAAGCATGTCCAGAAGGCCGATGCGGCCCTGTCCCAACGGAACCTCCGCAAGGCGGCGTTCCACTTCGCCAAGGCAGGCGACTACACCCTCAGGCTGGCGGGACGCAGCGAGGACCGTATCCGTCCGGGCTTCATCCACGAGGCTGGACAGCTCATCGGCATGGCCGAGGAGTTGAGCGTGAAGGCCGCCGCCGGGACCCACGGTCCCGCCGCCCAGCGGGTGCCTACCGAGGAGGGAAAGGCCGGGAAGGATCCGACCAAGGGAACCGAGGAATGGCTCGTCTCACAGAAGCCCAGGGTCCGTCTCACGGACATCGCAGGCATGGAGGACGTGAAGTCCAAGCTCATCGAGATGGTCATCAACCCCCTCCGGCACGCCGAGAAGGCCCGTCATTGGGGCATTCGCCCCGGAGGTGGGATCCTGCTCTATGGCCCCCCGGGGAATGGCAAGACGACGCTCGGCAAGGCCGTCGCCGGCGAACTCGATGCGGACTTCTTCTACGCAACCGGGGCCGAGATCCGGTCCAAGTGGCACGGGGAGTCGGAGCAGCGGCTGCGCAAGCTGATCCAGGCCGCCAAGTCCAGACGTGTCGCGGTCCTGTTCCTGGACGATGTCGACGGGCTGCTGCCGCGCCGCGGCGGGAATTCGGTGGTCGACAACCGGATCGTGGTGCAGTTCCTCAACGAGATCGGTGGCTTCGAGGAATCCGCGAACACCCTCCTGGTCCTCGGTGCCACCAACAAGCCGCAGGACCTCGACGAGGGCGTGTTCCGGACGGGTCGTTTCGACGAGAAGATCTTCGTCGGCCTGCCCGACCAGGCGGCACGCCTGTTCCTGGTCACGAAGAACCTCGAGGGTGCACCTGTCGAACCCGGACTCGACCCCGCCCAGGTGGCTGCGTCCCTAGAGAACTACACCGGTTCGGACATCGTCGCGGTCCTCCAATCCGCCAAGCGGACAGGCTTCCGCCGCTCCATCGAGGGCGGGCCTGCTGCGTTGACCGACGACGACATCCTGGCGGCCATGAAGACGATCCCATCCTCGGCCACTCCGGAGCTCATGCGGGAATACGACCGCTTCGCCAAGGCCCGGTTCAAGTAATGTTCAGGACGAGTCCGTGAATCGGAACTCCACAACGCTGGGGCGCTTCGGATTGGCCGGGCTGGGAAGCCTGGCCGACCGGCTCACCCTCGAGACCGAGGAACGTGGGATCCCTGGATTCCGTCGACCCGTTGTGGAAATCCCCCCGGCGCCCCCGGGTGAGCGGCTGTTCCGGCGTGACGAGTCCGTCGGTCGACGAGGGGGGTGGCAGGACCTCACCCCCCTCGCCGGTGGCAGGCTGGACTCGGCGGCTCCGATCCTGGTCTACCGGTTGCGAACAGGAATCCCGGTGCCACTCCGGCTGAGGCTCCGCCGTTTCCTGTCGTGCGAATCCGGAGCGGCATGGGACCTGACGCTGAACATCCTCGCCCGACTCGAGGACCCAGCGGCGTTCCTCGGTTCCCCGCTGCTGGAGATGCTCGATTGCCGTGGCAGGATCTCCCCGGAGGACCTGTCAGGGTGGCTGTGCGACCGCATCTCACCAGGACTCCACGACGCCATCGCGGGACGGAATGTGAAGGACCTGCAGGATCCCATCGCAACCCCGGTCTTCTTCTGGCAGGACGTGATCGGATGCCAGGGCTCAGCACAAGGGCTCGGGCTGACGCTGGACACGGCACCGGTCTGGTCCCCCGCCAAGGAGCATGAGGAGGATTCGAGGCGTCGGGAACGGCAGACCCAGTCGCGGAGGGAGCCACCCCACGAGACCACGGGCGACCGCAGCCCGTTGATCGAGGGACTTCTGCAGGGCGTCCAGGATGGCCGCCAGTCGTTCGCCGAGGCCTGCTTTGAGTCCGAAAAAGAAGGACTCCACGACCGCTTCGTCACCGCAGCGGCCTGCCGGCTCCTCGGACGACCGACCGAGAGGTTTGCCGAGGATCAGATCCGTCGGGCGCGGCGACGTGGCGCGGCCTTCACGATCCGGGTCGGATCCGGGGTAATCTCCACGCGGCGCAGCATCCTGCCACAGACGGTGCCCCACCACCCCGACTTCCCGGTCCTGGCAGTCCACATCGGTTCCCACATCGGTCTCCGACTGTGCCCACCGCACGATGGATGCCTCACCCTGATCAATCCGGGGACCAGTGGCCGGTTTTTCCTCCTGACGCCCAATGACAATGCCACGGTCCTCAGGGTCAAAGGAGGAAGGGTCGTGGATTCGACCATGATGATCCCCGGCACACCCCAGATCCAGCACGGGCCACCCGGCGAGGAATACGTCGTCGCCTTCGTGACCCCGGAACCGCTATTCACGGCGGAGGAGCTGGCAAGAGACCAGAAGGGGGGACTGTCCCGCACTTGCCCGGATCTGGCCGAATGCCTCGCTCCACAACGGCACATCGCCCCGGGTCGCATCATCGATCTCGAGAAGGCTCTCGAACGCCTCGAACCCGGTTCCTGGTCGATGGGTTTCCTGAGGTATCTCGTCGTCGGACAGAGCCGGTGAATGAAACCAGGCCATCCCGGCCTAGAAGGGAGTGCATGGACCACGACGGCACCGACCCTACTCCAACGACCTCCCTCACCTCCATCCCCGGGCTGGAGGCCAGCCTGCGGGAACGACTCGAAGCCTGCTGGCTCCTATCGGCCGAGGAGGTGCTCTCGGCCTGCCAGCCACCGGGAGCTGCCAGGGCCCTGAAGGCCCACCTCGGTCTCGACGATGCCGGGTTCGAGATGTTCCTCGAAGCGCTGCGGACCAGCATGCCCCCCAATCGGCTCCGTGCGCTGACACCGCCCCAAACCCGAGTGTCAGGCCTCGGGCTCAGGCTGCCCACCGGTAGTTTCGCAAACCCGGAGGAACCACGTCCATGAGCCTCCCTCTCGAGCAGATCGACGGGTTCACTCCGAAACAGCGGGAGTCTCTTGCCGACCAATGGATCCTGACCCTGGAGAATCTCGAGGCCGCCGTGATGGCGTTCCCCGAGGGGGAGCCCCGTGCGCGGTTCCTCGCAGGAACCGGCTGGGCCGGTGTCTGGGAGCGGTCGATACCACGAAACCACATCGCCGCGCCGCAAACGAAGGGTCCCAGGCCTGGACTCGGACTGCGTATTCCCCCGCACGTCGCCAGCCGCCTCGCCCCGGGCCGACGCACGGCGGCCACCGAGGGCCGGCCGATGACCCGGGGTGGACTCAGGCCCCTGCCGTCTCGGGTCAGCCTGGTGGACCGGTTCCCGGCGGTGCGGGACCAGGGCCCGCGAGGAACGTGTGTGGCCTTCGCGACCGCCGCGCTACGGGAGTTTGCAGACCCCGAGGGACGCCGCTTCTCCGAGCAGTTCCTCTACTGGGGATGCAAGGAGCTCGATGGTGACGAGCAGGAGGGAACGACCCTCGCCCAGGCAACCACCGTTCTCGATCGATTCGGATCCTGCCTGGACCTCTCTTGGCCCTACTCCCCTGCCCGCATCCCGGGCAACGAGGCCCACGCCCCGCCACCGCCTGAGGCCATCCGATCCGGCCGGGATCTCCGTCTCCCCGGGTGCCCCCTCCTGAACAGCCAGGACGTCCGGACGCTCAAGGAGGCCTTGGCCGGGACCGGTGGAACCGATGGCCATCCGGTCGTCATCGGGGTCGCGATCTTCGCGTCGGCCTGGGATTCCTCCAGGGCACACCGGTCCGGGGAGATCTCTCTGCCCTTTGCATCCGAAACACCCCGGGGCGGCCATGCCATGTGTGCGGTGGGCTACCAAGACGACCCGACCGTCCCGGGTGGTGGGTTCTTGATCGTGCGCAACAGCTGGGGCTCGGGGTGGGCCGCGGAAAGCCGGGTGGCCCCGGGCCACGCGCTGATCCCCTACGCCTACATCTCCCGGTTCTGCTTTGAGGCCTTCACCGCACCCGGCACTCGGTCCCGGTTGGCGGCCGATCCAACCCCGGAACCGGAGGCGGACCCCTTCGCCCCGTTCCTCGACCAACGGGGACCCGAGAACGCCCCCGTCGACCGCCGGGAGTGGCTCGACTATTCGGACACCGTTCCACGTGGCATCGCCCACCTGGCAAGGGAACCGGTCCAGGTCATCCGGCACGCGGTCCGCCCGCGGGAATTCCGGATCGATACGCCGACAAACCGCGAGGAATTCCATCGCCGGTGGTGCGGGTGGTCGAGCTCCGGGGCCAACGAGGTCGCCCGTCTCGCGATCCGGAACCTCCCGCCCGGGGACCAGCGCCGCCTGGCGTCCGCTCGGGCAGGTCGGGAGCGGCATCTCAAGGCGCTTGAGACCAACCTGACCAAGGCCGTCGGCAGCCCCTTCCCGCTCGCCCACGAACCCCGCCTGTCCCGACTCGTGCCGTTCGACTGGACCCCACGGATCCAGTCCGTCCGGAAGCTGGCCGACCTCACCGAGGGGTGGATCGACCGCTGGGAGGCGAGCCACAGGAACCCCGACACCGAGGCCTGGCCCGACGTTGTCAGGGACCATCTCCGTTCCACCACTGGACTCGTCCTCTACGAGCTCCAGGGACCGACATCCCCGGTCCGGGTGCTCGTCGGCTGGTTCTCACCCCTGACCTATTCGATGAACGCAGGCCGAACTGCTCTCCGGTTCGTGCCGCCCGACGTCCTCGTGTCCCGCTGTGCACACGAGGCGCTTGAGGCCTGGGGCACGGCCGATGGCCCCGGACCCTATATGTTCTGCTCGTTCGGCTTCGACGATGTGGCGGGCCCCCTCGCCGACGTCCTCCAGCCCGTGGAATCCTCCCGACACTGGGAGCTGTGCTGGACCCACCGGGTTCGATCCGGGACCACGACACCCGCCCTCGTGGTCGCGCTGCCCGACCGCTTCTCGGCCAGTCCGTCCCTGCGCAATTTCTCGGATCTTCTCGTCCCGGTCACCTCCGAGCAGCGCGTGTCGGAGGTGAAGCAGATCGTCGACCTAATGCGCGAGGACTTTGACGGGAACCTCACGGTCGATGCCGTCCAACGGAGGACATCGGAGCGGCATGTGACCCCGGCCGGGGAACATCATGGATGCCGGAAGTCGGTTGTGTTGAGGGCCTTCCTCGCCCTCCAGGAGAACGCGCCCGACCAGTACCGTGTCGAGAAGCACAGCAAGGGGGACGACCTCACCCGTGGTGACGGGAGCATCGCACGGGTCCGGATGGTGCGTCCCGAGGAGCAACGGGGAAGCCGGGTCACCTCGGCGTCCCGGCGGCCGTTCCGCCAGATCGCCCTCGGCCACCTCGACCTTGCCGTCAGCGGCGGCGTCACCCTCGCAGCCAACCAATGGAAGGAGGAGCTCCACCTCACCGGACTCCAGGCGCTCTTCCTCTTCCTGCCGCTTTCCTACCTCGGCCGCCTCATCACGCGGTGGCTCAACCGCAGGGCCGAGCCTGCGGAGGACTGAGACCCGGATGAACCGCTTCGCACTCATCCTTGCCACCGACGTATACGAGGACGCGTCCATCCAACCGCTGCGGTTCGCGGAGCGGGATGGACGCCTCGTGGGGTCATTCCTCCGTGAGCGGGCAGGATTCCAACGGATCCAGGAACTCTACGGACACCAGTTCACCAAGCACGATGCCCTCCGCTCGGCAGAGAGGCTCGCACGGGAACTGTCGGGACTCGGGGGGGGGCTCCTGCTGGTCTTCTACGCCGGACACGGCCACTGCGAGGAGCAGAGGGAGCATTGGCTGCCTCCTTCCGTCCGGATTAAGGACCTCGCCCGCGGGGACTTCGGGGACACGGTGAGGGTCGACATCCTGAGGGACGACACCCGTCATCCCGGTGTCCACCGGCAGTTGGTGCTCGACGCCTGCAGGTCCCCGCTCCGAGCCGGGATCCGAGGGGCAGGCCGGAGCCTGTCCACCGTTGCGGCGCGCGATCTGGTTGGACCGATGCCCTCCGGGATCCAAACGGAGGACGCAGGGTTCTCGATCCTCACCTCGTGCGACCATGGCGAGCAGGCCAACGAGGTTGGGGAACTTGAGCACGGACTCTTCACGGCGGCATGGCTCGAGGAACTCCGACGGGCCCTCGACGCAGGCAGGGAGGTCCGGATGGATGAGGATTTCGTCGGGAAGGTCCGGAATCGCATGGCCCGCCTCGCGGCGGACCACGGCCTCGGCGGACAACGGGCGTGCCTCTTCAGCAACTGTCGTCCACCTCCGATCCTGGATGGGGACACATCCAACCTGGGTCCCGAGGGGCACGGATCGGGCCGGTCACCCGTGGATGCGACCGCCCCGGGGAAAAAGACCGGACCCGTAGGCTGCCATCGTGACAAGGCCCTCAGGCTGGCCGCGGAACTCGGTGATTGCGAGGCCCAATACCTCTGGGCGAAACGCCTACGCTCACTCACACCGACACCTCGGAGGATCGAGGAGGCACTCCACTGGATGAACAAGGCATCCGCTTCAGGACATCCCGGTGCCCTCCAGATGCTGGAGGAACTGAGACGGGAGGCCTTCCTGCCCAATCTCATGAGGATGAAGAGGGATGGAGCCGGATGCCGGAGGAACAGCCCCGGACGTGGCAGGATGACCGGTGAATGGAATTGCCCGACATCCGCCTAGGACAGGAAGTCGGGCCCGCAGGAAGGCACCCCGCAACACCAAAAAAAACACAACACATCGACATGGACATTCCCAACTGTCTCCGCGAATTCATCAACAAGGCCGTAGAAACACTTCGACTGACCCCCTCCGAGATGGAGGAGCTCGAAACACGGAAGCGCACCTACACGGGCAACCGACGGAACCTCGTAGACTCGAAGACCGAGATGGAGGCCGAGGTGCAGCGGATCGAGGCCCAGCTGCGTCGGCTCGACGACCGGCGACAGACCCAGCACGGCGTGCTGCAACGGGCAACGACCCGGGAGATGCAGGGCCTGGCAACCCAGCTGGGCACGAAGGAGAAGGATCTCTACCGAGTTCTCGACCATATCCAGGAGATCGATCTGATGGTCGGTCAGATCGACCGGCTGCTGGGCAATGATCCGATCGACGAATGGACGTGGGAAGGTATCGGGTCGAGGATCGAGGAGACGATCGAGGAGACCCGACATGCCAAAGAGGCGCGACGCAAGGTCGAGGTCATCAAGGAACCGGAACACGCCGACTCCGGAGCTCAGGGCAACCTTGAACGGAGGCTCGCCGAGATCCCCCGGCACGGCGAAATGCCCCGCCCCATGCCGCCCCACCACGGAACCGATCGGGAGCGCCCGGTCCGTGAGGTGGATCCGTTCGACGAATGAGACGGTGGCGGAGCGGGTTTGGGGCATCCGACCGGAGACCGATCCCCGCTTCAACACACCACCAAGTGACCCGCGACATGACCAAAACACCGACATTCCATCCTATCGAGACTCGAATGAAAACCCACACCGAACCCCCGCCTGCCGCAGTCCGCCTTGCCGGACGACTGCTGCGTCGCATCGGATCCGTCCTCACGATCGCCTGCGTCCTCGGGACCCTCGCCTATCTGGGGACCCTCGCCTGGCGGGAGTTCATCCCCCGCAAGCCCACCGTCAACGCGGTCCGTCGCGACCTGGCGGATGCCGTCCTCAACCGGGCCGTGTCCGACCTCCAGGCACAGCCGAACCGGATTCCCGGTGCGGCGCTCCTGCACTTCCGGGGGGACACGACCGACCATCTGACCGACCGGATGCGGGACCTCCTGGATGATTCGGGGGTGCTCAACCTGGTCGGCCCGACCCTCGACGAGAAGCTGCAGCGTCGGTTGGGACTCCAGGTGACCTCCCCCGACTCGCTCGAGTCCGCGGTCGCCCGCGCCCGCGGGCTCGGGGTCCCGGCGGTCCTGTTCGGGGTCGTCAGACAGTTCGAAGGGACCTCCGAAGAGGGGCGGCTCATGCTGGAGCTCACTCTCGCCGACATCGCCACGAAGGCAGTGCTGTTCACCAAGACCTATGAACAGACCTGGAACCCCACGATGCTGGAACCGCTGCTGAGCGGCACACCGGTCCAGCGGTCGTCGACGATCTCCCGACTGCTCGGCTGGACTCTCGTGGTCCTCCTGCTGCCGGTCTTCACGATCGGATTCCTCAGGGCGACGGTGCGGCGGAACTCGAACCGCTCGAACCTCGGGGTCCTGACCCTCTATGCCACGGTCGCGACGGTGCTGGCCGTCCTGCTGTTCGGAATCCCCAGCGGCATCGGCTCCATCCTGTCCCTGCTGACCCTGTCGTTCCTCGCCTTCTGCTACCAGGTCTGGGTCATGACCTTCGCCCTCAGGCTCGAATCGTGACGTGCCTCGCGGTCATCCTCCACACCGGAGAGCAGGACCGTCGGCGCGGACAACACCATCGGAGCGCCTTGCCCGCCCACCCGGAGCATCGAAAAAGTGCCCCGGGATGAGGCGTTCTGGGATGGGATCGACTGCCTCCCGGGGTGGGTCCGGTGTGCGATCTCGGGGAAGGCCCCGGAATCCGAGGACATCAGGATTCCACGCCTCTGGATCCCCCTCCTGGATGGGATCCTGGTCCATGAGGACCTGAGCGCGTGAATGGAAATGCCACGCCGGCGCCTAGGACCAGGTGAAATGAGATCCTTGCTCCACAGCCTACCCACTCGCATGAACCGGAACCTCGCCACCCTGCTGACCCTCGGATGCATCCTCTGCGGTTGCCGTCCACCCGGGGCACCCGAAGGCCCCGAACCCCTGCCCCGCGTCGTCCTCGCGTGGCGGGCCCCGTCCACAGGACTCGCCGGTGCCCTGCTCGATCCGGCCCATGGCCCGGCCACGCGCCTCGTCCTGTCCCCCGAGGCATCCCGCCTAGAACCGATCGACCGGGCCCTGCAGCACCTGGACCCGCTGCGTCCCGTGGAGATCCCTGAGCCATCGCAGCCCGGGGTGGTCCGCCTCTCCGTCTCGGCGGACCTCGCTGGACTCGGTTCCCGGTCCAACCTGCTCTGCAGCCTCGAGTCGGCGCTTGAGGCCGGGAGGGAACACCTTCGCGGAGGGTTGTCCTCGGACCGCGTCTCCAACCCTGCAGAGACCCCAGCCCTCTGCCTCGCCCTCGACCATCGCGCGGAGCTGTTCTGGCAGCTTGCGGCCGCCTTCCGTGAGGTGGCGACCGTGCCGCCCCACACCGTGCTGACGAACGCCGCGGCGGTCGCATCCACCCATGCGAGGATCGCGCTGCGCTGCGAGACGCTCGCGCGCGACCTGGACCAGTTTGACGGGATCCTGGGGCGGGCGGGAGCACAGCGCTGGCTCGATCCGGGTCCGGATTCGCTCCCGATCTCCCTGAGGGGCTTTCCGGGCGAATGGCGGCAGCGGGCCTGCCGGTTCCAGTCGCTCCTGCCGAAGGAGGACGCAGAACCGCTTCGGGCCGTGCCGATGGTCCGTGACTGGTGGCGCTCACGCGAGGTCCTGTCCGACCGGTTCCCCGCGATGGAGGAGGCGATCCGGACGACGGTCCTCGGGTGGGAACGGCACCTGCCTCGGTCTCTCCGGGGCAATCCCCTTGCGGAGGCCCTGGCTTCGAGCTGCCAGGCCGACAGGGCCGACCTGATCCGGCTCTCCCGCTTCTGCTCCCAGCAGGCCACCGCACCGGGACAGCCGCAAAAACTCTCCGAGGCCTTCGTCCGCCTCGGATCCCAATCCCTCGGTGCCTCCCAGACCCTCGCTCGGATCGCGGATGAATTGACCGGGACTCGTCGCGGTCTCCTGAAAGCCGGTGGATCCTGAAACCTTGGCCCAGCCCGAAGGTGCGACCAGTCCGGGTCCAGGGTATTGGAGCCCTGGACTCGGCCGCGCCTGCCAGGGACCGTGGCCTATCCAGACACCATTCCCGGGGAACCGCGGCCGCCAGCAGGGTCCGACGCGGTCCCGGAAGCGCCACCCCGCGCTTCCTTCCAGCGACGCAGTGAGTCGAGCCACTCCCCCGCCCCCAACCGCAGGAGATGGTCGCAGAAGTCGGGCTCCAGGAGCCTCGTTGCCTCCCCGGGGTTCGCAGAGACCCAGGCTCCGTCGATGGGTGTCCCCCTGATGCCAGGGCGGCGTCCCGGATCCACCGCGAGCTGGACCAGCAACAGCCGGGGGAGTCCCTCGTCCACCTCCTCGAGTCCTCGAAGCCGGCCCGCCACCACCCGCATGTCCATCTGGAGCGTCAGCCGTTCGACAAGTTCCGGAAGCCGGCCCCGGAGGTTGTCCCAGACCCACTCCGGACGGTCGGCCATCCATCCAGGGTCAACGACCTCGCCGTGGACGCGGAACCGGGCATCGGCCGGTGGGATGCCCGCCGCCAGTTGGGCCGCAAGATTCCGTAACCCTTCGGCGGCGGACGGTGAGAGGCCCGACTGCACCGCGAGGCGTCCGGCCTTATCGGCCGCGGCCGTCCACAGGGACAGCCAACCCTGTCCGGTGAGGATCCGATGGGCCTCCGCGAGTGCGGGTTCGAGGAGTCGTCCTCCGATCCGCGACAGGTGCTCCACCCTGCCTGGACCGATCTCGATCCCATCGAGCCGCGCAGGGGCGTCGTGTCGATCCATCCATCGGACCAGATTGGCCCGCTGTTCCGGATCAAGATGGAGCGCAAACGATGCGGCAATGCCCGCTTTCTCCCAGCGGACGTCCCCGCTGATCCGGGAATAGGCGGCACCCGAGACGGGATCCAGCAGCGCGTCGTCCCTCGAGACCATCCCCAGGGCCTCGGCCGGACCGACGAGGTTCCCACCCACGAGCAGCCCCGCCTCCGGGTTGACCAGCATCGCCTTGCCCGCGGCCTGCTGCCTTGGTTCAAGTCGGGCGAGGCTCCTGCGGCGCCCCGCAAACGCGACGAGCCAGTCCTGTCCGGTCAACGCTGCATGGACCTCAGGGAAAGGGTCCTGGATCGCCACCGAGGCAAGATCTGACCGGAGGAGACGCTCGAGGGAGACGGGCACTCCATCCATGAGCCATGGGCGGCCGGCGGCGAGGGAGAGAACGACCGGCCACTGTCTGCCAGAGAGCCGACGGATCGAATCGCCCCCCCCGATCCGATCGACAAGCCCGGGGAGCCATTGTCCACCACCGACCGCCCGCCACGATGCGAGGAATCCGGACTCGAGACACGCCTCCGCATTCCGGGGATGGTCGGCCAGCCAATCGACGTTGAAGGGGATCCCGTCGATGAGGGGGACGCCCCCCGGGGATGCGGCCATCGCCGCCAGCATACGCCGATGGCCTTCCGGCAGGTCCGAGATACCGGCGAGGACCGAGGCGAGCCCGGCGAGCTCGCGATCGTCGAGGAGATCCGCCAGGAGCCCAGGCAATGGTCCACCAAGAATCCGGCCGATCTCATGGGGGCGTCGTACAAACCAGGCCGCATCCAGGATCTCCCCGTCGAGAGGAGCGGCACGGTCGGCAAAAACCACCCTCGCGACCAGATACCGCGTCAGGTCATCGGAAAGGTTCGAACCCTCGGCCACGGCACGGGCCTTCGTGACGGCCCCGGCGGTCTTCTGGAGCCATGGGAGCCCGGTGATCCCTCCATGGACCTCGGCAAACCCGGGGGTGAACACCTCCCACGCAAGACCCGGGCCCCGCTGCCAGACCTTCGATGCGGTCCCGGGGGCGAGCTCGAGTCCATCGACGCAGAGGGGAGCCGAGGGATCGACAGTGAGCGGCAGGAGCAACCGTTCAAGGGATGCGGGTAGTCCTCCACTGGCAAGACCACGACGGCGCCGGCAGATCTCCGCCATGGGCTCGATCCCGAGCTGAAGGACCACCTCACCCAACGGATCCGCGAGGAGGGCATCGGCCTCGCCGGGGTTGTCACGAAGCCAGTCCAGGGTCGCCTCCGCCCCCTTCCACACGAGGCGACCTGTGACGACGAGATTCCTGAGACTCACCTCCTGATCCCCGTCGAACCGCCTCCAATCCATCAGACGTCCCAGCCTGGCATGTTTTTCCCGCAGGGCCGCCGGCACAAGTCCGGCAGCCTTGCTGGAGAGGATCGACCCGAGAAGTGCGGGATCCGTGACCAACAGCTCCTCCCGGATCGGCACCCCTCGCCAGAAGGGTGCGCGGCCGGTGAGCATGCAGCCAAGGGAGAGAGCGACTCGTTCATCGTCCCCGAGGCCGGGCCGGGAGGCGATCTCCTTCAGCCCCGCGGCAAGGTCGAAGTCCCTGAGCTGGTCCGTGATCCATTCGAGGAGGTGGCCGTGTGAATGGTCGAGGTTCCGCATCGCACGCGACCAATCGCGTCCCATGGCCTGACCCAGGCTGGTGGCCGTGTGATGGGGGACTCCCGCGAAGAGGTAGGGCTCACGGGCACGTTGGCTGTGGGGGGGATGGATCACCGATGGGGTCGGGCCGGCGGCGCCGTCGCCCCGGACCCAATCCAGAACCTGCCGGTATCCCCACCGGTCGGCAGCCCTCGGGGCCAGAAGCCCTCCACAGAGCCGCTGCCACGACTCTCCAAAGCGTTCGGGAACGTCGACCTGCAGGTTGGCATGGTGGAACTGGATGGACTGCCTGTCGTTCCCGGCGCCCGCAAATGGATGCTCCCGCCACATCGCCTCCAGCACCATCACCCCGAGGCTCCACCAGTCGTCCGACGTGGCCACGCCGCCGACCAGCTGAGATGGCGAGGCATAGAGCATTGTGAACTGTTCGGCACCCCGGTAGGGCCTGCTGTTCCCGAAGCACGATATCCCGAAGTCGGCGAGGGCAAGATCCAGAGGGTCCCCACGGCGAAGCAGGACATTCGCGGGCTTCAGATCGCGGTGAGCGACACCATTCTCGTGCAGCCCGCGGAGGGCCTCGGCGAGCTGAAGGACCACCTCGCGCAGGGTCCGCTCGGATATTCCCGATCGGACCAGGTCCTTGAGCGAGCGTCCCTCGCACAGCTCCATGAGCTCGAAATAGCGGCCGTCCACCAGCCTTCCGTGCTCATGGATCCTGATGAGATGTCTCGCGCCAGCCATGCGTACCACCTCGATCAGTGCCTCGTTGGGAATGATGGCCACCCCGCTCCCGGGAAGCCTTCTGTAGACCTTCACCGCGCACACCTCAGCCCCACGGCGTACCCGGTAGAGATCCGCCTCGCCGGTCTCGCCGGGACCCGATATCCGACTCTCGATCCGCCAGCCGGAAGGGATGCAGGGAACACCCTCAAGCTCGGTGCGGATCGTGGGCTCGACCCCTGCGGAGGACACAGGATCCCCGAAAGGATCTTCATCCGGAACGATGGAGGACTCCGAAGACACGGCGGACCGGATTCTTGGGGACTGTTGCCGGTGACGGCCAACACCGAATCGCACGGCACCGGCAGGGAGTTCTACGGCCGGTCTCCCGATGAGGTTCTGCCGGAGCCAGCCCACCGACCTCGGCCGCGGTCCGGCTCAGCGTGCCGTTGACGCCTTCCGGAAGTCGTCAAGCTGCTTCTGGACCTCTGGAACTTCTCAAGAGCCTCATGCTTCCTGCTGCCAACCGGCTTCGCAGCCTCCCTGTAGAAGACCGCCGCCTGCCGCAGGAGATCCGTTCTGCAGCTTCAGATACCTCGATGCGAGGGGGGGTCGACTGCTGCCTTTCAAGGGCTTGGAGGGACTTGGCGGCCACATCAATTCGCGATGCGAACAAACCGAACTGCTCCCGATCGGAGGAATCCACCTGGTCGAGGTCCAGATTGCTCTGGATGGCCTTGATCTGAGGAAGCGTGGCCACCTTTGCATCGACGGAACCGTTCGATTCCGCCTCAACCGTGGATCTCGCTCGGTCGACGGCGATCCTGGCAATGCCACCAAGGAGGGAGGTCCCCAGGGCCGCACCGGCATCGTTCTTGGCGCCGTTGTTTACGCCCCCGGCAGTCTGGGTCGAGGCATTGGCCAGCGCCTCGGCGATGGCCCCAAAGACCTGGGCCCCAAGGTTGGCAGGAGGCGCCGCAGTCCCGACCTGCTTCGAACGGAACGGTTCGCGGTCGTGCCCGGAATTGTTTCCCGTATTGTCCTCGAAGGGTGTCACACGCTTCGGAGTGGTGTTCTGCTTGCTGTCCTCCGCCACGCCAACCGCCGGTTCGGTCGGATTGGGCCGAAACACGGCGTCCATTTCACCTGTCACCATCAGCCAACACCGACTCCACCGGATAGGTGCCTGGACCACTCGTCCTCCCATGTTTCTTGGATATGGCCGATTGGTTCGGGATTGAGGCCGAGTGAAATAAAATGGCCGATTGGGCCAATTTACGTTTTTTTAAAATTGGCTAACTTCGATAAAAGTTTAGCCAAGGACCTCAAAAGCACTATTCCGATGATCAACCAATATAAGAATCTCCAAATATTGGGCAAATCCATCCCTGCTATGAGACACAAAACCCAGAATGAGATTGCGCATAAGCTGGAGAAAAGCTCCACCGCAAAGTTCAACCGTTTTACGCTGCTGGTTTTCAACCAAAACAGCGACCGAAATAAAGTCCAGATAAACCAAACGGAACTCATCACCCAAAACACCGCACAACCCAGTCCTATGCCGAAAGGGAATTCCGAAGAAAAAAAAGATCCAATCAGATGACCGTTCCCATCATACGATGGGAAAAAAAAATAGCACCCACCCAGCCCTCCCGGCACCATGATACAGGATGCGATCATGTACCTCTTGAAATATTTTTTAAGAAGAACCGAGCGGGCAGCGGACAATGATTCGTCCCCACTCAATTTAATCCAGAACTGAGGCAAGCCCTCCTCGATAAGATCCTGGGGGATCTCGGTCAACATGCGACCTTCAGCGCTCCTCAGCTCGACCTGGCCCGTGCAGACCCAGTGCCAAAGGACCTCCCGACTCCGGTGCCCCACCTCACTGGCCTGCCTCCAACGCTCCGAAGCGTGCAACAGCCATCGATCTCCCGAAAGATTGGCGTGAAGGGAAGGCAACCGACCCTCCAGCAACGTTCTGCCCTCCTGGGGTTTCCCCTCGAGGAACTCCGGAGTCAGCAGCTTGCCTTCCCATTTCAACGATGGCTTCCCGCTGAGAAACATCTCTTCCATGGCGATGCGCTCCTCAGAACTAAGCCCCCGCCTGTCTAGCTGGTCGAACCTTGCAACCAGCTCCTCGGGCCAGCCCGGCCTCTGGGCCAGGCGCTGGCGCACCCGGCTTGCGAGCATCAACCGGAACGTAGCCGGGGCCTTGGCCGCGCACTCGGGGCCGATCACGTGACCGCGCCACATCGGGGGCAGCGTCCCATTCATCTCACCCAACGCCAGTGCCAGTTTTTCATCCGTGCTCAAAGCCGGATCCTCGACAAGGTCCAGGAGACGTGCGGCCAGCCCGAGGTTACGGAGCTCGGTCTTCACCCATTCAGCGATGGATCCCCCCTCCAGCGCCTTTGTCCCCAGCTCCCAATCCCCACCAAGCGCAATCGCAAGCTCCTCGGCGGTATGAAAGTCCCTCCCATTAAAGCGATAGGGATGAGGTGCCGTGGCAAGCTCCACCTGGGTGGCAAGGGGCCTCGACTGCGGCGCTTCCCCCGCAAGCCCCCCCTCGCACCACCGCAGGACCTCCTCGTGCGACCACCGCTGCTCGGGGTCGTAGTCCAGGAGCCCCTCCAGCAGGGGCTTCCACCGATCCGAGACCGCCCGCGGCACCTGCGGCCGGAACTCATGGGTCACATACGAGCGCTGGATCTCCGCAGGCGACTTCCCCGCGTGCGGATGGCGTCCCAGCAGCGACTCCTGCACGATCATCCCCAGCGACCACCAGTCGTCCCTCGTCGACACCAGCCCCGTCAGCTGGGCCGGCGACGCAT
>Ga0194129_10003018_pt1 | contig 24010 bp, 18 predicted proteins | sample TA2KigCa35mmetaG_FD_150862 | JGI IMG/M metagenome (GOLD analysis project Ga0194129, IMG submission 150862) | Freshwater microbial communities from Lake Tanganyika, Tanzania - TA2015038 Kigoma Deep Cast 35m | ecosystem: Environmental > Aquatic > Freshwater > Lake | place: Tanzania: Lake...
GGGTGAAGCCTGCGACGACGGCAACCTCATCGCCAACGACGGTTGCAGCGAGGCGTGCGCGGTCGAGGGCTCGTTCAGCCTCTGCCCTGGTGGCGTCACGATCGACCTCGCGGATCGGATCATCCTCTCCGGCTCGACCGTCGGCATTCCCAACATCACCGAGACGAACTGCGGCGGAAAGAGCGCGGGCGACGCCATCTACGCGGTGATTCCCTCGAAGACGGGCAGCATGGTCGCCACCATGAAGCCGCAGGTGGGCTTCAATGCTCCGATCATCGCCTTCCGAACCGACTGCAAGCTCGCGAAGGGCACCGAGCCGTACTGCAAGCAGATGACGCAGCAGCTGGGCTTCCAGGACACCTTGATGGTCACCGCCGGCAAGGCCTTCTACGTCGTCGTCACAGGCACCAGCGGCTCGGCGGGCGCCTACACGCTCGAGCTCGACCTCCTCTGAGCGTGCCCACGCCCGACGCGCCCGAGGCCTCGCCGGTGCCGACCTCCGCGCGTCGCCAAAGCCTCGTCTGGCACCGCACCGATCTTCGGCTCGAGGACAACGCCGCGGTGCAGGAGGCCGCGGCCCACCCGAACCCGCGCGCCTGCGGCGTCGTGTGCCTGCCCACGGAGCCGTCCTCCCAGCTTCTGCCTGGGATCCCGAGGATCGGGCCACGCCGCATGCGCTTCGTTCTCGAGAGCGTCGCGGCGCTGCGCACGGCGTGGGAGGCGCGCGGCTCGACGCTGCTCGTCGTGCGGGGCAGACCCGAGCAGATGGTGCCGGAGCTCGCCGCGCGACTCGGTGTCGACCGCGTCGTCACCGCGCCGTGCCGCGCGCACGACGAGGTCGGGGAGGATGAGCGGGTCGCCGAAGGCTTGCGCGCCGTCCATGTCGAGCTCGTGCGGCGCGACGAGACGACCCTCCTCGCGCCGGAGGACTTGCCCTTCTCGCTCGACGCGCTGCCGCGCGTGTTCTCGGACTTCCGTCGCGCGGTGGAGAAGGCCCTCGTGCTGCGCTCGCCGACCCGCGCACCGGCAGTGTTCTCGCCGCCCGACGGTGCGCTCGAACTGGCCGAGACGTGGGCGACGCCGAGCCTCGAGGAGCTCGGGCTCGCGGACCCCCTCGACGACCCTCGCAGCTCGTTTCCGTTCCGCGGCGGTCGTGCGGAAGGGCTCGCGAGGCTGCGCTGCTGGCTGTGGGACGAGGATGCGCTCGCGCGCTACAAGGAGACGCGCGACGGCCTCGCGGGGACCTCCTTCTCGTCGAAGCTCTCGCCGTGGCTCGCGTGTGGGGCGCTGTCGCCGCGCGAGGTCGTCGCCGAAGTGCGGCGCTACGAAGCGGAGCGGGTGGCGAACGAGTCGACATACTGGCTCTTCTTCGAGCTCCTGTGGCGCGACTACTTCCACTTCTGGGTGCGACGCTGGGGTGCGCGTGCGTTCGCCGGGCACGGTGTCCTCGGTCGTACGTCGTGCGGCGCGCAGGATGGCGCGACGTTCGAGCGCTGGCGGCGCGGCGAAACCGGAGAGCCTTTCGTCGACGCAGGCATGCGCGAGCTGGCGGCGACGGGCTACCTGTCGAACCGCCTGCGCCAGAACGTCGCGAGCTGGCTCGCGCGCACCGCCCACGTCGACTGGCGCTGGGGAGCTGCGTGGTTCGAGAGCCAGCTCGTCGACTACGATGTCGGCCCGAACTGGGGAAATTGGCAGTACGTCGCCGGGGTCGGCAACGATCCGAGGAACCGCACCTTCGACGTTCGCGCGCAGGCCGACCGCTACGACCCGGACGGAGCTTATCGTCGCCTGTGGGGCGGCGCTTGACTTTTGACAAGCGTCGTCCGCGGCGCGCCGCCGGGCCGCTCTCGGCTCACGCCCGCGAGGCGAAGTACTCGTCGAGCCGCGCGCGCGCCTCGGCACCGAAGAACCGCTCGCACGCCTCCTCGAGGCCCGGAGCCCGCCGCAGCTCCTCGTGCCGGAGCACGAGCGCGATCTTCGAGCGCCGCCGCAGAAAGTCCTCGAGCTTCGTCACCATCTCGCTGCGCGCCGTGAGCTCGATCTCCGCCCGGATGTACTCGGCGCCCTCGATCAGCACCTCGGCCATCTCCGGGTCGCGCCGGATCGCCTCGAGCAGCTCGAAGGCCTGCGTGCCGTAGCGCCGCCAGAGCCGCGTCGACAGGGGCTCGGACGAGCGCGGCGACGTCCGCTCGTCGAGCCGCATCAGCTTCGCCTGGTGCAGAAAGTCGACCCGCACGGCCTCCTGCGGCTCGCCGTGCCAGGGGTGATCGCGGTAGGGCAGCTCGACGCCGAGTCGCTGCACGTGCTCCGCCACCTCGTCGCCGACGTTGACGCAGTCGGTGAGCTTGCCGCCGAAGATCGTGACGTGCGCGTCGCTCGTCGAGACCTCGACGACGTGCTTGCGCGACAGCTGGATCCAGTCGGTGCCGCCGCCGCTCCCGGTGACGGCCAGCGGGCGGACGCCGCAGCGCTCGGCGATCACGTCGGCTTCGGTGAGCGGCTGAGGGAGCTTCAGCCGCTTGTTGATGTTGTCGAGGACGAAGCGCCGGTCCTCGGGGGTGACCTCGGTCTCGGGCTCTTCGACGCGGGTGTCCGTCGTGCCGATCACGCTGCGCGGGCCCATCGGGATCACGAAGAACATGCGTCCGTCGTTCGCGAAGAAGGTGAGCACGCGCCGGCTCTCGGTGAGCCGTGGAACGATGAGGTGGATCCCCTTCGAGAAGACGTGCCGTGTCCCGGTCGTCACCCCCGAGGCCCGGTTGTGGCGATCGGCGAAGGGGCCGCACGCGTTGATGAGCACGCGGGCCTTGACCTCGAACTCACGACCCGAGAGGACGTCGCGAACCTGGCAGCGCCAGAGCCCGTCGGCGCCGCGGCGTGCTCCGAGCGACTCGACGTAGTTGGCCGCGACGCAGCCGTGATCGAGCGCCGAGCGGACGAAGCTCCACACGAAGCGCGCGTCGTTGTCATGGAGGTACGCGTCCGAGTACTCGAGGCCACCGTCGGCCTCGTCGAGCGCGACGAGCGGCTCTTCCCGTGCGATCGTGCCCGAGGTGAGCAGGCGCGGCCGCTTCGTGAAGAAGCTGCCCATGAGCCAGTAGAGCCAGGCGCCGGCGACGAGCTTCCAGAGCCCATGTCGAAAGCGGCGTGGCCGGATGGTGAAGAAGCGGATCTCCTGCACCGTCGCGGGGTGGCTCGCGATCAGCGCGTTGCGGGAGCGGCAGAGCTTGCGAACCAGGCCGAACTCGAGCGTCTCGAGGTACTTGATGCCGCCCCAGGCGAGGTTCGACGACTCCTGGCTCGTCGAGCAGGCGAAGTCCCCGCGGTCGAGCAAGGCGACGCGCGCGCCGCCGGACGCGAGGGCCGCCGCGCTGACGGCGCCGTTGATGCCACCCCCGAGGACCAGGACGTCGAACGGTCCTCGCTCGAGCTTCTCCAGGTTTGTCTCACGGAGCTTCACGGCGCCCGCGGGTGGTAGCACGGCTTGGTCGGGTCGGGCACCCGCCCGACGCAGCAAGTCATGCTCGCGGAGCGCGCGTTCGCTCCCCCCGGGTCTCGCGAGGGCTGGTAGCCCCCATGGCCCAGCCGAGGCGAGATCCCGATGACGACCGCGATCCCCGACAACCTCCAGAAGGCGAACCGCTTCTCGAACTACGTCCCGAAGCCGGAGACGCGCTTCAACCTCGGCAAGCCCGACACGAAGAACACCTTCGGCTACCCCGGCGCGTCGCTGACGACCAAGGAGCATCTCTACGTCGACGTCGGCAAGATCACGCAGCTGCAGTCCGGCAGCCACGTGCGCCTCCAGGCCAAGGGGTACTGGGAACAGTACGCGACCGGCAACCTCGTCCTCGCGACCACCGCGACCGCCACCATCGCGGCGAAGGTGAAGATGATCATCAGCTGCTCGCCGGGGACCGGCCGCGGCTCGACGCCGGTCGCCAACTACAGCCCGAACGAACCGGCCTGGCTCGACTACCAGAACCTCCTCATTCACTACAACGTCGACGGCCTCGCGAGCGCGCTGAAGACGATGTTTTACGGGAGCGCCTGGAAGAAGCTCCAGCGCAAGTCGGCCTCGGACCAGAAGGACTGGTTCCTCACCGCGCCGAAGGCTGCTGACGAGCCCGCCGGGGGCCTCATCCGCGACTCGGTCGACCTCCTCCAGGGACTCGGCTTCCGCGCGAAGGACGTCGAGGTCGAGCGGAGACGGATGGCCGAGGGGGTCGAGGTCGTCGAGAACGAAACCATCAAGGGGGAGGTCGAGTCGTTCCTGCAGGGGATGCGCTGGAAGCCGAACTTCATCACCGCGCACCTGTCGCCGCTGAAGTGGACGACGAGTGAGTACCCCGTCAGCATCCCGCTGGATCCGTTCGCCCCGACGAGCTTCTACGGCAAGGGCTTCTTCCTCACCCTCAACAAGGCGCAGGCCTGGCTCACCCAGATCGGCGTCTACCTGAAGCGCATGGCCGAGGCGATGCAGATGGTCCTCGGCCAGCTCGACAACTTCATCCTGCTCGACAAGGCGCGGAGCTTCATCGGCGCCGTCAAGTCGCTCTACGACGTCGTGGAGGTCAACCGCACCGACTGGTCGAACCAGATCGGCCGCACCTGGAACGCCGACAACTTCAAGCCGATGCCCGACGCGAAGCTCTTCTGGAACAAGGCGTACTGGGTGAGCCCCTCCGCCGATCCGAAGAACGAGCCTCAGCCGGCGACGCTGTTGGGGGGCGCGGAGCCCTACCTCCTTTCGCCGCAGCTCGGCGCGACCGTCCCGTTCGTCGCGGAGAAGGGCGGCGCGGTCGTCGGCACTGCGGACTTCAGCGATCGCCTCCTGCCCGCGACGCTCGTGCTCACCGTCAGCGGGCTCGTGACCGCCGTCGAGGCCGTCCCCGTCTTGCTGGCGCCGCCCGCCGCGCTCGTGCTCGACGGGGCGACCGCGAGCTATGACGCCGCCCAGGATCGCTGGGTGCTCCCCGCGGGCTTCAGCCAGCAGGCCGGCGTCATCACGAAGGGCGGCGCGCTGTTCACGGTCAGCGCCTCGCCGGGCATCACGCTCGTCGACCGGACGCTCCAGGGTGCGAAGGCCATGCTCGACGTCGACGGACGGTACGAGGGTGTCGACTTGACGAGAGTCAATGCGCCGGGCGCGGAGGCGCGGGCCGCCGAGCTGGCCCGGCTCCTCGGCGGCAAGCTCGGCTGCACGGCGAGCGCTTCCGGCGCGAAGCTCACGCTCACGGGCGTCGTCCGCGGGGCGGCGGGTTCGGTCTCGCTCGCGGCGGCGACGTTGCCCGCCGCGCTCGGTCTCGCCGGGACGGGCGTCGCCCCGAGCGTCGAGCTCGATGCCGAGACCGTCCAGACGCGCCTGCAGGCCGCCGTGGGGCCGCGCGCGAAGGTGGTGCTCGAGGGCACGGCTCCAGCCCGCACGCTCAAGGTGACGTCCACGGCGACCGGCGCGACGGCGTACCTCGAGTTCAAGGGGCCGCTCGCCGCGACGCTCTTCGGCTCCGATCCGGCAACGGCCTCCGGCACCGCCGCACCCGACGGCGGGACGATGGCGTCGAAGCGGCTCGCCTACCTCGAGAACTCGACGCGCTTCTTCGCACCCTTTCAGGCCGCGGCACAGCCGCTCTTCGAGGCCACCGACCGCTTGATCGAGGTGTGGGACACGATCGACAAGCAGCTGAAGACGATGCAGAAGGCGCTCCTCGGCGCCTCGTCGATCCCATCGATCGGCATGATCGCCGGCAAGGGCGGCCTCGCGCTCGCGAGCCTCGGCGAGATTGGCGCGGTCGGCCACTCGATCACGCTGTTTGCGGTCGGCAAGCCCGGCATCCCCGACGAGGAGAAGCAGACCCTGTTCGAGGTGCTGACGAGCCGGCTGATCTTCACCTACAACAAGAAGCTCGAGGATTTCCTCGAGGTCGACGCCGCGAAGCGCCCCTCGTTCGAGAAGGTCGGCCACATCGCCGCGCTCAGCAGCGGCCGAGTGAACCTCGTCGCCTCCGACACCATGACCTTGATGTCGCTCAAGAGCGACGTCTACCTCGTCGGCCGGACCCTCCACCTCGACGCGAAAAACGACGTCGTGCTCGCTGCGCACGCCGCGACGACCCGCGTCCGGGGCAAGGCGCTCGAGCTCGGCGACCTCGATGGCGCGAAGGATGCCCAGAACAAGAAGACCCAGGCGCCGACCGAGACCGTGTCGGTTGGGGCCTCGAAGTCGTTGACGTTCGCCGCGCTGAAGGGCAACGACCCCAAGAAGCGCAGCGGGTTGAAGTTGCGGCTCGGCTCGGGGACCAACGGCTTCGCGACACTGAAGAGTGAGGTCGACGGCAAGGTGGACTCATCCAACGTCGGGTTCGTTTTCGACCTCAAGGCGAAGAGGGCAACCCTCGGCGCCAACAAGTCACGCGCGCAGATCGACGTCGTCGCCGGTACGGCCAGCTTCGAAGCGGAAAAGGAAGTCGTCCTGACTGCCGGCAACAAGGCGGTGGTCTCCGTCAAGAACGATGGCGCGACCATCCACGGCAAGGTCGACATCGGCGGGGTGCTCACGGTCCAAGGCTCGGCCATTCCCAGCGCCCAGCAGCTGAAGCCGGCGGCAAAGCTCAATCCGAGCTTCGGAAGCTCGCGACTCAGCAGAAGGTGAACCACGCCCAGCTCCTCGCGACCCGGAAGACGGTCGTGGAGCTCAGGGAGAAGATCGAGCTGCTCACCGAGGTTGGCGTCGAGGCGGAGCAGGCGGTGCGGGCGGCCCTCGAGGCCACGCGCGAGAAGCTCGAGGGCTCCGTTCGCAAGCTCGAGGACAAGCAGAGCGAGCTGAGCGCGCAGCTGCTCGCCGCCGAAGACGAATGATCCTCCCGCACGCGCATCCGGCGCGCCTTCGTGCGCTCGCGGCCGCGCACGGCGTCGGTGCCTTCGACGTCGGGCGCTTCCGCTACCTCGAGCTCGCATGCGGCGAGGGCGCGAACCTGCTGCCGCTCGCGGCACGCTTTCCGGACGCGGCGTTCGTCGGCGTCGATCGCGCGGAGGTCGTCAAGGTTGCGGCGCAACGGGCTCAACGCGCGGGCCTCACGAACCTGCGCTTTGCCGCCAACGGCGCGCCCGAGGGGCCCTTCGACTACGTCGTCGCGGGCAAGGTCTTCACGCGCCTGTCGGCCACGAAGCGGCGTGAGTTTCTCGAGGAGGTGGCCCGCCTGCTCGCCGAGGACGGGATCCTCCTCGTCGGCTACCGTGTCCTCCCGGGGGCGCGCTTGCAGAGTTCGCTCCGCAGTGTGCTCGGGCGTGCGGCGCGACCGGAGCAAGGGCCGGGCGAGGCGTCGAGCGCGGCGCGGAAGCGGCTCGACCGTCTCGCGGCGGCCTTGCCTCGGGCCGCGACGCCTCAGCTCGAGCTGCTGCGCGCCGAGCTTACGTCGTTGACCCTCGAGGCCGAAGCCGAGCCGCTCGCGCTGCTCGCGCCCGACGAGCCGCTCGCGCTCGCCGACGTGCTGGGCGCCGCCCGCGAGGTCGGGCTCGACCTGGTCACCGAGGCGTACCCCGCGATGCCCGGCGGCACGCTCGAGCGGACGGCCCTCCCGGACTGGCTCGAGCGGGGGTTCTCGCGGCTCGAGGCCGAGGAGGGGCTCGATCTCCTCTCCGGGCGCGGCGTCCGAGCGACGCTCTTCGCCCGCGCCGAGCATGCCATCCGACCGCTCGCGGAGTAAGGCTCCTTGCGAAGGACCGGCTTCTACGCCGCGCCGGTTCGCGTGACGGGCGCGCCGGCGCTCACCGCGGGCACGCCGATGGACTTCGACGCGGCGGGGGGTGCTCGGGTCACGACGGACGACCCGTGGCTCAAGGCCGCGCTCGTGGCGCTCGCCGACGCGTGGCCGCGCGGTCTCGACGCCGAGGGGCTCGTCGAGCAAGCCGCGCAGAACCTACGCTGGTCGAAGATCGTGCCGCCCGAGGCCTCCGAGCCCGCGCCGATCGAGGCGCTCCTCGATGACGTGATGGAGCTCGTCCAGCGACGCATCGTCGAGCTCGTCGCGTGGCGACCTTCGATCCCGAGCGAGCTCGACTACGTGCCGCGGCTGCGGGCCGTCACGCGCGTGGAGCTCGACCAGGGTCCGGTCGTCACCGGCGCACGCCACGAGCCAGGTCCGCTCGATCCCTGGCTCGTCGCCGTTGCGAAGCCGCTCGACGGTCAGCACGGCCTCGACGCGTGCGTGAAGCACCTCGCCGAGCGCCTCGCGGCGGGCGCGCTCGACGCGGGACCGCTGCCGGAGGGCGCCGAGGAACGCGACGTCGCGCTGCGCGGGCTCGCCCTGACCGGCATGACGACGCTGCGTCGCCTTGGGCTGCTCGAGGAGCCGAGGCCGGAGGAGCCCACCGTCGAAGCGGGCTCGGGCACCGACGCGGGCGAGCGCCGCTCCCGCCTCTGACCGCTCACCCCTCGCCGTAGGCCTTCAGCTTGCGGGCCAGCGTGTTGCGACCGATGCCGAGGAGGTGCGCCGCGAGGCTCTGGTTGCCGTCGGCGTGGCGCAGCACCGCGAGGATGTGGCGTCGTTCCACCACCTCGAGCGGCTCCGGCGGGCCGTCCACGGGGCTTGGTTTGACGGAAGTCAATTTGCGAGCGGAGCCGCATTCGCTCGGCGGCAGCGAGTTGCGGACCCGCGCCTCCGCGAAGATCGGCAGCCGGTCGGGCAACGGGAGATCGCTCGCGTCGATGCGAGTCCCATCGGCGATCACGACCGCGCTCTCGAGGCAATTCTCGAGCTCGCGCACGTTGCCGGGCCAAGCGTAGCGGCCGAGCCGCTCGAGCGCAGCGGGGGTCAGCTCGGGGTTGGGTCGACCATGGCGGCGCGCGGCGGCCACGACGAAATGCCGAGCGAGCCGCTCGATGTCGGCCGCACCGCGCTCGCGCAAGGGAGGGAGCGCGAGCTCGACGACCTTGATGCGGAAGTAGAGATCCTCGCGGAACCGCCCCTCGGCGACCATCGCCTCGAGGTCGCGGTTCGTCGCGGCGACGACGCGCACGTCCGCGGTCACCGGCGCGCTCCCGCCCACGCGCAGGTACTCGCGATCTTGCAGGACGCGCAAGAGCTTGCCTTGCACCGCGAGCGGCAGCTCGCCGATCTCGTCGAGGAAGATCGTGCCGCCGCGCGCAGCGTCGAATTTGCCGGGCGCTCGCGCGTCCGCGCCCGTGTAAGCCCCGCGCTCGTGACCGAACAGCTCGTTCTCGATCAACGTCTCGGGGAGCGCGGCGCAGTCGACCTTGACGAACGGCCCCTCGCTGCGGGCGGAGTTGACGTGGATCGCCCGCGCGAACAGCTCTTTGCCGGTGCCGCTCTCCCCGCGGACGAGGACCGTCGCGCTCGAGGCGGCGGCCTTGCTCGTGAGGCGGCAGGCGTGCCGGAGCCGCTCCGAGTCGCCGACGATCCGGTTGAACTGCGCGGTCAACGGCAGGGGTGCGAGCGCCTTGGCGGGCTCACGGGTGAGCGCCGCATACATCGTCGTCGCTTCGAGGATCAGCGCGGCCTGGGCTGCGAAGGCCTCGAGCTTCGCCTCGTCCTCGCTGGTGAAGGCGCCGCCCTGTTTGTTCAGGAGCTGCACCACCCCGAGCACGGCTCCGGCGTGGTCGCGCATCGGCGCGGCGAGCAGGCTCTCCGTGCGGTAGCCGGTCTGGCGATCGACCGCCGCAAAGAAGCGCTGCTCGTCCGACACCATCGGGACGTTGACCACTTCGCCCGACGCGGCGACCGTTCCGGCGACGCCTTGACCCAACGCAAGTCGAATCTCGCCGAGCTCGGGCAGATGGGCGGCCCGCGAGACCAGCTCGCCCTTGCCGCGGTCGAGCAGGTAGATCGTGCCGCGATCGGCGCTCATGCCGCGGGCGATCGAGTCGACCATCCGGCGCAGGAGATCGTCGATCGCGATCTCCCGGTGCGCGACGCTCCCGACCGCGAGGAGCACGGCTTGAGGGTCGTGGACTTCGGTCGGCACGCCCCACCTATACCGCCGCGAGCCGCCGAGGGCACCCGCTGCGCTCAAACCGTGAACGGCCGACACTCGCGGGCCGCCCTCGTGCCGGCAAAGTGGCTCTCCGCGTCGCGCTCGATGCGCCCGATCATCGCGTCATCGTGCGCCGGATCGTGATGGGTGAGCACGAGCCGTCTGGCGTGCGCCGCGCGGGCCGCCCGGGTTGCGGCGACGTAGGTCATGTGACCCCAGCCGCGGCGCGGCGGGCCCGAGCCATCGCCCCCTTCGTACTCGGCCTCGGTGTACTGGCCGTCGCAGACGAACAGATCCACGTCGCGGGCGAGGTCGACGAGCGCCTCGTCGACGCTCCCATCCCGCGGATGCTCGGTGTCGGTGGCAAAGCAGAAGGCTCGATGACCGTGCTCGATGCGATAGCCCAGCGTCCCCTGCGGATGCTCGAGCGCGCGCGTGCGGATCCGGAAGCCGCCGACCTCGAAGGTGCTCCCGTCGTCGATCGAGTGAAAGCGCTTCTTCGCGGCCATGTCCTCGAGGCGGACCGGAAAGAGCGGTGGCTGCATCTGACGTCGCAGCGCCTCCTCGAGGGTGACCTCGCCCTCGCTCGAACCATGCAAGTCGAGCTCGGTCGTCGGCGCGAACGCGGGCCCGAAGAATGGGAACCCTTGGATGTGATCCCAGTGCAGGTGCGAAAACAGGAGCGTCGCCTTGACGGGGCGCCCGAGGAGCCGCGCCTCGGTCGCGAGCTTGCTCCCGAGCGCACGCAGCCCGGTGCCGGCGTCGATGATCAGCCGCTCCCCCTCGGCCTCGACCTCGACACAGGTGGTGTTGCCGCCGACGCCGGCGAACTCGGGACCGCTCGTGGCGATCGAACCTCGGACACCCCAAAACGTGACCTTCATGCGTGTGCCTCCTTCTCGTCGATCCCACTGCGAGCCGCATGCCAGCGCGTAACCTCGCGGATCGACGAGCGAGCGGAAGGCTTCTGCACCGGAACGGAGCAGCGGCTGCTCCGATTCGGCGCCCGTGGGCGGAGCCGCCGTGAGCCGCGGCGGGAGACGCTCAGGTGCGGAGGAGCAAGCGGCCGCCGCGCCCGCCGGTCGGCCTCCCCTCGGCGATCGCGGCGATGCCATTGACGAGCACCCAGCGCATGCCGCGCGCGAGGACCTGCGGACGCTCGTACGTCGCCTCGTCCTTCACCTCCGCGGGGTTGAACACCAGCAGATCGGCCGCAAATCCGCGCGCGATGCGGCCGCGCTGCCGGGCGACCAGGCCCACGGTCGCGCACGCCTCCGTGCTCATCTTCGCGACGGCCTCACGCAGACTGAGCTCGCGGCGCTCGAGGACGAGCTCACGCAGCACGCGGGCGAAGGTGCCGTGGCCCCGCGGGTGGTGCGTCGTGTGCGAGCCGTCGCTGCCCACCATGACGCGCGGCTCGACGAGGATCCGCCGCTGGATGAGCGGGGACAGGACGAAGTAGGCCGCGCTACCGCCGTTCGGCCCGAGGTCGAGCAGCACTTCCTCGAAGGGCTTTCCCTGCTCGCGCGCGACCTGGGCGAGCGTCTTGCCGCGATGCGGGTCGGTCCCGAACAGCGTCGCGGCTGGGCCGCCCCGTCGATGCACGCGCTGACGGAGGTACGCGAGCAACTCGTCGCGGCGTGCGGCGGCGACCGCCGGATAGGCATGCGGTGGCTTCGCGAACGGCGGAAACAGGATCCCGAGCGTGGTGTAGCTCGCCTCGTACGGGTAGGCGTCGGCGGAGACGCGGATCCCCTCGGCGCGGGCGACACGGAGCCTCTGCAAGAAGCGCTCGGCGCGCTCGAGGCTCGTCGCGTGCACGAGCTTCAAGTGCGCGATGTGAATCCGGGCGCCGCTGCTCCTCGACTGCGCCAGCAGCTCGTCGAGGGCGGCGTCGATGGCGTCGTCGTCCTCGCTGCGGAGGTGGCTCATGACGAGCGCATCGACCGCGGCAACCGGGCGCGCGATCCGCGCCAGCTCCTCGCTCGAGGCGAAGGTGCCGGGCTCGTACTCGAGCGCCGTCGAGAGACCGAACGCGCCCTCGCGGAGCTCCTCCGCGACGATGGCCTCGAGCTTCGCGAGCTGCGCCTCACCGAGATCCCTTCGGTGGCCGAGGCCCGCCGCGACGCGCAAGGTCGCGTGCCCGACGAGCGGCACGACGTTCACGGCGAGGTGAGCCTTCGCGTGCCGCTTTTTCAGCTCGCGCATCCGGCGGTTGTCGGGACTCTGCCCGTCCTGGCCGAGGCAGATCGTCGTCACGCCCATCGCCAGGAAATTCCGCCCGGGCGCGTCGACGTTGCCGTGCGCGTGCAGGTCCACGAACCCCGGACAGACCACGAGGCCGCGCGCGTCGATCCGCTGGCGTGCGGCGAGTCCCGGCCCGACCTCCCCGACGTGGGCGACGATGCCCCGATCGACGACGACGTCGGCCACCGTGCCGTCGGGCACGGAGCCGCTCATCACCGTACCGCCCTCGACGACCAGATCGACGGCGTCGGGTGACTCGAAGGGCGCCGCCCCGAGCAAGGCGAGCCCCGTCGACGCGAGCAGCCCCTGCGTGATCGAGCGACGACCGAGCACGAGGTGGCTCGTACACCGAGTGATGGCCGGGCAGAAGTCGGGTTCGTGCTCGCGCGTCTTGTTCGCCCTCGGTCGATCGGAGACTATCTCCCCGGAGCATGACGATGACCCGAACGATGGCTCGGCAGGCGGCAAGCTGGTGTTTCGCGCTCGGTCTCGCGCTCGCGACCGGGGAGGCGATCGCGGGCGAGGAGGCGCGCCTCGGCCTCCACTTCCAGTCGCTCGTCTCGGGCGACGAGCAGCCGGCGATCGTCGTCGCGCCACCCGAGGGCGTTGCGAGCCTGAGCGTGCAGCTCGAGCGCGCGGACGGCAACGCCTCGCGGCTCTCGTCGGGGCCAATCGGCGCCGGCGCCCGCAAGGTCTTGCCGGTGAGCCAGCCCTTCGGTGAGTTCGGCTACTCCGCGCACGTCGACGCGACCTTCGTCGCCGGCGGCAAGACCTCGTTCGACATCAAGTTCAGCCTCACGCGGGTCGACAAGCTCAAGCTCGAGCTCGCACCCGAGGACGTTCACCTCGACAAGCGCACCCTCGGCTTCCGCATCAACAACCCCGCGAAGCGTGCGACCCTCGAGCTGTACGGCAAGAGCGGCGCGAAGCTCGCGACGGTGGAGCGCGACCTCGGCGGCGCTGCGGGCGGCACGCCCTTGACCTTCACCTGGGAGCCGCTGAAGGAGGAGATCCTCTACATGGACTTCAAGGTGACCGACGTCGCCGGCTTCTGGAAGGGGATTCGCCTGAGCCCGTTCAGCGTCGACATCCCCCACGAGGAGGTCGAGTTCGAAAGCGGAAAATGGGACATCCGCGCGAGCGAACAGCCGAAGCTCCAGAAGACGCTCGGCCTCATCAAGGAGGCGCTCGACAAGTACGGCAAGCTCATCGACATTCGCCTCTACGTCGCGGGGTACACCGACACCGTCGGGTCCAAGGAGGCGAACCGTACGCTCTCGCAGAGCCGCGCGCGCGCCATTGCGGGCTGGTACGCGAAGAGCGGCCTGCGCATCCCGATCTTCTACCAGGGCTTCGGCGAGGAGGTGCTCGCGAAGCCGACGGCGGACGAGACGGCGGAGCAAGCCAACCGCCGCGCGCTCTACATCCTGTCCGGCCAGATCCCGGCGTCGAGCCCGTCCCTCCCGCGCGCAAACTGGACCAAGCTCTGACCGGCCCGTCGTCGCGCGAGGGGCTGTCCCTCGTGCTAGTCCGGGCTGACGACGAGGACCTGGTTCTTCTTGACTTGCGTCAAAACCTTGTCGACGCCGGTGTCGTGCCAGTGCACCCGCACCTCGGCGACGTCGCTCGCCTTGCGACCGAGCCCGAAGTGGGTCGTCGCCTCGCTCTGGCTGAGGAAGTTGCTGCCGGTGCCGACGACGGCGAGTCGCGTCGGCCCGCCTTGGACCTGGGTGACGTAGACCCGCGCGCCGATCGCCTCGCGGCCGTCCTTCGTCAGCACGCGCACCCTGAGGTAGTCGCCGTTCGCGGCGTCGTTTCGGAAGAGGAGCGGCGTCTCCTGGTTGTTCGCGATGAACAGGTCGAGGTCGCCGTCCTTGTCGTAGTCGAACGTCACGAGCGCCTTGCCCGAGCGCGTGTCCACGAGGCCGAGCTCTTCCGAGGCCTCGACCATCACGCCGTTGCCGTCGTTGCGCCAGAAGCGCATCGGGTCCTTCGTGAAGAAATCGCCCTTGGTGGTGAACGGGTAGTCGGTCCCGTTCGTCACCGCGAGGTCGAGGTCGCCGTCGTTGTCGTGATCGAAGAACTCGGCGCCCCAGGCCCAGAAGCCGGCGTGGATCCCGAGGGTCAGCGTGACCGAGTCGCTGAAGCGGCGGTTGCCGAGGTTGTGGTAGAAGTGGTTGCCGATCTCGCCGCTGTTGCAGATGTTGTGCACGCACGTTGGGCCGTCGGAGATCGACGTCACGTACCAGTCGAGGCGGCCGTCGCCGTCGAGGTCCGCGATCGCGGAGCCCATCCCGAAGGTGTCCTTCGCCACGCCCGAGAAGAACGTACCGTCCGTGAACTTCCCCTTGTCGTTCCAGAGAAAGCGGCTCGTTCGGTAATCCCCTGCGACCGCGAGGTCGGGCCAGTCGTCGCCATCGAAATCGACGAGCGCGGACGAGTAGCTGAAGACGCTCTCGTAATCGCCGGTCGGCTGCATCCGATCGACTGCGGCGTTGACCTTGGCCGTGACGTCCTCGAAAAAGCCCTTCTTGGCGGCGCCCAGGTTGCGGAAGAGGCGGCTTCGACCGGGCCGCTTCGAGTCGAGGAAGCCGTAGTCGCCGCTGCCCTTCGGGCCCCACTCGGCGACGTGGAGATCGAGAAAGCCGTCGCGGTCGTAGTCGCCGACCGAGATGCTCGTGCCCGCCTTCACGATGCCGTCGTCCATCGCGACGCCGCGCGCGATGCCTTCCTCGGTGAAGTGACCGGCGCCGTCGTTGACGTAGAGGTAGTAGCGGTCCTCCCCGACGGTGTCGACGTAGAGGTCGAGGTCGGCGTCGTTGTCGAGGTCGATCCACACGGCACCGTTCGTACTCGCGTAGTGCTCGAGGCCGGCCGCCTTCGTCACGTCGGCGAAGGTCCCGTCGCCCTGGTTGCGGAACAGCACCGGGCTCGACATCACCGTCGTCACGAACAGGTCTGGCCAGCCATCGTTGTCGTAGTCGCCGACCGCGGCGCCGCCGGTGATCACGTTGAGCTGGCAGGCGAGCTGCGTGATGCAGTTCGTCGGCGGATCGAACAGCGGGCCCTGGCGATAGAGGACGCCGACCTCGGCCGAGACTTCGGCAAATCCGCCGTCGTTCACGACCTCGTCGCAACCGAGGCACGCGTCGAAGCCCGAGCCGTCGGGCAAGCACGTCTGCACGCCCTTCGCCTTGGTGCCGGCGCACGCGCAGATGTTGGTGCGGCCCGGGATGCAGAGCTTCGCCTCGCTGCCCTGGTCACCGCACGATGCGGCGAGACCCGTCATGAGGGCGAGCCCGAGGCACGCGCGCGCGAAGGAGAAATGGGGCAAGCGAGGACTCCGAGGCCAGACAATAGCTTAGCGCGCGCGCCCGGGACGGCAAAGGCCAGGCTGGTCGGAGCGTCACGTGCGGCGGTCGTTCGTCAGAGCTTGGCGTCGCTCTCGGCGTAAATCGTCGCGAGGAGTGCGGCGTCTTCCTCGCTCGACGGCACGAGCAGCGCGACCGCGACACCCTCGGGAGCCTCGGCGCCCGGCGGCAAGAACAGGAGGCGGACGTCGCGCTCCTCCGGGATCGGGAGCACGGCGACGCGCAGCGCCGGCAGCGCGCCCGGGATGACTCCCGCCGAGCTCGACCGGCTCGGGATCGAGGATCGGCGCGCCCCCGCGCTGCTCTTTCGCCGACGCGGATCTGGCGCGGCGGATTCTGCGGACGCCGTCGTGTTCGGCCGTGGGGCTCCGGCGAGTGGCGCGAGGTCCGTGTCCGAGCCCTGCGGCCGTCGCGCCGCGTCGTCGTCCGCTTGCGACAGCGCGCCGCTCGAGCTCCAGCGACGGCGCCGCTCCCCCCACTCGTGCGTCGTGTAGTCGGTGCGGCTCGCGTAATCCGGATCGATCGCCATCAGCGCGCGCCGGAGCATCGTCTCTGGGCGGATGAACGTGTCTTCCTCCGTCTCCTCGACGCGCCGCCCGACCCTGTTCGGAGCCGCTTCCGTCACCGCGGGCTCGGGCGGCACGGCCGGAACGATCGGGCTCTCGCTGCCGAAGGAGCGGGGCCGCGACCCGGGACGTGGCGCGATGCTCGTCGGCTCGGTGGAGTCGGTCCGCGGGCGAGCGCTCGGCGGTACGGATGCCGTCGAAGCAGCGCGCGGTGAGCTTGCGGTCGAAGCGCTCGATGGGCCACTCGACGGAACACGCGGCGCTTCGAGCGGAGCTGCTGCCGCGGCGGCGCGCTGCGGTGGCGCGAGTGCGGCCGTTGCGCCGGGGAAGGGCCCCGTCCTCGCCATCGACGGATCGTCCGTACGCGAAGAAGGGGCCGCCTCGAGCTCGCTCGCGAGCTCCGCTGCGGCCTTGAAGAGCTCGACGGCGCGGGCGTCGGCGTCGCGATCGGACGCGTTGTTCGCGGCCCGTCGCAGCCATTTCAGCGCCTCGGCGTCCTCCCCGCTCTCCCACAGCGACGCGGCTGCCGACAGCGCGAGCTGCACGTCCTCGAAGTCGCCCTCGACGGGGCGGGGAAACGAGCCCCGCCGAGAGCCGCTCTGCCCGCGCCCGGTCGCTCGTGACGCCGCTCGCGGCTCGCCGATGATCCTTCGAGCCATGGGCGGCGATTATACGGCTCACGGCTGCGCGGGCGCCACTCGCCCGCTATGCTCCGCGGACGATGTCGATGTCGGTCACGACCTCGGTCGCGGCGCTGCTTGGCCCGACGAACACGGGCAAGACGCACCGCGCGGTGCAGCGGATGCTCGAGCATGACACCGGCATGATCGGCCTGCCGTTACGGCTCCTCGCGCGCGAGCTCTACGACCGCATCACGGCGCAGCTCGGCGAGCTCGAGGTGGCCCTCGTCACCGGCGAGGAGAAACGCATCCCGGAGCGACCGCGCTACTGGATCTGCACCGTCGAGGCGATGCCCCTCGACCGAGAGGTGGACTTCCTCGCGGTCGATGAGATCCAGCTGTGCGCACACGCCCAACGCGGGCACGTCTTCACCGACCGCCTGCTTCACGCGCGCGGCGTCCGGGAGACGTGGTTCCTCGGCGCGGACACCGTGCGCGAGGTCGTCCAGGAGCTCGTCCCGGTGGCGTCGATCCGGCGGCATCCACGCTTCTCGAAGCTGACCGCCAGCGGGTCGGTGCACCTCGCGTCGCTCCCGCCGCGCAGCGCGCTCGTCGCGTTCTCCGCGGCCGAGGTGTACCAGCTCGCGGACCGCCTGCGCGGCAAGCGCGGCGGCGCGGCCGTGGTGCTCGGCGCGCTCTCGCCGCGGACCCGCAACGCGCAAGTCGCGATGTACCAGTCCGGTGAGGTCGACTACCTGGTCGCGACGGACGCGATCGGGATGGGCCTCAACATGGACCTCGACCACGTCGCGTTCGCGTCGCTGTCGAAGTTCGACGGCCGGCAGTCGCGCGCGCTCTCGCCCGATGAGGTGGCGCAGATCGCGGGGCGCGCGGGGCGTCACATCCGGGACGGTACGTTCGGCACCCTCGCGCCGCTCGAGCTCGGTCTCGATGTCGCGTTCGCCGTCGAGCAGCATCGCTTCGCGCAGGTTCGCCGGGTCGTGTGGCGAAGCTCCGACCTCGATTTTGCCTCGCTGGCCTCGCTCCGCGCCTCGCTCGACGTTCGGCCCCGCCAGCGGCTCTTGCAGCTCGTCGAGCACGCCGACGACTCGGTCGCGCTCACCGCGCTCGTGGCACGCCCCGAGATCACGCGGCGGGCGGCGACCGCTGACGAGGTGCGGCTCCTTTGGGAGGTCTGCGAGATCCCCGATTTTCGGAAGTTGTTGCCCGAGCATCACGCGAGCTTGCTCGCGGAGATCTTCGTCGCGCTCGCGGACGGGCGTGGCCGGCTCGAGTACGATTTCATGGAGCGCCACGTCAAGCGGCTCGAGAGCGCAGAGGGGGACATCGACACGCTCGTCATGCGGATGCAGCTCGTCCGCACTTGGCGCTACGTAGCGCAGCGTGTGCGCTGGCACCGCGATGCCTCCGAGTGGCAAGCACGCACCGAGCGCGCGGAGGACGCCATCAGCGAGGCCCTTCACCAGCGGTTGCTCGAGCGCTTCGTCGACAAGCCCGGCAAGCGGCGTCGCAGCCACGCGGCTCGCGCACGACGACCCGAGGTGCGCCCTCAGGTGGTCGAGGCCGAGCTCGCCGCGCGCGGCCCCTTCGCGGCGCTCGCGGCCCTTCGCGCCGGGCTCCCCGGCGCCGTGACGAGCGAGCCTGATGACGTTGCCGCATTCTGCGACGCGGTGGTCGAGGCGCCGTTCGACGCGTTCGTTCTCGAGGCGACGGGGGCGATCACGTTCGAGCGCGAGCGGATTGCTTCGCTCGTCCGTGGTGCCGAGCTTCTCTTCCCCGAGGTGAAGCTCGTGCTCGAGCGCGACGTGCCGCAGGGTCGACAGCTGCTGCTACTCCGACGGATGCGGGCGTTCTCGCGTGATCTCGTGGCGTCGGTGACCGGGGCCTTCGACACGGCGCGGAAGGACTCTCCGGTCGCGGGCTGCTCCCCGGTCGCGCGCGGCTTGCTCCATCGCCTGGCCCAGTCGCTCGGGACGCTGCCCATGGGGCCCATCCGTGCGGAGGTCGCCGCGCTGAGCTCCGCGGATCGCGCGAGCTTCGAGCGAGCGGGGCTCGTGTTTGGTCGCCGCTCGCTCTTCGCGACGCGCCTCGTCGACCAGACCAACGTCCGACGCCGAGTCGCGCTGGTCCGCACCCATCTTGGCAAGACGGCGGCCGAGCTCGCCGATGGCGCCATCTCGGCGCGTCGCTCGGGTTCGCTCGACGGCACGACCTACGCGCGCTGCGGCTACCTCGAGGTGGGCCCCCTCGTCGTTCGCGCGGACGCGCTCGAGCACCTCGAGGACGAGCTCGAGGTGCTCGCGGAGCCGGGGCCATTCCGCTGTCCCGCCGAGCTCGCGGTGTCGCTCGGCTGCGCGCGGGAGGACCTCGAGTCCGCGCTGATCGTCCTCGGTTACACCGAGACCGAGGCGGGCTTCATCGCGCGGCCGCGCGCTTCCGGGAGCGGGCGAGGCCGAGCGCGACGATCGAGGCGAGGAGCCCGAGCGAGCTCGTGAGCGAGCGTGACGAGCCGACGCTTGCGAGCGCGCAGCTCGAGTCCGCCGAGGTGCCGAGCGGATCGGTGGGCGTCGGTGGCGGCGATGGCGGCGCGCTCTCCGTGCTGTCCAACAAGAACCGCTGATCGTCGACGACCACGAGCTCGGCGCGCTCGGGAAGCGGGCGACCCGCGGGCAGTTCGAGCACGGCGTCGTCCGCGGCCTCGAGCCCTTCGACGTCGAGGTTCCAGTCGAGCGCGCGGCTCGTCGGGAGCTCGCGGCGCACGTCGCCATCCCGCACCCAGAGGCGAGCCGGCTCGCTCGGATCGAGCCAGGCGAGCGGCTCCTTCGGCGCGGGAGAACCGACCGGCAGGCTGCTCGCGTCGGCCGGAAGTTCGCTCCAGAACGCGCTGAAGCCCCAGGCCTTCCGGCTCGCGAGATCGATCGGCCGCCGCACCGCGGTCGGCGCGACCGGCCCGCACGTCAGCGAGACCGGGCTGTCGAGCAGCTCGTACCGCTTGCCATCGGTCGGATCGATCAGTCGGAAGCGAAGCTCATGCGGCTTGCCGTCGAAGAGCGAGCGCGGCGTGGGCGCGAGGAAGGCGTGCTTGCACGAGCCGAGCACGTCGCAGAGGTCCTCGCGATGCCGGTTGGCGACGACCCGATGGTCCTGGGTCGGGGGCAGGCCGTCGACTTCGATCTCGACGGTCAGCGCGTCGTCCGGGTTCTCGGGGTCGAATGCGTGGCCGCCTATCCGCTCGCAGTCGAACAGCTCGACGGCGCCGCGCGGTGCTGGCGGGGTTTGCGTCGCCTCGTAGGATTTCACGAGCGACAGGTATGTCGGGACGTACACCATGCCCAGGCTCGCCACGTTCTGGCGCAGGTTGAAGTGCAGGTGGACCGAGGTCGCCGTGCCGCCGAAGTTGTTCGACACGCGCCCGAGCTTGGTCCCGCGGGTGACCTTTTGGCCCACGCTCACCTGGACGCTGTCCATGTGGAGGTAGTCGTGGCGCGTGCCGTCTTCCGCGGTGAGGTAGACGCTGTAACTGCCGACGCTCGTGATGGTGCCGTCGACCGAGGCGACCGACCAGTGGACGTCCTTCTGGCAGGTCTCGGCCCGGATGTCCTGGCCCTGATGTCCGATGCCCGAGGGGCAGAGGGGCATGCCCCAGCTCCGCTTCTCGCAGTAGTTGTCGCGCCACGGGTAGCTGTAGTTGACCGCGTCGCACTGCCCGCCGCCTGGACCGTAGAGCCCGCCGTTTCCGTAGACCTGCGAGTTCGCGTAGGCCTTCCCCTCGATCGGGAACAGCATCCCCGGCACGTAGACTTTCTCATCGACGCGGCCGTCGCCCGAGCCGGGCACGAGGTCCCCCGGCGGGTGGTAGGTGAACTCTTGGGCGTGAGCTGGCGGTGCCATCGCGACGACGGCGAGCGCGACCCCGAGGCTTCGACGCGCGCCGCTCACGGTGCACCTCCTCGCCCGCCGACGAAGACGAGCTTGCGGCCGAGCTCGAGCGCGTAGCCCTCGCTCCGGCAGCGCGCGTCGGCGCGGTCGAAACATTCCACATCGAGCGCGTAGGCGATGCCATCCTCGAGCCAGGACGCGCTCACGATCCCCTCGTTCTCGGTGACGAACGCCGGCTTTCCGCGGACCCGCGATCGCCCCTCCGCGGGCGGGATCTCGGGGTGCACGTGCGCGAGACGCGTGCCGTGAATCGACACCGTGAGTTCGCCGTCGCGCACCGAGGTCGCGTACCAATGCAGCCCCGTCGTCACCACCATCGAGGCGAGCCATTTCGCGTTCGCCACGGCGAGCACCGGCACGGGCGAGCGAGCCACCTCCGCCCGCGCCGCGTCGCTCATGCGGCTCACGGCGTGTTCGTCGACGGGCTCGGACCAGCGCGGCGTCCGGACCTCCGTCGCGGCGGCGGCAGGCTTCGCGTCGATTCCTGTCGAATCGTCAGGTTGCATCCTCGGTGCGAAGGGTGCTCCTCGTGCGAGGCCGCGGGCGTCCTCGGCCACACCGCCGGTCCGCGTGGCGGCGCGAGCCTGCGTTCGCGCATCGAGCCCGCCGCTCTCCCGGTCGCAGGCCGCGAGCGTCATGATTCCGAGGATCCTCAAGGCGCGCATCAGGGGGAGTTTTGCAGCTTTTCCTCGCGTGCGGAAGTCGCCTCGAGGTTTCCGCCCACGCGGCGCTCCGATGCGGTGCCGCTCCGCCGGCTTCGACCGCGGATGAGCCGCGCGGCGAAGCCGAGCGCGACGACGGTTCCGTAAAGCGCGGGCTCCGTCACGTCGGCCTTCACGCGGAGCAGGTAGTGGCCGACCGCGAGCGCGCCCGCGAGGTAGGCGAGGCGGTGGAGTCGGCGCCAGCGTCGGCCGCCGAGTCGCTGCTGCGCCCGACGCGTCGAGGTGACGGCGAGCGGCACCATCGCGAGCAGCGCGGCCACCCCGAGCGCGATGAACGGGCGCGCGACGGCGTCCTTCACGAGCGCGCGCCAGGCCAAACCCTGGTCGAGCGCGAGGTAGACGAGGGCGTGCAGCACGCCGCAGAAGAACGCCGCCAGGCCGAGAGTACGCCGGATCCGCATGGGGAAGCTCGCGCCGGTCACGAGGCGGAGCGGCGTGCACGTGAGCGACGCGACGAGCAGCGCGAGCGAGAGCAGGCCGAGCTGATTCAGCGCGGTGGCGATCGGGTTGGCGCCGAGCAAGCCCGCACAGGCGCGCGCCGCGAGGATGCCGAGGGGCACCCCGATCCCGGCGAGCACCGCGCGGGGCAACCAGTCGCGGTTCATGACCCTCAGAACTCCGCCTGGAGGTCCATGCCTCGGTAGAGGTGTGCCACCGACTCGGCGTAGCCGTTGAAGGGCAGCGTCGCGATGCGCTCGAGCTGCCCGATGCGGCGCTCGGAGGCCTGGCTCCAGCGTGGGTGATCGACCGTGGGGTTGACGTTCGCGTAGAAGCCGTACTCCTCCGGTGCGGCGAGGGCCCACGAGGTCCGAGGTCGCTCTCGGACGAGCTCGATCGACACGATGGACTTGACGCCTTTGAAGCCATATTTCCAGGGAACGACGAGCCGAAGGGGCGCGCCGTTCTGGCCGAGCAGCGGGCGGCCGTAGAGACCGACGGCGAGGAGCGTCAGCGGGTGCATGGCCTCGTCGAGCCGCAGGCCCTCGACGTAGGGCCAGTCGAGGACGTCGCTCTGTTGACCCGGGAGCTGCGCTGGATCGTGCAGCGTCACGAGCTTCACGAAGCGCGCGTTCGAGGTCGGGCGCACGCGCTCGAGCAGCGCCGCGAGCGGGAAGCCGAGCCAGGGGATCACCATCGACCAGGCCTCGACGCAGCGCATCCGGTAGACGCGCTCCTCGAGCGGAAAGTCGCGGAGGAGCGTCTCGATGTCGACGGTCGTCGGCGCGTGGACCTCGCCGTCGATGCGGACCGTCCAGGGGCGCGCTCGGAGCGAGCCGGCGTTGCGCGCGGGGGCGGACTTGCTGAGCCCGAGCTCGTAGAAGTTGTTGTACGTCGTGATCGCCTCGAAGGGGGTGGCTTCGGAGCGGGGGAGGCTGAGCGGGCTCTCGCGGACGCGTGCGAACGGGTCGTCCCCGTCACGTTCTCCGAGCGAGGGCAAGCTCGGCGGCGCGGGCGGGGGATCGGCCGCGCCCCGCTGCGACAGCCACGTCAGGCTCGCCCCGAAGCCCGCGGCCGTGGCGACGAACGCCCCGGCCCGGCCGAGCAGCTCGCGGCGTCGGACGTAGAGCTCGGGCGGCGTGATCGCGTCGCCGCGGGGTTCGGGGGGAAGGGACCTGCGGCTCATCCGGTTGTGTCGACCATACCTGACCCGCGGGGACCCGCCAGCGGACGGCGAATGGACTTGCCTGGCCGCCCGCCGTTCGTCGAGAATATCGCCCCCATGGACCGACCCACTCGCAAGACGACCCACCTGGAACGCAAGCTCGCCGCCAAGCAGGCTCGCAGCCGCAAGAGCGGCTCGAAGGCGAAGCGCTGGAAGAAGACCCTCGAGCAGGTCAAGGCCGGCGCCCCCGAGTGACCACCGAGCGACGGGACGCCGCGACGCGATCGTGGTTCCCGTCACCGGCCTCTTTCCTGTGACCCGGTAAGGATGCGATAGTGCGGCTCCACCATGAGCCGTTCTCGCACCCACATCCTGACGCTTCTCTCTTCGGCTGCGGCCTTCGGTGTCGCGCTGGCCTCCGTCTCGAGCGGCTGCGCGACGAGCGGCGGCGACACCGACGTCGTCGCGGCAACCGCGACCGCCAGCACGGCCACGGGCAGCGGCGGCGCTGGAGGCACTGGCGAAGGTGGCTCGGGCGGCTCCATCGGGCCCGCCGGCTCCGGGGGTTCGGATGGCGACGCCTCGTCGTCTTCCTCCTCTTCGTCGTCGTCCTCGGCCAGCTCGTCGGGCTCGGGCGGCAACAACTTGTGCGGCAACGGCATGCTCGACAAGGGGGAGGCCTGCGACGGTCAGGACTTCGGCAGCAAGACGTGCGCCGACTATGGCCTCGCGGGCGGACAGCTTCAGTGCAACAAGTTCTGCACGGTGGTCGTCTCGGGGTGCACGCCGCCCGAGAATTGCAGCAACGGCGATGATGACGACAAGGACGGAGCGGTCGACTGCTCTGACACCGATTGCAAGATGGCGCCGACGTGCACGGACTCGTGCGCCGCGCCCGTTACGCTCACCGACGGCGACTTCGATT